>Ga0302188_10000152_pt1 | contig 56634 bp, 34 predicted proteins | sample II_Bog_E2_1_FD_198783 | JGI IMG/M metagenome (GOLD analysis project Ga0302188, IMG submission 198783) | Peat permafrost microbial communities from Stordalen Mire near Abisko, Sweden - II_Bog_E2_1 | ecosystem: Environmental > Terrestrial > Soil > Wetlands > Peat | place: Sweden: Abisko... | reverse complement strand
TATTGATTGGAGTCAGATATTTCTACCTTGGGTGTAATTTTTTTATTGGTGTTGAGAAAATTTATCTTGGCAGTTTTATTTTCAGTTGATTTGTTGACGCGACTATAAATTAAACTGAAATTATTTTAAGTCTGAATTCCCGTTTGAACTTGCTCCTGAAGTAAACTAATTTATTGCTTTAATTTTAAAATTTAGTGAATATGCTGTTTCTAATTATTAATCTTTTTGTTTAGATATTCCTCCTTCTTTTTTTCAAGGTTTGCCAATCGAATTTGTAGATTTGTTAATACAACTTCTAACTCCTTGATTTCAGCTGTCTTGTCAATCAGAGACTCATGCCTGATCTTTTTAAACGTTTAAATATTGATGTCACTATAGGATTGCACAGGCAGACCGGCTATTTATTGAACAATTCCTATATTTTCAATAAAGCTTTGCTTCTGCTCTTTCAATGTGGTAATTAAGTGAAATTCCTCAGTTTTCAGATCATATATCTATCTCTTTTTTCGTCTATACTCTGGCTTTTAAAGCCATGGCTCTGGTAATTTGATTTATCCGATTTGTTTGAGCAAACTGTGGTCAAACATACTATCCTAAAGCCAAATAATGATTTAAATGTGATGAACTTCCTCTAAGTAGAGAAAGGATGCCAAATGATTGAGAATTTGCTCTTCAAAAACTAGTGGAGTGTCGCAATTGCATTAAAGCGAAACATACTCCTTGATAATTTTAAACAATTTGAAATTTTAGTGCCTTGCTCGAGTCACCTGAGTCTCCTCCTTTTAAGATTCCTTGCTGAAAGGGAGGAAATATATCCTAATTAATTCTTGCTTACGATTAACCAAATCAACAATGAAGGTGCTTTCTTCGTTTTTCTTCAGTTTCTACCATTCCTCATCTATCTTACTATCCTTCTCCTCTTGAGAAAAGCACTCCTTCTCGATTATTTTTTTAGTTTTAGGATCGTATTCATATATCTTAGATTACCAATTCAATTTGTTTTGCTGACTATAAATAATGGATCTGAGGAAGGGAAGATTTAGTAATAATTTGTAAGCAATCACACACTGCCTTTTGCGAGGATTGCTTGTGAATTTATCTAAGTTATGTTGAATAATCAATTCATTTGCGAGAATGTTAGTTAGTGTCTATTAATGTTACTGCAGGACAACCTCAACTTCATGATCAAAACAGCACAGCAGCTATTTTTGTAGTTAGGGGGAGGGTTTCGCCAGAACTTTAGTTTTTAATTCCATTCCAATCTAAATATTAGAGTTATATTATTATCATGATGATCTAATTAATACTTATCCTCAAAATGATCAGGGCAATTAATTACAGCTCATAGAAATCACTTCACAATGAGGGTTTAGGAATATTGCTTTTCAGAACTGGCGATTGATTTGGTCAAATCACGCTCATGCTCTTCACAGAGGTTATATATTTGACACGATTTGCCTATAATAAATCTAGTTTCCTTGGCATTCAATCCTAAATCAGCAGATAATTACCCAGCATGATCATGTAATGACTGTAGGCGACAAGTCCGCTGAAAATGACATTCTTTTGCCTCATAATATAAACATCCCGTAATTCAGACCGTTCTCCAATTGACAAGAGACTAATCTGTTCGTAATTTTCTTAAAAAACGACTGCTTCCCATAATTCGGATTTGGACCACATTTACAATTTAGAAATGTCTGGATGCCGAAAGATATAGCAACTAACGTCTAATTAGACCCAATAGCAACTAAAAATGAGCTATATAATTCCTCTGATGACGAAAACATCTTTCATTCGATAAGCCTAAGTACCACATCAATTACTTCAATCAGAATAGCCTGTACTATTTGGACAAAGTTATTGGCTATCTTAGAATCTTAAATTTTGGTTTCACGGAGAATTCCATATTCTTCTAGAAAAACTAATCCGATAAATCTATAGAAGTGATGAAGGGAGAAATAGCTTCTAAGCAGTTATATCTTTTCTTCCTACTTGAGAGCATCTGAATGCTATTTTCGACATAAGTTGGCGATATTGGTCAATATTTTGAAGGAAATAGAGTATGCCTCTTCAGGATGAAGTTTTTATGAGATCTGTTGCTCATTGTCCATTCTCATTTCTTTCACAATTCGGTTGGTCTTGACCATTTATTAAAAATCAGTCAGATATTCATTATTTTAACCTTCTACCTATTATCCGCATAGCTTTTTCCATATCTTCCCTAAAGAGTGCCTAAGGGTGGAGTTGTTCTAAGTCTTATAACGTCTACCTTATTCTAAAGCATCCAATTAAATTGTCCGCTCTCAATGCAGAGCAAGGTTTCTTCCATAAGTGTATAAGTGGTCTCAACTTTATAGGCGATACTCTTGAATTCATCACTGACAATGGGCCCATTGTTATATACCGATACGATTGGATTCATAAAGTTGAGTTTATTTTAATGGACAAACAGTTCAATTTGAGTTGGTAAGGAAAGTTCTTCCATCTGCTTACTGATGTTGAGCAGATCATACTCAATGTTCTTAAACATGCTTACTTCCGAAACAATCAGTTTTCGTAAACTGTCCGCCTCCACTAATAATTCTTATTTAATTGAAGACTCAAGGTCTGACATGACGGCTCCAACTGATCTATATTATAGCAATGTTACTCATTATAGCTTGATGCAAATTCATTGAATGCTTCTAGGCTGTCAATATATTTATCGTAATGAGCATCGCTATCGTTCTTTCCCTATTCGACTCTGAATAAGCAAACAAAAACTTGGTGATAGCCCTATCTTTTTGATACTGCGAGGCGCCTGGTGTATAAAGAAGGATATTTTTAGTGATCACTCTTTATTGCCAATCCTGCTTGCTTTTTAAATATCTCTTGATATTCTTTTGAAATGTCTATTAACAAGTGTCAGCATCTTTGTACCATTTTTTCAAATTTCTTTAGACTTTCTTTTTTTGCAGTTGGTGATTTTGCAGCAATGTTTGACAAATCACCTCAATTTCAGTATGAAGATATTCAGCTAATTCAAGTGCGTGCCTTCCCCGTTGCTCATGCTATACCTTGAAAGCCGAGCATATATAAGATACAGGAGAGAGAGAATCCGGCTTAATGTGCTTTTGCAGCATCTTACCGATCTTGAAAAGAGATTTTGAGTATTAAATTTCAACTTCGATCCTCTCCTTGAATGCATCCACAAACTCTTCCATTTCTTGCTGAATGGTGAGTGAGTACTCGAAAGCATCAAGGGGATGTAACTGCATGATCAAACTATTACGTTGAAAAACTAAGCGAAAAGACTTTTAGATTGAGACCCACTTTCACTTTCGCTCATCTATTGCGGTAGATATGCAAATATAAGATAGCATGAGATTAAATTTAGAATCAAATGCAAGTTTAACGCTTTTGCAAGCTCTCAGATACTGAGCTTATACAGATTGTAACCAAGTATTCTCAGCTTCTGATGATCCTATAAATGCTCATAATGGTTTTTTGGGACTCCTTTAAACCCATAGAATGCTCCGAACCATGCTGCTCCAATTGTTCCGGTCGAGTCGTTATCTCCTCCATGGAGTATTCCCCTCAAGCAAAACTGCTCCCACGATTATTTACAGCTCAAGAATGCATCAAAGGCTATCAATACACTATCGATTCCAAGAGCCCCTGGCCATCCAGTCCAAGCCATTTCTTTGTAAAAGTGTTCTCTCTCAATAATCCCATATTTATCTGGAAATACAGGGTCCGTAATTTTTTATGTATTAATGGAAAGGTTTCTCAATTTTGCATATTTAATCCAAGCCTCTTAGAATTTTTTCCATTGCCCATTATTTAGGTTACTCTAAACCTCACGACCTGAGATTTAGATGTATTTTCTAGCAGTGGGAAAAGCTTTCTCAAATAACAGGGCAACCCACATACGAGGAGGAACTTTTTGCAAAGCTAAACTCGTGAAATATGAAGATACAACGGCTCCGAGATAACCAATTGGATTGTGGTGAGTAATACGACCCGATTAGATTGAAACAGCGATAAGTTTATCGATATCCTTGTTGAACAATAGGCCAATACAGGCAGATCGCATGGATGCTCCACATCCTCCTCCCTTTAACTCTGAAAAGGGAATTTTATTCCAATTGGTCGCTTGCTCATCTAGGATGCTTAGAGATTTCATGCAAGTTTTGCCTGGAGCTCTGCCAGCCATCTTCTTAGAGCAAATTTTATACTCCTTTGCAATTCTTTGAGAAATAACTGGTATGGTATCGGTGACTTTAGAATTGGTGAGAGCAATGGCAGTGGCAATATGCATGACTGTATCATCGCTATATCTCCAATCTAACTATATTTTAAGAGAAAGAGGACCCTTGTTTTTGGTGAGTTCCATCATTTCTTTATGTATTAAGATGCTGCTATAGTTAAATTCCCAAGAGCCATTCTTATATCCCATCGCATCCCCTACCCCAGCTAACAGCATACAAGCTTAAAAATTTTATGGTTTCAATATTATTGTCCCTTCCATTATGATGAAATCAATTGATTATTATTGTTACAATTAATATTATAGTGATTAATATTTGGTGAATTATATCACTTTCTGGGTTTGGGATTTGACCACGGGTTTTAGATAAATATATTGCCATTGTTTTAGAGGTAGTCTTCTTTCTTAAAACTCATCCTTTACAAAAATTATCGTTAGTGTCTGCCAATATACTGCATGCCTAAGAATGCCCCGCGTGATCCGCCCTTACCCACTTTTACGTTAATATGCTCTCCTACTGGGCACTCACGAGTCAAATCTCGATGCAATCTCTTCTAAAGTCCAGGGACAACCGATCCACCTCCAACGCAAACAATATTTCCAAGAAGCGCAGATACTGTTTCTGGATTATTGATTGAGAGAATCGAGCAAATGGTTTGAATAAGATCGATTTGGGCTAAACCAACGAGCAAGGGCTGAAAGTATATCTACTGACATTTTATTAAGTCTGCTAGCATAAATAGTTGGTTTGTCTCCTTGAGATGGTGATGGTCTTTGGCCTGAGTCCATTCCGGATCAATCTCCCTGAGTTCTGCCTCCATAGCTTAAAGTTCACTGTAGTGATCTGACTCTTCAGGATCCTTATAAGCCAGCCAGTCATCTTAATTCTGTATGCCCTCCTAATCAAAATCTTCTTCGGCCAACCTTGCAATGGCCTGCATTTTCCTTTGTTTAAGTTTGCTTTTTCTATTGCTCAGTTCATTTTTGATTCGCTAATTCTCTTTCATTTTGGTATACTGACTTTTATACTTCTCCTTCAATTGAGATAAATAGAGTTCAGGATTATTTTAACGCAAGTCCCTCATCTTTGCTTCATCTTCCTCTCTTTCCTTCTGCTTCTGTCTTCTCATCTCCAGAGCCTGTTTTTGATAGATTTGTAACTTCTTATATTTAAGCTTTTCTGGAGGAAGTTCGTGGTCAGGAATGTTGATGAGATGAAATTTATTCTAATCTGCCTTCTCCTCGACAAGTCCAAGTTTAACTTATAAGCTCTTTATCTTTTTTTATAGTTTATCGTGCGGTTTATGCTCACCGAACATTTCCACCACTTCTTCATGTGCGAACTTGTCATGAGATTCGTATCTTTCCTTCAGATCAAGGTAATTTTTCAGCTACACTTCATGCATCTTGCGTTTCATCTCCTTCCGCCGAGAAAGAGTTTCCTTTAACTTTTATGACATTCTCTTTCGGACTTACTCCTTTCGTCGTAATTCTTCTTATGGAATTTATATTATAGTATCGAAGTCTATCTCGACTCCTTCGATAAATTGAAGATTTTCAGAGATTAATTTGTTCGCTTACTCGATACGATTACGATAGACATTCATAGGTTTTGAAGGTTTGAACTTCGTCTAGAAATAATGGAGCTGCTCTCGGTAGTCGATTGCAATAGAAGTAAACTTTTCATAGATATCGCGTAGAAAGCCATATGTGAGCTTATCTTTAAGCTGAGGGTGTTTTAAAGTCAAAGACTTCCCAAATAATTCGAAAGCTATATTTCCTCCAATATTAATGCGTCTTACTGATCCAAAATCAACTTTTCCCTTCACTACAGCAAAAACATGAATTGTTGTGGCTCCAATGTTGATTACCAGAGCAGTCTCACTCTCATACCTGCTAATGTTGCAGTCGACCTCATAGAAGTAGGCAAAGAGAGCATCAACTCCCACCATAACACTATCAATTTCATAGCATTAGAATAATTGCTCGAGGACACTCGTTCTACAGTGAATTGGGTTAGCGAAAGGCTCTGAAATGATTAGAGGGCTCCTGATCTTACGATTTGGTCGCACAAGCTAAGAGAAAATATAATCATTGCATTGCTCGAAGAGGGAAAAATGCAAGATGAGATTACGTTAATAAGGACTTTTGTAATTGCTTTTGGCAAAGTCCAACTGATCATAGCTGGTGTTGATATATGTTTTTATAGGCAGATCTGCCTTATTAGGGTCTCTATTTTTGGAGATTTGAGGGCGAAACACAAGCTATGGTCCATCAGTGCTCCAATCGTAGCCTGCCTTGATGTTTTCCGATCCATAATCTATGATGATAGTGTTCATCTTTTACCCCATCAGTTGAACTTCCTTTCTTCTTTGAGGGTTCATTTCTTTGAGTGCAGCTGGCTGCGGTTTCATTTCCTTGGCGATGTATCGAGTTGGCTCGATATCCATGGCGCTAATTAAGTTAATTTATATAAATTAGTCATATTAATCATGGGCAGCAGATCTATTATTAAAATCAAACATCAGATATATACACAATGAATAGGATTTAATCCATATACAAACTCAATAATAAAGGAAGAATGAAGAGAAAAAAATCTAACTTCTAATTCTAATCTTGAAAGCTTACGCTTTCTCTATGAATTGAAGTGTATTATATGATTTTCAAAAAATGATATCCTTTCCTTGACTAATTATCTATTGCTGATTTTCATGACTAATAGATAAATTTGACTTTTAATCATACTAAACAAAATCTATGATTTGATCCCTCTAATAATATAAATATCATTCTTTTTCCAGCAATTCCATCTTCACAAAATAAACTTCTATAGGGAATCAAAGAGAGTTGATTTATTTAAGTTGATATCACCATCAAATTATTATTTCATATGCTATCCCGAGCAGTGAAGCAATTGGTCAATTCCAGTCTCACCCACACCGCCAGACGCTCTATGAATCACATCAAAAATATGAACGAGGAGAATCTTCGCGTCATTTCCGAACAAATTGAAAATTAACCCTTGATTGTCAAAAACGACCGAGTCTACAAGCCAACTTATACAATCGAATTTAACAGAGAGGGTTAGGTTCTACTATACTCGGGCAACCCCATCAAAAACTCAACCATCTATTTTAAATACCCGTACATTTTCTGTAAGAATCTTACTACGTAGATGAATCCTTCATCCCTCTGTCCATTTTGAACTATGTGCTTAATCCCTTTGATTTGCTGTGGTACTGGAACAGCTTCTTCCTCTACTTTACGCCTGCCGTCCTCACCGCTCGCATATGGTATTTCAGAGACTTTATGTACTATCCAAATAAAATTTTCCTGCTAAGAGGAGGAAGAGTTGTTAAAGTTGAAGCTCAGTCCTTGGGACACATGAGATATATCTATTGGGCTGAAACTCAATTCCTTAGACCCCTTACCCAGGATAAATTGCATTTTGACGACAGAGATAATGCTGATTTTTTGACTTAGGAGGGACAGCTAAAGTACGATCTCAACGTTGAGGCAGAGGAAATGAAAGTGTGGGGTGTAAACACAAATGTATAAATATTGTAATTTAGGACGAACAATTGCACTTCGTAAAAAGCGGCACTGTGCATCACCCTGAGTTATTTGAGGCATCGGTCAAGGGATTCAACATCGACACCACTGATTTTGTAATCAACACTGCCGATAACTACAGGTACAGAGAGCCAAACTACGACCAATGATAGATATCCAAATTATAAGATCAACCAGTGCCGAACCCAAAAAACATTTCAGTATCAAAGAATGAAATTCAGTTTATGAGTATTTTAAGGTTATTTACATTAAAATAGTAACCACTGGCTTTAATAAAATTATTTATGAATTACACGAGTACCCCAGCATATTCTCTTTCCAAATCGCAGAAGAAAAGTAATAACTAACTTAACGCAGCAATACATCAAATGCCGAACAAAGATTAAGACAGCCCTGGACCTATTTATAATGTTTCAAAGATGGCAGATCAGCAATAAAGTGTGAGTCACACTATCGGCAAATCCCAACGCTACAATATTAATCATGGAATTGAAAAAACACCAAGCCCAGTACATTATGAGCATAAATAAACTGAAAAAAATAAAGGTTATACTATTCCTCAAGCGAAAACAAATGGATAAATTGATTAAAATCCAGATCCTGGCTGTTATCAACCTGATCATGACATAATCAAACCCAAAAGCATTAAATTTAGCATGGGCAGTCGTTATTCCAGTATTATGGATAATGTCAACTCTCATCCTGGACCAGGTCATTATCAGAGTTAAAAATCTCTACCGATCCTTTAAAAGAGCAAAAACAAAAAGTAAACTTTATTTGGGACTGCTCCACGATTTAAGGCAACTAGCAACTAGGCAGGAGTGGGAGATTACGAAATAAATAGTAAACAAGCCATTCTATAACACAAAATGAGTATAGGTAAAAGTAAAAGAAGTACTAATGTTAACCAGTAAGTTACTCCTGGACGTATATAATCCTTAATATAGCAACTGACTATAATAAAAAATCAGTATTTCAATAAAATATCGACCGTAAATTAGGAAAGTCTATATCAGGCAGACAGAAGAATTGTTTTTAAAACTTAGATATTGCAGCTCATGCTTTTATTAATTATACAAATCCTGAATTACAAACTCTTAATTCTAGTCAGAAATTTTCAATAGGCAAAGGAAAGAGAGAAGTTTTCATAGGTAAAGATACACCTGGGCCCACCGATGTATATTTCTTATAATGCAGTATTTAAATGATAACTTTTTAAAGAGAAATAGCTCTCATGCAGTCATTCCACACGCTATCCGAGATTGGGAATATGGACAATAAAATGTTCCTGGACCTGGAAGCTATCGGATTGAAAACAACAACAAAAAAGGATTTACGATTTCTAGATCGAAGTCGCAAGTTGAGTTTGTTAGTTAAAATCCAGGAGTTGGAAGATATATGATTAATAGCTCAGACAAAAAGGCAAAGGCTAGTGCTTTTCCTAAGTCCAATAGAACCAATTTTATTTCCAAGATATCTGCTGGAGTTGGAGACTACAACATAGCTTAGATATTTAAAACCAAAGGAACTATCAGTAAAGCGGAAAGATTCAAAAGATAAGACCTTCCAAAACCAGGACCAGGTGATTACCATATCCATTCCATCATCGGTTATAAAAGTCCAAAGGCATGATGTTTTCTTCTAATATATGTGATTGTATAAAATGACTATTCATGATTGATCTTGTGAAATCTTTTAATTTTAATGTCTTATTGTAAGGATTATTAACCTTTGACAATATTTAGATCATATTAATCTGGATTTTATCGATAGCTCGATCTAAATTTCAAAAAAAATACATTTTTTCCAGAATATGAAGTAAGACAAATTATCAAGCCACTATTGATGAAAAGAAAACATTGGAGTGGATAAAGCAATCAAGATTTCATAATACATAGAAGAACGATTAAGTATTTAATCTGAAATGATTGTCAAAATATATAAAGTAAATCTCACACTATTGAAAATCCAGGGTTAAAAGGCCTCTAGCTAAGTTTTTCTGATAATTTATGCGCCTTTTAACATTATTAACTTATCATTTTTTTGGGAGCATACACGTTTATTTTCTGGTAATTCGAATACCAGTATTAAGTAGATTCTATATATGTAAATTATTCCTTCATTTGAAATGATCATATTGATTAAATTCTTCGTTTACAAACATAAAAAAACATGTCCTACATTCAAAAATTGTTACCTATAAGCATCTTCACTATTGGTTGCTGTGCCCTGACATTCCAGACAACAGTTCTGCACCCTTTTCATCATTAACTCGATGAGGAGTTCAAGCAACTTAAGATCTTAGAAGAACAAGACAAGAAATTTCAATAATTTGAACTTCAAGCCCTTCAAGCAGTCAATGGAATCGACCATCAAGTAGATGTTCTCATGAAACTCAAGGCCAAGAATCTTATTTAAGAGTTGGGCTGATATTTGTAATATTCTATTCTTTAATCATTTAATTTCAGTTGCCACTGAACCATGTTTGTGGGTTTCATCCAATTTGCAAAAAAAATATACCCATGAATAAAATATTTATTTTTTTTAAAGTAACTGCCTTTAATTAATGAAGAATTTTAGCGAAATGAATTATTTACAATTTTTACAATTGAGATAAAAATCAAACTTTTTTTAATGATCCTAGACTTGTTAGACTTTTTATAATTACTGATTGTTGAAAGTTGATCTATTAAAATTTTCTTTATGGTATTTATTGAAATAATAAAATCATTAATAAATGGTGTTTTTTTCACGATATCTGCCGATCACCAGTTTTGTGATCAGCATGTCAGCACTGATCTTTCAAACAACAGTTTTATTTCCGTGGCATCACGAACTGGATGCAGATTTTAAAAAGTTGAAGGCAGTGAAAGAACATCAAGATGAGAAGATGGAGTAGTATAATGCTAAAAAAATGGTAAAAATTGTTGAACTATAAAAAAAACTCAATTATCTGGAGATTCTTTAGGAAAAAAAGAAGAAACTTATGGCCTAGAGAAAGGTACGCCTCGAACGGGAAAGATTTACCAGAGTCAATCAAGGCCAGAAATGGTAGGCTTAATCTGAACAACAATACTAAAAACAAAGGGAAGAGGAAGCTGAGAAGGGGATAGGAGAGAAAACTAAGATTCCTTCAAAGGTTTCTTCAACAACTTTAAACTCGTAACAATCATAAATTCAACTTTCAAAATCAGAGAATTCACTAAAATAATGGAAGCAATTCCATGAACAAAGATTAAGCCAAAACTAAGAGGTGAAAGTCTAAGAATGGAAAAAGTTCCACGACCAAAGATTAAAACAAAATGAAAATGTGAAAGTCTAAGAATGGAAACAGTTCCATGACCAAAGAGTAAGCCAAAACTAAGAGGTAAAAGTCTAGGAATGGAAACAGTTCCATGACCAAAGATTAAAACAAAATGAAGATGTGAAAGTCGAAGAATGGAAACAGTTCCATGACCAAAGAGTAGGCCAAAACTAAGAGGCGAAAGTTTAGGAATGGAAACAGGTACATGACCAAAGAGTAAGCCAAAACTAAGAGGCGAAAGTTTAGGAATGGAAACAGGTACATGACCAAAGAGTAAGCCAAAACTAAGAGGTAAAAGTCTAGGAATGGAAACAGTTCCATGACCAAAGAGTAAGCCAAAACTAAGAGGCGAAAGTTTAGGAATGGAAACAGGTCCATGACCAAAGAGTAAGCCAAAACTAAGAGGTGAAAGTCTAGGAATGGAAATAATTTCACGATCAAAGACAATCTCATCAAAAGCAATCAGCTGAGTCTCAGTCAACTTAGCCAGCCAATTGATTATATTCATTGATATTTATCTATTGATAAAAAATCGTTCATTTTGAATTACTGCCAAAATAATATGAATTATTGAATTAATAAGCTTTAAAATTCTCATAAGATATTTTAAGTTTTTAATATATATTTAAAGAATAAGGTCTTCAAAGTATGCGCCTCTCACTAAAAACAGTACTTTTCTGGATTGGAATGATCATACTTGCCGTTTCGACTCCTCTCATGATTGAGTAGAAGGAATAGTTTCTATAAAAAGTCAGAACAAAGAACATTGCAGTGTTTTTTTATGGTGATTCGGACTCAAAGTAATATCAAACATTCGAAGGTCTAATACCTCCCAGTAATCAACTCTTTGAAGGAATGTAATTTTTCTATATCCCAACTTCAAAGTTCAAACTGAATAGACCAAACCCATCGCTCTCGATTTATCGAAAGATTGGAGGAGGGGACTGGGTTTTATATCATGGTAAATTTGACCCAACTGATCTTGACCGCTGGATCCACAAACACAGTTCTGATCCTCTTCACGAGTTAAAGATATAGCAAATAGGTTCTCTTTTCTAATCTCACAAAAAAGGATTTATGCTTATTGACTATGGGGAGTTTGAATTGCTGAGAACTAAAATATATTTGCATGAGTTTTGTGAGTATCAACATATTCAGTGTGGGAAAGTTACCACAAGCAATCCACTCTTGAATTTAGCAACAAAACTTATGGGTTTGGAGAAGGAAGATGCTGGAATCTCGAGGCTTGCCTTTTATAATCCCGGAACAGGAGATATAGAGTTATATACTGGGGATACTGAAAAGGTTTCTCGTACAAATTTATATATTTAGGATAATAGCTTCTTCAGATGTTCGAGGGAAGAAAAGGAATAATTACTTCCACAGAAACTGGAGACAATTTTGGAGATATACAGATTGAATTGCACTACTAAGAAAATGATTTGTGATATCACAGATTAATAATGCCATTATCTAAAACAATACATTTTTCAAGAAAACAAGACCAGCCTTATAACTATCTTAAATTTATTAATGATGATTTAATAATTTAGAAATCATTAAAATTCAATTTTGAATATCTTTAAGAGGGCGTTGATGAATCAGCTATGATTCGGATATATTTGATATTTTTTCGCGATTTAAAAATTGATTTTATAATTATTACCTTTGCTAAAGCAAAAGATTTTCATAGTATTGTTAATTAACATTTATTTAAGCTTAATATACAGCCTAATTATCATGGTATTTTTACTACCAATCAATGTTAATTTGTTTCAAATCTTTTATCTCTGTTTGCTTTCTTTCGATATCAAGCAGCAGCTATTAAATTTTATTTTTACTCTAATTTTAAAGTTTAGATATTTATTTTTTTAGATTTTAATTATTCTAAATCATCCATTTCATTTATTCTTCTCTTAATTTCAAAGTTTATTCACTATTTTTTAAGGATACTGATAGGGTTAGTATTTGATTATCTTTGTTTTAGATTTGCGATTAAAGAACTTATATCGAAGTCTGTTTCTACTATAATTCAGATACAATTTTAGAATATTTTTTATTTTATTCTTGCATATTCAAAGAAATTTCGTTAACGATTGGCATTTATGTAAATACTTGAGACTAAAGATTTTACTCTAATGATTAAATGGTTTCATTATTTTTAGTAAGAGATGAAAGATTATTCGAACCAACAAAGATTCCCTTATTGATGACACTTTATTAGTACTTTTCCTTAAGTTTAAGATCTTGATCTGCAATTTTTTAAGTGAGTAAATAAATTTGATTTTAATAATGTTGAATAATACTCTTATTGTTAATGAGCAATTGTTAATTTTCATTCTTTTATTTCTTCAACTCATTGATAATCTCCTATCTGATTTATAATTCAGTTTATAAGTTAAATGTTTTTTGCTGTATTTCTGCTTTAAGAAACTGTCTTTCCTTTTTAGTTTCATTCACTATGGATTAATGCAATTCAGTGAGTTAATTGTTTATTATTGATTTAGTCTATTCGAGTTATTTCAGTTCAGTATTAATTTAATGAAGTTATTGAACTTCAAGGCGGAATTTGTTTTATTTGTCCTCAAATGTTTTAATTCTCATTTAGTTTTAAGTGTTTTTATGATGAAGATCTTCATTAATTGTGCGAAATTATTGGATTTGACGATGATACTCAAATTATTTGACTGAAAATAGTTCTATATTTTTGTTGTTTTACATATTTTTGTTTTCAAGTTATTTATTCACTTCTTGAAGTTGTTTAATATCATGCATCAGTTTGTTTTATATTCCTGCATCAGTTTATATCTTTTTATCTTTTTAAAGATTGCTATTTTTAAGAAGCTATATGATTTATTTTTGTTTGGCATTATTTTCCTCGTTAACTTGATTATTGTTTGATTCTTATTTTATAAATAATGATCTTTTTCGTATCGGTAATTTATTGTTTGCTAATGTTAATTTAGTGACCATATTCGATATATTTTAAGCTAATTTCAAAATGTTAAATTTATGATTCTGTTATCTCCTTTGAAAAGTTTCAGAAGCAGGGAGCCGTAATAAATTTTAGTTGATACTATCGAGTGAAGTAAATAATTTTGGTAAAGTTTTTGTAAATATTTCAATCGAGTAGTTCCTCAGATTTTATAAGGGTGAATGAGTTTGATCATCAAAAAAATAGCAGTTCATTCCATATTTGTTTGTTAATTTGGCGAAGTCAATCATTTCATTGACAAGCTTATTTTCATAACTTTGTTGTAGTCTGCTAATGATGTCATAACACTTCTTTTTTTAATTTTCAGGGATCATTTTATCGACAATGTCATAATTTATCGGTGGATTTTATATGAGATGATGACTGATGAGTTCATATAAAGTTTTATACGGATTTGACTCGTCACTTTGCATGCTTCAAAAAGTATAAAAATATTTATTAACTTTGAATTTTATTGCCGAAACATAAAACTCAACATTTATGATTACTTTGAAGTTTAATTTTATTGTAATTAATCAGAGCTGTATCATTTTAAGTTTTTGGATGAACTTATTTATACACATATTGATAGATCTCTTATAATTGATATTAATTAAAATCACACTATATGAGCAAAAATATCGTAAGATTTACTTGAAAATAGTTTCCATTGCACCTTGTAAAACTGGCAGAAGGATCGAATGTGATGGTCTAACTTAAATCGGGTTAAACTTTTAACGGCATAATTCGAGGAGTAGACAAGTTTATGAACATCAAGATGTAAACTGCCTGTCTCAGTGATAAGGTACTCGAGTATTGATTCAGGTATTCTGTTCTTTAATTAGAATGGTTAGGTTTTTCATAGCATCAAGGAAGTGTACATTAGAGGAAATACAATCAAGTATTTTAGCCTTGACGAGGATATTCTCTCTAAAATCTAAAATACACAATACGTATGTCCTGAAAAATGGAAAAAATCAGAAGCAAAAAATCAAAAATATAAAGGCAAAAGGACAGGATGATTTGTAAGCTAGTAATAATACTTCAATACGAGCTCAATGATGATTAGGTTCATATTTGAATACTAATCATGCTTTCTTCTTGTTAAACTTTAAATTGGCTTGCTTGAGGTTATGAAACTTTCTGTTGAGTTTTGCCTCATCATAAAAGACATTTTCTATATCTGTGTTAATCTATTAAGGAATATTGTTAAATTTGTCTTTTCGTCTGCCTAAGAGGAGATCTGTCGTTTTAATTTCGTTTCTCATTGCCATTTGATTGTTATCTGAACTGTACTGAGAAAGTAGATAATATTTAAAAGCGAAAAAAAGCACAATAAATAAAAAGAAAAGTTTTCCCTTGCTGCTGCTAAAGACCTACCGAGTATAGATCATATAAGCTGTATAGAAAGGAAATTACCAATATTTGTAATGATGGAGATGAAACTTATAGCCTCTAATATCATCAACCACCAGTTGATTGAATTGGCTTTTAATGGCAGGACACGCTTTTTCAAGTAAATTACTTAATATTTAGAAGCATGAAGTCGAATGATGCCTGCTATGAACATCATTGCATAAGCAAAGGGAAGAGCGGGAGCAAATAAAGCAGTTGCAGCAAACACGTTGATAATGTTCATGTATCCTGTCCATGAATTATCCAGCTACTCATTGAACATATAACTTTACATGGCGTCTTGTTCTTCGTAAAACTGATCAATTGATTCGAAAAAATTAATGCTAAATTTTGAACTTTTCGTGTTTTTCCGATTTTATAGCCATTCATTAACTTTAAACATGAGAAAAGGCAGCAAAGCTCCAACAACTGTAACTGCCATGTCTACCATAACAAAAGATAGTAATTGCTGAGAGACAAAATAATCGCAGTTGTTTATTCTAAGTATACAATATCTTACTTTTGCAAGGTTGTTGTGGTTTTAATTTAGCAGATGAAGCTGGAAGATAGATATCCTGAGAAGTAGGCAAATATAAAGATAGAGTAAAAATTAATTACGAATGTTATGAGAGAGGCTTTTGAAACCAAAGATCCTTCATAGTCAGAAACTGTTTTGTGATTTTAAAAAATGGTAATATTTCGAATAATTACCATATACACTTTGTTGAAGATTTGAGAAGCCACTGATATTAAAATTGAAGGCACCTGATTGACCAAAGTTTGGTCTAGCCCCAACTGATACATGTATGTTTTTAGCAAAAATAGCAGCAGAATTACTTACGCCACGAGCAGCACATAAGCTAAGTTTAAGATTACAGTGAAAATTGTTTTTAAAAGAGTTTTCCATTTTGGGACGTATTCAAAGTTGAGTTCATCTGTTTAAAAATTTCTCTTAAATGAGCCTTCAAATTTAACTCTTTTTTAATGAAATTCAGTTAGTTAACTTACACCATAATTTTGTGACAATCTCTTTTCTTCTTGCTTCCATTTTTCTACCAAATTAGTGGTCCAAAATAGATTAACAAAGGTAAATATAAAGATGAGAATGTTGTTGAAGCTTGTTAATGAACTTTTCCCTGTAGCTAAGATATCAGTTTGCTCCTTCCATAAAAGAATCTGAATTATCATAGCTAACAATAGAAAAGGAAAGGCCTTAATTGCTAAAAATTTCATAAATTCGAAGTAAAAAGCTATCTTCTAACCACAATAATAACGCACACTATCTGCCGAAAAACTTTTAAATTATCCAATGTTAAAACCAAGCTTTTATTAGATGCTCTGTTTCGTAAAATCAGATTTAGTTAATTCGCATTCATACTGAGAATATAATTTGTTGATTGATGCGGGATTCGGTCCTTCAAATTATTTTTTCTCGTTTTTCCTCATTTTTTTTATTGTTGCAATGTAGGGTGTAATCTATATATTCTTCAGGACAAAAGGGTCATGAAGAGGGTAGTAGCTTAAGATGTGCTTCTTTTCCAGAGATTTACCTATATTAATATTATCATATATCACTTTATTTGTTATTATTAATCTTTCCGATGGAAAAAATTTAGAACGATCTTTGAGTTCGTTAATTTAGAATTTACGCCATATTCGTTGATGGGATGTGATTTTGTGATAGGTGCAGAATCCTGAAGGCGATTGTATACCCATATAATTCCAAATATTTTTAAGTTTCGTATTTTCTGTCCATAAGTTACTGATTTCTATGGGTATAATTGATCTTGCTTCTCGATGATTGTAGAATAATTCATTGCATGTATGCAATGCTTTTAGAAACATCAACCTTAAGATCATACCGACATTTCCATTCAGCTCAAGAAGATACAGTTAAGCTTTTTTATTGACATTGTATAGTTATTGGCATCGCTTTGTGAATGCAATTATCATTTTATTGTAAACATAATATAACTACCATATTCTTCTGCTAGGATTTTAGGTATTGTAATCATTTACAAGGATTTTTTGATTGATATAATCTATGTTTAGTTTATTGCTGATCCAATTATATGCTTTATCGGCCTCGAATTGATCCATTATGATCTTGGTGCGAAGTTCGTCTTCATTCATAACTTAAGCCTTTTTGAAAATGTTGATTGCTTCGCTTTAAATTGATTTAAGTCCCTCCTAATCTTCATTACTAAGTTTTCTGGGTCCTTTGATGCTATATTTTTCTCTGAACTCTAAATCTCGAATATAGGCGTGCAGTCTTAACGGTCTTAAGTAGTGATCAACTGGCTCAAAAGAGAATAGATCAGAAGCTCCAAGATCGACTTACATGCTAATATGTGATTTTTGGGCATAGTCTTATAGAATTTTTTCACTAGTCTTAACCACAAGCATAATATGTTTTTCATCTTTGCTAAGAAAGGCCCTGACAAATAATTTGCTTTTCACCACAAGCTTATACATTATACTTAACCTCAGCAAAGTTGCCACATCAGCAGGGCGATTTTTTGTATTGACCCAAGTAACATTTTCACCAACTATCGTCTTTTTTAAATATTGTCCATTAAATAAATTTCTTTTCTCTTTTTCACTTGTTATTTTAATTTTACTTATCACTTTTTCCATCAATTATGGGAAGGTTTTAAGAAGGGAAGAAATACTTTTGACTTTGCCCAGCAGAAGTCGAATTTCACTATCTTTTTATTCTCCACCCTCACCTTCTTCATTTTATTGCTCATTTTTTTAAAAACATTTTATTAGATGAGTATTTAGATTCCAATAGATGGCTCTTTTTAGAGCTCTCCAAGCAGGATCATCCTCCGGTACATAAGATCTGCCTTCCTTAAAACCTTGAATAGCATTAAATTCATCTCTCAGCATAGAGATTATCAATTGTTAATATTTTTATTTAAATCCTTCCTACTGGCGCATGGTCGCATAATCAACCAGTCTTTTTGTTTCTATTAGCTTGTAGTAATTGTATATTTTAATAAAAGTGTCTACTATTTCATCATTCTATTCCTGAGCGCTGGGATACTTTAAAAAATAGAAAGCCAATAAAAAAGCGATGTCCTCACGTTCGCTTTATAGTTTGCTGTTTGTTTCAATATCAAAGAGATCATAGTAAAACTACATCGCTTGACTTGCATTTAATTTAAATGGCTTCTAAGAATCTTCAGATTTACCGTATATATCCTCTAACTACTCTGATATATTATCAGGGTTAGGGCATTTAATAATGAAATCACCGAGATTAGTATCCTCAACCTGCTTCATGATTTCTTCTATTTACCAGTCTTCACAAGTGTTATATTCATTACAATATGAAACCTTTCCCTCATTTTGATATTCTCCTTGCATATATTTTAACATGTCACAGATGACTTCAATTTATCGATCGACAACGATTATAGGCTTTTCAGCCTTATGATTTTTATCTATATTTACTTAATCTCCATTCCATTATAAGGCCTTTTTTCTTAACTTCTTTTCAACGCTATGAAATTTAGTATGAATGCTTGATTACCTTTCTCCTTTCTCATTAGATTTAATAAGTCTTTTGGGTTTATGTTAGTGATAACTTGCAGTAAGTTTGCTTTTATTGATTGAATTTAAATTGGCAAAGTTTTGATCTTAGCTTTCCTCCTGCATTTAAAATAATATATTAATAATCTAGACATTAGATAGTTCACACCATCTATTTTATATAAATATGAGATATCAACCTTCGCAATTAAGAACAACTGAAGGAGAGATATAGACGGAATAGCAAAAAATATTAATTCAAGTTTGATTGCTCAAATTTTATTTGTTAATATTTGAGTTTTAATCATTTTTTATTCTCTAAGAAATCAAGAACCTCATTGCTTTTAAATCGACTACAAATTAATAAATTGTTAATCAATTTAGTATTTTAACCGAGACAATTCTATCAGTTTCTCAAGCAGATGTTTGAAGTGCTAGGCAGTTGACAATATTTTTTCTTGCTGATTGAGGGCATTGAAACGATAGATAATTTCGTTATCAATGTAGGATTGCTTCAAAGTCTAAATATTTTCTCCTTTTTTTTATTTTTACGCTTGAGTGACTTACTTTTCAAGACATTCCTTTTCGATAGCTTCCTGCTCGTCAAACTATTCCTCATCAATAATATCTTAACTTTTTTACACAAAGGAAGAATAACCATATTTCAATTAAAATCCATCCGAAACTTTAAGAAAAGCGGGCAAACATCTATGTGCATTGGTGTTGAGAGAATTTGGATCAATGAATTTTATAGCAGCCAGTTCTAGCATGGCATTCTGATGCATTTTTCGAATTTATGTTGTCATTGAATCATATTTTTCTGCCTGATCAAGAACTTCAAAAAATAGTTCTCCCTCCATATGCGAAGGATGTATTTTGGATTGATTGACTATAATCTATTCGATGATGATTGGTTGATTATTCATTGAAAAGTTTAATGAGTAACTATAAAATATATAGAGCTACGTATTACTTTAAGCAATAGTTTAAGTCCAAATATAGTTGTAAAATATAAATCTTAGTTTTATCTTCCTGCTCTAAATTTTGGTGTTTTCTAAAATTCGAATCAAGTCATTAAATTTGACTTTCTTAAATCATCTAAAATAAATACTGATAATTCTACTTTAGTTTATCAATTTTTTACTCACTAATCATTTCTTTTTTAATCATGATTCTTTCAATTAATATTAATAGGTCAATAAGTTTTAAGGTTCGATGCTCGCCTCAGTTATTAAACAAGAATGACTCATATGCACTTCATAAGAAAAATAAGAAAAAAAGCGACGCTCAAGGGATTCGAACCCTCGCTCCTTACGGAAGTAACTTAGCAGGCTACCGCCTTAACCACTCGGCCAAAGCGTCTTAGTTACTTTCAATCATTCAATTAACTTTAAGAACGAAACGAGCAGGCCCCCCTTCTTTGAACTATTCACTTTTATTTTTTATTTATTCATATATTTTAAATAATAGATCACTCAGATTAATAAATCTTAAAAGATATAAATGACAAGCCTATTACTACGACAATTCACGCCATAAGCGCGGCTATCGTTCAAACAGATGTGGATCAGATTATACGGCATAAAAAGACCTCAGACTCTTAATTAAGTCATTCCTGATGTGAACGCGAATTTATTGAATTCATCTGAACAGTTTATTGATTCACTCGTTGATTTTGATTCAGAATTTATTGAGCAAATCACAACTCCCTGTCTTGGGAAGATTTTACTTCCAGAAATAGCAAAGCTTAAAGAGGAATAAGTTAAAGTTCGGCACGAGCGGATTGAGTCTAAATTAGATATAAAAGATTTGCCAAAAGATATTGACCCATCACTGTCAGATCAAGTAAGATTTTCAGTATCGCCTTATGTTATTTTTGGGCAATCAATGGAAGATAGACTAAAGGATGAAAACCCTTGGAAAAATCTAACAAATATTTTTAGTTTGAATAGGTTTATTTACTTAAAAGAAGGGTTCAACTACTAAAAGCTACGTGATAATCAAATATTTGGGTTTAACTGTTATTATCACAACCTTAGTAGAGAAATATAAGTGACAAGAAAACTGCAAAAAGAGAAATATAGATCAAGAATATTTGTGATTTCTTTCGAAACAGATGCGACAAATCATGAATTTTATGTGTCGGACTTCAACTTTCTAATACGTTAAAATATGCTTAATTAGCCACTTTGATACAAAATTTAATCATTCCTTATCAAAATTATTAGTAATTTTTTCTTAATTTAATATAAATTGGATCAAAGAAAGAAGTCTCAACACAATAACAGATATTGCATTTCATGAAAATTATTATACGAATATTGCTTGCATTCAGAAGATTATATTAAACAATCAAATGTATAGTTAAATAGTTACATATTAATAGCAAGATGTCATGGTATTTGTTCAAGGATGTCCCTTCTGTTAATCACAGAGGTATCAAAGTTTAAGGTTTTCAAGGTAAGTCTTCTATAAAATAGACATGCATAGACCCAGGCTAAATCTTTCATGGGGAAGAAATGAAAAATCCAATATTCCATAAAATTACTAATAAGATAAAAATATTATCCCCACCACCATCATTCCATCTATCTCAGCTGAAAACGAGAATATGAGCAATATCAAAGTATTAACTGAAACAAGTGAAGATGATGAAGAAGAGTTAGCCAAGTTAATTAAAAATCAGCAAGAGAGGCGGAGATAGCAGGACATGATGGAACGTAATAGAAAATTGAAAGATAGAGGATTTAGCCTTTCCAATAGAAAAGAAGAAGACAATGGAAAACCAAAATAGTCAAAATATTTTTAAATTGACAAAAGAATAAGATATCTTGAAAATAGCCTCTTGCCAATAAGTAGAAGGGATAATATGTGCACCATCTTTGACCACAAATTGGGAAAGGAAGCACCTTTGGATGAATCTCGGATGAGTGGAAAATCGTGTTTTAATAAGGTTATTTATTATTAATTTAGAAGAATGAATCATCTATTGTTTTAGGAAATGGTTATAATGCTTATTCTCCACTAGACTAGCCGAAGAAAGATTTAACCCAAAAATTTAAAGAAATGTACGAATATGATGACCTCTATAAGAGACGAATCGATAGTCATAACTTTAAGCTTGGCTGAAATACTTATTGCGGATTTGAATTTTTGATAATGTCCACCTTTTACTCCTTACATGACGATCTGAAATTATAGAGATTTTAAACTACATCAGCTAAATCAATATTGTATGTTTGTAAACGGAGTCTATTTATTACCCATATTCTTTGAGTTGATTAAAATAATTATTTAATTTATGAGAGGATATAGTTTTGATTATGATTTGATTTGAATTTGTGGTGGAAATCCATTAATCATAATATATTTGCAAGCGTTTTTAAATGTGCGGAATTTCAGCCATCTACATCTTAGACAAGAAGGGGCGGGTGTTGATATCGCGACATTTTCGCCCAGACTTACCTACTAACATATATGATGTCTTTAACAAAAAGATATTGGAGTATGATGAATACTCGATAAAGTATGCTTACTCATATTTAGACCACTGATAAAGGACAAAGACAACAACCTTTTTTATTTCCACAAACATAGTGATCTTAACATTGTAGCGATCTCGAAGAAAAATAACAATGCTATTATGATCTTTACTTTTTTGCATACATTAGTGGCTGTGCTGGAAAGCTACTTTAAAGATGTACAGGAATAGTCTATTCGTGATAACTTTGTCGTGGTCTATTAGCTGCTCGATTAGATGATGGACAATGGATATCCTCAGACTACAGAGATTAAACTTTTAAAGGGGTTTATCAAAACATAATCATATGAATTTTCCAATCCATTTAGCAAAAAGACTCAACTAGCAAATTCAATTTAAGCTGCTCGACAGGTTTCAAATGTTGTATCTTGGCGTCAAGAGGGCATCAAATACTCAAAAAATGAATTTTACTTGGATGTAGTTTAAAAATTATCAATGTTGATTGGCCCTAATGATAACATTATCAAATCAGAAATTATAGGAGTAGTTAACGCTGATTGTCAACTTTCAGGAATGCCAGATCTCAAACTCGGTCTCAATGACAAGGCCTACTATTAAGCTCAAGGACGAACCTCAAAAAATAAGGCAGTTGAGTTCAATGACATCAAATTTCATCAGTGTGTGAGACTTGGTAGGTTTTAGAACGAAAGGCTGGTTACATTTATTCCTCCAGATGGAAAATTTTAACTAATGAGTTACCGTCTTGATATTCGCGTTAAACCACTCTTTTTGGTCGACGTTATCGTATAAACACCAACTAACAATCGAATTCGCTTCATTGTTAAGGTTAAAAGCAATTACAAAGAGAAAAGTATAGCTAACAACGTAGATATTTTCGTGCCTGTTCCTGAAGATGTATAAGCTCCTATTTTCAATACATCCACAGGCACCACTGTCTATGTCCCTGAGGAAAGTTCCCTGAAGTGGACTATCAAACAATTTGCCGGGCATAAGTAATTTTCTGTTGATTTAGATAATACGTACTTACCTCTGAATTCAAATTGCCAACAATTGAATCTCCAAAGAGAAATCTCTATAAAAAACAACCTATCAATATTAACTTCTAAATTCCCTTCTTCACTGTATCTGGATTCCAAGTACGATACTTGAAAATTGTTGATCGTAGTGGATATAAGGCTTCACCTTGGGTGAAATACCTGACCAAAAATGGAGAGTATCAGTTGAGAATGAATTGATAAATTGTAAACCCTTCGTAATTTTCCTTTTATATTAATAAATTAATCAGTCGATTGACGTTCATTTTGCAAAAATGACTATATTGGCAAACTGTCTTTTGCATAAACTAAACATCTTAGCAAGATTAAAATATCTTCTTAAAATAAACTATTTTAATATAAAATACTGAAAAGGATGATTTAGAAGGCTAAATTGAATAAACAAAAAACTTAACTAATTTATAAATTAATTTTCTCATTCAATTTTTAAAATATTGAATTTTGTTATATATTTCTTGTATCTAATAAAAATAGGTTCATCTATCGGTAACCAACAGAAGTATCGAATTTAAATGCTACCCATCACCATTAATTTTTACATTAAAAAGTTAATGGATAGATAAACAAAAAACTCACGTAGAAAGCGAAAGGATCCATAGAGTAGAGACTTTATATGCAAATGTTCGAAGAGTTATCTCTCTTATGCTGCTGCCTATACTCATGTCAAAAACAAGCATCATCTTGAAAAAGATTTTGTTGATAATATTCGCAAACCATAGCGAGAACTGCTTAAAAGAGGTAGGCCCAAAGAAAAGAAACCCACTAATCAATCATTTTAAATTGCTTTATTAACCCTCATTGAATCAACCATCCTCAAAATATGCAATGAGCTCGAGGGAGTCTTCAATAAAATCATACTAGAAGGCAACGAAGAGCGGGAATAACGGATTTTTAATCAATATTTTGAATAGCTTTGTCAACAGAAGGAGTAGGAACTCACAGGATTCAACTTAATGATTCGACACCCCATCATGGAGGAGTTTATAAAATCTCTAAATAAGGACTTTACAATTTAAATTGCATGCAGAATTAAGCTAATTATACTGATGATCGATAACATGCAAGATGACTATGGTTATTAATATCTATTGGCGCGTTTAGACAGTCTCAACCTCTGGGGAGAATCAAACAAATCAAACAAAATTATATACGATACTTACAAATAATGGAGAGACAGGCAGCCCAAACGCGATGGTGACATCAACTAAGATGTTGATTTTGAATGATTGTATATATTTGATGCTTAATTAAATTGTTTATAATAATTGTTTTTCATAAATATGATGTATATTAATTAAGTGGCGACTCGCATCATCTGATGGAGCTCACCTTTTTAGTTTATTAGCTTGATTTATCATCTTGGTATAATTTAAATTTATATCCTTATGTGTCCTTTTGAGTGATCCATTCTTTTTATAGCTGCAGTTTAGAAACCCCATGAGCTGTAAATTATCCTTTATCATTAAATGTTTTTATGACTGATTTTTTTCCATAAATATCCGACATTTCAATGTCTTTTCTTAGCACTTATGTCCATAAATCATTTTTCATGTTGTTTCGACTCTCTGCAAGAGAATTTAATTCTTTTTACTCAACTTTAGAACGATTTAACTCTATGCTTCGATTTAAAGATGGAAATTTTACATTATCCTTCTAGTGGCGAAATACTTGCTTCCACTCAGCATTATGCTCCTCAATTTTATTTTTTAGTTTATTCACACTAAATTAATGGCTTATTGGATTGATGTGAGGCTTAAATTTTGAGGGGGGTCGATGCTATGATAAAAATTTCATCATTTATGCAGATGATCTTTGCTTTGGTAGGTTTGAATGTCTTTGGTGTATTTACATCTGGATTGGTTTCTTTTTTGTGATTTTTGGTAGTCTACTGATAACCTATTACTTATCTAGCAAATCATTTTTTTCTCTAATGCTTGAAGTTTTAGATACAGGCCTATCAGATTTCATGGAATTCTTTTTTTACAATCGAGTCATTGTATTTTGATATGTCTTAAGTATATTCCATCCCACAACTTCATAATTCTTCGAATCGTTAAGATCTTTTTCAGTTAGTTTTTCAATTTCTTAAACTGAAAAGATATTAATTATTGTATCTCCTTGATTTTTTCCTTTTTCTGGTTCATGCAAGTGAATATAATCTTGCTGCGAAGTTGCCAAGCTGTATAATTTGTTTGGTTTCATTGTATAGAAGAAATATAGATTAAATATCTATTAAACGATTTTGTTTTACAATTATGATAAAAATGTGAAGTAATCACTTAAATTCATGCATTCTTTTTTTCAGGAAACGAATACTCAGGAATTGAAATATTGGCATCATTCTTTACAAATATTTGTTCCATTATTATTTTCGATTTGCAATGCTAAAAAACAAGAGAGTGCAGAAATTTGTTATTGAGAACAACATCTAAAGGGACAACTTCACTTTGGTGATGCGCCTTAAAGATAAGATCGAGGAGTTAAACCATACAATATAGGAGCAGGGGCGCATCATTCTTGCTTTCAAAAAGGATGTTAAAACCACAAAAATCAATTAGATGGAGGTAGAAATTCAGCATCTTAACGATTAAAACAAACGATTACTACTTGTAGTGTAAGAATTAAAGACTAGGTCAAAAACCAACACCATTCTTTTACCAAAAAAGACTTAGACAGCCGTAAAATAAGAACGCAAATCATTTCCTGTCAGAGAGTTTCAATGCACTACCAAAACATATGATATTTTGAAGTAAAATTAATTTTTAAGAAAGGAGTTATTGAACCTTAAGGTAAACGAAAATCTTCTTAAAAAAAGGAAATCGACAATCAATGATCGCAGTAGTATCTTTCTCGAGAAGAATCTTATAGATTATGAAAAACTGAACCAGAAAAAGATGGACCTTGAGGCCTAGAAAACTTTAATGAATGGCAAGATAAAAAATTTATAGAGCAAAGTAACTGAGTTAACCAGGAGAAACGAAGAACTGGAAAAAGTAAATCGGCAACAAATAATAATAAAGTCAGAGGGCGACTATGCTTGCTGATCTATTTTTTATTCATATCTGAAATCTTGCTGAAAATAGGTTAAAATAATAAAAAATAATTATAAAAAGTAAAATTATTGAGGACTAACTTTTGCATTTTTTATATATCGATAAATTCTTTAAAAGGATCATATTAAGATATTAAAACTATAATTTAGCGATATTTATCTCAAATATCATTCAAATTAAGCTTTGCTTTTAAATCGGATAAATTTGTACAAAGTTGTTTAAGAGTGCGCCTCCTTTACCGACCTTATTTTTGTCTATATCCTTAGGATTTTTAAAAATTGCTCTTTCTCCGTTATTAGCCAAGATTAAATATATAAAAAAAGAAGAAGCCTTACTTCCAGTCTCCAGGTATATTTCCGTTTGATTTTGGTCATTCAAATACTGCCACATATAAAGCTGCTATTTCGGATGTTCAACCATCAGCCATTGCTTTAAGGAGTCTAAGTCGCGATCTGACAGTAGACGTGAGGCATTCCTATCTGGAAGGCGAAGATAATCGGTGATGAGTATCACCATGGTAAATTTACCGTCAAATTAAAACTCCTTCTTATAGCTGACGATTTGAAGAAGTTCATTGAATCGAACGTTGTGGTAGATGATTGCTGAGTTGTTCATCCCCCTCAATTGGAATTTATTTTAGTACGGCATTTCTATTTCGCAGTTGATGTTGTACTTTCTTAGTTTGAATTTGACTTCTTGGTGGCGTTCCTTGCGGCAGACGAGAATCGAAGCAAATCGATATTCCTTTTCATTATTTGATATCTTTGGTGTTTACTGTAGGATTTACTATTTTTTAGATATAAACTATCCAGAGTCAGGCTTCTTGCACTGGTGATCGAAATCTGAGAATGGTTTGGCCAACAACTATTTCTTGGCTTAAGAATAGTCTTTAACCTCATATTCATATTCAGAGTGTCTTTTATTTATGAATTTTATCATTTATCTTCCTTTGATCTAAATTTTAGACTTTTAGCTGTCGAAGATAAATTTTATACTAATAGGGATCAATGGCCGAGATTGATCCTAAATCAGTACATAAGTCGTGCGACCATTGCTGGGACTCACTCTGATTCGAGCGACGTAGAGGCCTCTGATGTATCTTCTTTTGTAATAATGACAGTTGTCATCTCCATTTTTCTCCATTTATCCGGTGTGATCGTTTTCAAAGAGGTCTTCCTTAATTGGCACAAAAGTCACCATCACCTCTTTGTCAATTGTGGGATTTGGATAGATTGACTTGAGATAGTCAGTTATTTTTTGCTCAATTTATGCTTTTTCTTTTTAGGTTATGAATTAGCCCTGAGGGATTACACTCAGATAAGAGTGAGAACAGTTGAAAAGCAAGACTCCTCCACCACTGTTGAGCATGGCACTTATTTCGTACTTGATTCTCGAACTGTTTTCTGTTATCTAACTGATAGAACCCACTAAAGCCATCTTGCAGTTATTGACCTACTTGTAGATGTTCATGTTCATATAATAAAATTCAGTGCACCCAAGGCAGTCAGTGCTCGGAGTCCTTTAGAACTGCGCATTATCGAAATTTTCCTTCAGTTTTTTCCCGATTAAAGTGACTTAGCCGTTAAGGGTTTATTGAAAGGACATTTTTATTAATTATCTTTTCTGATAGAAGTATTATTTGATAAAAAATCTCTTCCATAATTTATCTATTAGATTCTGACTCTTACAATTGCTTTATTAAAAAAGTGCATCGTATCTGGTAAAATATATTAATTGATTTAATGTTCAATCTACCAACTTTTTTATTCTATCATAAATGTATATTCAAATTGGCTACTAATATTAAATAGGAGAAGTTTATAAATACTAATATAACTTGAGTCTTATCTCAATAAATGTTTACTTTTAATAAGACATTTTAGCAACATAAAATTTAAATTATTAAGCTGGAGTTGAATAATAAATTCCAAGAGTTTCTCAGACGAAGGTTTTTTCTTAGACAATATTATCTTTTCTTAGACAATATTGTCTTTTATTAGACAATATAGTCTTTTTAGATAATATACTCTTCTTGTATAATTTGTGCATGGAAGTTCGTCAGTTTTTTTATTCTATTGTACAATTAAATATTAAAATAAAATTATTTTTTATTGAGGAAAATAGTAAAATAACACAAAACATAAAAATTTAAATTTGTTCAGGTTTATCTCTCGAAAAATAGTCCTTTCTATCAATCTTATAACATTTCAGCATTCATATAATATTTGAGGATTATTAAAATGATAAATCTAATTTTAATCTAACAGGAACAAATATTATATAAATATGCTCAATAATCATGTAAAATTATTGGTAAAATTATTAGAATCTAATCAAACGAATGAATGTTTTGAGATTGCAATGGCCTGAAACTAAGGTGAGAGCGATTTGAAATCAGAATTTTATGCGAAATTGTTTTTAGAATCTCTGAAATTACCTTGGGCTTTTGTTTATAGGTAAATTTTAGCTGGACAAAGAGGATTAGCCTTGGGGATGAAATCATTTTTATAGACCGTTTCTGTATAATTACAAAGATACCATACTGACGGCTGTAGTCAGGATTACCCTCGAGTTTTTCAACCACACTGACCTTCTTTGCGAAATACTCTGGGTTGGGATTATTAAAAAACTCACCGTAAGTGGACTTTCCAAACCAGTTTTGACCTGTCTTCAGTTGATCGGGAATGTAAGTATAATCATCTTTTAAAGGGTCTTTACGCACATACACGTTAGCGTAGGTACTTTTGCTTCTGAGAGGAAATTAACCTCGAGTATGTTTATCAGTTGGTTTCACATATTGGTTTTTCCCATGATGGCCTGGAAATTGTGTAGAATATGTAGTGAGTTGAGGGCATGGCCCGTTGCTATGCAGGAGGTCATCTGGTCTGGGTCTTTCAATTTTATCACCTTTCTTTCCCTGGAACCCTTCCCTTTGTGTAGAGTTCATATCCAAATGCGGTCCTTGAAGTCTTTGATATTCTTTGTCGTGATTGACGATGTTAGGAATTGCCTTTTGCTCAATAAAGCTTCTTTGATAGATTGTATTCTTGGTGAGGTCTGGCTTTATTACATGGAACTTGCAAAGATGCCTCCCACAATTGCAAGAATTACACAAACATGATTCCTGATCATGATGGGAAAAATTGCTATTACTCAGTTTCGAGGCAGTTTGAGCAAATTCATCAGGACATGGATAGAAATTACTTCTTTGCGTAATATTCAGATTCTAGGTATCCCCTGATTGGTTGAGATTATCAGCTCGGGACTGTCCACTCACTCGAGATTTCATCTTAGTCTGAAAGGCTGGTTTTTGTGTTGAAGAAGAACGTTCTCGCTGAGAAAGAGGCCTCATAGTGCTTTCTTAGTGTAGTAATAAATTTATTGTGAAGGACAAATGATTTGAAATATCACATGAATGAATATTTTTACAGTATAAGCTAGAATAGAAATAGAAGATCATGGAGGTAGATAGTCAAAAGAGAAAATCTTATTCTTTCACTTAGAAACAATAAAGAAGTTCACCTTCAATCTCAATGCCCACAAAGAAAGATTAAGGACCGAAGTGAGGGCAATCAGTCATACAGTGTTTAAGTCTGCCCTGAAGTTAGTCTTGCCAAGAAAGAGTCACTTACCAGTTGCCATAGCAACCATTACGTACACCTTCATGAGGAATGCTTCCGTATAGTTGTTTGCTGAACATTTTAACACTAAATTAAATGCTTGCTTGTTCTTTTTTCCTCATGTTGAAGATGAACTGTTGTATATTTGTGAACCCTTGTCCAAATATCAACTTTGTGTGATTTTTTTCACAGTTGATTCGACAGATCAGCTGTTTCTCAGCTTTATAAACTTCTTATCCATTGAATTTGAAGTAGCCCTATCCAGCTATGAAGGGTATTTTAAAATGAGTATCAAGACTGATTCTCATTATAGTGATACCACATACATTCAGCTGAGAAGTAGTTTAGTAGGTGTCGAACTGCTCATCAATCAATAAACTGTTGAGTGCTTTCATGCCAGAAATCTATTCATTGATCTTGACGAGCATAAGCAGATTGTCATTGATATCTGTTTTGGCAATGTTGGCTAAGGGAAGGGAGATATAAGAGTTGCCTTTTGTGAAGGCTTCGATTTATTAGGAGAAAAACATACTAAAGGGGACAGTCTGAGGAAAGAGAAAATTAGAGCATCGGAGAGATAAGAAGTTTGGGTATTCCTGTTATTTAACAGTAGCAGGGGTCTGTCTGAAGAGAGAGTACAATCTTTATTTTTTCTTTAAAAACTTACAAGCCAAAATTTATTAAATTTCATCACCAGTAAAGAATAATTCATTCATTGAGCTTATTTTAAAGAGATAATCGACGTACTTTTAGAATAAATAGATAGAAGTTTATTCGTCACAGTCAGAGGTCGGAGCCCATAATTTAATTAGGTAATCTCCTTCGGGAAGAATTATACAGATAGCAACTACAACTAATTTTCCATTTAATATGAATTAGCAGATATAGCTTTGACATTTAAGCAAGAATTGCTGCCATTTCGAACTGAAGATTGCTTTGGCAACTTATGGTTTGAATTTTAAACTTTTAAAGTGATTAATTAACTCAGAAAATGTATATTTTCCTGGTTTCATTTTAATTTATCTTTTGATAGTTGACTTTAGATCCTAGCTATTTGCTAGTTTACTTTATATCTTGACTGTCTGCTTGATGCTTTAATTCTATGCATCATTAGGCTCTATTTTTTATTCTTCATTATTAAAAAATACTGGTTTTGTTATTTATTGGTAATCACTCAATTAAATAGGTTTTGGGAGAATAGTTCTTAATCTGTGATTTTTTTAAAGAGGGTTGAGTCTTTTGTATTTATAAGAACAGGTTGAGCCTGCTTCAGTTTAGCTTTATAGTGTCACCATACTTGTTGGTAACTCCCCTTCTAAATGTCTTTTAATATTTCTTTTTATGCGATAGTTGCGTGCTGTTGGTAAAACAGCAGAAGCTGAATTTCCGTCCTCCAATCGATTCATCATGTATTTTCTTTTTCTTCCGCGCATGAGTTCTTCGCATCGCTCTTCTATTTCAATGGTGTTTGAGTTAATATTTTTATTAATTAGATTGATATCTTCATCGCTTTTTAGTTATAGAGTTGCTGCATTCAATGTGTGCTTACTTGAAATAGCAGAAATATTTGGAGAAGAGTTTAAAGTCTCATATTTTTGGCGGTGAATTCTTATTTCTCCAGATTGCTAATGCTATTTATCACGTTTTAATGAAAAAAATCTTCTTCTATTTTGAATTGAACACTGACGAGCCTCATCTTTTTTATTCCGAATTTTGAAATGTATCTTTACTCTGCTTTAATCTTCATTAGAAATTGTGGAGAGATTTTATTAATATTAAATTACTCTCTTTTCAACTTCTTTACAGTTTCCCTGTTTAGAACTTAGCAAATTCATTATTTTAGTCTGAGTCTTATACAGACGACCTGAAAAACTAATGCTGAGTGAAAAAAGCTGATCGATGAGAGATTACGAATATTCTGTTGCCAACCTTCCTTTCTTTTAGTAGTGTTGCAAGAAAAAAGGGTCATAGCATTAATTAAAGATTATTAACTCATTCAAAAAACTTTTTTTCAAAAAAGTGTTTTCGGAGTCGAGGTTTATGAGCATAGCCTTAAACTCATCAGTAACAGTTTCTGCATTAGGAATGCACTATTTATGCAACTACAACAAATTCTCAGCCACAACTAAGTTATCATTTCGAAGTAGTTTTAGTTAGTTGCAAATTTCCGATAAAATTTGCCCATCATAGACACTATTTTTATTATTCTTTTCAATGAGATTTGTGAGCTTCATCAAAGATTATTTTCTTGAAGACAGCCTACGAAAAATTTCAAAATAGGTTGAGGTTTGGTCCCGAGTGCTTTTGATTTACTTTCTGACTTATTTTATGGCTTGCTATTCCGGAAGAAGGTTGAAATGCAAATGCCTCATATTTTGATAAAATTCTTGGACACCTAACTCTTTCCAAAGTTCAAGAAGACTCTGAAAAAGAGAGGCTAACTCATTCTAATTTTCTACTCTCATTTGTGCTTTTGATTCAAAGCGTCTAATTTTTATCATGCGATCGACAGTAAACTTTAAATAAAATAGGATTTCCGATCATTCGTAAAAATATATATTTGCTTCAATAAATACGAATAATGAGATAATCATAATCTTATCAATCGTAGGAATGTACAACTTTGGGTGTTATTTTAACTGACACGAACGATTCAGCTATGTAGTATGTCCAAAAAAGATGCAGCACTTCCAATCCCATCATCATGATAGACATGAATAAATAGGGGAAAAATAGCACCTATCTTTCGAATTAGTTAAACATAGCTAACATCTTGAAAAGTGCCACTATAGAAGCATAAATGCAGCAATAGCTAAAAAGAACTATTCTGCATCCTACCCAACTAATCATTGCGTGAACATAGATAGCGTCTAAAACCCATTTAACCATATTTTTGCTATCCTAAATCATTGGATATGTACTTTGTATGCTCGAGCCATTATCAGAGCAAAATCACTGTAGTCATGGATGAGGAGTACGAATATTCCAATCAACCATTGATTTGAGAGGTAACTAAACACGATGAGAAACACAGACAGTCCATGATGAAGAGCGTACTCGAAAAAATTACCCTCCGATCTGATAAATACGTGTGAAAAGAATCGGCTTGCGTGCTTGCCGAATTGTAAAATATAGAAGACCTTCATCTAAAAGGTAGCCTCAGGGATTTTGGGGGCGTCGTCAGCCATACTAAGAGGTGTGCCAAAACCACCAAGCCAAGTTGGCATGAAAGTGGTTCTACTAATGATGATATAGGCCCACACTGAACTGATAAGGTAATATATGATTGAGTAACCCCATTTTACTAGAGTATAGCATCTTTTCTTTTTTTGTTATGGATCTGTGTAGCGTTGTTCGGTTATATAATATTTTGAGCATAGATCGTCGAATAGATAGTGAATGAGAAGGTCCATACCCTAAGTAACTGAAAATGTACAGTAAAAAGGACACCATCGGGTATACCATACATCAACATTTCCAAAAAATTGCCACAGCGGATGTCTTTAAAGTAGTCATGGGTTTGAAAAATGTAGACTTTATTGAAGAGGATTGCAGCCACAACGGATATGGCAACGAACATAGCTCTCCACAAAAATTCATATTTCTAGAATTAGGTAAATTTAAAAAATAGAGGACAGATCGTAAATTAGATCTGTGAGAAAGGTGTGTTACCTTTTTTGATGAGCTTGTAACGAACTATTACTTGGCCTGTTGTCTGGGGGTATCAATTGACTCCTGAGACATGCGCTTTAATTTATTAGCAATAATAAAGTTGATATTTTAATTGATCAATAAACGACAATTAATATCATCTTAAAAATGTAACGATCATCGGATATAATTTCTTTTTTCAGATGCGGATTTTAATGAATCTAACGATAATTTGTTTTCTAGACTTTTTAATTATTAACGCTAAATTTGATGATGGTGCTTGCCTTTAAAATTATTTTAAGAATATTTCGGGCAACGCTAATTCAAAGAATACCATCAAATCATCTTTAAACTAATTCATCATTAAATACTTATTGCAAATAACTCATTCCAATTCGAATTCAGTGATTCATAAATATAGTTCGATACTTGAGTCGATATCAGCACAGTTTTCTTTGTTCAATACTAACAAATTTCATTATTTACTGATTTGTCTTCTCTGTATTGCCAAAAGATGAAGTAGTTTTTTAGATTTTTATGCTCCCATTCTATAATCATTTATTCCAGTGCCAATAGAGTTTATCAATAATTGATTTAACAATGCGATCTATCAAAAAAACTGGCCTCTTACTCATGAAAATGAATGGCCGTGGCTTTTATCGGTTCTCTAACACTTGGAAAGAGAGGGACTAGGCTTCTGAAAAGGTTTATCTTAATAGGCTTGAAAGTAATCATCATTTTATATAGAGGAAAACATGCATATTTTGGTAGACAAAATATAGAAGGAAGATAAGGAAAAACTGGGTAGAAACGATGAGTTTGAAAAGCAATTGAACTAAATTTTATAAAAGCATCAAGTGAAGAACTAAATTGTTTTCAGTCAAATCAACGATCTCCACAAGAGACTTTCTGGTTGATTTCTATCGGGTTATTTCTTATATCCAAATAGTTAACATTTCCCCTATGTTTGATCATATTTTATTGTTGAGTAGCATTAAATATTCAAGATCACTCGTTATAGCTTGCATGAAGGTTTCAAACGTTCATTGCCACTTGAAAAGTAGATAATCTACTCTTTTATTTGAGTGGGCATATCTGAAGAGGAAACTTCACTTATTCTTGAAAGTCATCATTTTAACATCGATTGGCTCTTCTATTTTTATTTTTATGCTTTAGCTGTAATTGAAGAAAAGAATATATTGGGTTTCATACAATGAGGGGAACTTTACATTCTATGATCAGCTTTATTGTGCTTGCTATTTATCCTTCCTTTTAGTAAAGCCAGTATATTCTATAGATGTTGATATCTAAATTGAGTGTTTATATTCTAAATTTAACTTGCCCAATGCAACTCAAATGTTATCCACTTCCCAGGAAAGAGTCTCCCAAACTCCTTCGTAAGGTGGCATCCACTTACAGTCTCGTATCTACATCTGGCTCCTCCTGTTCCTCTGATTCCTCTGATAATACCTCTAATGAATACAGACAGGCGGCAGTGAAATGGATTCTAACCTTCTCTAAAAAGATGCCCAAAGATACTCAATACCTTGCCATCGCTTATCTAAATCAACTGAGCAAAAAGGCTATCATTATCACTCAGGAAAACTATGAAACTGTTGCAGTTACCTGTCTATTAGTGGCAAGCAAAATGAACGAAATTGCCGTTCCAAAGCTCGCTTACATGCTTGTCAAATGCAGAAAAATCATTACTAAGGAAGAGGTTATCGCTATGGAGGCTCGACTCCTATCTGCATTCAACTTTGATATCGCCCTTTCAAATACACCATATAGTCACATCAATCATGTCTTGGGTTCTGTTTTCGCAGACCGCATATAGGAATGCGAAAAACTTCTGAGGATAGTTGCTACTTTTGGTTAGATATATCAATTCGGAGATTAGATACTAGCCTACTCAATCATATATCTGATCTTGCCTCAGTTCATCAAAGATATGCAATTAAAGTAATTTTTCCGTATAAAAACGTTGGCTGTGAAGATATATGCTCTTTACACAAAGGCTAAGTAGCAATATTAATGGTAACGGTAACATCAAATAAAAAGATTAAAATGAGTTAATAATCATTAATGATATTTATTTGTCTATTTTAGACAATGATTCCATTCATATTTGCCGACATTTAATGAGGAAGATTATCACTTAATTTTATTTTAGGTTTTTTAAGAAGCAATAATTTTATTTATCATTATAATACGTAATATTTAAATTGAATTTTTAGCAACAGATCATTTGTCAACCATCCATTCCGAATGTTTTGGTAAATTAGATGTATTTTCCGATGTCGTTAGGAGATACACTCGGCTTACTACTTTTCAAAGCCAAAATGAAATCTTCATAAGTTGTTAGAAGTAGGATAGTGTGACCGTTGTTCTTAAGATCTTGCATGTTTCCCCTGAAATATTTCCTAGAAGGGTCCTCTTGATTACCTTTGAATGGAGCATACTTAATTGTTCCGTTATCCATAGTCTACTACCAAATTTTAACTTTATCCAAACTTCTAACAGGACCCATTAAAGCATCATTAACCAAATTGGCTATGTCCGATCCAGAGTAACTAAATTATCAAAAATATACCCCTCAGTAATTTCAGCTAGTTCTGTCATCTGCTCAGGGTTTACTGGAATGTGATTTTTTTGAACAGCCAACTTCAACATGGCCAAGCGACCTTTTATGTCAGGCAGTGGAATATATACTCGCTTTTAGAATCTACGACGGACAGCTGGATCTAAAGCCCACGGCAAATTGGTAGCTCCAAGGACCAAGACATCCGTGCAGTCATTGCCGACTCCCTGCATTTGAATCAGAAATTCAGTTTTAACTCTTCTCGAGACTTCATTTTCCTCAGATGATCTTTCTCCAGCAATTGAATCAATCTCATCAATAAAGATAATGCTGGGCCTTTCATTTCTTGCCATTTGAAAAAGTGCTTTCAGAGTCTTTTCGGACTGTCCTACATATTTTGACATTAGATCTGAAGCTGAAATACTAAAGAAAGTTCCTCCTTTTTGCTCTGTAGCACAAGCTTTGGCTAGAAATGTTTTTCCAGTTCCTGGAGGCTGAATAACAAAAAAACTACTCCATAAAGTAGAATACCTCTCCAAGGCGTTCTTTGTCCAATAAACACCTCAGGAAACTTTATTGGCAGAATAACTGCTTCTTGTATCACTTTTTTAGCTTGTTCTAGACCTCCAACATCCTACCACTTCACATTTGGCTTTTCACGAACAATAGCATCTGAAATTTGAGCTTGCAACTAATTCATTTCTGCATTTTTGACTTGAGTATTCTTTGGAGGTGGTTTAAGTTCCTCCTTCTGCGGATTTTGAATACTTTGCTTTGGAGGAGTCTTAACCTTCTTGGAGGCTAACTTTTCCTGTTCTGCTGTAATAGTCGCCCTCATATTTCTGAGTTCATTTTATAGATCAGGCAACTTTTTAGAAATGTCATTGACGAAGTTATGGTTCTTTTCCACTTTAAGATGAGCGATTAATTTTTTTAGATTCGCCTTGAAATCTTCAGCAAGTTACATTTTAGCGTTTAGATCGGCTTTGGTAAAGCTTGCTCGGATTTAAAGAATTCTTTTTACCGCTAATTGTCCCTAATTTTTTTACATATTAATTCTTATAAACCCAAATCCAGAATAGTTTATAAATTATGACAATTACGAGAAATTATATTTCCTCTTCAATCATTTTTGGCGTTATCTAATGGCTCAGTACTTCCAAGGAGGCTGTTATTTTCGAAGACATTCAGTGATTGAATATTCTTGGCACTTCTTTAAAATATGAATACAGCGAAATAATATGCTACTCTAAGTGATTAGAGGTAATTTTTTGATGGAGTAGGTTGGAGATGTAGATGCCTCCGCGGAATTGCTAAGAGTATAGCCAAACGTGTAGTAGAAGTAGAAGAAATTCGAATGGTTGGCTGAATATAAAGGGGAGTACTATGCCAAAAATGCGAAAAAGTATTTCAATACTTGGAGGAAAGCGAAGTAACCCCAGTAATTACTCCATATAGAGAGGGATTCTTCTCCTTTGCCTTACTTCAAGGCTTAGTAAGTGAGATGAGCAGGGATGAAGATTGTTAGAACGGAGTATATGACGCACGACAACATAGCTTAGTAATATATTATTACTTTTTAAAAAGTGTTCAAAAAAGAATAGACTAATAAAAAATGATGAGAATATTTCCAGAACAGTAAAATCAATATTTCTTCGATGGAAGAATGAGACAATAAATTAGAGAGTGATTTATAATATACAATTTATGAATGGATGACTTTAACACGTATTATTGATTTAATTGAAATATTGGTTGGTCTTTATCTCAGCATATCTTGAGCTATAATATCTTATTGATCAAAAATAATGGAATTGCCTAATTATTAGGGTGCAAAGGATTACAGCATTTCATCTGAGGGACTATCAGCTTTATTATCACAAACAGTGGACCCCAAATTTCCTCATAGAAATGTAACCTGGACAGATGATGTTCGCGTATAACTGCCAATAAAACTTGCCAAAAGTGGTGTGGGAGCTATCCGGCCAACCACTCTTATCGATGAATTTCAGCGAGTAGTGCAGGAAATGGGTCAAAGGAAGGCGCTATCAACGAAAAAAAATGGTAAATGGGTAATTACTTTTTTATCAAGGTGTCCATCAACTTTATCTAGTACTACCAGGAGGCAATTAATTTTGCCAAAGCATTAATCGCCTTTAAATTCTAAGAGTTCACAACAGTAAATATTATCGGTTTCAACGCACCATAATGGTGCTTCGCCTATTATGGCAGTCTCTTCGCTCGTTGCCTACCTGTTGGTATATATTCAACCAATAATGTGACGGCATGCGAATACATTGCTACTCATTCTTCTGCTAAGCTGATCCTTGCTTAAAATCGGGAGCAAGCGCAAAAATACTATAATCTTTTGGAAAAGGGAAGTATTGACGTCATCGTCATCTATAATGATCCTGAGTTTAAATAAGAAAAATTTCCGACTAAAGTCATACAATACTCAAAATTCATTGCTGAGGGGCAGCGAGTCGATCTTAAGTTTGTAGAAAAAAGAATGAGTCGAGTTAAGCCTGGTCACTGCTGTACCCTGGTTTATACCAGTGGAACGACTGGAATGCCAAAGGGAGTCATGCTATCTCACGATAATTATATTTGGACCTATCGTTCCCTTTGTGCTTTCAATGTTCGTGATAAAAATACGTTATACACAATGGTGAGTTACCTTCCTCTATCACATGTCGCTGCCCAGTTTTCTGATATAATATCTTCAATGATGGAGGGAATTGAGGTATTTTTCGCAGATCCTTCTGCCTTGCAAGGCACTCTCATCCAAACATTACAATAAATTAGGCCTAAAATCTTTTTTTCTGTACCGAGGGTTTGGGAAAAGATTTATGATAAAATGATGGAAATTGCCAAAGCTAATGGATACATCAAGAGTAAAATAGGTACTCATGTAAATATTAAGCAAATTGGGCGAAATAAATCGGACCTGAAGGAACTCTAAACTAAGTACGCAAAGAACCTACAAGCTGGCAGTTCAATTTAGCTAAAATGCTCGTCTATAATAACGTCAAAAAGGCTCTTGGGCTTGATCAATGCTAATATTTCTTTTTCGGGGCAGCTCCACTCGATCCTTCCATTCGTGCATATTTTCTCTCTTTAAATTTCTATTTGATCAACTCATATGGCATGAGCTAAAGTACTGGTCCTCAAAATTTCACTGATCCAACTTCACTTAAGATAGATAGTGGCCCTGATGCTTATCGTTAAGTTGGTCGTAATTTACCAGGAACTGAAATTTTAATAATTAGCTCCAATTCTGGTGAGGGATAGGAGGAAGGTAATTCACTTATCACTCAGGGTAAATCTGTTATCGTGGACGTAACGTTTTTATGGGATATTTCCGTAACCCATAAGAAACAGCCAAAACAATCGATGAAAAAGGATACCTCCACTCAGGAGACAATGGGAAGATCACAAAAGACGGAATATTGTTTATCACTGGCCGTGCCAAAGAACTCATCATCACTGCAGGAGGGGAAAATATTCCGCCAGTGCTCATTTAAAATGAAATCAGATCGTTCATGCCGTTCGCAGCCAATTTTATGTTGGTTGGAGATATGAAAAAATTCTTATTAGTGCTAATTACTCTAAGAGAAGATCCGCCTGGGAGTGGAACTCTCGATAAGCTTTCTCGCGAGTACTTACTCGATAGAGGATGCGATGTTACCACTGTCACTTAAGCGAGAAATCACGAACGCCTGAAAAAAATTATCAGCGAAGGTCTCAAAAAAGCTAACGAAAAGGCTATTTCTCGTGCTCAGCATGTTCAGGAATTTATTATTTTGCCTGAAGATTTTACTGTATAAAACGGATTACTTACACCGACGATGAAACTGAAGCGTAAGTAAGTTCTAAAGAAATATGCAGTAGAGATTGACAAAGTATACAACAAACCCAGCCTCTGATTGTATTGAAGAAATTCTTATCTTCTTTGAAAGTAATATTTTAATGAAAATACTTTTGTGTGAATCCATTAACTGAATCAGCTGATGAAATAATTGTAAGTTACCAGAGATGAATTTAAACTTAGATCAGTATTTTAATAAATTCTAGATATATCCTGTCGTAATTGATAGATATTGTGCTAGATATTTTTATTTCAAAGCTTATTGCGATCAATAATTAATAATAATTAATAAATGGGCAGTAGCTGCTGTCAATAGCCGTTAAAGTTAGACGATGATGAGCTCGTCATCGCTGAAAAAGGCGTTCATCTCCATAAATACATCAATACCAATAGCATTCAGACATTAAATCAAAATTTAGAGACCTCTTTACCGTAACTTACTCCATCTATCATAAAAATATTGAAACAGAAAAGTATATTGGATCGGATATAGAACCGTTTGAGGCTGAACTGAAATCAAGTTAGAACAACTTCAAAATTAAACACTACTAAAATGGTGAGTCATATCACGGTCTTCTCTCAGAAGTACACATCAATGCATTCTAAGACTAATAAACCCCATGGGATAGGTAAATTATATCGAAAAGATGGAAGCTTGCTGATTGGATTCTTTAAAAATGGACCAGTCGATGGACCAGCTGTCTATATCACAAAAGATTAACTTTTTTGCCAAGGTGAAGTTACATAAGGTATGCTCAACTGCCAAAAGGGTACTCTTGAAACAACAAAAATTAAATATATTGGTGGATTCAAAGATAATCTATTTGAGGGAAAAGGAATTTTTAGCAGTGCAGATATCAAATTCAATGGAGTTTACAAAAAAGGAAAAAAGGTTAAGGGAAAGATTACATGGGTCTGTAATGATTACATTTACGAATATGATGGGGGCTTTGATTTGAACTAAAAATTTACGGGCACTGGTAAATAATTGATAATAATAGGCCAACTAACTGAGCCCTTAGGATCATATTACGGTGAATTTATCAATGGTGAAAAGCATGGAAAAGGAAAGTACACGTACACATCAGGCTTGATTTACGAGGGAGACTACTAAAAGGGAAAACATAGCGGCTTTGGCACCCTCGTGAATAAAGACGGAACTATTTCCTATGAGGGTGAGTTTTCAAATGGACTTCCAAATGGGCATGGCAAGAGCTACAAGGATGGCATAATTTACCAATCTGGCTAATTTATCGATGGAGTGTTCAAGGATTCGCTTTGATATATACATCATCGAAATTGATTATAATTATGATACAAACCCCCAAGTATGAGTTCTCCAGAAAGCCAAAAAAAATGCCATCACGCGAGAAACAGTTAGCTTTTGGTTTGAACCATCCAGCAAAAAGAATAAAAACTAAAGAGTCAGAAGAGAGGAAAATAAGCATTGATAATTGTGGAAATAATAGTAAACCTCATCAGCTGATTTTAAATCTTAGAAGCGAACTGATTGATCTCAAACATTAAGTGACTAAACTATCCAAAAAAGATGTTGATATTCCTTCTTAGGGAATCGAGTAAAAAATAGAAAATAGAGTAAAGTCTCCAGTCCCTTAGAAAAAGATCATTTTGAATAAAAGTAAAGATATAAAATAAACGCTTTCAAGTGATAGAGCAATGAAAAGATTGAATAGCAAAGATGGACTCATTGTGGGTAAAAATAAAAATAGTAAATCATTAAATTCGTTAGCATAACTAAGGGAAGTAGTCGCTGAACTTTAGATTAGGAATAGATAACTTCAGCACGAGAATGATTAACTGACTCTAAAACTTAAAAATATCTCAGAGGGAACAAAACGATAGAATTAAACCAAACAAAAGTAACGTCCTTCACACAAGGAACTATTATAGACTGATAGAACAATAAACTATCAAAAACAATTGCGAGAAAGCAAGTTGTAAATAGATTAACTAAACGAGATTATAAACAAGTTAACCATAACAAACTGCAAATTGATTGATTAAATGACTAAATTGAAATAGGAGCTCTCCACTACCATAAAGAAAAAAGAAAAATAGATTAATTAAAAAGATCAACATATTTAAATTTTGAAATAGTCAACCAATCAGATGAAAATTACAATAGATTCTATCGAAGAAAAAATGAGGAAAAAAATTGAGGATTTTCAAGTAGAGAATAATGAAATACGACTACATTTGGAAGAATAAAGGACTATTAACAAAGAGTTAAAAGAAAAAGCGGAAATAAGCCTTAAAATTAATCTGAGTTTGAAAAAATTAAATTTTTAATTAGCTGAAAAGATGCAAAAAAATGAAGAAAAAAACTTGAAGAATCAAAATTAAAATAATTCTCCTCAATCGATAAAAGAGTTGACTGAAATAATAGTCATCCAATAAAAGAGCTTATAAAACCAGCTCAGCGATATTAGTTATCTATAAAATGAGATATAAAAACTCAAAATTTTTAAGCAAGTAAGTCATAATCAGGCGAAACTGTTAGAGTAGTTAACAGCAGAAGTCATTCAAATGAATATAGTGGCTTTAAATAAAAAGTATATCCATTGTTGATCGGATAATTATTATTTTATCAAACTATTTATGAATATTACAAAGATAAGAATAATAATGATTTTCCGCTCTGCTCCTTCTCTTTAGTTAGAACAAATAATTCACGAAACTTGATTTTGCAAATTTATAATTACCTCTGAATAAGAAAATTTTGATTTCATTCAATAAAGACTCATTAATTGAATACGAAAGCAGAAAAATTGAAAGAATAATATACGACAATCTTAAATTACTCGGAAAATATGAAATAAAATTTAAAATAAATAATTTTAATTTTCCTTAGATCAAGTAAAATCTATGCTACCATTTTTTTATATTAATTAATAAGATACTCTGAATTTTTCAATGAATTGCTAAGAAGTAAAGCTACTCTTAACTTTATCTGAGCTTGGAGATAAAAATTCCAATATGTTCAGTCAGGAGATTGAAAAAAAATGCAACCTTAATCATTTGTTGCCTGGGGAAATGAAAGTATGTCAGCAGCTTAATTTCTTTTATTAAACTGGGACACCTTGTCCGTTGAAAGTCATAGAGTTTATGAATATATTCCTAATTCTAATGAGCACTAAACTAAGAGAAATAGAAAAATTTGCAGACAAAATATACTAGCATCTTCCAACTTAAAGAGATATAGACAAGGAAATTAAATACTCCAACAGCCATAAACAAATAATCGATGATATTTAAAAGTAATTGGAGAAGATTTATCTTGAGTATAAGCAAACTCAGAAAGCCAAGCAAAAGTGTGATGATGTGCAGTTAGAAAAGAATCCGACCATTAATTGTCCTGGATGCAAATAGTTTTACTATATTTACATGAACATCTGCAAAGAGTAGATCAATAAATGCATGATTATTTTGGTGGGTTCCATCAATGAGATAAAAAATAACAAATAGAACCTTCTAACGGAAATATGTGCCTTGCTCAACACTGGAGGAGGAATCTTACTTTTCAATTGTTATCGCTCAGGTCTGAGTGTAATCCCTAAAGGTTAAAACATAACCCAAGACAAAAAAGACAGAATTCTACAAACTATAGCCGACCTTCTCAAACAAATCAATCCACAAATAATAATTGGTAAAGAGGTGAAGGTAACTTTTGTGCCAATCAAGTAAAACCCCTTTGAAAAAGATAAATGTTATTAAAAAAGAATAAATACGAAAGGTCTCTACGTTACTCGAATCAGGGTGAGTCCTAGAAATGGTCACACTTATGCATTGAAGAAAATGATCCCGATTGACTAAAATCATATCTCAGGCTACAAAGAGACCATAACTTATATATAAAAATAATAATAAGTCGATAAATTCAAACAGAAAAGATCCTTTGAGTATAAAGATGAGACCAAAAAATTTTCGAATTTCGATCACGATTAGTGCAAGATGCCGAACTTAGGGGAATTTATATTTATATAAAACTAGGAAATCCTATATTCAATACCAAAGATATTAAATAATGAAAATGCATATCAATTTTCTTCGATCCTCATCTGCGGCTGGCTACACATCCAAAAAGTCGAATAAAAATTAAAAAAATTAAAAATAAACTGTCAAATAGGAATGCCGTATTAAAAAATATTTCAACCAAAACCAAAAGAACCGAACATCTCAATCATCTGCCACAACGTTAAATTCAATAAACTTCTTTCTATCATCAGAGATAAGGAGTTTAAATTTGATGACAAATATACAAAAGTGATACTAATCACTAAGTATCTTCAAGTTCCAGCAAATGTATAAACTTTTATCCTGCTAAGATAGCTACTGTAAAATTATCCTGAAGAATACATTGCTCAGTGGTGGTAGTACATAAATTAAAAAAAGTAAACGTAAATATATTTGCAGACAAAAACCATAAATTTTTCGCTTTATATATATTTAGTCTTGAAAAATCACTATACAGAGGCCATTTTTAAGAATTAAGAGGAAATAGAAAAGAAGAAGAAGAAGAAGAAGAAGAACAACAACAAATAATAATAAAATAAAATAAATTCTGAGTTTAGAGACTTTAGACAAATTTGTCCAGAAGTCAAATATAACAGCTTAAGCTTCAAATGAAGATAAACTGAACATACCTTATGGAATTTCGTCCATTTCTTCCTCTTAAATGATTCTAAATATATCATTTTCATACTTCTCAAGGATTGTATCAATCTTGCAATGTTATCAGATAGATAGGATCTTGACAAAATATAATTTTATCTTTGTACTTTATTTTTATGATCTCAATAAAAGCTTATTTTATTTTAATATTTAATCGTCCGAGAGAATGGGACAAAACTAACGAAACTCCATTCAGATTGCACGATTAGATACATATAAAGAAAATTCTCTCGAGTATTTATCGATGAACAGTATTGAATATATCAACACATAATTATCGTAACGAAATTAGTCAAAGAAAGAATAATGCACACCTCAGATATAACAATAAATAACTAACAACGAAGAATTTATTAAAAAACCGAAATAAGTTTAACAATAAATCCTAATTTCAAAGTTAAATGATTAACTGAATGAAAAGGGATAAAAATTTAAGAAAGGATAAAATCCATTTAAAGATTGAAAATCCTTCGAATTTCTCTCCATGCATTAGGCATAAGATAATTTACTAAAATAATAATGATTTAATAAAAAATATGCAATCCGCTGAGCGACATAAACTATCTAGAAATGGATGTATAATAATTAATTGATTGAGTCAAGCAGTCCAAACTATTCGAATAGTTAACTCTTGAAATAATTCTCATGAATCGAATAATATTAAACGGTAAATATGCAAAATGATATAAGATTATTCTCTAACTCTAGTATTCTATCATTTAAATATATGTAAATCATAACTAGAATCAAAATATATCCAGTGCATGATGATTTAATTCAAAACGAATCTATCTTTTGATATTAAGGCTATGTATTTTAAACTCTATAAATATGAAAGAGATTTTTTGTATGATATACTATAACAAATACGAATAATAATTTAGCAGATTGGATCAGGTATCATGAATTCAGGTGGAGTTTATCAGTTAGATAACAGAAAACAGTTAAAGACTCCGATATAAACTCCACACCATGTTCAATATAATAGATGGTGTCGGAGCCATATAGCTCTTTAATTGGTTTCTGTCCTTTCTAAATGTCATTCTTCATAATTCATCAATTCTTCTCTAAAAGAATAAATTAAACAGAAAAAGAAGTGTCAAAAAATCAATAGCTTTCAGATAAAATGGTGCTGGCCAAAGAATTGACTTGGAAAATGATTAAAACTAGATATATATTTTGCAAATTATATCTCATTGATGATTAACTTTGTTTAGTAAATAGTTCTGCCATTTGAATTTTGTAAAGATCACTTTAAATACGAAATCATTTATATTTTAATTTAAATGAGAATAATAGTGCCATTAGTCTCGCTATTACTTTACGGAGGTCTTTACTTTCTAATTACCTTGCTAAAGCCTCCCTCTGATGACCATATTAAGTAACTGTACAGCAACACTGATCCAATTTTACGATAACTTGTTGAGACTAAATATTTCCGCATTATTCGACTCAATATAAATCAGGAATGCCCTTTAGCCCATACGGCTCGAATCTGTAAATCCAGCAGTTGTCGTGTTTGTCGCTGCTAAAACAAGGATATCCCGAACATATGGCTTAATAGTGAAAAAGCAGAAAGTAGAGGATCTGGAAAAGATGAATGGCCCTCTGAACGGCATAGCAATGAAGAGCATTGGCAGGTTTAAGATGAAGAAAACGATGATGGCGAATACTTTGACCTCCAAGCAAACATAGAATCGTTCACGAACTATAATGGGTCTAATGTTTGGAAGCTTATTTATTAGCAAAACTGCTTTAAAGCCCAGATTTTTTCTGATGAAACTTGCTAAGAGGAGAAAACTCTCTACAGAATTATAAGCGGGCTCCATACAAGCATTTCAACTCATATAACTGCTTCCTACGCCGAACCAGTAGCTTCAAATCTGTAGTGGGCAAAAAAACCTCAGCTTAGCTTCAATTTGAACGAGTATAATAGAATGGTGCTTTCTCACCCAGACAGAATCAATAATCTCTTCTTCCTTTATCAGATAGTAATCGAAGCTATTAAATAGCTGTCAGTTGAGCTTGAGACTGACTTCGCCATTCAATCAGATAGTGTGGAAGAAGATCTTAAAGCTATTACTTTATTCAAGAGCCTGCTTCGTCAATTTAATGAATCCTAAGTCAAATTAAAAAATAAAAATCTTCAGTTTTTCAAGAATAGTCATCGAGGGGAGGAGTATCAAAGCTATATTCATAATATTTCTCGTATTCTGAATTGTGTGGATTGTTAAAAATGTAGAATTTTCGTCAAGATGCAAATTTACGGCGTCGGAACGGCCATGAAAATTCTATTTGGACTCAAGCAGTCATATAAACGCAACGAGGTAGTAGCTCTAATGAACCTTTTTCATAAGGTATCAACTTCCATAGGTCATTACTATGACTACCCTCAACCTGTATAATTGGAACATATGTAATCTCAACTTTCGTCGATTAAATTTCTTTATTTTATGATAGGTGCTATCCTTGTGTTCATATACATTTTCTGGAGCATAGACATTAACAAAAAAGTAAAGAACCGTTTCAAGCATAGTTTTCCGATTGATATATCTAAAAAAGAATGATTTCAAAAAAAATATATATCCTCAAAAGTAGTAAATTATCATGATAGTTGCGAATAATTGATAAATATTTAAAAATAAATGATTAAATTAATTTGGTGAGTCTTTGGTTTCAGATGAAGAGATTCATTGTAAAATTTTGTAATATACTAAAATAAAATTATTTTATTCTTTTAAATATTAAAAGTATCTCTTTTATAATTTTTTTTCATTATTTCATCAATGCTCCGCTTTGTTTATTATAAAAGAGGTTTAATATCTATTATTATATATTCGTAAATATTAATTTTAAAAGGAATTAAAGCTATTTTAATAATTATGGACGCTTTGGGACTGATTTAGTAGTGATTATCTATGTTATGATTAGAAGAGACATACTATTATGTTATATTATGTAAATTTATTTTTATTTATTAGGAATATGAAATTAAATATAAACTATTCCTCGTATAACTCGCCTTCAGAGAGAAAATTTATTGTATTTGATGCTAATGTTTGTTAATACATGCTAAAAAGTGATTTTGTTTAAAGTTAATCAAAAATCAAAAAATGGAATCTGTTGAAAATTTACAATATCAACAAAAACCACAGTCAATATTGATAGGTATTCAAATAGCTTCGATAGCGTGGATTATTTTTTTAAATAATTTTGATAGTTTCTGTAAAATCAAGCACTTATTTAAGAATTCGATGAAATTCATCAAATTATGGAAGAGATTTCTAATTTTAATAATCTGCATACTTATTTAATCATATAATCATTTCTGATCCTTCTAATTTTTCAATGAAAAAAGAATTCAGTGATACTTCTTTAATCTTGGAATCATAAGAAAGAAATTAGAATTAATAAATTTCTTCCTCACTGCGAGAATATCAAAATAATACCTATAAAGGGATCTGTCCTATTAATTTTGTCAGTCCAATAATCATAGATAAAATATAAAATAAACAAACAGTCTTAGAATATCGGCATAATCAAATCATACATACTTATCAACGCAAGTAACTTCCAACTGAGCTTGGAGTAGCGTAAAGGTTCAAAAAGCTAAATAAGGAGCTTGAAGAAAATGATTTTGCTTATTTGTTAGATGTTGAGGATGAAGTATACAGGTGGGTAAGATTCATCTATTAAAATTGGGCAACTTATTAGTTCTAACTCAAAGAGCAGATAGCGACATTCCTGAATCTAGTCAGCATTAGGCTCGAAACAGTAAAGTCTTCAGACAAAATCTACAAGCATCTGCTTCCATTTGTAAAAGAAGTCAACAAGAAAATTAACCACTCCAACAGCCATAAACGACTGCTCCCTGAAGACAAGATTAGCGACATATTACTTAAACATTTTATTCAGGAGCAAGAAACAAGATCGAAGAGAGAAGGAATCTACTTTGTGAAGAACGAAAACAGCGACATGAGAATCGCTTTATCGGATTACATAGCCCAATGCGAGTGCTTGTTCTAAGACTATAAATGGCAGGAGATTTATCTGAAGGAGTATCACTACATTCAATAAACCCAAAACGACTAAGCCACCTTAATCAGGAAAAGACTGAAGCAAAAGTTTGATGATAATGTGCAGTTCGAAAGGACTCCGAGCATTGACTGCCTTGGGTGCACTGAATTTTATTATATGAACATGAACATCTATGATAAGTAGGTCAACAACTGCAAGATGGCTTTGGTGGGTTCTATCAGTTAGATAACAGAAAACAGTTCGAGAATTAAATACGAAATATGTGCCTTGCTCAACAGCGGTGGAGGAGTCTGTCTTTTCAACTGTTCTCGCTCTTATCTGAGTTTAATTCCTCGGGGCTAATTCATAACCTAAAACGGCAAAGCGTAAATTGAGCAAAAAATAACCAGCTATCTCAAGTCAATCTATCCAAATCCTATAATTGGCAAAGATGTGATAGTGACTTTTGTGCCAATTAAGGAAGACCCCTTTGAAAACGATCACACTGGACAAATGTAGAGAAACGGAGATGATGGCTATCATTATTACAAAAGAAGATACATTAAAGGCCTCTATGTCGCTCGAATCAGAGTGAGTCCCAGCAATGGTCGCACGACTTATGTACTGGCTTAGGATCAATCTCGACCATTAATCCCCATTCGTGTAAAGTCTATCTTCGACAGCTAAAAGTCTAAAATTTAGATCAAAGGAAGATACATGACAAAATTCACGAAGAAAAGATTCTCTGAGTATGAATATGAGGTTAACTAAAGCTATCCTAGAGACAAAAAATATTTGCTGACAAAAAAGTTTTCAGATTTCGATCATCAGTGCAGGAAGCCCGACTCTGGATAATTTATATCTAAAAAATAGTAAATCCTATAGTCAGCACCAAAGATATCAAATAATGAAAAGGAATATCGATTTGCTTCGATTCTCGTCTGCCGCAAGGAACGCCACCAAGAAGTCAAATTTAAACTAAGAAAGTACAACATCAACTGCTAAATAGAAATGCCGTACTAAAATAAATTCCAATTGAGGGGAATGAATAACTCAGCAATCATCTACCACAACGTTCGATTCAATGAACTTCTTCAAATCGTCAGCTATAAGAAGGAGTTTTAATTTGACGGTAAATTTACCATGGTGATACTCATCACTGATTATCTTCGACTTCCAGATAGGAACGCCTCACGTCTACTGTCAGATCGTGACTTAGACTCCTTAAAGCAATGGCTGATGGTTGAACATCCCAAATAACAACTTTATATGTGGCAGTATTTGAATGACCAAAATCAAACGTAAGTATACCTGGAGACTGGAAGTAAGGCTTCTTCTTTTTTTATATATTTAATCTTGAGTAATAACGGAGAAAGAGCAATTTTTAAAAATCCTAAGGATATCGACAAAAATAAGGTCGGTAAAGGAGGCACACGCTTAAATAATTTTATACAAATTTATCCAAGTCCAATTAATAGCCTAAACTCAACGAAGTTTTAATAAAATATATACAAGTGATAAGTGAAGAAAGAAATCCAATGTAAACAAGGAAGTTTTTTTTAAAAAATAGTTTACTTTCTTAGTTTGCATTTAGTGATTTGTATCATATATAATGTATATTTCTACTTAGAATCAATAATTTTAATTATTCTCAAGGATTATATCGAGGCATCAAAGTTATAAAATAGAAATAAAGAAACTATCTTCAAGATTAAAGGAAGAATGATAAAATAGCCAAATCATAAAATAGAGATTTAAATAATAGAATAATCTACTCACCATTTTAATAGTGAATGTTTTTGCCATTTTTGACTGAAGGAGCCAACACAAAGCATCATTGATATACATATTTCTGATATTTTATACTATTTATGGGCTAAATTATTTGATATGGATGATTTTCCTTTATTTTTTGATCTTTCCTTTATATTGCTAATTTTCCAAAGTTAGGATTAATTTAAATTGCACGTTTTATTATTCATACTCCAAGATAAAGTTGATTCTATTCGAATTATAAATAAATATAAACAATCTTTAATGGACGATAAAAATAGATAAAAATAGTCTAACAAGCTACAATTAATAATCCCAAGACAACCATAGATGTCTGAAATCTAAAAACCTAAATAAGATTAATCTCTAAAAATCGGCTTTAATACGCAAAATGATTAGAAAAAAATCAATTTAGAGGCACAATATCCTTTTATGAAATAACTTCAAAGTTAATAGATCACTGCTGGAACCAAAGCAATAAATAAACCAAATTCATTATAGTAGTAAGCGTCAAATAATTCACCCAACTTTTGTCCTCATGTCGTGAACAACGATGAACATATTGAAGATAACAAGATAAAAGTGTATATTGACCCGAATCCTGGTCGAAGAAACGGTCTGTAAAATAATTATGCCAATAATTTCTTACAATCAACACAATAAATAAATAAAAATAAAAACTCCATTTAAACAGATTTAGGAGAACTAAAACTTATTATCCCAAAATAAAGGATGAAATTGCTTAAAAAATCATCAGGGCAAGAATAATTGTAAACAAAACAAGATGACAAGATAAAAAATACATAATTTCCAAAATCAGAATTAAGAAATACGGCTAATAAACATCGTCTTCAAGGATAAAGTGAGCTCAGTTCAAATGTAGAATATTCCAGTCAAAGAGAGAGCATGGATTCCTTTGAATAATTCAAGGAGTATAAAAAGAGGAAAAAATCAAATAGTATTAAATTTCTGATTAAAAAAGTGTAGAGTTTGTAGAAGCAGGTAAAATAGCTGAAATCTGAAAACAATAATCTTCAGAAAAACAAATAAACAAAGAAAATATCTTAAATGTATTCCGACAATAAACCGAATGGATTGATGAGCAACTTAATCAGTATAAAAGTCGAATCAGATAATATTCGTATCAAAGAAGATATCTTGATGTAATTGAAAAAGCTTAGAGAGAAAGTGGATAACTTGGAAAGTAAAAGCATTGATGTCAGTCGAATAAAACAAAATTCAGTTGATCAATTCAACTTTTCTCCAAGAAATACGATTGAATAAAAACACTAAAACCTTTCAAATCTGATTAATTAACAAAGAACTCCGAAGCAAACTGGCAAAATTTTCAAAAAATCTGAAATTAAACAAATCGAAGGAGATACCTAAAAAGTTAATAAATAATAGAATTTATAAAAGCCATAATTGATGGATGATGATAAGCAAAAGAATATAAAAGAATAAGATTTAAAAAATAAATAAAAAAGAGGAGATGCTATTACAATAATGAAATAAATATAAAGATAGAAGAATAAAGCATTCAATGAATAAAAAATTTCGAAGAACATGGCTAAATAGGAAAAATAGTAAATTTTCAAAGATATTGGTAAGATAGAGAATGTTCAAAAGTAATCCTTTTTGCCTGATGATTTCCAGCATAATGCCCTGACATTTGTCAAAATGAATTAAAATAAATACCAAATTATGCCTATAAGCGGTGAGCAGGGTTTTAAACGTAGCGGCAATCCCATTCCAAATATCAACGTTACAGAGAATGTTTCAAGATCAGACTGGTAATAGTCTTTAAAAATGCTGTAATTTGATACAGGCAAATAAAAATTGGTTATTGACATCAACAACACCTCAGATGAGAAGAAAATATCAAGATTATCAAAGAATGCATCTAATCAAATTTATTCTTTTCAGGATGCAGAAGAACTAATTCCTCCAATGCCTAAAATTACCCGCTTCCCAAATTACGATACTTCTGAGTAGGAGCTGATCGAAATAGGGAAATAACTATTCAGCTTATTTAAAGTTTAAAAAATAAACGATGAGAGGACGATTCTAAATGTGAAAAAATATAAAAACTGTACTTACTTTGGAATTGATGCTGAAAACAATATTCTTTTGTATTATGAGGGGAAGGTTTATTTTGGAGGGTGGAAATAGTTTATGAATAGCGAAGGATAAAAATGTGGCCATGGACTTTAGTTTCAGTAGAATAAATTTATTTACAAAGGCCAGTTTAACAACGGAAAGCGAAATTGTTTTGGAGTTTTAAAGGTAATGAATAGTTCCCAAGCAGCCACTATCTATATAGGTCAATTTATTGATGGGGTGAAGCATGGTGAAGGCAAGCAGATCAATGAAGATAATGTTTTTTATGAGGGTGAATGGAAAGACGGAAAAAAGGATGGATTTGGTAAACTGATTTTAAGCAAATAAGAAACTTATGAAGGAACATTTGAGCAAGGGCTTAAAAGTGGTCATGGTATGGAACATTTCAAGAATGGAGATAGATATCAGGGCGAGTATTTAATGGGGAAATTTCATGGAAAAGGCCGTTATTATTGGAGTAATGATTCAGTATATGAGGGAGAATTTAAAAATGGAATGAGAAATGGATATGGAATTTGGAGATCCCAAAATAACCTCGGAGATATTTATGAAGGAACCTATGAAAATGATATGAAAAATGGTCATGGAGTTTATCGATGGGCAAATGGATCGATTTACGATGGTAATTTTTCAAATGATAAAAAGCATGGGAAGGGAATAATAACCGATGAGAATGGGAAAGCATTCAATTATGAATGGGAGAACGACAACATTATTCGAAAATGTATTAACTAATTAGAGCCACAAATATTGAGTAACTCCAACATCAGAAATTTTAATAAAATTCTCCCAGTTAATAGGAAATTTTCGGCTTCCAGAGAGAAAATATAAAAAAATATTAGCAATCAGGCTTTCAATGCTAATTAGCTGAATAGCATTCGTATTTCCCACTCTACATCAAATCTCCAAAGAGGGCAATCGACAAATCGTCACAGGCATCACGAATAATAACTTTCTGAGGGGTATAAAGCCGATGTAATAAAACCACATGTGATGACTGAAAGACCCTTAACGAGCAAATCAGTGAGTAATCAGTCGAATTCAAATTTTAAATTGTAGAGAAAAAGTGCAGTGACGAAGAATAACTTTCCAAAAGATCCTCCGTATCGGAGAATGAGGTCGACAACTAATATTGTTCATTTTTGATAATTTTATAAACATAACATTCCAGTTGATAATTATTTTAGATTATCATTGAACTCAGCTGAAATGTAAATATTTTCCTATTCTTGATCAAACTAAGAGGAATATCTTTCCTAAATCAAAAATTATATGAACTAAATAAAAAATATAACTGTTTAGAAGATATTTTACTAACCTTAGATTTTTATCAATAAATTCTTCAAGTTAAGAGTAAAAAGAATTCAAAAACGATTCATATTCTAGTCAAATATTATTTTGATGATTAAGGGGATTTTATCCATAAATCAGTGATTGCTGTGCCCATGCTTGTGGGGATTGTGTCCGTGACTTGCCTCGAGGACTCGGTTTTGTTCACCTGAACCGGGGAGAGGCTCGAAGATTGTGGCAGTGTAGATATGTCCAGTAGGTTCACCTTGGAGGTGGAAGAAATGATTTGTGCCAGCCACTACTTGTCGGGAAATTCCAATCACCTTATACCCAGTATTGGTGGCTCCAAGAACTGTATTGAGCTCTTGAATGTGGTTGTTGATAAAAGCCTGGTCATCTGCTGTAACTTAAACTGCTGGTGATACTCCTCCGCACAACATCTTTAAAATATCTTAATATCCAATTATGAAATCGATATTAAGCAGAAAATAAACGTCGATAATAAATTAGAGTCAAAAAAATTATTACTTCACAATTCTTGCAATAATTCCTTCTTTGCATTTCAATTTATAGCCATAAAAAAATTCAATTTATTTGCTATACGAATTTACCGAATCAGTAAATTTACATTATTATGGGGATTATTTAAATAAAAGCGACAAAAATTTAAATAAATAAATTAATTATGGATCTTTCAATTGAGCTAAAATGTAATGAGATGATCAAGAGCAGTTTTAGTTTGCTTATGGCTCTATGATAACTTTTGTCTTTTATTATTTATTTTATTAAAGAGTTTTTTAAATGAACAATTATTATTGTTCAGCTTAATGACTTTCTTCATTTTTAGGGAGAGATTCCTACAGATTTATCTCATTATAGTCTCCTTATTCTACCTCTATTTGTACATTGTATTGATTCATAGGATTTTATTAATCTTGGGCTAGTACAACTTTTTCCAGAGGATCCTTTGTATCAATCGCATGTTAGACCGAAAGAAGAGATTTGGAAATTGATTGGTGAGAATTTTAGAGTTGATTTGCTGTAATTTAAGCTGTTTTTGGTTTTACAGCCGGTATTATGAGAATATCCATATTGTTAGGCTGCTTTTCCTTTTTTTATGTTTCCAATTTGTTTGATTCTTTGCTAATTATCTCCTTCCGACCCTCCTTGTAATATCCTCTATGGCGGTGCTTCTGACTTTGCTAAATTTTGTTCATTTCAGGGTTGAAGCTGGTAAAATCAACATCCATTTCTTCAATATTCTCACTAATTAAGTACATAGTTTCTGATGAAGGGTCATATTTTAATTTTTCAAAAATTTATTATATCTATCCATGGCAATCTTTCTCAATAAAGATCTTCGCCTAGTCCTTTGGAATTTCGATGATTTTTAAATCTTTATGATCCTGGAAGTCTCCAATAATTTTAAGTACACCGTCAATAAACTAAATTTTAACTCGCATGTTGTGACCATTAATGTTCCACATTCTTACCCATTTATCTTTATAAAAATTTTAATTGGTCGAATGTTGCCGGCCTCTGCTCGTGGATCGTAAATTTATGAGATTAAATTCACAATTAGCCATTCTTTTGATAATTTTCTTATTGTCAGTCCAGTCTCTATTCAGCTTGGTTACATCAAGAGTTGCTCTTTTATTTTGCAATCTCATCAAAAACCTCTTATTTTAACACTCAATGTTTTCCATCTGTTTTTTGCGATAGATATCATTTAAGCTTTTACTAGCTTTTGTGCGAGAACTCTTAGTTCTCATGACAGAATAGGCACCATAATTACTGGCAACACTCGCTAATTTTTGAAGCAGCAATTTATTTTATCTCTAAATTTCGATCTACTTCATCTCTTTGATCATTTCTGTCTTGCGATTATTGATTGATCGTATTTATGAATGCTCCATCAATTTGCTTGTAATGGGTTTCATCTATTTCAGATTGGTCGAATGATAGTTATCTTCAATTTAGAGTTATTTTCTCTTCACAAATCTGTTTAGGTAAGGACGAGTGTAGTTCATGGGACTTTGATTGAATAAAATTATTAAGATTAATAAATTTAGTTTAATTCATCTAATAAGAGCAGAAGGAAGGAAGAAATTAATAAAACATTGACAATTTTCATATTTTTAAAATTTATTGTTGTACTTCACTATAATAATACTAAATTTGCTGATATGTCGTAATTACCATAGATTCTATTGTTAATTGTCAGCGAAGATTAATTGAACTATCCTTGCTAAAGTTAAAACTCTAATTGTCACAATTGATAATATAAACGTATATTTAAAATATTTAAAAAAGTAACTTTAATGACTAATATTTTTTATAAACAAGAGGGGTTGGGGTTGGGGTTGGGGTTGG
>Ga0302188_10000151_pt1 | contig 56848 bp, 52 predicted proteins | sample II_Bog_E2_1_FD_198783 | JGI IMG/M metagenome (GOLD analysis project Ga0302188, IMG submission 198783) | Peat permafrost microbial communities from Stordalen Mire near Abisko, Sweden - II_Bog_E2_1 | ecosystem: Environmental > Terrestrial > Soil > Wetlands > Peat | place: Sweden: Abisko... | reverse complement strand
CCTGACCAAATATTCAAATATCAATCCATGAGAAAGAATACATTATTAATATTACTTACTTACTCTAAATTATTATGCATTTAATTTATCAACCATTAATATTATATTTGCCCCATATTTATTAAAAAGAGTATAAAATATTAGCATTCTTTTTAAACATGATTTCCCAAAATGCTATCTATTTTGCCAGGCAGCTAATTAAGGAAGGTTAAGGTTTACGCACCAATGTTTATACTGATTCATAAGGATATCTCACAATTGGATATGGCCACAAACTACTTCCACCAGAAAAAGGCACCCTCAAAACCGTCACTGAGGGGCAAGCCTCATAGATGCTGGAGAAAGATATTTAAAGAGCTGTTAATGTTGCCAAGAATAATTGGGGGAAATACCTAAATCCTATAAATGCGGAAAGAACTGCAGTCATTTTGGACATGACATATAATATGGGATCATTTAAATGGCCTCTATTCACTAAAGGTATTCAAAATTAAGATTGGAAAGAGGCTGCAAAGCAAATCATGAATTCCAAGTATGCTACACAAGTGAAAGATCGTGCTCGCCGAAACGCTTGCATAATGAGAGACGGAGTAATGTATACTAAATCCAATCAAAATTGGTATTGATTTCTGATGACTATCGATAACCCTCATTTTATAATAACAAAACCTAATTATATTCTTTGATAATTTGAAATGGAGAATAGGAAACTGAAAGTCATCACATTTCGCGGACAAACGTACGAAATCGATTACATCCCCATTATGACGGTGGGAGAACTTAAATATAATTTACTTCAAATTGACAACTCGCTACCTGATTTTGACTTGCTCTACGCAGGAAGAATGATACGATCCAACGATAAAATATTAAATGACTTTATCAAATAAGACAACTTAACTCTGTACACAAATGCGAAGGGAGTTCACGGAGGTTGCTGCAGGATACCAGTTTGATTCACTCAATTCTTATTTATTGATCATTTCAGATTGAAAAGTATTTAATTGAGCTAGGTAATGATATCACTCAACAACTGACAGATTAAATGTCCATTTGCTACTCATCAAGGTGACTTATCTGCAATTCTCCAAGCAACCTTGAAGGACGACAAAAGTGCCGAACTTAGAGTTATCATCCTATAGATGAACTTCTCCCTGATTAAAGTGCAATTTTGCATGCTTCCTTGAAATAGACATATCCTCCAAAACGAGATCACTCCTGTCATTGCGACCAATTCGAATCATCTCTTAGGACTAATTCATTTCAATGCAGTGGAATAGCTCTTCATCGATGTCCTCCTCTAGTTTTTGCAGCATGATGTAGTCTTTATATTCAAAGTGAAAGGGCATTATTTAGAGAATTTATTCATCTATCTTGACAAATTTTGGCAGCACACTTTTGCAAATTTAGCAGCTAAAGAATTTCATATTGTATGTTTTTATATTTTGAGTGTCTTTGATCAGGACTCTGTTTACTATCCATTTCCTCAGGCATTCGAGATGAATGAAAGCACAACTTCCAGAACAGCTACAAGGAGAAATTAAATAATCCTGGCTGTTGTTCATTTCTGAAGAAAGACATATTCGGCACAGTTTTTCATCAACAGAGGGAATTTCATTGTGCACACGGTCAAACCATCTCACGCGCCCAGTCCCCTTTCCTTCTTTAAATATACTTACACAATAACTTTCTCTGCCGAACTTCAAGATATCGCCTTCCTTCAAGCATATCTTACGTTACTGCCATCCAAAAGGTCCAATGTTAATGAAAGTATTACGACTATACTCTTTTCCTTTGAATGGGCAACAAGGAGTCTTTTTCCTCACATCAAAGCAATCTTCGTTAATATCTTAGAATACATTCCCCGTTTTCATTTATCTTTGGAATAATCTCTGCCAGAAGGATGCATTGATCATTCGATGTTTTGGTCCCAACTTTCTCAAGCTCCTAGAGAGTGATAACTTTAGTCTTTGAAGCTGAATAGTAGATGTTTTACTTTAATGGTTCAAAAGGATAGCAGTGGATTCTTCTATCCACATTTATCTCCGAAGTTATGTCATATCCCCAAGAAGAATATCAGGCTAGTGCTTTACAGAATTATTGGTGTATATTTTGAGGCAAACGAGAGGTCTGGCTGGCGTGATAGAAGTTTGATTCAACTAGCCACTGGCTTCGAGTTCAGACTCGTGTTCTTGTGAAAAGCTTTTCATAATTATAAAGTCTCTATATACGAGGAATAAAAACTCAATATAACTCGAAATATAGCAATATTGTAAAGTTATAATATATTTCCTGAACTGCAAATATCAAAGCAGATCTTACTCGTTACAAATGACCACCAATTTTGATTAAACTTCACTTGTAATAAGGATTAATTGACATACATATCGGAATAATTTTATTAGATGGAAGTCAAAAGACGAGACTTTGGCATTAAATAAAAGGATCTTTCCACTTTCCCAACCGGCATATCTTTGAGGCATACAGGAGTATTTAAGTATAGGATTTTGCCTTCTCTCAGCAAGATCACCAATCCATAGACAATCAACTTTCAAATTTATGAACAGTTGAAGGAAGAGCGCAAACTGGAACTTCTAAGACCCAAGCATGAAGTCAATCTGTTTCTGGAGGGGGAGATAGCATTTTCAGCAACAAGCAATCGTAACTATGATTCTCATTAACCGAAAATAATCGATATGATCTCAGTACCAAGGTGTAAAAGGAAACCACCAATTAATCTTAAGACCATTTTTCATAATAAAGCTGTCCTAAAAATGCAAAAATTTGATTCGGTGGCTATAAAGACAGAGGAAATAAATAATATTGGACTTATTAAGCATAGATCACCTCCGTCCAGAAGACTTCCATTGTACAGCACAATTCAAGATAAATCTAACATTTCTACTGCTAAAAGATAGGCCTAAAAAGTAAACAAATCTGTGAGTAATATAGTAAAAGTCAAATAGATTAACAACTCTAAGGTAGCAGTGTATTTATAAAAAAAATAATTAGACCAGATCAAAGCTTAAAGTTTCATTATCATGGAATATCCTTCTATGCGCATCATTACAGGGAATCGATACAAAAATAATGGTTAAATAGCCAGCCTAACTAAAATAATGACTTTTTATTCAGTTATCAAATTATCAATCGAGAAGAAGATTGATATTACCAAAACCATCATTACAGTCGATGAATAGGCTTCAGATATGACGGGCACAACTGCTGAACTCGTGGTTGGAGATCTATTATCAGTTGAGCAACTTCTTTATGGTTTGATGCTACCGAGCGGTAACGATGCAGCGATAGTATTAGCCAAGTGGGCAGGAGGAATTATGAATTTACCTTCCAGTGATACTTGCCCTCTGACTGGTTTTGTGACTCTCATGAACAAAAATGCAAAATAGCTTGGGATGAAGCAGTCTTCTTTTGGCAATCCTCATGGTCTGCCCAATTTTAAAAACATTTCTAATCCTTATGATCTCTCTCTTCTCATCAGCATTTGCCTTAAAATGCCTCTCTTTACAAAAATTGTAAGTACTCAAAAATATAATATTTGGATCACAAACGAAGGAGCATTAAAAGAAGTGGTTTGGTAAAATACAAATAAATTATTAAGAAGATAGGGGTTTATTGGAGTAAAGACTGGAGTAACAGTGACTGCAGGGCCATGCTTAGCAACTTGCTACGAGCACAATGATAAAAAATTTATAGTAGTTTTGCTGCGTACCAGCAAATTATCACGTCGATTCAAGTAAACACGTCTGATTCTGGGGTGGACTTTAAGGAAATATGATTATGAGATGTATAACTAAGTCACCAAGAAGATACTTAAGAATGATGTTGTTTTGGATAGTGATAACAGTGAGGATGAAGAGGAGTTCAAGTACGAAAATGTAGATGCTACAGAAATGGCAAAGAGGAATAAGATATTAGTCTATTAACTTTGATTTTAGATCAACTCTTCAACGATAGAGGAACCACTTTTCTTTTTTGTTCATCGATAATATCATTTAATTTTTAATCAATTATTATGTTAGTTAATTTAGGCATGAAGGAACGAAACAAACGCATAAAAACAGATTACTCTAAAAATACTAATTCAAAACCCCAGGTTTTTACGGTTAAAATACGAGATGATCGCTACAGTCTTCAGAAGAGAGTAACTTCCCTAGGCAATCGATAAATTTTCATCAGTATTTCTGTAGATATTCAGGCAGAATTCTACAATCCATCAATCACGATTAGAACTATGAATCCTCCAACTAAGTAAAATTATTGAAGGAAAAAGAAAATTTAAAGATCAAAGTTAAAGAGATGAAGGAAGCCTTAGGATGTATGTTAGAAAGATAGTTGCAAAAAAAAAATGAGGAATAAAGAGTGCTTAACAAAGCAACTATTGGCAAGGAAATGGGTATTAACTTTGACAATTTATCCAAGGAGTGTATTCACAACCGTCAAACTATCGCTGTTCTAGAGTAGGAGTTTAAGGATAATAATTAAAAATTAATAACACTTTGTAATTCAAACTCTAAGCTAAGTCGAGCCAAAAGTATCAGTGAAACCGAAGAGAAAGTAAAAGAGATGAAGAAACTTATGAGCAGGATGAAAAAAAACAAATTTCTTCGATAGCGGGAGATTATCAAGGGGAAAACAATATAGGTCAGTGAACTTTAACTTTTGCAGCAATAGTATACAACCATAGCTAAGAAGGAGGAATTTCTATTGCAAAGAGTGCAAATAATTCAGTAAGAACTTGTGGACATCGATTTCAGTCTTTCTCAACAGAAATAATATTATAATGAGCTCAAATCATAGCTATTAACCTTAACATCAGTCTAATCAGTAATAGATAACAAGAATTTATAGGCAATATATACAAGTAAAAAGAGGAAATTAGAGTTAAACTGGAAGCGACATCAACGTGAGAATGAGGCAGCAAAGAAAAAATATTACTAGCTGTTGGTAGATTTTTAAAATCATAAAAAAAGAATAGAAGAGATTAATAATAAGATATTCATAGCAAAGAAAGAGAATTAATTTTTGGTTACGAATATACAGTTTGATTTGAAGAAATATCAGATTAACAATAGCAGAGGACGACAAGTTAAGATGAAGACTTAACTGGGAGAATCAACTTAAGTAGGATTAACTGTGGATAATAAGAAAGAAAATATAATCAAGGAATTAATCTCGAATAAATCAAATATCCACATTGACAATAGAGAAAGCTTTCAGAACAAATTTAACAAAATAAATGTCAATGATCGTAATCTTGCAAGAAAATGGAATATAGATAGTATTAAGCAATAAGATCCACTTTTTATTAAAGAACACCAAATTCAATACAATTTACTTAGAGAAGATGTAGTAAGCCTAAGAACCTCAGACTCCAAATGCATTCCTTCCTCTAAACAAATTCTTCATCTTCGAACCTAAAGTACCCCTACCTTTGATAATGAATCAATAGTATCAAGTGAAATTACTTTCATTGAAGAGTAGTATTCTTAGGAGTTTGATCACTTATGAGCTATTCTTATTTTTCAGGCTATCTCAACTAATATTAAATTTAAAGAAGAGAGACAAATCATACATAAATGATAATCATTAATTTTAACAAATAAAAAAACACTTCATTCTTATTTATTCTATCTGCGTTTGTCTTTTTTATTTTTCTTAGGTTTTACTTTAACTTTCTCTGCAGAATTCTATTAATGATGCGAAGTTTAATGTTTTATTTCATTTATTTATCCTGATGATTGCTGGATTTATATTACTTCTTGCTTTTCCAGGTTCGAAGAATTCTCATTTTGCTTATTACTTTGAAGTTGAGTAGGTAATTGAAAAGTAGCTGACTTAAACCTACTTCTTCTGTCCGTATGTGGGCGTGAATCAAGAAGCAGTTATAGCTCTCTTGGCACCCGTTTTATTTTATTATTTTACATTTATTTACGATCAGCAGGCTATTTTTTTGTTTTCTCTCTATCTCTTTATCTTTATTATGAATTGGCACTCTTTTATTGTGCATTTTATTGTTACAATTATTCGTCCTGTTGTTCTTTGTCTTCAGATTCTTCTGACATTTCTTCCATTTCCACTATTTTCTTCCTCCTAAAAGCCCCATGTGGAAAAAATTTCTGATTCTCTTATGATATTAGATAATTTTAATTAAGTTTGGCATTTTGATTACCATGAGAGGCAAACAATTCGACTTCTCTCGGACTATACGCGTAGAAATAATGAGGAACTCTCATAAATATGGACTCCACCACTACTTTCGAACAATAGCTGATATTATGAAATTTTCTTTTGGATTATATTTGATATTCATTAACTCTTTTTCGATTTGGTTATGGATCTTCATCGATTGGCTTTTATTTTTTGGATTGGGAGGAGTTTCTTGATTGATCTTCATTTTATTGTTTGCATTGCTTTTTGCGTGTTTTTGGATTGTTGTCTGAGTTATTGTTTTTGCTTCCACTTGCCTAGCCACTGTCTATGGTGAGGCCAATTTTAATCTTACTTCTTGTTTTCATTTAAATATTGGTCTTATTGACTTAAACTTTCTCCTTGAGTTTGTTCTATTAATCCTCAGATTCCAAATTATTTATTTTAGGATATTCTTTCTTCGACTGTTTATTTTGAAAGGTTTCTCTTTTGTGTTTTGGTTAAGTGGTGTAAATGATTGCTTATTATTGACTAACCTAACTTTTATTTTGCATAGGCTTATTTATTGGCCTTGATGGATTTGGCTCTTATTATTATTATATATTTGGTTAACTCTATTATTATATCTCTTCTTATATACTTTGCTCATTTTTTGACTCTTATGCAGGATTTAGGGGTGACTATTCTACCTAAGGTTTACTATTGGCAATGACAATATTTGAATCAATGATGGACTCTTTTATAATTTATTTTTCTTTTTGGCTTGGCACTTCTTCTGAATCTGACGCCTACGATACAGAAGAAGAGCTATTATTTGAAGAGCCACTTTAAGATTGGCTTCCACTGTCTTCTCCCGATTAACCACTTTATTCGGATTCTTCTTATTATCCTTCTTATCCTTCTTCTTCTTTCTTGGACTATTATTCACCCTTCGTTTTTGTTTATTCAACCTCTATTTTAACTTTTCTTTTTGATTATAAATGGGTAGTAATGATCTCCTTCTTACAATCCTTATTATTTTATAATAAGGCTAACTTTTTTTGTCTCTCTCTCCTCTTTCTAGTTCTTTTATCGTTATGAACTGTAAACACAGAATCATTGGAATGATTGTTCGAAGGAAGACTGTCTTCCTCATTATCCGGGCTCTTATTCTTGAGTTCACGAAGTTGATCGAATTTTTATTTTTTGAAAAAGTCGTTCTCATAACTTTTCCTAAGACTGCGGTTCAGGTTTTCTATTTTAGGGATGGGTCTGCTGAGAAATTAATCCATTTAATTTGAAGTGACTTAACTTCTGAACCTTTTTCTCTCCTTATTCTTAGTTTACACCTTTGGCAGCATTTATAATCTAAAGTTAATAGATTGTGACGAGAAACGGGCAGCGTCTTATATGAGTTGAGATCATTTGATCATTTTTATATGTGTGGTCGAGAAGTTTATGATTTAAAGATAAATGGTTTCAGGTTGAAGTTAAGCGTAAATCTATCAACATAATAAATGATAATTAATTTAATAATAACTCATTTTGGGATATTATCACCGATTCTATCCAATCCCCGCCCTACCTTATGTTTGCGTAAATCGTAGTGCCATTTGCATTTTGCTGATGACGGATTTTGATTACTAATTTTCATTTTCAGTAATAAAATTATCAAAAATGATATAATTTCTTATTTAATAGTGACATATTTAAGCGTCGCTTTTAATATTATCCAATAAATAAATTTAGCTTAATTTATGTCGTCTCTGACTCACCCCACCTCCATTGAAAACCACATCCTTAAAAGATTTACCATCCTTAAAAAAGTAGGATCAGGAGCTTACGGACATGTTTGGAAAGTTGAAGAAAAAAGTAGTAAAAAAATATACGCTTTAAAAAAGATATTCGACGCCTTCCAACATTCAACTGATGCCCAACGCACCTATCGTTAGGTAGAAATCCTCCGGCAGTTGGATCACCCGAACATAGTGAAGCTGCATTAAACCATCCGCGCCTAAAACAATAAAGATGTTTACCTTATCTTTGAGTTTATGGAGGCCGATCTTCATAATGTTATCTCATAGGACATTCTAAGGAGCATCCACATTAAATATATCATCTATCAGATAGCTAAAGCTTTGAAATACATGCACACAGGAAAAGTGATTCATAGAGATCTGAAACCATCTAATGTTCTGGTTAACTCCAATTGCAGCATTAAATTGTGCGATTTTGGACTGGTTAGGTGTCTTAAGAGTGAAAAGGATCAAGCTGTGATGACTGAAGGAGTCGCCACAAGGTGGTATCGCTCACCGGAAATACTGTTTGGCTCAAAGAGTTACTCCACTCCAGCTGACATTTGGAGCTTTGCCTGCATTATTTACTAACTTCTAGCTCAAAAGCCTCTCTTTCCTGGGAATTCTACTGTGGAACAAATTTAGAAGATTTGCACGTTTACAGGTTACCCTTCAGAGGAAGATTTAGAGTCTTTAGACTCCTAAATATCAAAATCCCTCATAAAAGAAATGAAAGTGACATCAATCACTCAAACATCTCACATTCTAAGAGATTTTGACAATCACTACCCTGATCTCCTTTAAAAAATGCTTATCTTCAACCCCAAAAAGCGCATCACCATTGATGAGATTCTCAATCACGAAGCTTTGAAATAATTTCGTAAACCAGAATAGTAAATTTGTTGTTTAAAGGAAATTAAGCCTTTTATAGATGACAATAAGAAAATATCAGTAGATTAATATAGGAAACTAATTTATGGAAATACCACTAGCGAGCCAAAACAAAAGGTCTATAGCTCATCTTTGGGCACAGGGTGTGCTTCTCCTAAATATCAGCCCTATTTTAATAAATCTAATTTGGTATTCACTCCTCATAAACTTAATGAGCTCAAGACTGAAATGAATAGTAAAAAATATATGCTGGAAAAACCAAAACAATTTGGTGGAAATGTTGTCAATGTCTCAGAAGAAGTAATAAAAAATGGAGATAAGCTGCAGACAGGAACCAAATTTGCACGATCGGCAAAAGAACTTGTGAGCATGGAATCTTCATTCAGCTTGCACTCACACAAAAAAATATTGGATAAAAAAGAACGTCCAATTGAGGATATTCCTAATCAGGAAGAGACTGATCCGATCCATAACTTTCATCCTGTAGAAACCAAATTAAAGGTGAATTATCACACTGAATCTCATCAAAAAGGAACATAAACCCATGCTCACCTTCCATTTAGTTTAAAATACTCTTGTCAAAATGGGCATGGGCATAATTCCTCAATCTCTCCCCTCTCCAATGTTTCAACAAATTCTCCTTCTCAATTCGTTTCTAAACCGACTTTTTCTGGGACAATTGCTCCTTCTTTTAATTCGGCTACTGAAATGAAATAAAGACTTGAGTATTTTCGATCGTATAAGTCCAGCACAAACCTCAACCCCTTCCACTTTTAGCCATTGCATAAGACCCACTATCCGATGCCCTCATTTAATAAAACTAATTCTGTGAAAAACCAATGATTATTCATCTCATTTCAACCTAGTATTTTCTCAGCATAAGTCTTTCTGTATTTAATCTATAATAATTTCTATTAAAATGCTACATCAAAAAACTTCGAGCGCCAATAACCTTCGAATAGAAAGTTCACGACGTCACGATATTCGCAACCTACGAGCCAAAGTTCGCTCATTACTTCCGCCTGAAACTTGTCCCAAATAACAAAAGCATGGTTTGAAGGTTTACCGGCTTCATGCAAAAAATTCATAACCGAGTATGCACTGCAATCAACGATCCAAATTTAAGGATTTTTAAAAATTGACGTAGAAATAAATCGAATAAATTAACGAAAACAAGTATTACTTTCTTGGGAATGAGGAGAGCATTGCTTACTATGATCAGTACATCAAGAATAATTATCCACATCTCAGAAGTCAATGGATCTCTCCCGAACCTTTTGCCATTCCGTTGTCATTTCCCTTGGCCAATTTTTAATCCAATGTTATTAGAAATTAATTGGCAAATAAGAGTCGAACTGGCAAAAGGAGCAGTTGTTGTCAGTCAGTCAAAAGTTTTGTGCGAAAGGAAGATAATAGATAATGGCATAGAGATAGTCAGGGAAGTCGTGAGAAAGCAGAAGGTTGTTGTAATCGAAGGCAGGCCTTAGAGGAAGAGCTAAAAATAAAGAGATAAATCAGTTCTGTTTATCTGCAGAGACAACAACAACTTGCAGTGGTCAAGAAAAACAATTTTTTAAAATAGAAGATGGTGCAATCCAAAATAAAAAGAAAATAGAAACAAATATGCGAAACAACCGACTATAACAAAATTATGGAATTCTAAGCTGCAGACTTAGCAACCAAATTACGTAAAATATGCCTAAAAAGAAGCCAGGAAAACTATACTCCAGTTTTGGAAAGACATTGATATAATAAAGGTATTTCTTTAACAATCATTATTAATCATATCCCAAACATTTAAATGATACAAATATAATGATAACCAAAAAGTCTTACAGTATTGATAGAGAAGCGAGTAACACCAGCAGTTTTTACAATAATAATGGTACTGCTGTGGGAGAGACTAATTTTTCTTTGGGGAAACGACGAGTTATAGAGGCTCATTCCGAAATTATCGATCATCTAACCATCTAAGGGGAGTCGCTGCTGCAAAAATTCCACGTGAAGACCTTGCTTGATCAAACTAAAACTTAACGCATCTATCTAGATCTCGATCAAATTTCAAAAGACATCGAGGAAGTCAGCCACACATGTCTCAACGATCGGGAAATCGATCAATTGTTGAGAGCAAGAAAAGAAAGCAGAAAAGATTAATTTTCGGGCAATCGTGCTAAGACAGAATCGCTCTCTCAGCGATTAAATCAAGAAGTGCGTGATCTTCAAGATCTGTAAGATTATCATAATATAGTTTTTAAGCAAGAAATAGAGAACTTGATCGAGAAAAGAGTGAGAGATAGAGTGAGTGGGCTAAAATAATCGATGAATTTGAATTATAAATTTTAACTTTAGACAAACATCTAAAAGCAGTGAGGAGTAGAGAATAACCAGTATTTGAGCAGCTGTAAGTGAGCATTTACGGTCTTTAAAAAAACATGCAAGATAAAATAGATAGTGAGACTGATACAAGGAAGCAGTAGCATTCAACAATAATCCGTCTAATATCTGAAAGCATTGAACATCTCAAACTCATATGCTGATAATTGTATTTCTTCAATTTTAGCGCAATGATATTTTATCTCATATTTACATGGATATTTATTTTATCAATTGAACTAGTGAACTCGTTAAATTAGTATAATAATTGAATGAAAACCTTTACGGTTAAGTGTCAACCCGATCTATGGAAGATTGATCCTAAGATCGCAAATATCTCATCTGGGCAGCTACAACCTGATTAATCTAAGTTTCATCTTGGGCTTAATGATTTTCATAAAAAAGGCTGCCATAAATATGAAGATTTTACGATGGGAATTCAAAGTACAAACTTTTTGTTGAATGCAAGAAGTGGAAAATAATAAAATGAATCATTTTTCATGCAATAAAACTCAAAAATTGCTGCCATTATGAGAATGGAAACACCTTCTCATTATGCTTTTGAGGAGAATAATACAAAACTATTACAGTTGGTTGATCGACCATATCAAATAGCAAGCAATTCTCCTTGGTCAATGCCTGTTAAATCAAGATTTGGAATATAACTATCCTTTGAACCAAAAACCATATCTTCATCTTCATCATCAGATTTAAATACTTTATTGATCTCTTCAGATGGTGAATTGGAGGAGAGAGGGTAAAGAGTCTAATGATGTGCATGCTACCTGTAATTTATGATTGATAATTTTGAAGTGGTTTAAATATTTACGTTATCACTGAATATATTGTAAATTCATCATTTCAAATTAATTACCAATAATTTCGTTTCAATAAAAATAATTACTCGACTATTTAAACAACCAATGCCCCTCTATCCTAATTGATGAGATTTGCATTAATTATTTGGCTTTAAAAGTCCAGTGATGATCCTAAACGCAAAAAATATCCGATTTGGACATGTTTACTGATTTATAATTAAAGGTGACGGTAAATTTGAATGGCTATATTATGCAAGTAAAGCTCCTCCTATTTTATTGTAGGACATTATAATATATTTAATTCAGATGTAGGGCAAGGCATACAAAAAAATTGGTCAGTACAGAATTTCAGGTGAATTGCTCGGACAGGGTTCCTTCTCCAAGGTCTTCCTGGCATGGGACAGCTTCTTTAACCCAGTAGCTGCCAAAGTCATCCCCCTATCCTCACTAACAGGTACATCCTTCATAATCAAGTCTCAGAAATCACTGATTTATAAAGCTAAATTTCAATCCTCCGCAAATGCCGGCATTAAAATATCGTTTCCCTTCTTTAGGCAAAGAAAAGTCACAACCATTTTTACATTTTTATGGAGTATTGCGAAGAGGGTACACTCGAGTCATTACTCAAGCGCAGTGCTCGCCTACCAGAACAACAGGCTATGGCTCTATTCACACAAATCGCAAGGGGAATGCAGGTGATGAGGACTTGCAATGTAGTGCATCGTGACCTAAAGCCCGCTAATATTCTGCTTAAACAGGGTGTCGTTAAGATAGCTGATTTTGGGCTAGCTACTAAGTTCAATGGAGAATTAATGCAAAGTTATAAAGGATCGCCACTAAACATGGCCCCTTAGATACTCAGAGGATAGGCTTACAGTGAAAAGGTTGATGTCTATAGTGCAGGAACAGTACTATACTAGATGTTATTTGGAGTTTCCCCTTTTTAGGCTAAAAACATTAGGGAGTTACTCAAAGCTATAGAGAAAGGTCTCAAGGACTACGATTCAACGGTGCATTTATCTAGAGAAGTGGAATAACTGCTAACAAAGATGTTAGATCTCGATCCTTAAAACAGGATTGATATGAATGGAGTGTTGGACCTTTTAGCAGACTACAAAAATAAACAAATAGAGATTAAACTCAACCACTACAGAAAACTCAGCATGAGAGGTCTAACTGGAATAGGAGTTATGGGCTAGATGATAGCTGCGATGGGTTTAATCCCCTAAAGCGGCCCATCTCTTCCTGCTAACATGGATCTAAGACTGTATGGTAAATTATGCAGTCGTATGACAGCAATGGCGTCTTCGTCCTGAACCTTTCCATTGGTATAATGATTTGCTAATATACTGTGATGAATTAGATATAAATTATCAAATTTAAATAATACACAGTTTGCCTCCCATGATGCGGCAAAAATCAATGAGCACCATTCGAGAGCCTTTGAAAATGAAGACGCACCTGAAGAGCAACCCATCTTTAAAAAAAATAGAACCGAATCATTCTACAAAGATTTTGCACCCTGATCCAGTCAAAAAACCATCTTGCTTGAAACATTTGAGTCGAGACAAATAAATTAAAATGGAAAGTAAGGGCAGTACTCAAAAAGACAAATCAATTGGGCAGGCAAACTCAAAGACCAAAGTACATTTAGGAGTAAAGACAAATATTAATGCTGAAGCTATGCACATCAAGAGTGATCTGAAAAATTTGATAAATAGAATGACTTCTAATCGATAGAAGAAGGTAGAAGTTGCCGGATTTATTTCAAAGAATGCTCAGAAACATATAAAATCAACCAAAAATTCAAATTAAAAAGAACCAAAATAAACAAAACGTTCGAAAGAGGGAAAGTAAAAGAAAAGTGTCAATTTGGGCAAATCACAAAAGCCATCGATCATAGGAAACAAAAGATGCAGTTATCAGTAAACCATTCAAACTATAACTTAAAAAATAACAATTAGCCGTAATAAAACTCATACTAGCCACGATGAGGAGCCAAAGACAAAAAAATAGCAAATTAAACCTACTAAATTATCTACTCATGGCCATACTAGGTACAGTTTAGACTCTAATCCTATTGGAGTTAAAAAAGCGCAAATATAGTAGTCCTTAAAAATAAAACCCTCCACCAAAATGGCGAATGTTTCCTCTAAACCCTTCAGCGAAGACAAGAATTTTATGTAAATTTTTAAGCAGTACAAAAAGTCATTTGATGTTGATAGCATTAAAATTGAGAAATCACAAAAACAGGATAGTCTCAATACAAGTCAGTCGAGAAAGGTTTCTTCTTTTTTAAACTCTGATAGATATGCTACTGCACCACTGTATCTGTAGTATTATTTTAGTTTGATTGAAATTTAAAAATAAAAGTTAACACGCTAAATTAAGAATCCAGACAACGAGAAGGGGAAAGTTTAACAAATAAAGGAGACCAATGCACTAGAAGAATCATAGAATACCCATGATTGGCAGATCAGCAGCCAAAACAGCCAAGTTTAGACCATTATGAGAGAGGCCATCTCGCAAATATCACAGTACAAGTAATGCAGTTAAAATTGCAGAGTAGATACAGCGAATGCAGAGGAACAATAGGCCGTCATATTTGGGAGAAACAATTTAAAATTTAAGAAAACCATTTAGATAGTCAACCCAAAAAAGCCAACATTCTTTGAGACTGTGGCAGAATTAAAGAATGAAGCTTTTAGTTCTGGAGAGAAAAATAGTGAATAGGCATATCAATGCAATATAAGCAAGGATGTTACAAGATAGTTCAAGTTATAGCGTGAAGAGGAAGTATCAAAAGAGTAAAAATTGTTTAAAAACCAAAATTGTCTTTCTAAAAATCCAATATCGAAAAAGATTTAATAAAGATAATTTTTTATTGAAAAAGAGTCCATTGAGCAGTCAACTCTGATTCCAAATGCTAAATAAAAAGATTATGAATCTGGAACAACTAATGACCAAAATCCCTTCAAAGAGGAGTAGCATTTCAAGAGTTCAAAATACTACGTGCAGCCAATACCCCTCCCTCTGTTCAAAAAAACTACAAAATCAAAGTAGATTTAACCTCAGATATAAAATTAACAGTTGGATGTCAGTCTAATGGGATGCGAAATTACATTGATTTAGAATAATATCATCTAGGATGAAGGAGAATTAGCTGAACTATAGCTTTGATTATTTTTACTATAATTACACTACAACTACAATTAATTGAAATGTATGTACACTTGAATCACCAATAATATCTAATATAGCATTAATTGTTGTCAGAATTAATTCATCACACTCCCAATATTTGTTATTCACAACCAAGTTTTTGCTTCCAACTTTTCCTATTATTGATTTATCTGACTTTAACTCCGGGAAATCTCTCTTTCAGCTCATTATCAATATTCTTCAAGCCGTCAATTAATCCGAGGCGGACTGCTTCTTCAGGATCGATAAGGCCACTAAACACTTTCTTCTCCAAAGTCTATTTATCAAGCTGTATATATGACTTACTACCCCTTTTTTGGTAAAATGATCTGCTCGATTAGAAAGGATTCCAATTTTTAGCTCATGCTATTTATGATAAAGATAGTTCTTCAGCCACTTTTCAGTCTACAACGGCATATCTTTGAACTTATCAAAAGGAACTGAACTTTCTCCAGACGTAATGGAATCCTGCTTTATATCGTACTTTTGCCCAAATCGGCTCAGCCATAAACTATTCCAAGTCGCACCTATGTCTCCAATCATAGAGAACGGATCTATCTCTGTCAATCAATACTGGCATAGCATTTGACTCCTGTTGTTAGGATTAAATTCGCACTGCCAAGGCAAACATCTTCCACAAATGTTATAATTGGAATGCTAAGTTAGAAGCAGGCTACTTATGACGATTGCTTTGCTGTAGTAAAAGATCAGAAATATTTTTGGCCTGAGTGAGAGAACCTTATGCGGAGTTGATGCTAACAAGTAAAGCGAGGGGTCGATATGGCCATGAGGTTTGGAGTCCTCGTGCGATGCTGTTAGTTCTAGTTAGTAATGAAGTAACAATTTATGATCTATTCTGCCCTCGACTCGCAGATGATAGACTCTGCCGATGAATCCTTTAAAAATTCTGTTCATAGATAAGGCTAATGATTATGATACAAATTATTTATCTTAAATAACCATTACAATTAATTGGCAATTGATTTTTGATTTCCCTCTTTGAGAGTTTCTTTTTATGTATCTTATAACAGCGTCATATTTATAATGTATTATATCATCTGATTTTCAGCATGAAGAAGTCATGATATTTCGTGGATCAAACTTATTTTATTTTTACTGATTCTCAGCGAACAATACGTTTTTTAATAAATGCAAATAATCCCAAGTAAATTTATTGCTGGAACAATTAATTTATGATCAATAGGAATCGCAGTAAAAACCATTGTCAAACACAAATCTTCTCCGCTGAGGTTATGGTCGAATGTGCCAACGAGTAAAGGGTATAATCTGTTGGCTCTAAGAGATTTGCTCGCAAAAAAGAATTGACTCGAGATCAAAATAAAAGCAGTATTACAAATCCGAACAATGAAAACGAAGTAAATGATCCGACCGAGAGGAAATCATTTGCTGAGGAATGCAAAAATAGTAAAGATTTATCTCATACTTTTGTTAAAACTGAAGATCTTCTATTGAACATCTCTCTTACTTCAGCCAAAAACAGAATGTCTATCCCTCACATGTTTTCTGATCGTCCCCAAGGGTCCATACAGCAGCTAAGAAACTGCAATCAGACAGCCAGATAATCAAAAATTAACCTCTTACCTATAAAACAACCGAAACTGGAGGAACTTAAATATGAACTATAACTAAAAACCAGCCAAATTCTAACTCTTTCAGAGTAAAATGCAGATGTGAAGCGCAAACTGGAGCAAAAACAGTAATAATTTCAGAAAGAAACGAAGTAATTTCAAAATCATTATTAATTAAAAATCATTCAATATCAAGTACAGATTCAGAGTCTTAGCGAGGAACTTCGAATCAAAGGTGAAGAGGTGATTATTAAAAACTAATAAATAGCCAATTTTCAAAAAAAGGAACAGACTCTAATCAATGAGTTGAATACAGTTCTGAATGGACAGAAATTACTCTAAAAATAAATAGACGAGCTGCGGAGAAACATCATGCCAAAAGAAATAAAAGACTTAGTGTCTTTTCGATAAAAATCACTAATGAAGCAGATGGATGAGCTGAAAAAACAATTGAAAGCATCAATGAGTGAGAATGAAAGACATATGGAAAAGGAAATGCTAAAGTTAAAGGAAGAAAGCGATGAAAAAAATCTGAAATATCGAGACCTTTAGATTTATAACAGAGTGTTACACCGCAAGATAAGCGAAAAGGAGAAATAACTGAAGACCAAGTCAGTCTAATTTAATCGATCCTATTCGAAAATCAAAGATAGTCACAATGAGGTAATTGACCAACTGAAACTAGCTCGAAAGGAGAATATTAAATTGAGGCGACTTAGTACCATCCATCACGAACCCCGAAAACGTAAAAATACCTGTTCCCCTGATTCTACTTCTCTGAATCTCAGTCTGTCCAGCTCATACAGTCCTTGATTGATTCTATTTTTTAGTACTATTTTGTATATAAAAAAAGGAATACTCAATTGAATGCCTCTAGACATTCAAGCAACATTTGATTATTTTAGTTTAATTTTATTATAATGGAGGACTGATTATGATTTATATATAAATGTTGCTCTATCAGAACTTAAATCCAATTAAATTCAATAGCGTCTTGTCTTTTTAAGCGATTCTCCGAAATACTGGCTTCTCTTGCTTGGCACATCGAGCCCTTAAAATTTGAATTGGCCGATTATTTAAACTTACAGCACTTTTACTCATCACCTGACTCAGTTCCATTGTATTTGATGAAACTATGAGCTGACTTGCTGATACTGATGCTGATTAGAAGACTGGAAACTACTCCAAAGACTTTGATGAATTCTGTTTGGGCAAATTGTTGATTGACGATAATACAGTTTCTTAGACAGACTGCCTAAGTTAAGGTTGTGATGATTTTTTTTCAAGTTGAGGGGACATAATGGTTTCTATTTTACTTTAGTTTGGAGACGATATTGGACTGGTATGGGAGTTACTATGCAAATTGATATGGGGTTGAATTGGAGGTGCCTTATTTGTAGGTATCATAGGCGGTTTTATTATTGGATTTGTTAAACTTATCTTCTGTTTTCTTGGCTAGGGTTAGGTGACTCTTGAAATTGGAACAGCTTTTGTTGTTGTTGCTGGTTTTTATTATTATTGATTATTGTCCCATTTCTTCTTCTTTGGGGAAGGACTTGTGACTCTAGACTTATTTGCACTCAATCTCTTCTCACTGCTATTGGTTCTTTGAAGTTTTATTTCTTTGTCAGCCTATACTTTTTGTTTGGATATAAACTATTGATACTTGCTACCCGATCCAGGACTTTAAATCACCTTTTTTTATTCCTATATCAATGATAATTGAGGAATTGGTGGTGATGGTGGCGAAGTAGGTGATACAGGAGACGAAGGAATAACTTTATTAATGTTAATGTCTTTATCACTCCCTACACTAGCATTAATGATTGAATTGACTACTGGTTAATTAAATTCCTGCACATTGAACAAAGTATCTTCCCCCAAAGTTTAGTTTGAGGTATTGATTTCACTAATTGATTTTTCAACTTGCACAGTTTTAAAGGGTTGCATATTTTCCTCCTGGGTGATTTCCTCAAGTACTTTTTTATTAATTTGCTGGTTGCTATTCAAACCTCCTGCTGAAAGATACTTAATACTGAATTCCAATGGTGGATCGTCCTTGACAAACTCGTAACTTCCTAGTTATTTGAAGCAGAGAGCCTCATATGGTTTTAGTATAAAACTGGAGAATTTCTACCAGAGTTGAGACCGTTTCATTATTGATTCGTTGATTTACTCATCATTAGTCTGGATTTTAGAGTAAATTTTAATTATTCGCATCAGATAACTGAAGTATCCCTCATGAAGACAGTTTATCTGTTATTTGTACACATTTAAGTCTTCTATATGATTCAAATACTATCCCACAGTGATTTAGATTAGCTATGCAGAACAAAAAAGATACTTACGGTAATCCTCATAGATCATGCGATCGGAGTTGAATATCTGTTGGAAGAGCTTTTCTGTTTGTTTATGGACAATTGAATTTTTTTCAAATTTAAACAGAAAGGACACTAGGGTTTAGATGTATTTTGATTTTTTTATGACCTAGGATAGCTTTTTGCTGGACAGTTCTAGGGACATGTTGAATATTTCTAGAAGTTTGGAGTGATACAGAGTGATAGAAGGCGCCTCAATAATCTTTTAAATCACTATTGGCAAAATCTATGTAATTCTCCTGACGAATGGCTGTATTTCCAATCTTTAAAGGTTTCTCTTGGAAAGTTATAGATTTTGTCGATCTTCCGTATTGAACGATGAAAGACAGTAGTATCTCATGATCCAAGAGACAACTCCAACTACGGAAAAAGAGATATTGCTTCCATGCATGAGGATATCGAGTAAGAGATTAATGTTTTGCTAGTTCGTCACAATTTAGAGCATTGATTTGCCATCTGATATTAGGTAATACTTTTAAACTACTTCAATCAATACCTCACTAATATTTTAAATTATTATCTCGTTTTTGCAGTTGTAAGAGCTCTATCTTTTGTGAGCTTCAAAAGCAGTCCTAATTTGACTGTATAGATTTTTGAGAACTTAGAGTTTAAGGCAGGTTCTATCAGGAATCAAAATATTATTGCGAGTTAGATCAAGGTTAAGGTAGAGAAGGAGAGTATTTACGATGGCCTTGCTGTATGAATGTTTGGCTAGTAAAAATAAAGGATCTTTTGCTTAGTATATGAGATCAATAGTCTATTTATAGTAAGAGTTCCAGATGGAAATGTTGAACTGCGAAAAATATCCACACAGCAACGGCAGCAACTCACCTTCGGGAGTCAAAAATTCATAAAAAGCAGTTAAGAAATAAGGTTGTTTGGTATCTGGATTTATCTTAAAGAAACTATTCACGATGCAGGTAGTATTGCTCTCAATCGCCAGTACCGCTAGTAATGGTAGCTTATACTTTCTCGCTTATGAGTCCGTTTCCTGGGGAGGTTGTGTGATAAATTTGACCATATCCTTGACAAGCTATTGAGAATTTGATATGTACTAAAGAAGTCTGGGCTGGTAAGCTTTGAGCAGTTCGAGGAAATCTGGGAATTAAAGGAGTTCGGACAAAGTGGGTTGAGACTCCAAAAATTGGTCGAGACGTTTGGTTGTGTCCGAGTATGCATTGTACCAACTCATATCGAATTATTAATAGGGAAGGTTATAAAGTTAATAGTTTCATAAGTATGGTTTACTTCCATAAAAGTATAGATACTACTTATATGGAAGTAGACTTCACTTTCCTATTAATATCTTTGCTAAGCCGTAATAATATCGCAATTTAAATCTGGAAATGAAAAGTCAATTCTACTATGAGTTCTAATTGAAACTAAAGAGACTAAGTATTGATATTGACTTTGCCTGCAGCGTGCAGATCTGGTGGAAAAGAGGCAAAAATAAAACCACTAGCAGGCAGATACCAATCAATAAACCCATACATTACATCGACATCAACGACAACCTTAGAATCAGTGCAAAATGCACACTGAAAGATGGACTGTTCTCTCCACTTCAAACGTCAATTATCGTTTTGTTGTATATGTAAGGTTCTAACAACTGCAAACAGGCTGGATGTATCGAAAGCTTTGATATTACTCAGATTATAATGCCCAAGGATCACAAAGCATTAGTCTGCAAATAATTTACTTTGCCGTTGTAAAAGGGTCCACCGAACTCGAAAATTACTTTTATATTGACTTAAATTTTTCAGCGCGAGGCAGACGGAGAGGAAAGTAAAGGGGATATATCATTTCAAGCTTCAGGTCAAGGTTTTTTCAATAGAACAAGCACTGATATGACCTTTAGGCCTCCTAGTTCTTAAGACAAAGCCAAAAGAATGTCAATAAGGTAGAGAGGCGATGGATCATTTAAGGATAAAAACGACGAAAGAATCGAGTATAAGATGAGTCGAAATGATGGAAGAGATGGGAGAGCCGAAGGAAGAGTAGAAACAAAACAATAAATAAGAATATAGCCAAGATCGTCATAGGTTAGAGGATAAATGAGACAGTAGCAATTGCCTTTAGGCTTTAGTTTTGGTCCCCTTAGTGGACCAGTTGATAAATAAAAACAGGTACGAGAAATGCTAGATCATATAAACTAGTTGAATCATGAACTTTCAGATCTTAAAAAATAAAATGAAAGACTGCAGTCCAAAGATCGTCAAAATGAGCAGTAGAGAAATTCCACAGACGAGCGCAAGTTACAATTGATAAATGAACTAAATTCAACCATTAATCAAGCCGATCAATTCAAAAGGTAAAGGAATGAGCTTAATAATCAGCTCAACAAATGCAAGGACTAAACCAATAAAATGAAGGACGAAATTCGAGAGTTATCAGCCAATAATTTGAAACTTCGTGAATAAAACAGATAAATAGTGAGTAATTTCAATAAGATGCGTGATGAATCAAGATAATAAAATTTACGGTATGAATCCAAGCGAAAGTAATCCGAATAACTCAAACAGCTACTCGAAAAAATGGCGAGGGAAAAATAGTAGATTAAAAATTAGCTTTTTAAAAAGCAATCGGAACTCATATTTAATTAGAATCGCTTTGAGGAAATGCAGTCTCAGTATATTAATAGAAGCGTCCCCATTATGGATTAACTTAAAAAGGTGAATCTCGATTTGGCAAGGCAAAAAGCAGACTTGGAGAGAATAGTAGGAGAAAAGAGCAGTCAGCTAATCAAAGAACAGCAGATGAGGTAATCCCTATAGAAAAATTATAAAAGTATGGAAGAGGAACGGACCAAATAAAAAACCACCTTTACATCTCGAATATTGGCTTTTGAGTCTAAGGAAAAATAAAATCAAAATAATTTAAACGATATTGAACAGTAACTACAGCATTTTATGCAAGAACTCCATTAGAAAGACTAAACAATCACAGAGCTGACAAACAAACTGAATGATGAAAATAGGAAGTATGAAGAATCAGGAAAAAAACAGGAAGAAATTTAGAAGGAAAAATAGACTTATCAAATACAAATTAGTTAATTGAAGGTCAAAGTCAAGCACCTCGAAGAGATATGTGTCAATCTAGAAAAGGATTGTATCGACAGAGAAAAATAGATTGCTTAAAAAGGGGAGTTTATTGAAAAAGTGAGGGAGTATGTCAACAAAATTGAAGGAGAGGCCAAATAAAAAGACGACGCTATAAAGGAAAGAGACGAGTTCATTACCAAAGCAAAGGAATTTATCACTACTCGTGAAAAATAGTTAACTACCGAAATATAAAAATTAAAATCAGAGATAGAATGTCAAAAATCTCCTCCCTTATAAACAGAAAAATTAAAATCTTAACTATCAGGTCTGACCCTCCAATCATAACAAAGATAACAATTTTTGATGGAAGTTATGGAGGATTCTAACATGAAGCAGAAACACATTGAATAACTGTAAAATAGGTTGGCTGATTTGTAACACTATGTGGACATGCTGCAAGAGCGACTTTAAATTACACAGGATGAGATGTAGTAATTAGTGAGAAAGACAAGAAGCCAACAATAAACCCTGTAAGAGTTAGTCAAGAAAAATCTAGAGATGTAGATGTAGGTGAATCTCAAAAATTTCTAGCTTCAGAACCTGAAGAGAAATCGGTGATATTTATTATTTATATGAGTATATTTAAACCTATCGATAGTTTAATTTAAATTTCTGTTGAGTTTAGGATCATCGCAAAAAACAATTAAATGAGATAATTTAAAAACAGAATTAATTATCTTTCTAAGCTTATTCAACAAATATTGATTCTTTATTTATTATTACTGAAAAAACTATTTTTCAAGCCTTCAATTCTATCAGATAAGATTTTAGTCTCAGAGGAAGCTTGTTTCACATAGCTCATCTCCGTATGGATATGGGGAGCAGAAACACGAAGGAATAATATTTTACTATGAATTTATCACTGATCTTGCGTGCTTTTAATTGTAATATAAAAAGTTTAATTATTATTTAATTGTAATTCATGCCAAAAGCCATGTCAAAAGATACCTAATTTGAAGTTGATACCCATCCAAAGCGAAATCTCTACAAAAGAATCACCAAAGAGGTATCTCATTGATAATTTAGATCAAATTAAAGATCTCCAATGATTATGTTCATATGAAGATAGGGATTCCAGAATTAACCAAAAAATATCATCTCACCTACTCCACCATTGATTATATCATTAAAAGCTTTGAAAAGAAGCAGCCTAAACGACAGACATCAGAGACTCCTATCAAAGTTGAACCTACTGAAGTCTTTCAACATTAGAGTCAAAATTAAGATAAAAAAGTAGGTTTTTGCCCCTTCCAAAACGTATAAATGCAATATCCCTTCAATATTTATGGAAACTACGTGCCCTTTCTCTTATTTTGATTTTTAAATTATTTGATAATTTATAAATGCTAAAATTGATAAAAAAAGAGTAAAAATTAAAACGTATTTTCAAATATCAATTTAAGTCAATAAATCTGATCATCAGTAACTAATAGTCTCAGCACTGCAGACACTATAGTTAATGATTGGTGGAGTTCATTGGACATTTGATCATTAAATTTATCATGTTGCTAATATATTTCTCTAGTTTGATGAAGCATAATAAATAACAATGATGAAAGTAATGATTAGGATAAACCTATCAGCCTGTTGATTAATTTAAGCCATATGTAATATGAGGGGCTCATCAAATTATAAACTTTATTCTCCATAATTATCAATAATCTCTAAATCAAACAAAATATAAATGCAGAAATTATTCCAAAAAGAGGGTTTCATCATTAATATCACAAAAATTAACCGTCGGTCATAGATCTTATTTTGCCAAAATATAATCAAGAAAGTTAAAGTATGGACTCACCAACAATTTTAAATATCTGTCAAAATTATACAAAATCATCTGTCATAGTAAATATTGACATTTTAAGCTTTTACTAATAGAGTAGGAAGCTATCCTTTAACAATTATTATTCCGCCTAATTCTAATATATTTCAGCCTATATAAAGAGATAATGCTTTTATGAAGCAAATAAATTGAAACACAAAACGAAGCTGAAATAAATCGTTTGATTTACTGTTAAAATTAGCTGTCTTAAGATTGAGTGATGTGATTGAGTTTGATTCTTTGTCGAAACTATTTGTCTTCATCCGTTACGAATAAAAATATATTATTTTATTGATGATAGCTCACTCCCTCACCATTTTTATGTGTATAGTCAGCTCAGGACTGGCTACATCAGCAGCATCTCATGATTCTATCAGCTCTCATCATCTAACAGTGAACGCTGCGCATGAATGGGGCTCCAGTTCGGCAGGTGGTGCATGGTCTGGATTTATTTTGGGACCCATTGTATTTTTCTGCTCTTTTGTTTGTATTTGGTACAACTAAAAGAGAGCTGCTATTGACTCTCGTAGACTGAAGCTTGGCCAATAAATTTGTGAGGATGTGGATGTGACCAATCAGCAATCAGCTGTTAGCAAGAATGGTAAGCTTGTTTATGCAAATGGAGTCACTCGCACCAGCAACATAACCACTGATCCTCTCTCTGGAATTAGTCAACCCAATCTCATCAAAATTAAACGTTAAGTATAAGTGCTGTAATGGAGAGAGAAAACTCGAAAATAAAATAACCGCACTATCACCTATTATGAAATGGATTGGGTTTCACAAAACCTATCAAACGCTGGCACCCGCTACAATAACCCTGGAAATTGGTTTATCAACAATGATACAACCTACAATCAAAATGTTTATCTTGGTGGATACTTAATCACAAAGGAAATTGCTGACTTGTGTAGCAAAGTGATTCCTTTTAATCCTTCTATGGATGTTGCCCAAAGGATACTGAAACAAACTGGAAGAGGAGATAGGCAACCATCTCTGGCTGGATAATACATTTACTTTTCTGCTGGAGTCAATAACTTCCAGGGAGGTAATAACTTCCAGGGAGGCAATAACTTTCAGGGAGGTAATAACTTTCAGGGAGGTAATAACTTTCAGGGAGGCAATAACTTCCAAGGAGGATATAATCCTATGGGGAGCCAAGGCGGTGAAGGAACTCTCAGAGTTCGTTTCCTCCTCTGCCCTACTGGTCCTTTGTCTTTAATTGGTCAATCAATTGGTGGAAATCCGAATGCCTCCTTTACAGGATTCAATATTGCTCAATACGAAGGTACAGCCAGTCAAACTAATACAGTACCAGATTGCTGCTGTTGTTGCATTTCTGCCTGTTATGCCTAGCTACTCAAACCAATTTAAATTTTATTGTAAGTCTATGAATAGAACTTTACTAAAGAGTTGATCTTCGAAAAATCAGTGTAGAAATCTGAGTGCTTCACAAGGGTAATGCGTATCCTGTCGTTTATTTGCATGGTACTTGGCATAGTATTATTCTTTTCTCCTATAACTACTATATTAGGATACATTCCTTTGGTCGGAGGAATCATTTCTGGCATAGTTGGATTTGCTATATTCCTGGCTGCCGTTCTTATTAGCATTCCCCTTTATCTTCTAATTATTTCTATTGCTTGGCTTGTGTTTCACCCAAAAGTAGGAGTAGCCCTGATACTGATTGCTGGAGTCATTACCGCACTAGTTCTAATACTCGGAGCACGGCACGGAAACGATTCAGATACCACTGCTCAGACTCAGGCTCACATGGGCTTTATGCTCAGGTCAGCTTTCTCCTGATTACCAACAAACATCATCCATTATCTAATCTGAGCATTAATTAACCAATTATAATTTGAGATGCGCTTACAGACCAATTGGAAGAGGCTGTTCGCTTCATGCAAAATTCTGCGAACAGAATCAACGAATATTCACTTTAATTTGGCAACAGAGGAATATCTCTTCGAAACAGGTTTAGTGCCTATTATTCAGCTTAATTGGCTCAGCCTACCTTATTCATTTGGCGTAACAGTCCAACCATTGTCATTGGTCGGCATCAAAATCCATGGAAAGAGTGCCGTAATTAGCTGATGAAAGAGTAGGGAGTATTACTCTCAAGACGCAAGACAGGCGGAGGTGCAGTCTATCATGATTTGGGTAATATCTGCTTTAGCTTTCTTACTCCTTACCAAAAGGAGCAGAATTATGACTATAAAACTGTCAATAATCAAATTTTGATCAACACATTTACCAAATTGGGGGTGCCTGCTTAGGTATCTGGTCGAAATGATATTACTTGCCATGATCGGAAGATATCAGGTTCAGCTTATCGCCTGTATCTCGGAGGTAAAGATGGAGCGGGCAAAAAGGCTCTACATCACGGTACAGTTTTGTTTTCAGTAGATTTGCAAGCTTTGCAGCGATTTCTTAATCCTAATAAAAAGAAACTCGAAAGTAAAGGCATCAACAGCATAATCAGTCGTGTCATGAACCTAACTGAAACTTATCCCTCACTAAATCAAACCATCTTTTCTGAGACCCTCGAGCAAGAGTTTACCAGTCATTATGGTGGATAAGTATAGCGCTAAATTTTGGAATTCTAAACTCATCGCCAATAAAATTCAGTTATAAATGCCAATTATGAAAGATTGAAAAGTTGGTAATGGCTCTATGGCCAGTGTCCTTAATTCAAGTACTCAATTGATCGTAAATTTACCTGGGGAATGACAGAAGTCACCTATAACGTGGTTGATGGTGTAATACAGTAAGGAAAAGTGTATAGCGATTGTCTTTATCCTGATTTCATAACTATAGCCAACTAATAGCTTAAAGGGATCAAGTATGACAAGGGTGGGCTGCAAATATTGTAAGCAAATTTATTGGCTCGAGTTGACAAGGACTGTGCTCTAATGGCTCGTGAATTGTGTGACTGGATGACTAATGAACTTTGATTATTTCTAAAAAATGTTATAAGTATGAAAGCAATCATTCCTTGCTAATCTCACATGAGTTTTCTCTCTTAAGTTGATCCAAAAAACTGGTATTTGTAAAAGGCTTGTTTATCTGAGGATACGTTATAGTTTCCAGGCCCAACTCCCTTTACTTTGTACTTGTTCAGTTCTCGTTCTTTGGCAAGTTTTTCTTGATTTGTCTCGAAGAATATTTGATCGAAAAACGAACGGATGCTTTCGGATTTAAATGCAGAAGATGGAACATCGCCGCGCCCTTGCTTATCTTGAGGATTGTAATCGCCAGGGCCAACGTCACTGACACTTCGCGCTTTTATCTATTTTCCACGTTGCTAGGTTAATTTAGACCAGATTGATCCCTTTACCTTATCTATTGAATATTTAAGCTCTTCCTTTCGTTTTGCCTCCGAGTTTTCAATAGGCATCTCTACACAATCATTGATTGATATTTATCTCACTCCCTCAATGGCAGCTCTTCTTTCTGGCTGATTTTTTATGAGTTCCTTTACAAGATTAACAGCCACAATTCTTTGTTCAGGTTTTTTCCATTCCTTAATGGGTTTGACTCTTTCAGGACTGTCTGCATGCTATCATGAGTACACTAACCAGGGCCGATGGTTACTCTACTTTCGTTTTTGAAACGATTCTCATCGCTTTGAAAGGCAACGGTACCAATGTGTCCCAGTTTGACAATTACATTATTGTTTTGTTTGCGAAAAGTTTGCACAATAGGATTTATAAGTGGTAAACTGACCTCATATGCTCCAGGGCCAGGCTGCTCGGATTTGGCTTTGCTTTTCCTGACTCGAATAGAGACGGACCCGAAAGGTGCATATGACTGTTTTGACTGCATAATTTTATTATGATGTAAGCTCAATATATGTAAAGATTTGCTGGAAGAGTAGGCAAACCATAACTTTATAGATCATTTGTTTCCACACTCTTTATTATAATCTACCAATTGACGCTTTACTCGAGCTTTGAACTCCTAAAAATCGCATTAAGTCGCCGTTCTCTCACAGAGTTGATAATATTGCCCATTATACTTTATCCGTACATAATAGGCTCCTGCAGAAGGCAAGGAATCACTGTCATTTTGATGTAGTTCGAAGAGCAAGTTGCTGGCGAAGGGAACAGGCTCTCCGCAGTTTCCTCGAACTGTTTCATTTCGATATTTTCTCCTCACGCAGTCTGGACTGGAAAGATTGAAAAAACTGAGCATAGGCGCAACAGTTGTATCATGGCCGCTATAAATAGTTAATTTTTTGGTGCCGAATTGTCCAGCAATAATATGTTACATCTTAGAGATGATAGCTGAAGCTATGGGTGTGCTTTCTACCCTGGCTAATTCTCCCCCATATATCAATATGAGTATGTAGTTCTGAATGTATCTTAGTTCGTCCATATCATGGTCATTGAAAGTATCGGGTATGGGTCTACCAAGATAAAGGTCGCATATTATCGTATCATAAAGTTCAGCCAATCCATACAGATTTGCTTACGTAATCGTGAGATTAAATAATACTCGCATCCTCTCAGTAAAAAGGGATTGTTAGGCCTGCAACTATGCCATAGTTAGAGCGATCACCTCTGCTCTTCTACTAATCAGGATTCCCTCATTAGGACATGGTGGAAAATATTAGACTCCTTTTTTTATTGGCACAGGTTGATAGCCCCTCTCTAAGGAAAACTAAGTGTTTTCTTGAAGATGTGGAATTAATAGCTGAAAGGGAGGTTGTAAAAATTTCTGATCTACTTCAGGAGGTATAACTGCTCCATTATCAAGTTGAAATAGACCAGCAGCATGGGCATAAGCGGATTAGTCACAGCGCTCAACTCCATCAGAAAATATCTCGATCTCTCTCGGATCAAGAGTAGAATTGAACAGTTTAAGCTGATCGACATAATCCCGTTTAAGATAACTACCAAGAAGATATTGCTGTCGCATGCCGATACTTGTCAACTGATTGCGAAAAGCTTTTGTCTCTTTTCCATCAAAAATGTCGTGGGAAGGATACCGAGCTCCATGGCGAAAAAGTTCAGTGAGATAGACTAATCTGGACTGAGCTATGACTAGGACAAAAATTAAGGCGTAGATTTTATATCCTTGCATATCAATAAAATAATATAGGCCATCTTAATGTTGCTTTTAGCTAGAAATAATGTAATTTACAATATCATCATTCACTTTCCTCTAAAAACTCCACACTGTCCCTTGTTGGTGCTTATATTACATGAATAACGTATCTTTAGTAGTCTTTATAAAGATTCAGAGCGTACTTCAGCAAACTTTTAGAATACCGCCGAAGGGAGTCATAAAGTAGAATTAGATTGCCGAACAGCCACCAACTTGTACTGCTACCAAAACTACGTTCTATCAACCAAAAAATAATAATCGCAGCAACTAAGCCTTGATAACATTTTGAAGTCCATTTGTTAACCAGCCAACAGAAATTGACGAGTTATCTGTTTAATCGAATATGCATTTGTTTTGAAGTCTCATCTGGAGTAGCAGGCAATATATGCTGGAGATCAGAGAGCGGATAAATCTTTGTTATTAAGGTTATTATGATGATTAATAAGACTATGAAGAGGAGAGGCGGAAGATTTAGGATGAAATATAATAGAGCGGCGATGTTGTATAAAGCAGTGAGGATGAAATATCTCGCACGTAGATATTGAGCAACTTTGAGAGTAGGATACCAATGCTTATATAGCATCATTGCCAATTATGATTAATATTTAATATTATAAACCTTTGCAAAAACAAATTCAAAATTGTTAGTAATGATAGGACAAATATCAGAAATTGTTCAGAATACACAGAGTCTACTGTCAAAAAGAATTTTGAAGCCCATTATTGGGCACTTCAATCAATTCAAAGAGGAAAATAAATAGAGAAATAGTGTTTCTATTGAAATTTATAATTCTAAGTTTTATTTATTGAAAATCAATTATAAATATAATTTTAGACAATGAAGACAGAAATGCTGAACAAAAAACTGTTAATGATTCTAGTTTTGCTTTGTATTGTCCTTCCAACAACATTAAATGGAACTTGTGGAGGGAACTGCCCATCTAATAATTGTAATTATTGCAATTGTGGATCAGTCAAAAACATTATTTCCCTTGATTAGTATTGTTCCAGATCTAACATATGGGATAAGAATTGCTGCAAATGTATTGCATAAGCATAATCAAAAGGAAATGCTAACTTTATGAGAGCCCCTCTAACTCATCGTTATTTTTACATAGGTGTACTTCCAATCGAGTAGGCTATTGGGTATGAGTTGTGCAACATTAAAGGGTAGCAACTATGTAATTCCATTGTGAATGCTCAATGCGCAGATCATATTTATTCCATTGATCTATGGACATCATGGCCTGAGTCAGCAGAAGCCTGTGATTGCCCTTATTATAGTTAAGGGTAGTTGATTCAATAAGATTGATTCATAAATTTAATCTTATGAGAAGTTAAAATATTTTTATACTATTATTTGTATTTTTCCTTAATTTCCTTTACTTATTTAAGGAGAATCTGTCTACGAATGAGTTACTACCGATATTGGAAGGTTCTTTATGGCTACCCTTTTTGGAAGTAAATCAATACAAAAGATAGAAGATGGATACAAAGGAACTATCAAACTTTTTGATTTTCATATAAATATCTCACATACTATTCCAAAATAACAGAAGTAAAATTTTTTGCTAATTAAAAGTAGTCTAAAAGTGATGATTTAGTGATACAGTTTCTTTAAAATTATAATTGATTCGGATCATATTAGTGTTAATATCTATGACCCAAGCAGAATTTAAGCCAGGTAGCAATTTAATAAGGCAGGAATTACCTCAATCGCATCTGCATTCTTTAACTGGGTTGGAGATCTCCTCCTCTACCCTATCGATACCATCTCAACTCGACTCAAAGGACAAGCCAATTCTCTCAAATCAGGGACTTTTAGATTTATTTTTGAATCCATACGCCGAGAGGGTAAAGGTCTCTATAGTGGAGTGAGCTTAACCTTTCCACATTCCTTCATTCCTACGGTTTTATATGTCTACTTATATGAAAATTTAATGCATGCCACTTCTCATCTAGCTGAGCGTTTTACAAATTTAAAGGATCTAAGACTTATCTTTCCCTTCTTTGCATCCAGCATCGCTGAAATGATAGCCTTAATCATTGAGTTGCCTTTTGATACTGTTCGAACTAGGATTCAAATGAATCTTGAATAATATCGATATTCTTCTGCTTTTGAGGGATTATTACAAATATGGAGGCAGTAGGGCATCCTTCGCTTTTATAAATCAACAAGAATATACTTCGCTACAAAAACATTTTATACAGCAGTGCAATTTCAGACATTTGAAATGCTGAATTATTGCTATGAAGGGCAGACTGCGATCTTTCTAAATGCTTTTGCTTCAGCAGTTGTGGCCACCACTATTGTGAACCCATTAGAAGTTATAATCACTAGATATGCCTTGGTCGATACGACAAAGAAAAAATTAGTTTTCAAGTATATGGTGGAAAGACTATGGCAGAGGGAGGGATTTGCAGGGTTTTATAAAGGTTATGTAACCTAAGCCCTATCGCATGCGTTTTATGCTATCCTATGGCTTCCTGTGTTTCAATATATGAGGGTGAGCTACGGCGTGAGCCTCTCAGAATGAGTTAATTATCTTATTTTTAATAGATTATTACAACAATTGTTGTAAACGAATTTAATAATCAATAAGGAAATAGCTTCTATACTTCTATATTTAATAACTAAAAAAAACATTTTTTGGAAGATTTGCTCAATATAATGCATGATATTATTTGTTCTCAGAAAGTTGCTTTGATTTTATTTGTATCTTTTTCCTTAATTACTTCCATATAATCTTCAACTTTCAATTTAAAAAGAAAGATATAATTCTGATGGAGCCAACCAACAAGATTAGTTTAAACAGACACACTTCCATCCACAACATTCCACTATTTCGCAGTGAATCTTGCATCATGGACAACTTTTCTAAAATCATATCCAACAACAAATGTTGGGCCGAAGAATGTGTGTCGTAAAATCCTCTCTATTTTGAACATTTAGTGCATATTCAATAACCTTAGTACTTATGGATTGGCTGTTCAGATTCAAGAGTGCCTGCCAATGAAATTGTAGGTCTAAAGCCAGGGGAGTTGTTTGTGCATCGAAATATTGCTAATATGGTCCCGCCTTCTGATATTAATGCACTGGCTGTAATCCAGTATTCAGTGCAAGTGCTAAAAGTAAAGGACATTATTGTAACTGGCCACTATGGTTGTGGAGGAATAAAAGCTGCCTTTAAGAAGCATGATCATGGTCCACTTGAAGCTTGGTTGTCTTACATTCGTGATTTACGAGCCCGTTACCGCAACGATTTAAAAAGTCCAGATCAATAGAAAAATTAAAATCTACTCACGGAACTAAACGTAAAGCAACAGGTATACAACGTCGCTCGCATTCCAGTGGTTCAGCAGGCATGGAAGGACGGACAGGAGCTTCGTATTCACGGTTTGGTCTATAACCTGCATGACGGGCTCTTGAATGATATAGGTATAACGATAAGCAAAATTGCCCATTTGCCTGAGGAGTTTAGAATCATTGAGTAGTGAATGATTGAAGCTGCTTTCATTGTCTTAAAACAGATCATATGCAAAAATCAACAAACGAGAATGAGGCAATTCATTATCATTATCCCGAAGCTTTGTTGAACGGTATTGTGAGTTCAATTCTCTATTAATATTCTAATAAATTATCTTGTTTAGTTTAAGAATTTATAATACTTTGAGAAGCTAGAGTGCTCAATGTTGACGACCATTTTATCCCCTCCTTCATAACCGAACTCATAGTAAGGTTTACTTTCGCAAAGCGAAACCGTTGATTTGTAAACACTCCGTCTATTGCAGCGGCATTCAAGTCGATCTCACTCATAACCCCGAAAAACTATAAAATATATTGGACTGCGACGAGGAAATGGATTCACTGGACTAGAGCATCATACTCTCGCAACAGTAGCGCAAAAAAGAAAAGAAGAAACTATATAAACGCAAGAAGAAATAAAAAGCTCAATAAATGCAGCGTAAGGAGTTCATTACCAAGGATAAGCGAGACGCCAGATCAATAGTATCATCCAGTAGTTTTACGAACTCACGACCTGCTTCGATGATTACCGCGATTAGATATAGCTATTAGTCGAAATGATATACAACTATGACTTTCGAGAGTATCTCGATCAACTCATTCGCATTCGAGTAGACGTAGATTTTTCTAATGCAGTATCTTCAAAAGTCACTTTGGGAATATACTCAGTCAATTTTTTACTCTCAATCTGGTCAACGCAGCGACGAGAAGCTATTTTGTTGCTGCATGGTAGACGAACTACATGATCGTTTCCTGGATATCTAGTCAGCCAGCATATAAATTTAGAAGATTATAAATGTCTACTTAAAGTTTGCTTACAGTAAAGAGGATAGCAAGGAAGAGATTGTTTACAGTAATCTCGCTGTCAATACCTTCAATTACATGATTGAAACAGATTAAACTCTCAAAGTATTTCCATTTATACTCAGGAACTAGTACAAACCTGCGATAAGAATATAGGAGAGGGTGATAGCGAGCATCGAAAAAAATTGGATTACATGATTTCCATGCTGGAAAGTTTTTATCTGGAAGACAATTAAAACGAGGAGAACAAGCATGCGATTAATTGGCAGGACGAGTTGCAATCAACAGGACATAGTGAAGAAGATTAGCTCTCTGAAATAAAGAAGAAGAAAAAGAAGAAGATTAAAGAAAGCGATTTGACCATCAATGAGGATATCATTATTCGTAGATTAAATTAACTTGTTATTCGAGACTCTGAGCGTGTTGAATGTCGAGTATCAGAAGAGTGGATCCATCATATATCGCTAAAGGCATTCAAATATCGTAGCTTGCACCTTGATCGTAATTGACTCAATGATAGAAAATAAAACATATTTACAAAGATATATTGGTTGGATATGATGAATTATTAATTTTATTATGGTGGATATATCTGATGTAAAAGACTCATTAATCACCTAAGAGGGTAATGAAAGTATTGAAAGACCTTTACATGAGAAAGTAAAAATCAAATTCAGCAAAAAAAAAACCTTAATTATTAGTATTTCGATAGTAGTCCAACTAGCTTTGATTGCAACTGTTGTATTGATCACACTTGCCAAAGCATATCCGGACATTCAACTGCCTAAAGATTAGTATAAAGTTCGCATTGCCTTGCCTTCTGGGTTAACTCAAATCGAGTTAGGTCAAAGTCGAGTGCTGGAAGTATTGTTTTATAGTGGAAGAGATGACAGGACAGCTGATGATTTTATGAATGCTGTGAATCGGGATGTGAGCTGGTCCACTAATCCTGAAGGCATAATTACTGTGGATCCATATGGTAGGGTCGAAACATTGGCTTTAGGAAAAACAGTTGTAAAAGTGTAATTACTGTCCAATCCAAATGCCTTTTACTAAGGCAAAATTGAGGTAATTTCTTCTGATAAGACTATAAGATAAATTTTGCCCAAGAGGATAGTAAATTTTAAAGGAGTTCCTGCCGCACCCAATAAAGTCTTGCAAAAGGTTATCACTAAATACACAAAGGATTAGGTTCAAAAAGTTAAGGAAATTCCAGATTCGATTAAAAAAGTCAGTTAAGATCCAGATCACGCAATCAAAACAGCAATCATATGGCAAAATAATAGGATGACTAATTGGACAATCACACAATATGCTGATGGATCTAAAGGGAAATTTTATATCAAACGTGTTGATAGAACAGCTGATAACCCCAAAGATGCCTCCATGATGATGATAGGTGATCGCTATTTGCCAGGAGATGGCAGCAACGTTATATCCATTGAGGATAATGGCAAATTAGGATTGTGGCTGGTTAATGATAAGGGTTAGGTTAGTCACATTGAGATGAAGGAAATTAGCTATACTTCAAAAGCAAAAATATTGGTGGAAGAAACTCAAGAAAAGGTTATGAGGCATGGACTTGCTTCTGGCTCATTTTGGGATGGTACTAAATGGATTAAAGATATAAGCGATAATGATGGACTCTGGACTAGCATGTATGCAGCCGGTGAATTTATGCGCTATGCATCAGTCAAATAAGCTAATTTTTCAGATTAGTAAATTGCTGCAGCAAAAGCTAGTGCTCTCCATTCTTTGAAAGCAGTGCTGCTAATTTCAAACATTGCAGGAAGGGATAAGGTTGTGGATGCAAGGCTAAGACGTTTTATTAATACCAGAGCAGGTTAAGGAGCCTTTTTATCCTCCTAATTCTTAAAAAAAGGAAAGTATTACGCAATTGACAATTATGTTGGATCTTCAGTGGACGGGGATGGATTTTTTGGCATTGATGCTGGTAAAATTGTGAATTAAACATATTATGGAGGCACCCAAAAGTATACTTTTTAGGCTTTTGAGCCAAACGATTGGACCAAAAATGCCATTATCGACGAACCAGCAACCTCCAAAAGAACTTTAAATGGCTTCATATCTAGATCTTTTGTCATTCCAGATTTAGATGGTCCACCTCCAGGAGGCTTATTCTTTAAGCACAATGCAAATGGCACTCAAACTGTCCTTGGGTAAGCTAATCTTCTTTACGATTATAATGATACTGACCACCCTGTTTTGGATTTGGGAAATCTTCCCCTTCCTCAAGTACTTAAGGATTTTCTTAATATTAACGGGGTACAGTATAACAAATCAGACTTGATATACAAAGGTGATACAAGCTCTGACTAAACCATAGGCCATCTTTTTTTCTATAAAATTGCCTATGATATCTTAAATGAATCTCTTGCAGATTAAAAGGTTCTAAAGTAACTGATTCGAAGCACAATGTAAAATTTCTGTCATTGCCTCAGTAATAATGGTTATAATATGGTGGATGCCACAGGACAAGGAACAGAATGGGGTAAATTGGTTCGGGATTTCATGATTTCAGACGCTACCATAGAGGAAGCACCCCTTAAAAGTATGATTCTACTTTTGAGCTATAAACTATGCTTTTATTTCACTGGGAATGACATTTGGCAAAAATAATATACTTTTCTTATTTAAGATCCCTCCTTTCGATATTTGGATTTGAATACAGCTATTTGGCGAAGATGGACCTGGCGTGCTTATAATGAAGATTACAGCCCCAAGTTTAAACTACTTCACTTGAACTCAACCCAAAATTACAGTCAATAGGAAGTGACTCGGCATATAATGTACAATATTCATTACTCTGACGAGGAGTAAGCAATGCTGGCCTATTATTTGGTTTTTCAGTTGGAAGAAAATTAATAATATCGAGCCAAATACAAGGAAGGACTGTAGGGATGGTGGCAGTCAATTTCTCGGAGTGAAAATTCATTGTGGTATTACATTTATCAGCTTGCCTACCCAGACAAAAAAATTAAAGATCATTTTGGCAATGACATATTGGAGATCTCATCTTGGCAGCTTAGTAGGCATCCTGTTTCAGCTAGAAAAAGCATAGCATTTGTTGAAGGATCTAGAAATGATGTTATACTTTAGGGCGCAGATCCTGTAATTACTGTTGACCCAAGTCGTCCAATCGACAAGCGAAAACAAGAAACCGATGCTATCTCTGCTAATAGACCACTTAACAGAGCAGTCTTCAAGAATTTTGATCCCTCAGTTTTTTATGAGATGAAAATTCTGCCTGCAGATGAGCGTTCAATCCATAAATTCAACGGAGCTACATTTTAACAACCCGATGAAGGCAATTACGACTTGATGTAACCATCAACCTCCTATACACTTCCGTACTGGATGGGGGTGTACCATAAAATGTTAAAGTTAGACTGATGTTTTTACAATATCAATATTTATGAATCCTATAAATAATATTTTAATCAGCATCTCTCAAATATCTTGTAAACATTTTTAAGATCGAGCATTTCAGTGAGGTAGTCTGTAATAACGATTGATTTGTAGTGTCGACACTTCGTTTTTAGCAGCGGAATCACCTTGTCTCTCAAAAATTAGGAATACCTATCATTCATGGGACTTAACTATCGTTTTGAGCTCTATTACTACATCTTTACTTATGATTAACAGTTTTACATGAACAGACTCACAAGAAATTCGATAAAATAATTTTAACGCTCCACTTGTGAAGGCTCCTTTCCAAAAAGTCGGCATAATAAATAAGCTAATTCATCAGAAATGAGACAATCTGACATAAATTTTTAGACAATTGGAAAGGAAGTGATAATTCCGTTAGTACTATCACTATTCTAATGAACTGTAATGCCGTAATCTTTAAAGAGTAGATGCTTATTAATGAGTACCTTGTTTACTAAATCCTGCACATTAATTCTCCCCTCTAATCTCTTATTCTTCAAAAAGTCAACTATGATTTGTTTCAGATCAAGCTGTGCGTATCGATCGAGAACTTCCTGGACCACCAGTGTATTACTCTTGAGCCACTCTCTCATGAATGATTATAGAAAAGGGAGTAAGTTCATGAGATAAAGTCTATTTTCGAAGTGGATGAAGATGTAGTTGAGATTAAAACAGCCCACATAGCTGATGTGTTTGAAGAATTATTTTATGTAGGGCTGCTATAAAGATTCATTGGGAGTGAAGTTTGGTTTAAAATTCAACTACTTCACAGTCTATTTGAGTTCATCTCTGTTTTTTATGTAGAAATTTATGGGCATTTGACGAGCATCGGTTCTGTTTTTGTCGTATTCGTACACAGGCTTCTCCTTAATTTGCTGACTTCTAAATTCTTCAACCATTTTATTCTCTCGATTATTTTCCGTCTCGCCTTTTTAACGTTCAGTATTATCTGGCTGGGTATTATAGTTATACTGTGTATTCTGTGCCTTGTTGAGCATGCTTGTGTTGATGTTAAAGTTGAGTTTGCTTTTGGTGACGTTAGTTGTAATATTTTTAATAGAACTCTCTTCCTTTATATGCTCCAGTGTCCATCTGTAAATATTTTCGAATAGTCTGTCTGCTGTATAAAAGCCTACAACTTTCTTGGAAGGGTGCTTATTACAATCAATTTTTTTGGGATCCAAATCCACACTAAGATAAACAAAGAAACTTTAGCTATCCTCATGGATAGATTGGTAGCATTCCGAATACGCTTTTTAAACGGATTTCATGATTTCTGGACTTTATACAATTCTGTTATTCACATTTAGTAAGAGCATTTTCCCTTTGATTGTATTAAGCTTTGATATAATAGCCTCAATATGGATGTCCTCTAATACCTGTTTGGGCATGTACGCGAATTTATCGTAGGGCAGCTTAGTTATTATCTGAAACACCTTCATTTTGCTCTCAGATGTTTTATAATTGCGAAAATCTGTTGATAGTTATGAGCCTTTTTCCGAATCCACTGAAAATTTGATGTAATGGTAATGCAGCGCAAAATGGCTAATTAGTTTGATAATGCGTTTCTTTTCTTCGATGGGGTTGAGGGATGCCCTTCTTGTTTAGAGGTTACAAAACAATTAATTTACCCTAATCTTCGTGCCAGTGTTAATTGAGATCGGCTAGGGTGATCCCACCATTCTTTCGTTTTTGAAGGTGCACTTATACCCTATGTTTGCATCTTTATGTTTGGAAGTTATTTACAAATCACTCACATAACTCAGACTGGCAAGAGCTTATCCGCGAAAACCAAAAGATTGAATGGTTTATAAATCTGACAAATCTCCTATTTTGGAAGTTGCGAACCTTTCACATAGTAGAGGAAAGTCATCTCTTTGTATTCCTTTGCCGTTATCAACGATTTCAATAAGCTGGATGCCCCCTTGGGCAATCGTCACTCTAATTTGAGTAGCCTCGGCATCAATGGCATTTTCCACTATTTATTTAATGACTGAATAGTAGGATAATTACCATTGTATGGTCTTTGAATGACTTCTCCTGCGGCAATTTTATTGATGACTTCCTTGGGTAATTTTTTAATCATTGCGATTATAATTAGTGAGAGTCATTATAAGTTCATGACCCGCGCTGTTGATAAAAGTGATCACTTAATCATTGCGATTAGGAAGTTGTGCTAAATAATAGGATCAAATATTTAAGTAAAGAGAAAGCGGTTAATAATAATATTGATATAGCATTTATATCCGGAAAAAACTATCAAATTTAATCAATTCTGCAGTCGTCTTTCTCAGTTAAGAGACGCTCATTTTTGGCAAATTCTTCAATTTACATATTTGCTCCCTATCTTTACACAGTGCGTTCACTCTTCAAATTCACCTATGATTCCTAATACAAATCTGACATTTAGCTGATTCGGACTTCACTGTCACCATCTTCGTTCCTGAACTAAAAATCATACCCAAGTAGTTCATTGCTTTTCAATTGTACTTATTAGCGCAGTGAAGATACAATTTGGTTTGGTTTTTCCGATTTTTAGTTCGTACTCTTTGGATCTTTTTGCGTGGCAGGATTGGCAAGAGAGCTAAGATAAACTAAATGCTGATCCAAGTACCTTAAATATCGTTTTTGGACTTCACAGGCCGATACGTTCCGCAGTCGAAGTACTTTTAAGTTGACTTCTAAATTTTGCGGTAGACTTATTTATTGGCAACCTGCTGGTAAAAGGTCGACATCTGCTTCTCCGCTAACTTGTCCATTTCAATGTTGATGGTTACGTTTGATTACTTTTTGTCTAATATAAGGTGTCCATCAGATTGATTTTGTCCTTATCTAATCTTATTGTCGTTTAATGCAGCATCATAAGTATTAACTGAGGAATGTAAAGCTTCATACTTGTTTCTGCGAAAGTTATTCTTTTTGCTGGTCTGGTCTACTCTCTTCTTATCCTCAGTTTACTATTGCTGCTTTGACTAGCAATTGACCTTTGTGACGTTCGTAAAACCTCAATATAATAAAAAGTACTTATCTTATACATATTAAGTTCTCCACCCAGTTGCGATCGCGTGCGGTGCTCATCTAAAGTTTAGAACTTGCTCCGTCTTATTGATTTTGACTGACCTTTTTATTTTTTGCCCTTCATTTGAAGATAGATATCGTTGAAAAAATTATTGTCTGTAGGACGGGCAGCCTTTGACCGACTTTCGATTGTCTTTGAATAGTTAGAATTCTGCGGCAGCAGTTACTTTGACTGTCCTTTTAATTAATTTCTTTGGGATGCGCTATTATGACATACTTCCCTTGTGAGGCTGATTAGCCCTTTCTGTAAAGAGAGGGCACTCTTCTCCTTAATTCTGAATGATTTGGATGAGTCATGATAGAGGTTGTTCTTGGACCGTTCGCGAATTGACTTCATTTTCTTTCTTCTCTGCATGTAGTCACAGATACTTATATTTCTGCGAGGTAAGGAGCAAGGGATGCGATTTTAGGCCTCTTCGTAAGGCTATTTGCAGTTGTTTCAATGTTAATATCGATGACTTTATCCGTTATTGCATTCTATCTTCTTAACATGACACTTCTCAATAAATAACTATCTAATCAAGCAGAACCAGAAAGAAAACAAAGTATTTATAATATCAATATTACCTTGACAAAAATGAAGTATTATTAAGTTTTAAGCAAAGTTTAAACTGAACTACACAAATGATAACCAGCAATCCTGATACTGCTGTTTGAATTCAAGTCAATAATTAATGAATAGGATGATAATAAAATTAAGTTTATAATTTATTACACTCAATCATGTACAATCCCCGCTTAAGCGTTGGCTGCAAGGCAAGATAAAACAACTTCTTCAAGAGTAGTCTCGGCAATGATGCACCCAGATATAACTCAGAGGTTACTATGCAGAGGCGCAAGTACTTCGCTAGCTCAACGTATTCATCCCAAATATTTAGTCGCAACAGCTAGGATGTTCCTTAGTGGATGTCAAGGACGCAAAATCATCATTTTCGGGAGCATAATCGCAATAGATCTCTCTTCACCAATGCAGCTTCACCTTTCAAAATAGTCGAACAAACCTACGTTTATGCCAGACAACCAAAATTTATTAACCCTGAGGGACAGTTTGAAAATATATCCAAAAACAGAGCTAGATCGCGATGGGAGATGAAGAATCATACTTTTGAATTCTAATGGCCGAAAAATTAACTAAAGTGCAAGCGGCCTGAGGGGAAAGCAGCATCCCAGATGTCAATGTACGAGGCGACATTCCGACCGAGTTCTCGTCAAAACTAAATAAGTCGAATCCAACTTCCTAAGTACGCTTACAGATAAACTCCCCTTCATGTTCAAAAATAGACTCCAATAAAAATAGGGCATCCCTACCTTTTAAACTCGACTTATATCAAATGATATCTAATGTTTATAATAAAGTCAGCATCTCTTTGATTGATTGAAAGATCATTTATGTCCTTTGAGGGTCTTCATGATCATTGTGCAAGAAAGTTTCTTTGAACGGGTTTTGTAATTGACCAGCTTTTTAATTATCTCGTAGGCGTTATTGGAATGCGTTTGTATGTAAGCAAACTGACGAATAGTTTAAGGATATTGGTCTCTATTGACCTTTCTCTCACTTTGAATATGATTAATAGCGATAAAATCCCATAAAAACATCCCTAAATTCATTTCAATACGTAATTCTTTGCTGGAGTAGAATAGTAAAAATCTTTAAAAGATTAGTCTCAGCTCATCTTTAATATAAAGTTTGAGAGTAATCTAAATAAAGATCGGGTTACCTCCCTCTCTGGAAGCAATAATAGGAGTTAGAATCCCATTTGATAGACTTTTCTGAAGAGAAGGTAGAATAGATTAACGGCTAGTTGTTCCATGTCAAAAGTCAAACTTTCCAAAACTACTTTATGGAAATGATACCCATGAAGACAAGGTCTAGTATCTCGTAAAACATCACAATATCTATACCTTTTGTGGTGATCGATTGAATCAATTAAGGTCTTTGCAAATTAATGAACTAATTCCAAAGGATTATGATCCTCTGTGCAAACAATACATGAGTGCATGGATGCAATCGATATTTTAAGTGATGAACTATGCTTAATTCCCAAGTAGAAAGTTCTTCTGCCGTAAAACTTTTGGGAGAAACAGCTGGATACCTACTTTCGTTTAACTTTGAAGCTAAAATGAGGCAGCTGATTGCCATTGTCTGAAAATCCTCAGGATTGACTTTTCCTCCATGCAGGAAATAGAGATCAATATACCTGCATGCCAATACGCACGTTTCCCGCATATACTTCTGTCTTTCACATTCAAGCATGAGAAAATTTCGCATTTTCTGAATCAGGAAAAATTTACAGCCCGCATATTCCGAGTGATTTCAGTACCGACCAGAATGTTTTTGTGAGTGAGATAGTAGTCCTTCTGAACAATTTATTCATGAATCATAGTGAGAAAGGCTGTTGGATCACTTGAAACCTCGAAGGGATTATAGCCCCTTAGTGTCTCAGAAGTCTCAGTAGATAAAGTGGATATGTTTCCCTCTTCAAATTTGGGAGAGTTAGCACAGTGATAATGTTTAGTGGATTCCATATCCGATAGAAAAGATTGTTGCGAATATGAAAATGAGCATTTCAGATATTAGTATACAAAGATCAATATGTATAACTGCGATTGATTTGCATATGAAAATGAATGAATCAAAGCCAATGAATACTAAATAAAGTTAACCCTTTTATGTAAAAGCACAATCTATTTTTTGATTTGATATTTTAGTGTTGTATAAATAATAATAAAATTGAAGGCCTTCATGATCTTCATATTAAGATTCACTAAAGAAATGTGGCAAATGTTCAAGACCAGTATATTATTCAGCAGTATTTAATGATTAATATTTCTCAAAAAGGACATTGTATCATTATTATAGAATTCATTCATCGATTACGATGCAGGAAATTGGTTTAGAGTAGGGGCTGTTGTGGGGAAAAAAGCCAGAAGGAGCATAAGAAAAATAAGGAAGTGGAATGTAAGGCTTAAAGGAATGCATTTAGAGAGGTGGGTAATTGAAGTATGGGCTCATGAACATGTTCATGTTCATACTATAGTTGAGACTTAACTGATTCATCTGATCCTGATAAATTGATGAGAAGGGTCTAAAGAAACTTGGTTGACTTATTTCAGGGCCAGGCATTGTTTGTGGCCTTTGCTACTCCACAATCAAATTTTCATTTACTTTTAACATTTTGTTAGGATTGGAAATGATTTGAACTTCATCAGAATCGACCTGGGTAGGTTCCTGATTCTCTATCTTGACCTATATGCCCCTCCAATCCCTTTGATCTTGTCTTTCTGATTTCTGATATCTATTGGTAAGCTCAAGGATGTGGCGATTGAATTGAGACTGGCCAATCCTCTTGCGATGAAGGGGTGCTTCTATGTGCTGCTTTATTATAGAATTACTTCAAGATAGTCTTCATAGTTCACACGACAAACACTACAATAGCTACTTTTAGAGCGAGGTTTGGGCACGTTCTATATAGTAACATAAATACCAATGAACTCTTTTAGTCAGTATAATCCACCATTTTTTGTTCATGTTCCTCACGTATTTTAACTCCACGTTCGCTGTAATACCCCTGAATTGTTCAACAACTACTTTTTAAGAACTTAAGATAAAGGTCGGCGTGGCATGGTTGCCGTCAAAGTTAAAGCAGGGACTGTCTAGGCACTTTGGTTGGAAAGGTTTACTGCGTTTTTTTCCACTTGACAAGCAAAAAGACATATTCAGATTAAGAGTGTGCGTCATGTATTCTTCACAAGGTTTGAGCGAAAATTCATGCAGTTAGCATTTGCTTTGAGTCTTTTTAGGCGCTTTGGCGATTTTGTGAGTTTTGGCTGCTTTGGTCATCGCTCAATAACTTTAAAATCTAAGTGAGAAAATTAATGATTATATTGTTGTGCTCTTCGATTAAAGAGGGAGGTATGGTCATCAATCCAGTAAAAGTAAAATACTTTACCAATTAAACTGCGATTAAAGTGTAGAAAGGATTTAATTGTTTTTGCTTATTATAGCATTGCTAGCCTACTGAAGTATGAGCTGACCGGTAAACTCAATAATGAATGCCATCTTAGGAGAGACTCGTTTTATTTTTTAGAACAACTTGATTCTTAGATATTTATAAAGAATGAAAGCCGTTATTGACAATTATAATTTTATTGGGAAGGATAAGACTCAATGAATTATTCTTTTAAATTAAATAATATCATACATATCATTTCTAGAATGCTAATGTTTATCTTTATCAAATCTAAACTGCTAGAAAAGGCAATATAAAGTAGAAAATCAGAACCAGTTTCCCAAAAATACATGAATCTAACCATAAAACAATTAAACAGATATTCATTTGCGTTTGGTAATGCTACAAAACAATAAATAACTTTGATAATAGGTTAGTTGACGATCTACCATTTAATTTATGTTTGTTTACTAATAATATTTTTGCATGAAAGGATTATCTAATTATATTCAGGAATAGCTGGACAATTTGCTGCATCAAATTGAAAGTACTCCACCAAAAAAATATTCATCTCTAGCCAAAATTAAGCAACTCGTAAAAAGTGCACATTTTCCGTAGATGGACAGGCGAACGATATCCAAATCTATTAAGAAAGTGGAAACAGCCATTATCACATACTGTACGCCCAGTAAAGCAAGAATTAAATCTAGTCGCATTTTTGATAGCGGCTCCTTCCATAAATTGCCATCAAAAATAGTTCGAAGCGATCAAAAAGATCCCAGTCTTATGAATACAAAATTATAAAAAACCTTAAAGAATGAATAACATCTAAGACAATTAACAGCATATTATGAATAGTTACGGTCAAAACGAGAAAATATGGATCGAGAGCTGCAGCAATTAATTATAAAAGTGCAAAGACTTTAAAGAATGAAGAGAACCAAGGCCGCTCACCATTAAAAATAGATAGAAAAACAAATATTGACTAAGGAATACCGAGATAAATCTCACAGTTTAGGAAAAATAAAGGAGCAAACTATCTAAGCTGTCCAGAAGAACCGTAAAAAGATGGTTCATACTTTGATGAAAAAATTCTATGATGGAGTGGTCTGAATCATTAATGCAAAATGATTTGAGGTAATTTTGAGTTTGTTCATCAAAATAATAAAGAATAATGAATGGAATAAAAATATATATTCTTGAATCTAATTAGAACCTTTGGTATTTTTGTAACTGCGCTCCAATTTGGAAATCATAACATGAATACTGATGCATCAATGAAACAAACGATAATCTTGGTCACAGGTGCTAATATTTTATCTCAGAAGCGTTGCCTATAAAATTTTATGATGTTGATCTTCGTCATCATTTATTAAGCTACCTTTATAAATTGCATGTTGATTTTTCAATTATTAGCACATATTTTTTGTTTATAAAATAAGTTGGTAAGTTTCCTCTTTATTTTTTGCCCAAGGATACGTGAGTTTGTTTTCATTCAATCCGAATATTATGATTTTCTTTTTTTTGCTATTTTTAAAAACTCTAACGCTTTCTCGTAAAATATAATGGGATGAACGGAAGCCCATTTATTAATAATATGAAATCATTGAAGAAACTAAACCTTCCAGTTTACCCATCATCAGAATAAGCTTAATTACTTTTCCTTAGATTGTATGGATATAATTAATAACAAATGAGAAACATTTTTAATGAGCAGAGCGGTTAGGCCAAATAAGCCTAGTCTAGTATTGATTTTGTGCACTAGATTAAAGTTTAGTAGTCTAAGAAGGAATCCATTGCTTAAAAAGAAAAGTTGGCTCAAAAAGATGAGAATTATCCAAACTCGATTTTTGATATTTCTCAATATTTGAGCTTAGGCTATCAATAGATTAGTGACCAAATCATGGATGATGGTTCAATATTCTCAGAAACTCGCAAAAACTATATTTCTTCTTAATCTCAAAAATTGATTTCAAGACTTGAAAAAAAGGTCAAACCAAGAAACAAAAGTAAAAACTCTCCATACCATAATTTCCAGAAACATTTGAACAACTATTTGAAGAAGTTACTTATGATTCCTCATTTTAGAGATTCAGATGAGGATTTTCAGATAGTTGCGAGGGCAATATGGAATCTCTTTTTAAATGCAAAAGTAAAAACTAAAGTTATTCTTCATTTAGTCTTTAGTGGAGAGGATTAGAATCTCATCTAGGAAGCCACCTTAAAGAAATTTGGCTTTTTTGATATATACAGGGGCTATGATAAGGATGTTGTCAATCGAGCCAAGAATTATTTAAGCAAACTTGCTATCGACCAAATTGACGCAAATAACCTCAAGAGCTACCTCAAAACCAGGAAAATTTAAAAGAAATAAGGTCTTATCGAATATATTTTAAATTTCAGATCAGAGCTCGACCAAGGCAATCTTAAGCGGAGGATCAAGATAAGTGAGTGATAATTTTAATAGTTACTATAATTATTGTTGATTCCATAAAGATAATATGCTAAGACTGAATTTGGCAATACATCAAAATATTCTTAACTCAGCAGTTCTTATAATGGAAATTTAATAATAAGCTACCGAACGGCCATTATGAAGGGCAACCAAAATCAAAAAATTGGATTTGATAAACTATCAGGTGAGGGATACAGGCTGTTCTAATTCAATATTTAAAATATCGTCTTTAATTGATCTTGTTTAAAAATATTGATTTTTCGCAAGATGATCATATTTTTTTTTCATTCACTTATGCATGAAAAAGTATCATTTACAGCTCAGAATGTGCTAATCTCGTCAGTGTTTAATCCATTAAACTATCGATGATTATTTACTCTCTTCATTGTGCAATGTTTATAAAGCTGTTCAACAAAATTATTTGGAATCAATTTTAGGATGGAAAACAAGCAAACAATGCTTAATAAATAGCTTTAATGGCAATAGTAAGTCTCGAAGAGCAAAACCATCAGTATGATTAAATAAGTTATATTTTTATTATGCATGGCATTACAAGACTAAAAAATACTCAATTTGCTCATTACCAAGAGGAAAAAAATATATTGTAATTTGATATATTTGACGATTTATCAATATTGCATTTATTAATAAAAATAGTAATTTTAGTAATTCTATTCATAACAGCAACACATCAAGTAAATACTAATTGCTCTATTGTCAGCAGAACCTATACGGTTGATCCAGCAGCAAACAATATTCACTTTAAGATCAAAACAACAAGTCTATTTTTATCTTCCTATAGCACTACTTATTCACCATATACCTGGCTATCAAATATTTCGATTCCTGAGCTGAACTGCACTACTACTGTAGTTAGTATCATGACTACTCCATCTTCTTACACAGTATATACGATGGAAGCTGGAATGATCTGTAATATAAGTTGGCCCCTTGAAGTTGATATCAATTTCACTATAGTTGGATATACAAACATTACAAGTACACCAAGTTTCGGTGATTCTGCAAATTCAATATGCACAGGATATGCATACTTTAGTTCTAATAAAAATACTCCTCCGCCTAATCCACCAACACCTTCAAATGATTCATAGTAAAAAACAGTCCTCATAATTGGAATTGTGAATATGTCGATCCTCGTCCTGGTGATATTGGCTTTAGTGATCATTTACTGCAAGATTATTCGGAACAGATAAAAACCAAGTTTACTAACCTAAAACCAAAATTATTAATGATCTATTCAATTTCTTTTTGATAATTATTTTATTTTCTCGGATTAGGTAATTAATTAGTTGGGCATTTTCAAGAAAATCTGAATACTGATTAGGTGTTGCTGCCAACATGCTACATATTTATAATATACAATAATTAAAAATAATAAACTATATTTTTCACAATTGAGAGTCAATTGCAATAACCTCGATGTAAAATATTCCTTGCATAATTTTATCACATTATCTGTCGATTGGAGTTAATTAACAAAAATAAAGGGCATTTGAAATCACATTTCGATAAGAAAGAGAAAATAAATCAAAAGGGCTCAATCACTTCTTCAATATTCCCCCCAAGCAGCCACTCATTCCCTTCCTCCCTGAATATGGCTCCCAGAACATCCAAATCAGTATGCACTCGCATTTCTGACGAACTCACCATTGACAGCCACTATTTGCTGAGACTGAGGCGCATCTTGGAAGCCATATCCACTACCATTACTGGCAGATCAATTATAGATGTTTTGTCTATGCTATTGGAATATTGCTAACTGGAGTTGCGTTGATGCAATTTAAGAATGAGAGCATACTTTTCCTTCATCTCTTTAAGAATGTTCCTCCGAGCCTCAACTTTTTTCAGTTTTGATCTCAGTTCATTTTTCAAAAAACGATAATTTGGAGAAAGATGGTCCTATAACTTAGAAATGCAGCATTCCTTGTTCTTTCCTTAAGCCATTCGCAGGATATTTGATTTGCATTTCTCCAACACACCCGCGGCAATCAGGACGTTGATAGCATCATAAAGTCGCCTTCTTACGTTTTTAATGATTAGTTTCATGGACTGATCTCCGCAATTGATTTCTCGTTAATTGTTGTACTTAGCTGACAATGTGGCTAATATGTCAGATGAGTCCAAGAGATAATCTTGATAAATGAGCTACTTTCCAAAACTAGTTTCGCCAATAATTTCATAGAGGAGGTAAGAGAGTTGTTTGATGCTCAAATTAGGGTTGCGCTACACCAGGTTGCGGATGTATCGTGAAATATTTTTCAGATTCTGGGCGGTGCTTGACTTTCGAGAACAGTGCGGCAGTTGTATGTAATTGTGAGAGTTAGGGGCTTATATTTTGCATTAGTTGCATGAAGGTTCTTGCCATTTCTGGAAATTGGAGACCTGTTGGAAGGTAATTGTGTTATCAATTGTCTGGTTACCGTTGGAGTGGTCTCGAATTTATTCGGACATCTCACTTGCTGGTTCTAAGGAGTGAATTGGCCTGGGATAGGTGGGGATGGGTGAGATTATACTGTGCATAAAGGTAGGCACTGTTAAAGTCCTGCTATTGCTGAGGAGGAGAGTGCAGTTTTCTTCAGTCAGTGACGGACGCGCCTTCATATTAATTTTTTATTATATCGCATTTAGAGTACTACCCTCTTACTAGTGGCGGGTTCAACCTCATACTAAAAACTATAATTGATTTTACTATTGCGCCTACTTAACCTCTCTTTAATTTTCATATTAGATGCATACGGAAGACCAGGAGGATAGTAACAGTCTCTTTTCCGTCAGCAATGTTGTCCCCCTCACTAAGCGCCAAACCACCACTAAGAAACCTCCCGTTCACAGTAGTGATAACTAGCAAAAGATCAGCTCTCTATCTTATCAAATCGTGTAGTAGGTTTCCATAATTACTCCTCTTTCTATACACCCCAGCAAGATCTCAGAGGGTATAGAGAACTACTACTACCAACGCAAACTACCCTCGATGATGGACACAGCTGAATTTGCCAAAAAGGAAGAGAAATAAAAAGTTGACTTTGTAATGGCTCTCACCTCTCTATTTCGCAAGGCACTCACAAATGATGGCTATAAGTTTACAGTCTACCTTCAAAACGGAGGGCTTATCTACTTCTTTAGATAGGAATTAGGAACAAATCCATTAGTCTATATTTCGACTCAAAATTACGATTTCAGCGCCTTATTGACAAGCGAAGGTATTGCTTTTCGAGAGTTAAAAAAGCGGGAGGGTGAACGCGAACGAATCCTTGTGTAAGGCCAGCATATAAAACTATTTTTTGGCTACTTTCTCAACTGGTCTTTAAAAAAGAAGTCGGGAGTTGATATCTATGCTAACTATGGTTTCGACTTGGCCTTTAGACAACCACCCCTATTCTTTGAATTAGCAGAACAGCGGCCTGAGTTCGAGCATTTAAGCCAGAAAGAAGAATCATGCATTGGAGAAAAGATTAGTCGTCTCAATCTAATTCGTCTGCAGAGTGTTTACTACCGATAGGACATCCAAAAAATCGAAGAACGAGTTCGTCATTTGTAGATGGAGCAGGATCGCAAGACTAAAGGATATAAACTGACTCACGAATACGAATTCAAGATCAGCAAATTTTCGATAGATCTCACCCAGGATAATTTAGATAACGTTAAAATTAGTTTTTAGTGATAATCTTCCATTGTTTAAGTTATATGTGTATTTTGGATTATCAGATCACTTTTAACTCCTTTCCTGAGCGCTTGAAAGCCTATACACAACGAGTCACTTGCTCCTCAGTGTGTCCTGCACTCAGTTGTACTCGAATTCGCGCCTCGCCTTTTGGGACTACGGGGAAACTGAATCCAATAACAAAGATTTTCTCTAATAGCATACGATTGGATAGTTCAGTTGCTAATTTGGCATCGCCTAACCAGACAGGTGCAATGGGACAATCATCATGTCCTAAAATTTTAAATCCTGCCGCTTTCATTGAGCTTCTGAATAGTTTGGTATTGCGGTTAAGCTGTGAAATGAGACTAGAACTCTCATCAAGAAGTTTGTAGGCTTAAAGAGAAGCACCAACGATGGGAGGTGCGATAGAGTTGGAAAAGAGATATGTACGAGCCTTGTTCCTAAGCATATCCACGACTTAGTTTGAAGAAGCTATGAATCCCCCAGAAGCGCCTCCCATTGATTTTCCCAATGTTGAGCTAATAAAATCTATTTTCCCCTAAAGACCAAATAGTTCTGGTGTTCCTCGGCCTGTCTTGCCAATGAATCCTGCGGCATGGCATTAATCGATGTATATGTATGCATTGTATTTCTGAGCCAGGAGATAAATTTTATCTAGAGGAGCGATATCCCCGTCCATTGAAAACACACCATCAGTTACGATAACCCTCATTCGGGCGCCTTGATGCTGTTTTAGCTGTTCCTACAAATCGGCCATATCTAAGTGTTTAAAGCGAGCCTTTTGGGCTTTGCAAAGACGGATTCCATCGATAATAGATGCATGATTTAAAGCATCACTGATGACAGCGTCTTATGGACCAAAAATTGCCTCAAAGAAACCTGCATTGGCATCAAATCCACTCGGAAATAAAATGCAGTTCTAAAGATGGTAGTAGTTAGCAATCGTCTTTTCTAACTGTTTGTGGATATCTTGCGTCCCACAGATGAAACGAACTGAACTCATACCCAATCCATGACTGTCCAAAGTCTTCTTAGCAGCTTACTTTAAGCGAGCGTTGTTAGAAAGTCCAAGATAATTGTTAGCACAGAAGTTTAAGACTGTTTGACCATTGGAATTAATTTCTGCCAGTTGAGGGGAAGTGATAATTCGTTCGCCTTTATAAGTACCTGCTTCTTTCATTGCTAGAATCTATTTGGACAGTAGTGTTTGTATAAGTTTAGTGGCTTTGCTGGCCATGAATCTATTTATTGATTAAGATTATGGCAATTGTAATCTTTAAATAATTTATTGACTAAATTGGTTAAGAATTCAGTCTTTTACTATAAATTAATGTTTATATGTATTGGATGGCTTCCTCTTTAGGGGGAAGTTTTATTGTGTACTTAATTTTATTAATAAACATGAACATTACAGGAAGGATTGAAACCCCATAGCAAGTCCTACGACATCCAGTCAATAATTCTTCAGCTAAAACCCATTGGTCCTTCGCTAAGGCCGCACGCTTCCCTGACTCGAGGGGATATACTGCAACTATTAGTTATAATCTACCCTCCAACGTTACAAAGCGTACATCTGGCATTGGATATGGATCACGTTCCAAGGTATTTGATGGTGTTAATCTCACCAACCCCTCGCCTGGAAAATACGAAGCCCCAACTTCTTTTTCAAACAATAAATAGAAAAGAGGATATTCATTCGGGCACAATCGAGACGATCTTAAATATGCTAACTATCTTAAACAACTTGAAAGCACTCCTTCAGCTTATGGCATAAATGATTCCCTCCTCCACAGTTCTCGCTCTTACTCGATGAGACCGAAGACAGCTTATCCCAAAAACTGTAACTCCCTGATCATTTAGATTTCATTCCAAATAATGAAGAAAGTCGACGCATGACAGAATTTCCTGGACCGGGAAACTATCAATCCATTGATTAAATCGGAAGCGGCAAAAAATTTTACTGTTCAAAGAACAGAAATAACCACCAGAAAAGCTTTTAGAGCAGAGCTCGTTTCAATAATTGTACAAATGAATGAATGCAGAAAAGAATACTCCAGGACCAGGAGACTACTCCTTTCAAAATACGATTGAACCAGATGGCACTTGCTTTCTCTCCAATATGAAGAGTACGGGAAGGCGGCAGATTCTCAATCAAAAGAGATAACTAAAGCTAGTTGGCAATAGAGAGACTCCTGGACCTGGATAATACCAGAGACCAAGCGATTTCGGCCACTATGATTATCCACAAAAAACAACAAGCCGGCCAAAGACAGCTAGGAATTGACTTCTCACACATTATTTTATTAATAATATCTAATTATTCATATTTTTTAACTATCTGCTTGAATTGACGGCACTGACTGAATTGTCAGCTTATAATAATCCAACTGATACATTGATGTGCTTCAATCATTTCCATCTATCCTTCTTCTCCTCTTCTTTATCCTTGCTCTTAATCCGGTCCTCTTCGAGAAGCAGCAAAAGACCTTTATTCTTTTTAAACACTTTCTTTTAGAAGTAAGAAAGTTCACGCTCCTTTATTTTATTCTCGATAGCTTCAGGAGTCAAGTCAGTTTGAGAGCGATGACTGGGTTAGACTTTGATGTAGTTAACGTGTGGATAATTATCCTTGAAGGCACGACGCGCTTCCTCTGAGTCGATGCAGCTGGTGTAATTCTTAAGTCCAAAGGTATTGTTAACATTATAAACATTAAGGATACGATTGACATTCTGCCTGACTACTTCAAACACTTCCTGCAAAATTGATAGATTGGATTTGGATTCTTGCTGTATCTTAAGGATAATCTTTTCCTTGAGAACAAAACAGGCGTACAAAAGGGTCTCGTAGTCGCACATCAATTGCTTCTTGACACTCTTCCACATGTAGTTGATATTCTCATCATAGTAATGGATATTCAAAATATCCCAACTTTTCATAAAAGCTGTATCCTTAGTCAAGAGCATGTTCTGCATATATTTAAAGTAATATTTAGTCATCTGGTAATTCATTTGATCTTGGAATGCCTCTAAGTTACCCAAAAATTTTCCCTCTTTGTTCATGGCCTATAGTCGCTTGAATAAGTAATCCTTAGCCTTTTGTCGATTCTAACGTGTTCCTAAAAAAGACAAAGTCATATTTTTTCGTGGGGGAGTGGGGTCAAATATCATCATCTTTATTGCTGGAATGTCGCGCTACAACTGATTTTTGACTGTTAAAAGCATAGATTTTTGATTGGGTTGTGCGAGATAAAGACTAATGTTGAAGTTAAACTCTTCCTTGCGGTTGGGTTCTTCGAAGTAGGACATGATTTCTCTGTGAGTATACTCGACTTATGCTCTGGTTCCGATGATGGTAATCTCCTTATTTTTTTGTTGGATATAGTAGAAAGGATGATTGACTTCCTTAAAGGGAGACTCTCTGCTAATGCGAAACTCAGCAATACCAGATTTTCGCTTAAGAGATGGCATGTTATTTACAACTGTCTTTATCTCATAAGGATTGAAGTAAAGTCTTTCGATTTAAAAAGTTAATAATCGTTTTTTGATTTCCTCGTAGGCACGTACGATATTGTCTTTACCGCCCTTTATTAGCATGCGACAAGTCACTTATAATGGATAACACTACTCATTTAGATAGATTCTGTGATAGTAAATTGCAACTTGAGTTCCTTTTTCAATAGAGTTGATCACTGAGTGGCCAGGCCCGAGTAGTCTCTTTAAAAAGATGGCTGGAACTGGAATATAGGCTTCAGTGATGCCCATTTAAACTTGTAGTTCATTGATGATTTCATTAGTAATAGCGACAATCTGCTAAAACATCGCTATCTGTTCCTCATTTCCAATAACAATCACCTCAATGTTTCGCAAAAAGTAGTCAGTGGAGTTACGGCCATTGATATCGAAGTAGATCTGCGCTCCTATCTTTTCAAAGAGTATGAAATTGCTCTTGAGGATGAGCTGCATCTGTATTTTATTAAGATGCAGAGTTTTCTTTTCATCTTGCGTCTTCTGTTCCTTCTTCAAGCCAAATGTATTGATCTGCTGAAAGAATTTTTGATTTTTCTGAAGGTAGGTTTGAAACTTATCAATAGCTTTTTTGGTCACTTCATAGAATTCATCCTTCTTTTTGCTGATGGGAGTCACTCTCTTCGCAATTAAATCTTTTTTATAGGCTGCATCCTTCTTTGGGGTACCCTCCACGTCCTTTTCCTTCTCGTGTATCATCTACTTCTACTTCTACTTTTATTTTTATTTATCCTTTTCCCTATCTTTCTCCTTGCTGACTTTGACCTTCTCTTGCTTATTGTCCTTCATCATCATCTTAGTGGCCTCCCTCTCTTTCTTCTTTATGAAGTTGAAGAATTTTTAATAATCCTCATCAAAGGGCATATCGTCGGAAGAAGAAGACTCCTCTTCCATTCTGCGTTTTTAATTTTATAGTATTTCCTTTTTGGTTTGGATCAGTCTTTCCCTAGTTTATTTTTAGAGCTTATCCTTCTCCTGTTCACGTCTGGTCTCGCATTCCTTACAAAAAAAAGCCTACTCAGGTATCTTTTCTAGAGGCGGTGTTAGGCAGTAGATATGAAAACCTTGATTGCACTCGTCACATATGATAAGTTTTATATCGTCATCATCGTAGTTTTTCTAGCAGATTTCACAAGTCATATCCTCTAATCTTTAGTTCCACTCCTAGGCAGTGATATCGGTAGGTTTAAGCCCTAAGTATCCCTTACATTTTTTTGAACCGCAAAGACATTTGGTCAGTGGAGTGCTATAGACATCAAATTGATAATCAAATGTAAGTTCTTAGTCCTCTTCGATATCCCTGAGGGCGAAAATACCAATGCATATTTATCCAAGGACATTCCATTTTTGAGTGATACAGTTAGGTTCACAGGAATGGTTAATGAAACGGGCTAAGTTGCCCTTGTAGGTCGGGTCAATAACCTCGCCCTTTGAGGTTTTCATCAAATAAGTACAAGTCGACTTACTATACTCTTTGACTCGAGCCCTACCAAACTATGAGTTTGTTGAAAAGAATTACCCGATGTACTGCATAATAAAATTACCACGGAGAATTTTTTAGCCAGCACAAAGACCCCAGCCTTTGCCTCCTTGAGGTAAAGGATAAACATATGCATATTCGTGTTTCTGGAATCTGCGATTTGCACAAAACTCTCCACAATTGCAGGTGTCATCATCACATTCAGTTGACATCATACGGTTTAGACATCTCTCACCACAGTTGTAAGAGATGTTTGTATGCTAAATACCACAATCCTATTAACTCATAGGTCTGCAGAAGCAAGGCTACATCTAATCATTCTTCGGGATCTTTCGCTTGCGGTCTAGGTAGATATTCTTTTTAATGGGCGTAAAGTATTTGAGACTTTAACGCAAGTTGTTTAGTCTAGTCTGGTTATTTTTGAGCATGCTGATCATCTAAATTAATAAGAAAGAAGAAAAAAAGCATGGAAGATGTCCATGGCAAATAAATTTACATCTTTCTTCTTGCTAGTGGACTTCCTGCTTTCGAGAGGCTCCAAGACATCGGGCACTTTGATTAGTTCATCAACTTCGATTTCACCCTCTTAAATCATTGCTTTAATTATTGATAAATGAAATCATTAAGAAAAGCATTAAGCTATCATAGTAACTTATAAATTTAAAAAAATAAATTCATATAATTTTTTGAGGATTATGATGGAAAGATCCAATTGTGGCAATGATATAATATTGAGCCTATTATATATAATATAATCAATAGTGTTTTATTGAACTGTTAATTATTTTATTATATTTAATGAGAAACCAGCAGGAGGAACTCTCACGCCCAACGCCTGAAGAGTGTTGCACCTTGCGATAGCACTTCAATTATCTCCGCAATAATTCCAATACAATGCGCAACATTCTTAGCTGGAATCAGCCAGAATAATCCAACCAAGACTATAATCAGCAGGGAAGATCTTACAATCCAATGCAAAACATTAGTAAAATAGAGGAGGATCAACACAATAGACAGAAAAGAAACGTTTCCTTTGATATCAATCAAAATATCACCAATTCAGCAACAAGACCTCAGATCATTAATGCTCCCCAGGCTAATAAGAAAGCTATCAACACTCAAGAAAAGGGAGTTAATAATCAAGAGAGAATCAAATCTTCACATTCAGCTAATAAAAGAGGAAATTAAGATGATCAGGATGCTCAAATTAGGAAAAGAATTCGGGAGAAAGAACTGGAATAATAAGCAGCAAAAAAGGAGGAAAGCAGACAAAAAGTGAAGCAGTATATATAAGATCTGAAACCTTATACAAGATCACTGACTAATTCGAAATACCAGGACTATTTCGATAAGGCAGCTTTGTAATCCTATGGAAGAGCTAACCTTAAAAATGCGATCGGAGGTATCATCTATGGTAACCACCAAAAGACTTTTAACGTCAATCCACATACTAAGGGTAATGAACCAAAATATTATCAAACTCATCAAACCGCTATCAACTACTGTAAAAGAACTAAATTAAACGAATAGGGCAAGTGGTCTCGCCTTGAAAAGTAGTTGACAAAAAAACTGGGCTTGAAGGACAAGAACTAAAGTTTGAAGGCAGGAAAGCAAGTCGTTGAGGTGGACGTTGATGATGATAATATGTATAGTGTGATGAAGGA
>Ga0302188_10000150_pt1 | contig 56853 bp, 52 predicted proteins | sample II_Bog_E2_1_FD_198783 | JGI IMG/M metagenome (GOLD analysis project Ga0302188, IMG submission 198783) | Peat permafrost microbial communities from Stordalen Mire near Abisko, Sweden - II_Bog_E2_1 | ecosystem: Environmental > Terrestrial > Soil > Wetlands > Peat | place: Sweden: Abisko... | reverse complement strand
TCAGCAGATACTGCACAAACTGCTCGCGCTCTTCAAATTGACCCAGCACGCCGAATGCTTTCAGCACGTAATAAGAGTCGCGCAACCAGCAGTAGCGATAGTCCCATGTGCGCCCGCTTGCGGGTGATTCCGGAATAGACGTGGTCATCGACGCGATGATCGCGCCGGTGTCCTCAAAGCAATGCAGCTTCAACGCCAGCGCAGACCGGATTACTTCCTGCTGGAACAATGGAGGAATATCGCACTGTTTCACCCAGTGTTCCCAATAGCGCGAAGTCTCGTTCAGAAATCGCTCGCACAAGGGAGCGAGAGGCTCTTCCAGCGGTGCGCCCCACGTAAGTACAAGGTGCTGCCGGCAGGTGAGAGTAAATGGCTGGCCGCCGAGATAAGAAAGCGGTATGTCGGTGGTAAGTCGTAACTGGCTCGAGAATCCTTCAAACCGGACATGATGCGAGCCTTGCATGGGCCGCGGGCGTTCTTTCGACCAACCCAGCTTTGGCTCGCAAACAACGGCGATGCGCGGCGCGCCTTCGAGCGGTTCCACAATGCGTATAAGTTGCGTGGGCCGAAATGCGCGGTCGTAGTGTAGAAAGCGTGGCGCAAAGTCAATTATCTTGAACGATCCCGTTGGTGTTTGAAAGGTCGTCTCAAGAATGTTCGTATTCGGCTGGTAGCGCTGCACGCCGATTTCGCCGCCCGCAGGTCCAATGCGGTAGCGTCCGCCATCCTGGCTGTCTAGAAGTGTCGAGAATACCGGTTCGGAATCGAAGCGGGGAAGGCAGCACCATACAACCTCGCCGCTATTGTGTATCAGCGCGGAATACTGGCAGTTGCCGATCAACCCAAGATCTTCAAGCCGCATTTTGGCACCCCAAAGTCTGGCCGATATGTTTCAATCAGAGTATGACACGAGTGGCGCGATTCATACTCGCCCTGATCGTGGGATTAGCTTTATTGACTTGGGCGACCTCCGGAGTGGTGCAAACCACGGCGCGCGAGTGGTTTGAGCGCGACGTCAATTCGCGTGCCCAATTGGTTATGATCGGCGCCAGACAGTCGCTGGCGGATACCTGGAACGACCCGGAAAATCTTCAGAGGCAGTTGGCAGCCTTGGCGCGGGACGAGCACGTAATGGGCGCGGCGGCTTGCGGCGATGACTTGAGCGCGCGCTCCAGCACACCAGGATTCCCAATTGAGTTTAGTTGCGCGGAAGTGGGTTCCCGGGTCCGCGGCGCCGACGCTGCTGCGACCAATACGAGTCAGGGGTTCCAAGAGTGGAGCACCGTCTCCACTCTGCCCACGGGCCGCGTTTATGTGAGCGCGATGCCTGTCTGGAGCCAGGGTCAAGAGGTTGGATTCTCGATTCTGGTGCAGGACTTGAGCTATATTGACCGGCGCGTGTCTGCGGCGCAGACCTTTCTTATCGTGGTTTTCGGCATCCTGGCTATCATGGCTTTCGGGATTCCGCTCCTGGTGGCAAAACGTGCGCGTTCAGACTGGAGCCTGGAACTCCGCCGCATGATGCGCGGAGGAGGCAAGCAGAGCAGGGAGTTTCAGCCGATTCTCGGCGATATGCGTGAGTTGGTTGATCGCATGGCCAATGAACGGGAAAACGCTCCAGGGCTGTGGACCGCGGTGCGCTTGAAACAAACTCTGAATAGGCATTTGCACGGAGAGAGAATTGTCATCCTGGCAAATCGCGAACCATATATTCATCGGCACGCGGCAGGCGGCGGAATCGAAGTGCAGCATCCGGCAAGCGGCCTTGTTACCGCGCTCGAACCTATCATGCGCGCCTGTTCCGGCGTATGGGTCGCACACGGAAGTGGCAACGCCGATCGTGAAACTGTGGACCGCAATGATCACGTCCGTGTGCCGCCCGGTGAAGAGTCATATCACATCCGCCGCGTCTGGCTCTCCGAGGAAGAGCAGCAGGGCTATTACTTTGGCTTTTCCAACGAAGGACTCTGGCCCCTCTGCCACATGGCGCACGCGCGACCCATTTTCCGCGCAGAAGATTGGCGTCAGTATAGTATCGTCAACCAGAAATTTGCCGATGCGGTGTGCCAGGAAGTGGACTCGAAAGACCCCATCATCCTGGTGCAGGACTATCATTTTGCCCTTGCGCCCGCGATGATTCGCAAGCGCCTTCCCGCCGCCACCGTCATTATGTTCTGGCACATCCCCTGGCCCAACGCCGAGCAGATGGGCATCTGTCCCTGGCGCAACGAAATTCTCCAGGGCCTGTTGGGAAGCAGTATTCTTGGCTTCCACACCCAACTCCACTGCAACAATTTTCTGGACTCCGTTGACCGCTATCTGGAAACGCGCCGAGACCAGGAGCAAAACGCTGTAGTGAGGCAAGGGCACCGTACGCTGGTTCGCCCCTATCCGATTTCGCTCGAATGGCCGGTCCACTGGGTCGAGACGGCGAACAGCGTCGAAGACTGCCGCGCACAGGTGTGGCGCGATTTTGGATTGAAGCCGGATGCGCTGCTGGGAATTGGCGTGGATCGTCTCGACTACACCAAGGGTGTTGAGGAAAGGCTGCTTTCGGTCGAGTTACTGCTCGAGCGCCATCCTGAATTTCGCGGCCGGTTCAGCTTCGCGCAACTTGCCGCGCCCAGCCGTACCAAGATCGAACGATACAGGCTGCTCAACGAAACCATTGAGCAGTTGGCCGAACGCATCAATCAGCGCTTCGGCAAGAAAGACTATAAGCCTATCATCATGCTTCGCTCGCATCATGAGCCTCCGGAAGTCTTCCGCTTCTATCGAGCCGCGGACCTTTGCTTTGTCAGCAGTCTGCACGACGGCATGAATCTGGTCGCGAAGGAGTTTGTAGCGGCGCGTACTGACTTGAAAGGCGTGCTGGTGCTCAGCGAGTTTACCGGAGCCGCGCGGGAGTTGACGGAAGCGCTCATCGTGAACCCGTACGATCTGGAAAAATGCAGTGAGGCGCTGGCAACGGCACTGACCATGCCGGAGGACGAGCAGCGGGATCGCATGAGGTCGATGCGTTCCATCCTGGTTCAGTTCAACGTTTACCGATGGGCCGGAAAAATGTTAGTGGATGCCGCGCGCTTGCGCAATCAGGAGCGAGTGGCAGGACGCATTGCCGAGCGGTCGAGCGTGGGTGCCGCGATTTGACGATGCAGTATATTCTCTCCAAAGCTTCGCTCTCGATTGTCACTCGGCTGGCCCATGAGCGGACCTTGTGCGCGTTCGATTTCGACGGCACTCTCGCGTCCATTGTCGATCACCCTGATCAAGCCGTCATGCGCGTCCGAACCCAAAATCTGCTCCGTCGTCTGGCGCTACTCTATCCGTGCCTCATTGTATCCGGGCGCGGCCGGGCGGATCTATTAACCAAACTGAGTGGAGTGCATGTAGCTCAGGTGGTCGGAAATCACGGCGCGGAGACCGAATCGGCACAAAAGCCGCGCCATCGCGTTGATCAATGGAAGGCTGCTCTGGAACTGGAGCTTGGGCCTGTTCCAGGATTGTGGGTCGAAGACAAAGGTCTTTCATTGGCCATACATTATCGCCAATACGCCCAGAAAGCAGACGCGCGGCGGCGTATCCTCGCTGTAACCCGGAAATTGAAGCGCGCACGAGTATTCGGCGGCAAGCAAGTGGTCAACGTGGTGGAAGATGGCGTTCCCAACAAGGGCGATGCCGTGGCCGCCGAACGGGATCGCCTCAAGTGCAGTTGGGTCTTATACGTCGGGGATGATGAGAATGACGAGGATGCTTTCGCTCTGGAAGGTAACATAATTCCCGTCCGCATAGGCAGGAAACTGCGCACGCACGCACGCTATTACCTTCGCGCCCAGAACGAAATTGACACTCTCCTTGCATTACTGTTGCAGCTGCGGAAGTCCGCCGCTGTTGTGTAAAGAGCAATAGTCGATAACTATTTGGGAACTTGTTGAAGGGCTCTAATCTAGTGTCATGGCGCGACTTCAGTTGTACCAAAAGGCAGAATAACATTAGGATTTAGCCCCTGTGAGATTACCAAAACAACTCGTGAAACACGCTCTGCCATGCTATCGCCATAATTGAGTCAGGCTGAACTTTCGATACTGATGACGGGGCCGTTCCGTGTCGGGAATTAATACATGCCAGGGTAACAGGCGGTGCATTTTATTTGCGCATAATCCATCAGGCGAGTATTGTATCTATGAAGCAACTGAATTGCCTTGCGCGGCTTAGTAACTTAGCCCCATGGCAGTTTCTCTAGTTGCCTGATTCCATCAGGGAGGACTACATGGGAGTATCAGAAATTCTGGCAACCATCGACAACGAAATCGCAAAGCTCCAGCAGGCGCGTGCCTTGCTGAGCGGCCTCGGCGCGCCGGTGGCGAAGAAGAAAGCTGGCAGACCTAAGAAGGTGGCGGCTGCGATCAAGAAAGCAGCAGTAGTTGCCCATGTAAGCGCGAAGCCGGAGAAGAAGAGAAGGAAGAAGAGGCATCTTTCTGCGGAAGGACGTAAGCGGATCGCTGAGGCCGTCAAGAAGCGTTGGGCGGCACAGAAGGCTGCTGCAGGCAAGTAACTGGCAGCCCAGAACTCCGGACCTGGGCTGGTGCAGTTCTCAAGCGCGTCAGCTCAGATCTTTTTGACCATCTCCTCTTCCGGCCAGAGTGGTGGCTGTACTGCGCGAGTCCGCTCATGCTTGAGGTCGGAGAGGATGCGTGACCAATAGACGATGCCGCGCTCGGTCCGCGCAAGGCGCTGTCGCGCATCTTTGAGTTTGCGCTCTGCATAGCGCATGCGCCGGCGCAGAGCGGGGTCGAGTTGCGGGCCTTCGTGCATATCTGTTCTCAAGGTTAACTATCCAGAATAATACCTGAATCGCGCCGAGACATTCTCGGCTCACCCAAACTTTGCTATCAGACTGCCATCCGGGCTTGCCTGTCTCACTATGGCTTTCTCGACTTCAGCTTGATCATCTCGCCATCCACCGCGAACGTTCCGTATCCGTGATGATGAATAGTCTTGGGATTCTTCTGCGCGGGGTCGATCCAGGCTTTGACCACTTCCAATATAAATATATTGAAAGCATTGACGAGACGTGTATTGATCACCCGGCATTCGAGGTTGGCGAAGCACTCCGCCACAAGGGGCGGCGTCACGGACTCGGCTAACTCCGGCGTCAGACCGATTTTTTTGAATTTGTTCACGTCCTTACCCGAACAGTTGCCGATTTCCACGACAATCGGTGCGAGTTTCAGCGCGGGGATCGCAATCACGCACTCCTTCGTCGCCAGCAGAGCTGTAAAGCTGAAATTCGCATTGCTGACCACGCAGGCAATCAGCGGCGGCTCAAACTCGACCATCATGTGCCACGACATGGTCATTACGTTGGCGTGTCCTTTGCGTGCGGTCGTCAGCAGAACCACAGGACCCGGTTCAAGCAGTTGGTAGACTTTCGACAGGGCCAGATTTTTCATCGCGTGGGACTCCTCGACCCATTCAAAAAATTGTAGCGCCGTTCGACTCACTGTGAGCATCGCCATTTAGACAATGCCGCCAGCAGATCACCCATGCGGACCCCACGTCGCCTTGGCCCATGAGGTATGCTTTCTAATGAATAGGTTCGCGCTGCGAATCTCGAACCGGACTAACCAGTTTCCTCATCCCCGAAAGGAACCTCATGACCGAAGCAGGCGCACTTGAAGCTCTAATTAGTCAGCACGTCATCACTGCCATGAAGGCCCATGATGCGGTCCGCACCACCACTCTGCGCCTCATCAAGAATGCCCTAAAGAACAAGGCCATCGAAAAGCGCGAGCCACTTACGCCGGCCGAAGAGCAGCAAGCCCTGGCCACCATGATCAAGCAGCGCCGCGACTCCATTGACCAGTTCACCAAGGGCAACCGCCCGGAGCTAGCAGCGAATGAAGCCGCCGAAATAGTCGTCATCGAGGAATTCCTGCCTAAGGCTCTCGATGAAGGCGCCCTTAGTATTCTCGTCGCTGAAGCCCTCAACGAGATCGCCGTTGCGTCGGGCCAGAAACCTACGGCCAAAGAGATGGGCCAAGTCATGAAGGCTGTCCAGGCTAGGTTACAAGCTGCCAGCCTTCGCGCCGAAGGCCGTACAGTCAGCGAGATGGTAAAGAAAGCGCTGGCAGGTTAAAGGAAGATGAATCTCCCTGGACAGCTCGAATATATTCGCGAATAACTCCGGCCTTTCATTTACACTGGGCGATTTCCGCGGGTACAATTTGCTTCAACGGATTGTTCGGATAAATCCGTAATTGAGCAGGTGCGGCCGTTGCGCGCCTTCCCCCGGCGGCTCAGATGCGCTTTGCGTTTACATCCATCCGCAGCGCCGGTGTGATTCCTGCTCCCATCGTCCGATCAAGGAGCGTCAATGCCTTTCCCCGGCATGTGCTTTCGACTAACTCTGTTCCTGCCTTTGCTGCTCGGCCTACCTCGGCTGTGGGCGCAAGGACCTCCTTATCAAACCGACGATCCCGTGCCGGTCGATCTGCATCATTACGAGTTCTACATTTTTGGCAGCGTGGACGGCACTCCGGCGGAGATCGACTCCACCGGGCCAGCACTCGAGTTCAACTGGGGTGCCATTCCCAGGGTGCAGCTTCACGCCATTCTTCCCTGGGGTGTTGTTGCCCCGTTGAACAATCCCGTCTATCTTCCCGGTGGAACCGGCTCCAGAGCCTTTGGACTTACGGATATGGAATTGGGCGCGAAGATTGCCTATATCAAGGAGTCGAAGTACGTGCCTCAGATTGGCACCTTTACGATGTTCGAGATGCCGACTGGGAATTACGACAAGGGCCTCGGCGTGGGGAAGGTTTGGTATAGGCTCCCGCTCTGGCTGCAAAAGAATATCGGGCACTGGCTGTTGGATGGCGGCGCCGGCGAAACGATCGTCCCGCAAACTCAGTACCGCAACTTTCCTTACGGCGGATTCTTGCTGAAATACGCCTTCGGCGAGCGGCTGGAGTTAGGAGGCGAAGTATTCACTCATGGACGCGAGGGCTTTGCGGCGGCGCAGACCCAGGCGTCGACCATGATCGATCTTGGCGGCTATTACCACTTTAAGCGTCATCCCGGCGAGCAATTCCTGTTTGCCTACGGCCACTCCGTCGCAGGCCAAACCGAGAACTACGCATACCTCGGCATGTATTGGACTTGGGGAAAAGACGACAAGAGAGGTCCCGCCGGAAGCGCATTGTTTCCGGTGCAACTTAACGGCAGAGGAATGGAATAATCCACAGTTTGCGGAGTGCTTCGCGGCTTATTCGCACAGGAGGTCACGAATGGAAATTACGGCGCGCAGCTTATGGACTCTTGTTCATGGCATGGGCTTCGGAGCTCTCTATCTCCTGGCGTGTTCTGGAGTGCTGGTTGAACTCTGTCGCCGCTACTCGCCGAAATCAGAGTCTCCAATCTCTCCGCGCGACGAAAGGTTTCTGACGGTATATCTCATCGCCATGGCTGTGCTCGCATGGATCACCGTACTTACCGGAACTTACATCATCTATCCCTGGTATCGCGCCGTTGCTCCGGCGGGAACCGTCAATCTCGCTGGCTTTCCCCAGATGCTGCTCAAATCCAGCCCTGACACCATCGGTTGGCACTCCCTCGGAATGGAGTGGAAAGAGCATGTCGCGTGGCTCGTGCCGATCTCGATCACCATGGCCGCGGTCGTCTTTGCCCGGTATGGTCGCAATCTGAGAAGTCAGCCGCAACTGCGCGCCGCGGTCCTTTGCTTTACATTGACTTCGTTTCTTGCTGCGGGCATAGCCGGTTTCTTCGGCGCCATGCTCGTCAAAAACGCGCCCGTGGAAGGTGGGCGCGTGATTCATCTTATGCATGGAGAATAGCCATGAACAAACCTGAGCCTTCAGCCTCAGCAGACTCCGCCGGCCTGCCCAATGGCTCCGGCGCTGCGGCCATTCTCGCCGCCGGCATCGGGTCGTTCATGGTGGCCTTGCTAGCGATCGCGGCAGACAATTTCACCTCTCTCAAGAGCCAGCTTAATTTCTATAAGCCTAGCGGCCCGCTCTCCGGCGTAACTACCGCTGCCGTTGTTGTATGGCTCATCGCATGGGGAATATTGGAGTTGCGTTGGCGAAGCCGCACCATCGCTCTGGGGCGCATCAATGCCGTGGCGCTTTTTTTGCTCGGCATGAGCCTGCTGCTGACCTTCCCGCCGATTGCCGATCTTTTTTGAACTGTGAGCTGCTCACAATCCATCCGGTTTGAAGCTATTGCGTAACCCGGTTTTTGAGAGGGAGCAGCTCCGGGCATTTCCTGGATTGGCCTAACAATGGGGACAGTTATATCGACCAGACGATACGATAAAATCCACAGTCTCACAGTTTCACAGGAAATGGGGGGGAGGGGGTAGGGCTTTGCCGGAAAAACAGGGAACAGGGAATAGGGAATAGTAAAAACCCGGTCCTCTGGTCGTTGTTCATCCGTTGATTGTGCGCCGGAGGGGGATAATTTTCTGCAAATCGGCCGCGACTTCCGCAACGGTCAGGAAAACGCTTGTATCGGTTGCGATCCCAGGGCAGAGCAATTGTGGAATCGCCCTAAACCATGCAGAAGACTCGATCCGGAGGGGGCGGGGGTTTCAACCCCCGCATAAAGCAAGTCAAAATCAACCTGGCATTACAGTCTGCTGAAAATCCCCGGCTTTGTATCACGGCACTACTTTCCTGCGCGCCATAAAGTCCTGCTTTGCCTTTTCCTTGGCAGCAGGGATAATGAATAGCTCGCTAACGACTTCCATGAAAATCTGCTGCAAATCGTTAGCATCTTCTGCCGTGAATTCCAACAGATCAGTGTCCTTGTCAGGATGGGCTCCCTGGTTGCCCACTTCCTTAATGATGTAGCCGATATTTGCAAAGTTGGTCGTGACTACACCACCGTTAAACGGCTTGCCGACCACCGCGTGCAGCTCGTTTGCTAGATTGCCAGGCTTTGCTCCAAGCAAATCGCGAGTAATGACTTGCAGCGCGCGACGAAACATGGATGCTGCAGCAATATTCGCATTCGCATCCATAGCTCGAATGGCCTGTCTGTAGGCAGTGCGCAACGAAGAAGGGTTTTCAGGCAACTCGACAATCTCCTCCAACCCCTCGCTCGGTACAGAGGTCACTCGGAAATAGCAACTGCGCCACTTTCCTGCATCATCTTTAATCTGCCACTCGTAAACGATCCACTGTTTGAATGCATGACATACAGGGCACCGAAACAGATAAGTTTTTGGCGCATCGTAATCCTGATCAAAATGGCCATAATTGGTTGTCTCGCCAGCAATTTCTCGCTTTATCAACTGAAAGCCGCGTGTCACTTTGCAGAAACTACACAGCAAATCCCAATGGCTGTCATCAATTCTTGAATCCGTGACCTCTGGATAATTCTCAGCCACATAAGACCTTAGTTCATCTCGATTCGCAAACATCTGCACACCCCTCCTTACATAATCCACTCACTTCTTGAGCAGCCCTAGTTCGCCGGCCAGCCGCTCCAGGCGGGCGCGTGTCGCGGCCATGGGAGGAACCAGCGGCAGGCGCAAGTGGTCGCTGCACCGGCCCATCATGGCGAGCACTGCTTTCACCGGCGCGGGATTCGACTCCCAGAAATTTGCCTCGAAGAGCGGCCCCCAGATGCGCTCCAGTTCGCGAGCCTCAGCCCAGTCATTATTCAGCGCGGCGTGCACCATGCGGGCGGTCTCTGCTGGAATCTCATTCGAGGCCACACTGATCAGTCCGTGTGCGCCCACTGCGACAGCAGCCAGCGCCATATTGTCGTCGCCTGAAAAAATCTTGAAACTGCGAGGCAGCTTATGAACCAGCTCCGTGAACTGCGACAGCTTGCCGCTAGCCTCTTTGATGGCCTGGATGTTAGGCGCGGCCGCGGCCAGCCGAACGACGGTCTCGGGGTCGAGGTTTACAGCCGTGCGCCCGGGCACGTTGTAGAGCGTCACCGGCAGCGGGTCAACCGCTCGCGCCAATGCCAGGAAGTGCTGAAACTGCCCCTCCTGCGAAGGTTTGTTGTAGTACGGGTTGGCCGAGAGCACCGCGTCCAGACCGCGTATCTGCTTGAGTTTGGCGGCCTGGCGAACCAGAGTGCGAGTCGAATTATGGGTGCAGCCGGCCCACACTGGAACGCGCCCGGCAGCCGTCTCCACCACGATGCTGACCGCCCTCAGCCACTCTTCTTCGTCCAGCGTGGCTGCCTCGCCGGTTGATCCGCAGGCCACCAGGAAGTCGATTCCCGAGGCGATCTGCCAGTTCACCAGCGCTTTGAGCGCCTCTTCGTCAATTGCCCCATCAGCCCGGAAGGGCGTTACAATCGCTGTTCCGCAACCCGTCGTCTCCATAAGTACAAAGTGTATAACGGCGCCTTTGGGTTGCGACGTAGAAACGCAAACTGTCAATCTGCGAAACTGCTTGCACCATTCGTCAGCGTCTTGGCCCAGCCGATCCTGGTGAAGACCCACGGAGCCAGAAACACTGTGACGAAGCCGGCGGCGATGAAGCGAAGATATTCCAGCAGGTTCCAGAGCACCGAATAGCGACTCGTGATGAGCAAGAAAATCATTTCGAGAGCGAACAAGGTGATGAAGAGCAAACCGACCGAAAGAAAGTAGCGCAGAACCTTGACCAATAACGTCGAGCTTCGGGGATCGAAGTTTACCTTGCTCAACTCCAGTGGGCGGGCGATGACGACGCCAGTAAGGAACCCGCCGTAGCAAAGGTAAGCGTAAGGCTGGCCTGTTGTGCTGTGTCCGTTGAGGAGAACAGCAGTCAGCCAGAGAGCCAGTCCGCCGGGCGCGACGATGGCAATTTGCAGCCAATGAGAGATGCGGTTCCACGCGGCGGCGATGGCTTCAGCGTAGCGCAGGCCAACTGCCGCAACAGCTAATCCGAGAGCCCAGCCGAGGAAAACATCCTCAAAGTAATGCACTCCAAGATAGGGGCGTGAGATGCCAATAATCAAAATGGCGGCGACCGCGACGATGCGCACGACCCGGCTACAGACCTTGCCGTAAAGATAGGTGTAGAACGCGGCCGCCGCCGTGGCGTGGCCCGAAGGGGTGGAAAACTCCATAGCCAGGTTGCGCGCGCTTTTCGCCGACACCGCCCATTTCTGCAGATATGTTCCCTGAACGATGAAAGGGCGAGGATTGCGTACGAGCAGCTTCAATAGATCGTTGATCGACGAGGCCGCTAGCATGACGACCGAAAGCTGGATGGCTAGGCGCTTGTTCCAAACCACATAAATCAGCGCTGCCAAAAGAATGTACCCTTCAACTCCACCAGCGAAAGCGGCGACATGTGCAAGTTTGGTGAGATAAACATTCCTATGGTCCGCCAGGAATTGCACGAGACCTAAATTGAATGGCAGCGGAGCCACGAAGAGTCCTCCAGATGAAGCCGCATAAGCAGCAGGGTTTTATTTAAAGCATAATGCAAGGACGCGCCGGCTACGATGAGCGGACGCACAGGAGTCGCGCGCAGTGCGATGGCCTTAGGCTGTATGCTCAATACAGTTCGCTTTTCTTTGCCCACACTATGCGCTATACGACACAATTTCTGCTTTCGGCCCTGGCGGCGGCGCAGTTTCCCGCGCCGGATGCGCCGGAGATCGCGTTTCTCGGCCGCTCAAATGTGGGCAAATCGAGCTTGCTGAACACGCTCGTGGGCGAGAAGACGGCCAAAGTTTCGCAGACGCCGGGCCGGACGCGCGCCATCAATTTTTTTGCTTTGTTAGACGAAAGCAAGCGGCAGAAGCTGGTCTTCGCTGACCTGCCGGGCTACGGCTATGCGAAGATATCGAAATCGATTTCGGCTGGCTGGCCCGAGTTTATCGAACCTTATCTGGCGATTCGCTCCGCGCTGAAGCTCTGCGTGTGCCTGGTGGATTCAAACGTGCCCGCGCAGGAGAGCGATCGGCAGTTGATCGATTGGCTGCGGGCCGCGGGGCGCGAGTTAGTTGTGGTGGCCACCAAGATTGACCGGCTCAGCGGAAACCAGCGCACGCGCAATCTGCTGGCGCTGCGGCAAGGACTGGAACTGGAGGAGATTCTGCCTGTCTCGGCCAAAACCGGCTACGGCGTGAAGGAGCTCTGGGCGCGGATTGATGCTGTCGGGTCTTAGAGGCTCTGAATGTGGGGACAATTCAGGGAGGCTACCCCGAATTTCTCCTATGCCAGAATCAAGAAGCGAGTGCAGGGCAAATCTAAAACATTGATTCTAGGTGGTAGGCGAGTCGGGGATCGAACCCGAAACCCCCGGCTTAGAAGGCCGGTGCTCTATCCAATTGAGCTACTCGCCCGTGCACTTTCCTATTCTAGCGTTGAGTGAGCGCAGAGTACATCTGTAAATACCGTTAATGCAGTCTGAAACGTCCCCGACGCCTCCGCCAGGGATTCGCCGCAAGAGGTAATGTATACGGTCACTCCCAGTTCCATGAGCTCCGGCGTGATGAAAGCGCGGCGGATTACGAGATCGGCGCGGCAACAACGGAGCGGGACCGCGCGCAAGAGGCTGCACACGCGTTTGCAATCTGTAGCGGCCATGTCCGGAGAGGGCCAATTCTTCTTGGGCAGCAGGTCGATGTAACAGCCCATGGCGTGAGCGGCGCAGCCGGGCGGCGCATCCAGCTCATCGGGGTCGAATTCATCCGGTTCCAGATGTTCCCAGATATCGCACTTCGAGGTCCATACCGCAGAGTCAGCGGAGTTGAGCTTTGCCAGCGCCTCGCCCAATGCCGGAAACTGGATGGTCTCAGGCAAATCCCAGGCATTCTCTGGCGCCAGGCGCAGATCGACGAATCCCGGCCAATGAGCTTCGATTACAGGCGCGGCAAGGCCCGTCGCGGCATCGGCGCCTACCTCGAACTCCCAGTCAGCTTCCATCAGATTTGGCGGATGCTACTTGCAGGAAGCGCATCACCGTGGCCTCTGCCCAGTGAATTTCGTTGCCGGGATCGCGGGAAAGGTAAGCGCAGTGGCCACCGTGACGGGTTTCGGCAAACGTCAAATGCGGATTGGCCTCGAGCTTGGCGCGGGTTTCCGGAAGCAGGCGAATGAAGGGGTCGTCCTGGGCGTGCAGCACGAGCGTGGGAACCGCGATCCTGTCTACCACGCGGGCACTGGCGGCGCGATGGTAGTAGTCGTCGGCATCGCGAAATCCCCAATATCGGGCCACAATCTTGTTGTCGAAGTCACGAATGGAGCGCACCGGACCGATAGCCTTCGGGGACGCGTAAATGCTGGGAAACAGTTTTGCCTTCCGCTCGTAGCGCGCCATGAGGCTGAGCAGGAATCTCCATTCATAGCCGCGGTTGAGCGGCTCGTGCAAGGCGTCGGCGCCCGGAGCCAGGTCGATGGCCGGACAGACTGCGGCCACGGCGCACACGGGAGGTCGATTGCCCCACTCTCCAGCCAGCTTCAGCACCAAGTTGCCGCCCATCGAGTAGCCCACCAGCGCCACTCGTTCCAGGCCTAATCGCTCGGCATAATGGCGAACCACCATGCCCACGTCGCCGGAAAGTCCGGAGTGATAGAGCGTGGGCGTCAGGGTTTCCGAGCCGCCGCAGGTGCGCATGTTCATCCGGATTGCATTCCAGCCGGCGTCCCAGGCGCGGGCGGCAATTCCTTGAATGTAGCGGGAATCCGATGAGCCTTCGAGGCCGTGAATGAGTACCACGGTCAGCCGTTCGGCGCGAACAGCCTCCGGCTGCCAGTGACAATGGCAGAGCACGCGGCTGCCATCGGCTGGGTCCACCTCGACCGTTTCCGATACAGCTGCAAGCCGAAAAGCTGGACGGGGAAGAAAATTACCGACAATGGTCTGCAAGTGGCCGTTGCGGATGCCGCGGCACGGCTCAAAGGAAGGGAAACCCGCCGGCAGCCCGGAGGGTGGAGCATCAACCAAAGCGTTTACTTTAATTTCTAGGCTCACGGGAACTCGGGGAACAAGGGCTTGCTACCTGTGCGGTCCGTGAAAAATTGGGGCGGCGGGTGGGGATCGAACCCACGACATCCTGAGCCACAGTCAGGCGTTCTGCCACTGAACTACTGCCGCCATGTATCCATTTGATTGTAGCATCGAATCAGCCCCTCGAGCCCGGCAGGCCGAAGGGAAACCATCTTTGCCGAATCCCGCTCCCGGCTGGAGATATTGTTGGACGTGACCATTGTCATTTCCTGCCGGGGTATCCACTTCAGGGGCTGTCGAGTATCTAGCCTGACTCCTCGGCCATTGGGCTCGTCTGCTCAAGTCGAAACGGAGAGGAATCCGCGCTACAATCGAAGAGTGTCGGGGCGTAGCGCAGCCTGGTAGCGCATCTGCTTTGGGAGCAGAGGGTCGGGGGTTCGAATCCCTCCGCCCCGACCAATAGAATCAACAGCTTATCTATCGGTCGGTTAGTTTGCAACCCCACAAAACCCCACATGTGCATATTTCAGCAGTTTTGTATGGGCTTCGAGCTTACTGTCCATCATTGCTTTTCCGTACACGTTCATGGTTGTCGCCACATCAGCGTGCCGCATCATTCTCTGCTGCACGCCGACCGCAGTTCCAACGGCATCGAGCCAACTACGAAACGTGTGCCGGAAGGTATGCCAACCCAGCCGCGGAACCCCGACCTTCTTCGCCAGCGGTCGAAGATGACGGCGAAGGAGTGCGCCGGCATGGTAGGGGCGCCCGGTGACAACGCTGGGAAACATCCAACCATCCTCTGAGGCGGGTGCATCCTTTTGCCAGCGATTCAGCAAGACGGCGAAGTTATCCGAGAGAGGAATCACATCCCTCGACGCCTCACTTTTCACATCTCCAACCACCCCGTCTACGGCAGAGCGCTGAATCGACAGAGTCTTTGCAACCGGGTCATAGTCCTCCCACTTTAGCCCCAGCACTTCGCAGATTCGCAGTCCGAGATAGCAAGCAAGCTCGGCCATCAGCAGATAGGGGTCTTTGAGGTTCTCTCGAACGATCTGCATCTGATCCGGCGTGAGTACTACCTTCTCGACCACTCGTTTCCTGCCTTTCACATGCACCAGGCTCATGGGATTCCTCTGGACTTCAATCCAGCTCCGCTTCATGGCTAATTCGAACAACCTGTATAGCATGCTCTTGATGTGACGTTTGGTCTCAGGAGAATACGGTAACTCCCGAAGCCAGATTTCAACACCATACGGCTGAACGTCCGAAAGCACCGTCTCTCCCCAATTGGGGCGAATGTGCCGTTCCATCAACAACCGGTAGTTTTGCTGACTCTTCGGTCGTTCCGGCATCTCCTCGCGAAGATAGACATCGATCACTGCCCCCAAGGTCGGTTCTGCGAGCGCTTGCGGTGCATTATCCTCGTTTAGCTTCAGAAGCAGGGCCTCAACCTTCCTTCTCACTGCAGCCTCAGTGGGATACTTTCTTGTGCTGAGGGTTATCTGGCGCTGCTGACGCGCGCCATTCTCGTACATACTGAATCGAAATTCCCAAGCATCCGGCCCCTTCGCACGCGGAACCCGACGCAGAGAACCATGCTGATAATGATCTCTCGTGAACTTCATGAATCCTCCGTTCACGGGAGCGATTGGCTGTCTGGAGAATACCTCACTGTGAATGGCCAGTCCATGCGATAGTGGCATTGTCAGGAGGTCTCGCAAATGCTGCATTTCACGCAGTTGTTTCGACAGCTTCTCTGCTCTACGAGACGCACAATCTGTGTCAATTCGAGTATTTCCCGGAGATCCACGCATCGATCGCAGAAGCGCGAAATCGCCACCGGCCGCCAATCTGAATACCCGGTATCACACTGCAGCGAGCATATCTCTGAAGTGTCTTGGGATGGATACCTACAATGGCTGCTGCTTTCACTGAATCAATCAGTGGCTCCGCCAATGACATTCCAGGTCTGAATTCTGCGTCGTCAACCTCCATGTGCCTATTGAGAAGTGCAGAGATTGAGGAAACTCGTGTATGTGTCATCCAGTTTCTCCAGACGCTAAGTTCGCATCTTCCAACGATGCCGCGATGTGCCCAGCTTGCAGGCAATTCGCCTACGCCGTCCAATACTTTTCATGTATCACCCGATAAATGGGAATTATCGGTCTGGTCCCTGTCTTTGCTGCAACCGATAGTGCTCGTTGAGGTTATGCATGGCACAGTGACGGCTTCTCAAGGCGGTTTTTCGCTCCAAGAAGACGTTTTTTACGCCATGGAGCAGCAAGAAGGCTATTGGCGGGAGGAATACCGCGAGAGATCAGGTTTAGAGATTCGGAGGAACGAAACTCCTGGTGAAATCACTTTAGCCTGTTTCGCAGTTGCCATTGTTTTCAACTGGAGTGCAATAGTTCTCGTTATGAGAACAAAGGCCAAGGCGTCGGGAGACCCTCGGTTGAAATTAGCCCTCTACCGCGTCGTAACGCGTGATGCCGACTGCTTCCCGGAGTTGGGCAGGCAATATCAATATCAAAAGAACGTGGCTCGGAGTAGAACGGGCATTTTGATTGCGTACCTCAGAAGCGTTACTCGAACAAACGGATGGCCAAAGTGAAATTGGTACGGATATAGTCCTTTATGAAGCTTTGCTGCGACATACTGATTGCCCTCTCTCTCGACGTAACCGCAGAAATGCTTCATCCCCTTGCGAAGCATGTAGAGCGGCCGTGACCATCCGGTCTTTGTGACCTCACTGCGCTTGCCGGGAATCGCAGGAGCCTTTTCAAGCAGCACACACGAGCCGGGCCGAATCGAGGGATCAAGACCGCTGATGTTGCAGCCCTCCGCGAGCCGTATGATTTTTTCGTCCCAATGCTGCAAATGCGGAAACTTCATCGACAAGAGCGGCGGCCACTCAACCCACTCTCTGCGCAATTCTTCCCAAACGTCGCTCGGTGCCGGGGAATGGGCGCTGCGCGGTTGAGCCAACAAATCCTCAATCCGTCGCATGTTGAGAAGCGAATCCAGTGAAAATCTTCCCTTGTCTGAGCGCAGAGAACCACCGGCACGGAGCGAGTCCGTATAGCGTGCGGCATGCGCCACGGTGAGGTGGATGAGCGCGTTGACATGAGGTACTGGAAGTGTTTGGCCCTGACGTTGAGCCACAGCAATAGCAAGAACCGTCAACGAAATAGCCGTGCCTATCTGACCATTCGTGCCTTTTGTCCCAAAGAGCCTCGCATCAAGTCTCGCAAGTTTTCCTCCTAGATTGTTGGATGGATTTTAGCACCGTGCCATAAGGTGTGTGACCGTCTCTCGATTTAGAAAGCTGGGTGTCCGCAGGACAGCCTGCCCTGCCCGGTCTGTGCTGAGGCCGATGGTTTGGACCACTACAAAGGCTATCGCCTCTGCCTCTATCTTGCGCACGGTTTTCTCCGCCGCTGCGGGACGGTTGGCCTTTTGCCACACAAATGCGAGAGTTCATGCACGAGCCGAGTGCTCCATCCTTTGCATTTTTCCAGCGATGGGTGGAAAACCGAGACCGTTCGGTCTCCGCTCCGCTGGCCGGCAGCCCCACCGCTAGTGGCTCAAGGCTTGAGACTCTTTTTCGATTTGGACGGCGGCAGGTAGTTCTCGCCGGTAACCACCTTTCGACCGGTCTTGCGTTCCAGTTCGACTCGGGCGCGATGGGCAATCCCGCCGCCGGTCTTTGCGGCCCGTTTATTGGCGGGCAGCCCCAACGCCGCCGCCGTCTCCGCAATCTGACGCGTGGAAAGCTCGGCCAGGGCCGTGAAGATAAGTTCGGCCTCGCTCATGTGATCGCGAAGATTCTAGCTTTCCAGTCCTTTCAGGTCTTTATGCTGTTTGACCGAGACGCCGGACCATTCTTCGTGAATGATATTGGTGAGGATGGCGAACTCCTCCCCCTGCTTTATCTCGTGACTGGCCCAGCAGTCGGCCAGTTTGTTGCGCGTCTCCTGCCCGGTCATGCGCTGGGTTATCCACTTTTCGCTGCGGCCCAGCCTGCTCCAATTCTCTCTGGTCCGCTCCAGCGCCAAAGCCGGATCGGCGATCTCCTGCAAGCGTTCGTAGCCCACCTTCGCAAGCCAACGCTTAAACGGCTCCGCCTTGGGGGAAGGAATGGACTGGATCAGCCGGAGAACTCCAGGGACATTCCAGCACTGGAGCCTTTGCATTCCCCCCTCCGTTTCAAAGGGAAGCGCAAGGGGGGGACAAATTGTCCCCCCCTTTGAAGGCCTCGGCCAGAGAGGGATCGCGGCGGCGCAGCTTCTTCAGGTAATCGGAGGGAGCGGGCGAGTCCGTCAGGGCGCTGACAATGTCGGTGAGAACAAACCACCACTCCTCATTGTGAAAGACCCGGCGCACCGGCCGTTCTTCGAAAAGGGCCATCTCGCTCATTTGAAAACCTTCCCTTCTTCTCTGCGAAGCACAAGGCGGGCCACTAAATACGCTCCGATCTCGCACTGAACGATTCTATCTGAGGAGGTGTGTGACCGGCCTGTGCTGAGGCCGATGGTTTGGCCACGACGAAGGCTATCGCCCCGGCCTCTATTTTGTGGACGGTTTTCTCCGCCGCTGCGCGACGGTTGGCTTTTTGCAACATTGTGCGAGAGTTCATGCACGAGCATCAAGAACCGTTGCGGCGCGGATTGGCCCGGCAAGAGTGCAACCTTGCCGCCGTATCTGACGCCAAGGAGTCCTGCTCATTCTTCGCCTGCAAAATCACCTGTTAAATATCCGCCATTGGCGTATTTCCGCGTTGTTTGGCAGTCCCCATCGGCCTGTAAGTTGTTGAAAGTACATTTAATAGGGGCTATGGCATGGAAGGGGATCTCCGCGTTCTTTACCTGTTCAGTGGCTGGACAAAAGTGGAGAAAACTCAGCCGTGGATTCCCCCAGGCGCAGTGACTTGCAAAACCGGAAAAGCCCCTTGGAATCTACGGAATGCCGTTGCAGTCCCCCGGTCAGATTTCCCGATTTTCTGCCGATGTGCGAACACGCCTCAAAATATCGTCCTTCATCAATACCAGGTATCGCATTGTATGTCTATGACATCGGAGGCTCGCGCCTGGAGATAGCTTGCTGAGTATCCGCTTCGAAATGACGTGAGAGTGCAGTTACCAGTACCTAGAGGACACAAGGAAGGGTGGACCGGCCTCGCCATTGATTTTATCTGCTCTGATCACGATCTCCAGATTCTTATCTCCCCAATCGGCTGGCACCTTGCTGAGAAGCTGATCGATATACTGCGGTGAGACCACAAACTCGCTTGCGGCCTCTGTGCCATATGAGCCAAGTCCTGCAATCACCATGACGGTGCCGTTGGTGGTTGTGTCATGGTAACGCGTAATCAACGCGTAATCGCTGGTTTTGTTGTCGGCGCTCAACTCAGGATTATGGGGATTACTCGACGCCGCATTACGGGGATCGCTCCACTCAGTGCTATTGGGATTCTCTCTGTCCTGTATCCTCGACAATGAACCAAAATCGAAACGAAAGCGCAGAGGGTCGGTCAGGCGCAACGTCCAGGGATTATTACTGGCGCCGATCAGAATGACAGGACGCAAACGAAAGTCCGTCAGACTGACTTCACGGTCATCCTTGATCACATAGGCTTTTCCGCTCGCCTGCAGAAAGCCGGCCACACGCGCGAGCGCGAGCGCGCTGGACATCGTGATATGGTGGTATGGCCCTCTCAAGTGATCCGTCGGGTCGACCGCCGCAGGCTTCGTATTCGGCCAATTAAAATCGCTGGTGCCGACGACTATGAGAACGGGGGCAGGCGAATGCAGGAGTTGACCCCACAGCTTGTCCGTGGTTCTGGGCGCGGTTGCTTTGCGGTAGGAATATGCGCTGAAGACAGCCAGAGCGAGCAGAAGGACAGCGGCTGCCCACCACAGAAAATGGCTGCGCCGCAGAGCAGAAACGGCTGGCGCGGCGCCCTTCGGCTTGAACTCCGGCACATAGCAGCCCAGCGGCAGGTGAATCTGAAGCACCGAACTCTCGCCATCTTCGCTGTAGTATTGCGCGAGCCGCTTCCTGACCTCGCTTGCGCTGAAACGGACGACAGGATCGGCGTTGGTATCGTAATCCGGCGGGCGATCGAAGACCTCGATACCAAGCGTGCGCTCTTTCAACCCTTCCGAGTGGCCGTCCAGGGCCTTGCTGACTACGTATTTCAGCAGCGCAGGATAGCGCTTGCTGCCACTGAAATGGCCGCTCGAGAGAATCGCATTCAGTTCCCTGGCGATCAGATCCCGATCTGCCGGGGTCTCTGGTGTCCAGTGGGCGGTTTCATGCGTGGCGCTCGACATGAGAAAGGATTCATCTCCCGAATCAGTCGTAGTGTACGTCACCACATCCGTAAGTGTCACTTACAATGCGACCACCACGTCCCCGAAATGCCAGTTTGCCTTGGGCGCGTAAGTGGTTCACTTGCAGTAGGATATAGACGTAATATACGCGTAACATTACAGATTGCCAGCGGTATTCACCTTGTCGAATCTTCTATCGGCGGCGGAGAGTTGCTGCCGTATCGAGGATAAGTGTGCCCCGGGGTTCATAAACTCAGAGAAGAGAGCTTCGGTGGGGCTTTGCGCAACTTGTCGATTCTAAGGAGGCTTCACAAATGGTACGAAAGCTGTCAGTACTTCTCATCGCTCTGCTCTTCCTGAGCTTGTCGCAAACCATTTTCTCGCAGGCTGTTACGGGAACAATTGTCGGCACAGTCACTGACACCAACGGGGGCGTCGTCGTCAACGCCAAGGTCACGATTATCCTGACCGGGCAGAGCACCGTGTATTCGTTTGTCACCAACGAGAGCGGCAACTACACCGCGCCGGATCTTCCTTCCGGGCTGTATTCCGTGACGGTCGTCTCGCCCGGCTTCAAAAAAGAGACCCGCGAGAACATCTTGCTCGCCACAAACACCACGGCGCGCGTTGATGTCAGCCTGGTTACAGGCAGCGTCATGGAGTCGGTAGTGGTCACCTCGGCTCCGCCCGAGTTGCAGACGGATCGCGCTGACATCTCAACGACGATCGAGCAGAAACAGATCACTGATCTTCCGCTCAGCAGCGGCAACAGCTTTCAGTCCCTGCTGAACATAGTTCCGGGCATGGCGCCGGTGGTCTTCAATAATTCGCAGTTCTACAACGCCAACAACGATCTCTCCACCAACGCGAACGGGCAGTCCTCCTACGTCAATCTCTACCAGATTGAAGGTATCGACGACGACCAGCGCACCGGCATCCAAATCATCCTCGTTCCGCCCGCGGCCTCGATCCAGAACGTGGACATCACCACCAATAACTTTGAGGCCGAGTTCGGCCGCGCGGTGGGAACCGTCGTCAACGTCACCCTGAAGTCCGGTAGCAACCAGTTTCATGGCTCTGTCTTTCAGAACATGGAAAACAACGGCGTCAACGCCCGCAATTACTTCGCCTCCGGACCCAATGGACGCCTGGTCTACAACTACACGGGCGGTTCCATCGGAGGCCCGATTCTCAAAGATAAGTTGTTCATCTTTGGCGACTTCCTTCGCACCTCCGACCACGAAGCCACGACGACAAACGCGACCATTCCGTTCTATAACGTGACGAACGGCAATGTCGATCTCAGCGGCTATAAGGGCCAGGTTTACGATCCGACTACCGGCGATACGGCGGACTGTTCGGGCACCACGCCAAACGGCAATTGCGGGACGGGACGCACAGCGTTCGCCGGCAACCTGATTCCGATGTCTGAGCTCACGGGGCTGTCGTCTCTGCAAGGCACGAACGGTAAGAATGTGGGTTTAACTGTCCTGCAGGACTTGGATGCCCTGGCGAGAAACCCCGCAAAAAATCTTGCATCGGCGGCATACATCGCCGGCGCGCTCACCAACAATTTTTCGCAGAACCTTCCTTTCCACAAAGACACCATCAGCTACGACATCAAGTCGGACTACACCATCACCCAGAAGGATCACCTGAGCGGCCGTTTCAGCCATCAGAGCATCAACACTTACGAGGCGCCGCTGTTCGGTTCGTTCCTCGGAGGACCCGCCAACGGCGGCTTTGAAGCGACCGGAACTGCAGCGGCCTATAGCACAGGCGCGAACTACGATCAGGTCTTCTCGCCTACCCTGCTCACCGAAGTGCGTTTTGGCGTGGCCCATTTGCGCAACTCGGCGCAGCAGACAGATTTCGGTAGCGACGATGCGACGACTCTTGGCATCAAGGGCAACGGCGTCAACGGAACAGATCAATCTCCCAACAGCAGCGGGCAGGTTGCCTTCCAGTTGAGCCAGTTCGCCGGCAATTCACAGGCATCCAGCACAAGCTCTCTGAGCAATCCGCTGATCGGCTACTCGCAGTCGCTGCCCTGGCTGCGCGCCGAATCCAATATCGATTTTGCCAATAACTGGACCATAATCAAAGGCAATCACACCTTGAAGGCCGGCGCCGACGTCCGCCGTGTGCGCGACGATCTTCTGCAGGGAAACATCAACGCCGCCGCGGGAACGTTCTATTTCACCGAGAACCAGACCTCTGCTCCGAACGCCACCATATATCCACTTGTCACCGGCTCCGCAACCGGGCAAGCCAATGACGTTGCAGACGTTCTCTTCGACGTTCCCTTTGGGGTGGGCCAGGACACCAACAGCACCTTCCCGTGCTTCCGGCAGACCTGGCTATTCTTCTTTGCCTCCGACAAGTGGCAGGTCTCCCATAAGCTGACCGTGGATATCGGTCTGCGCTATGAGCTGTATCCGCCGGCCACACCCCGCAAGGCCGGCGGCTTCGTCAACTACAACCCCGCCAACAATCAACTCGTCATGGCCGGCGTAGACGGGAACCCATCGAACATTGGGATGAAAACGGACTTCACGAACTTTGCTCCGAGGCTGGGAGCGTCTTACCGTCTATCGGACAAGACCGTTCTTCGCGCCGGATTCGGCGTCAGCTACGTCCCCTTTGTGGACAACAGCTATGCCTATAACTATCCCATCAAGACCAGCACCAACTACCTGAATACGCCAACCTATGGACCGGCACTCGACTCGAATGGCAACGCAGTCAATTTCGCTAGCGGAGTTCCCATTACTCCGTCAGTCACGTTTGGAACGGATGGAACGCTGACGGAAAGCAAGGCTAATGGCACCCTCGGGCTGGGCAACCTCTATATCCCCCTCAACTTCAAGAATGCCTATGTCTCCTCGTGGAACGCGGCGATTGAGCAGGCTCTGCCGTACAATATGTCTTTTCAGATTGCGTATGTCGCCAACCACGGAACGCGGATCGACGTGGGGCAAAACATCAACCAACCAAGCATCTATGGTCAAGAAGGCTCAACATACGATCCCTTCAACGTCGCCTTCGGAAAGACCGCGTCGGTCACGGAGTACTTCTTGGGTTTCTCCAGCAACTATGAGTCGCTGCAAGCCTCGCTCACAAAGCGTGCTTCCGCCGGCCTGACCTTCACTTCCTCATTTACTTGGGGCAAGGCGCAAGGCTACGCGACTGGCGCTCAGGACGGAGGGTTGCTCTATTTCAGCGGCGACTGGCGCCGCAACTACAATCTGCTTGACTTCGACCGCAAGCTGAACGCCGAGGAGGTGGTTACCTATGAGTTGCCCTTCGGCAAAGGCCACACGTGGATCAACAGCAACAAAGCAGCCAACATGGTTATTGGCGGGTGGAAGACGTCGGCTGTCATAGGTATGGTCTCGGGCTTGCCTTTTACTGTCACATCCTCCACCGTTACGTCGGGAACCACCACGACGGCCAATTTTACTGGCCCGTTTACGGTCACGCACAACGTCAGCGGAACGTCAGCCGGCCGAACTCCATGGTTCAATACGGCTTCCTTTAACAACCCTTCGGCACCTACCTGCGCCGCTTGGACGCCGGCCAATCCAGTTCCTTGCACTAACGGTACTTCTCAGCGCAACCAATTCCGCGGGCCGGCCTACTTCTCTGACAACCTGTCGCTCTTCAAGAGCTTTCCCGTCTACCACGAGTCAGTTCTTGAGGCCCGGTTTGACGCCTTCAACATGAGCAACACTCCCGCCTTCGGTCTGCCGACCGCTTCGTCCACGTCGAGCAGCTTTGGCGAAATCACCAGCACCCTGGGTAGCGGCGTCGGCAATGTCAATGGCGTTGGCGGTCCGCGTGTCCTTCAGGCGGCCGTCAAATTCACCTTCTAGGCCGGACGCTATCCTTCATCAACGGCTGGCCGTCTCAACATGAGGCGGCCAGCCTGCCTCACTCTCGAAACGCTATGACAATCCGTAAGCGTCGAGCGCACTGGAAAGGAAAACCGTGATAACTTTCTCAAGACGCAGCTTTCTTGCCGGCGCGGGGGCTGCCGCTGCTTTTTGCACCGCGCGGCCCATACCGGCCTGGGCGGCTTTCGCCAGCTCCCCCTTCCGGATTGCCGTCATCAATGACGAGATCTCGCAGGACTTCGACCGCGCCTGCTTCGTTGCCGCGCACGACTTTGGCATGGGTTGGATCGAGATCCGCGGTATGTGGGATAGAAACGTCACGGAACTCTCCGAGGCGCAGATCGCCGAGGCCAAACGCATTCTCGTCAAGTACAGCCTGCAAGTTACTGACATCGCCAGCCCGCTCTTCAAAACCGATTGGCCCGGAGCGCCAAGCTCGTCTTACAGCACCAAGGCCGATCTGCATGGCGCGGCGGAATCCACTTTCAAGCAGCAGGACGAGTTGTTGGAGCGCTCAATTGTTCTGGCCAAACAATTCAACACCGGCAAGGTACGCTGCTTCGACTTCTGGCGTCTCGACGATGTGGCTCCCTATCGCGCCGCCATCGACGAGAAGCTGCGCGCCACCGCCGAAATAGCCGGCAAGCAGGGCATTCTGCTGATTCTGGAAAACGAATATGCCTGCAACACCGCGACAGGACGCGAAGCCGCCCGCACCATGAACGCTATTTCAACCCCGCATCTCGCCCTCAACTGGGACCCTGCCAATGCCATCATGCGTGGCGAACTGGACGCCTTCCCGGCAGCCTGGGAGTTGATCCCCAAGAACCGCATCCATCATTGCCACTGCAAGAACGCGGTCAGAAACGAGGCCCGCAAGATCGAGTGGTCGCCGGTGGGCAAGGGATTCATCGACTGGACGGCGCAGTTCCGCGCGCTGAAGCAGGCTGGATTCCGCGAGGCGGTCAGCCTCGAAACCCATTGGCGCGGGCCGGGCACACCGGAAGATTCCTCGCGCATCAGTTGGACTGGTATGAAACAGGCGTTGCAAGACGCGGCAGCACTGTGATCCGGCCTTATCGGATCGTGGCGCTTGCAGGCAGACAAACGGAGAAAAATGATCACACGACGCGATTTTCTTGACACACTTGCTTTCGGCGCGGCTGGCTTGGCCATTCATTCCAGCGCGAAAAGTTATGGGCAGATTCTTGGTTCCAACGACCGTCTCAACTTTGCCGTCATCGGCCTCAATGGCCGCGCCTATGCGCATCTCTCGTCGATGAGCGCCAACCGAAAGACGGCGCGCGTCTCTCATGTGGTCGATGTGGACGCCAGCATCCTCAAGAAGTACGCCGACAGCGCGGAGAAGGAACTCGGTTACCGGCCGGCCATGGACCGCGACTTCCGCGAGGTGCTTCAGCGGAAGGATGTGGACGTCATCACCATCGCCACTCCCGATCACTGGCATGCGCCCATGGCCATCGCCGGCGTGCAGGCCGGAAAACATGTCTACGTGGAGAAGCCGTGCAGCCACAACCCCGCCGAAGGCGCGCTGCTGGTCGAGGCGCAACAGAAGTATGGCAAGCTGGTGCAGGTGGGTTCGCAGCAGCGCTCCTCGCCGCACACCATCGAGATCGTTGACAAGATTCACAATGGACTCATTGGCCGCGCATACTTTGCCCGCACCTGGTATTGCAACGTGCGCAAATCGATGGGCATAGGCAAGGAGGTTCCCGTTCCCGCCACTCTCGATTGGGAACTCTGGCAAGGGCCCGCGCCGCGCCGACCTTACAAGGACAACATTCATCCCTACAACTGGCACTGGCTGCGCAACTACGGCACCGGCGAGGCTCTCAACAACGGCACGCATGAAGTCGACGTGGCCCGCTGGGCCTTGGGCGCTGGGTATCCGCAGCGTGCCACGGCCGCAGGCGGCCGCTTCCACTTCAAGGACGATTGGGAGTTTTACGATACTCTTGAAACCAGTTTCGACTACGGCGACTGCATGATCACCTGGGAAGGCCGCAGTTGCCAGGGGATGAAAGTCTATCACCGCGATCGCGGCGTGGCCGTCATGGGAACAACCGGCACTGTTGTGGTCGATCGCGACGGTTACGAGATTTACGACCTCAAGGGCAACAAAACTGCGGAATATATCTCGGGAAAGACGACTTCATCGGCGGATGCGGTCGGCCGCGACTCCATGACTGATCTGCACTTCGCCAATCTCATCGCCGGCATCCGTCAGGGCGAAAAACTGCACGCGCCCGTCGCTGTGGGCAACGTCGCTGTAACAATGCTGCAACTCTCCAACATCGCCTGGGAGACCGGGCGCGAGCTGCATCTTGACACCGCGAACGGCAAGATTCAGAACGACGGCGAAGCCATGAAGATGTGGGGCCGCACATATGAAAAAGGGTGGGAGCCGCATCTCTGAGCATCAATTCCGCAAGCCGGGCGGTTTCCCGTCAGCCGCCCGGATGAAGTCTTACTGAATCTTTCCAGGAGTTTCCAATGATCAAATCGTCTCTTTCGCGCCGTGACTTTATGCAGTCGGGCGTGTTGCTTGCCGCGGCCTGCGCGACCGCCGGCACTTCGCCAATCATGGCGCAGAAGCTGACTCTCCGGGGCAAATCATTCCCGGCTCAACTGGGCGTCGCCAGTTACACTTTTCGCGAGTTCACCCGCGCGCAGATGATCGGCTTTTTCAAGCAGCTCGGTATTCGCGACCTCAACGTAAAAGACATCAAGGACCATTTGCCCGCCGATGCGCAGGAAGAAGCCAAGGCCCTGGCCGATTATGCCGCCGCCGGTATTCGGTTGCATGCCGCTGGCGCCATCTACTTTGCCAAGGATGATGACGCTGACATCCGCGCCAAGTTCGAGTATTGCAAGCGTGCCGGCATCGGCGTGATCGTCGCCGGCGATCCCACCCCCGAGACGCTGCCCCGCCTTGAGAAGTTCGTCAAGGAATACGACATCCGCATCGCGATCCACAACCACGGACCCGAGGACAAGCTCTGGCCTTCGCCGCTGGACATTCTCAAGTCGCTCAAAGGAATCGATCCCCGCATCGGCTGCTGCATCGATGTGGGTCATACCGTGCGTGCGGGAGCGGATGTGGTGCAGGCGATTCGCGAAGTTGGCCCGCGGCTTTTCAACGTCCACATGAAGGACCTCAGCGACTTCACCAATAAGGAGAGCCAGGTGGCCGTGGGCGAGGGCCTCATGCCGGTGAACGAGATTTTTGCCGCTCTTGATAGCATCGGCTATAAGGGCTTCGTCGATCTCGAGTACGAGATCCACGGCGACGATCCGATGCCGGGTGCGATCGCCAGCATCGCTTATATGCGGGGCGTTCTCGCCGGCATGGGGAGCCGTTGACGCAAGTGCGGAGTTTATCTCAAGGGGCAGGGATGAAGTTGAACGCTCTGTCGGTGGAGGCGCATCCTGCGCGCATGGAGCGTGTCCGCGAACCCATTCGCGCGCATTCGCGCCCCGCAATGGGAACCCTCTTCACGGTCTACCTGCACGCTCCCGGCGAAGCGCGGGAACTGGAAGTTCTTCAGGCGGTCTTCGATGAGATTGATCGCGTGGAAAGAACTTTCAGCCGCTTTCTTCCCTCAAGCGAGATCGCGCGCATCAACCGCGAAGCCGGGCAGGGTTCGATCGTTACTGACCCCGAGGTCTTTCATCTGCTCGAGTATGCAAAGGATCTGAGCGGAAAGACGGAAGGCGCCTTCGACATTACCATTGGCCGCCTGACGCGCGCGTGGGGATTCGCCGAGCGCAAGCGCGTTATTCCCTCGTCCGATGCGCTTGAAGCCGCCGAAGCCGCAGTGGGCTGGAGGCATCTGCAACTCAATGCGCAGTGGCGCACCGTCGAGTTTCTCAAGCCCGGCATGGAACTGGACCTGGGAGCGATCGCTAAAGGCTATGCGGTCGATTGTGTCCTCGATCTTCTCCGATCTCTTGCGGTTCAAGCCATGATTGACGCCGGCTCCAGCAGCATCGCGGCGAACGGGGATTTCTTCTCGCGGGCGCGGCCCGTTTGCGTTGCCGATCCAGCTTCCGCCGATGAACTTCTGTGCGAGGTGCTGTTGGGTGATCGCGCTTTGTCCACCTCGGGAGTCAAAGAGCAAAGTTTTACCAGGGACGGGCGTGTCTACAGTCATTTGCTCGATCCCGCATCGCACCAGCGCGAGCAGGATTCTCATCCTCTTCAAGTGTTGCAAACGACCGTGCTGGCGCCCGATTCCAGACTGGCGGATGGGCTGTCTACGGCCCTGTTTCTGCTTGGCCCGCGTCGTGGCGAGGCGGTTATGGAACAGTTCCCGGAGTGCTCGGTATTCTGGGCTTGCCGCGGAGACAAAGGCGATTTCTGCGCCAGCATCCGCTGGCCTCAAACAGAGTCATCAACAAAGTAAGGAAGGTCATGGAAAGACGTGAGTTCATCGGAATGGCCGCGGCCGGACTCGGCGCTTTGACGCTGGGCATGAGAGGCTGCGGATCGCCGCAGGCAGTTGCTCCCAGCGATTGGGTCCACCTCGGTATCATCGGAGTCGGCGGCCGCGGACAGCATATGATGCGCATGATGCTGCGCGTTCCCGGCGTGCGCATCGCGGGTTTGTGCGACGTCTACGAATCCCGGATTGCCGAAGGCCGCAAAGTGACCGGCGAGCAGACCCCGGCTTACTCCGATTACCGCAAGCTGCTTGAGGCGCGCGACATCGACGCCGTCATGGTCGCCACACCGCTCTCTCTTCATGCCGAGCATGTGATCGCCGCTCTCGACAGCGGCCGGGCGGTATACGGCGAGAAGAGCATGGGACGCACGCTCGACGATTGCAATCGTATCCGGGACGCCGTCCGCCGCACGGGAAAGATGTTGCAGGTTGGTCTGCAATACACCTATGCGCCGTGGTATACGGAAGCGCAGAAGCGCATTCAGGCAGGAAGCATCGGGCAGATCACGCAGGTTTACTCCTACTGGCACCGTAACAGCAACTGGCGGCGTCCGCTGCCTCCGGGAACGGGAGCGGAAATCGAAAGACTTCTGAATTGGCGTCTCTACCGCGAGTGGTCTGGAGGCTTGCTGGCCGAACTCGGTTCGCACCAGATCAGCTTTGCCAACACGCTCTTCGGCGCCATGCCTGATTCGGCGATGGCTTCCGGCGGCGTCGATTATTGGAAAGACGGACGGGAGATCGAAGACAACGTTCATGCGATTCTCCGCTACCCCGGCGGACAGACGCTCCAGGCCAGCTTCATCACCACCAACCGTCTGGACGGAGCGCAAGAGCGCATCTTCGGTACCGGCGGCAGCATCGTGCTCACGCACACGGAGGCGATCTATTATCAGGAACCGTGGTATCCCAACTCCGCCGTGCCGCCGGAGATGACGATTGGGCACAGACTTGTCACCGGGCCGACCTACAGCGCAGAACAGCCCTATACCGGCAAGGGCGAAACGCCCCTCAAAGGTGAAGCCAGTAATGCCGATTTGCTGGCCTGCCGGGAGTTCATCGACTGCATTCGCACCCATCGCAGGCCGGTGGCCGACGTGGATCTCGGATGGAGCGAGGCAGTCACCGTGTCCTTGTGCAACCACGCGCTGGAGACGGGACGCAATATCAAGCTCGCGGATTTTCTCGCCGGAACCGCCTGAAACGCCGCTGCCTCGGATGGGGATAGTAACTACCCGCTAACTCTTTTATGTCGCTCAACGATTTTGTTCTTCTGGAGGGTTTTACGATGCAAGTTGGGATGCGTATGGCCAGCGCGCTCATTTTGAGTGGATGTTTGCTCGGATTCGCCGCCTCCGTTCACGCCAGCTCCCTGACCGTCAAAACCGGGCAGGGCAAGGTGCATGGCAAAGCCACCGACGATGGGAAGGTCAAGGCCTTTCTCGGGCTGCCCTACGCTGCGCCGCCGGTGGGCGATCTTCGCTGGAAGGCGCCCGCGCCTCCCGCCACGTGGAAGGATGTGCGCGACGCAACGCAGTTCGCGCATCGTTGCGCGCAATGGCAGATTTGGAGCGATTATCTCTTTCTCGATCCCGGACCAAGCGAAGATTGTCTCTATCTGAATGTGTATGCGCTCACGGACGCCAAAGCGACAAGCAAGCTGCCCGTCATGGTCTGGATTCATGGGGGCGGATATACGGCTGGTGCAAGCTCGGAGCCGCGGTATACCGACTCCGCGCTTGTCTCCAAAGGCGTAGTCCTGGTGACGATCAACTACCGGCTGGGCGTCTTCGGCTTTCTGGCCACGAAGGAACTTGCGAATGAGGGCCACGCCGGCAACTACGGCCTGATGGACATGGTGGCCGCGCTGCGGTGGGTAAAGCAGAACATCGCCGGCTTTGGCGGCGATGCGGGCAACGTGACGATCTTCGGCGAGAGCGCCGGATCCTTTGCCGTAGGCACGCTGATGGCCGCGCCCGATGCGCGCGGACTTTTCCACAAAGCGATCGGCGAAAGCGGCGCAGCCTTCAGCAACGGTCTTTTGATATCCACGCTGACCGAGCGCGCCAAGCGCGATCAGGAATGGGTCGATTCGCTCGGAGTGAAGAACCTGGCCGAACTGCGCGCGCTGCCCACTGCCAAGCTGATCGAGGCCGCCTCGAAGAAGCAAGTCGGCTGGTTTTCGCCACTCATCGACGGGCGGTTCCTGCCCGAGAGCGTTCCCGCGATCTATGTCGCCGGCAAACAGGCACGTGTGCCGGCCATCATCGGCTGGAATCTCGACGAGAGGACAGGCACGCTGTCGAAGGGCATGACGGCGGAGAAGTGGAAGGTCTTCGCAGCCGAGCATTATGGAAAGCGGGCGGGAGAGTTCCTGGTGGCATTTCCGGGCAAGAGCGACGAAGAGTCCGTGCAATCGGCGGACGCTTACACCACCGACGCTTTCATTGCCTTGAGCGCGTGGAAGTGGGCGGAGGCGCAGTCGCAGACCGGAGGAGCGCCGGTATACCGATACCGCTTCGATCTGCCCGCGACGCCCAGCGAGATGCATCCCGAAGGAAGATATGCCTTCCACTCGGACGAACTTGAATACGTCTTTGGAACATTGGACGTGAGGCGTGGTGCCACCTGGCGCCCAGAAGACCGTACGCTGAGCGAGCAGATCGTGAGCTACTGGACGAACTTTGCCCGTACGGGCGACCCGAACGGCAAAGGCCTTCCGCACTGGCCGCGCTATGACACAGAAAAGCAACTGATCCACTTGGACAGTACTATCACCTCGGGGCCTGATACGCTGCGCCCGCAGTTCGAGTTTTTGCTCAACTGAATGCCGGCATTTTCTCTGGTGAAGTCCGCGCGGCGAGCTGTCTATGGGGCGAGCCTATTCCCACGATTTGTGTTTGAGGATCCTCACTGATGAAAGCGGAGTCACCTCCTCGATGACGTGGCAGCGCGCCCGGTCGCTGGGAAGCTGCCGCATTCACGAGGCAACGCCAGGCGGCCAATGGAAGATCATGACCGTTCTGGGAGTCATGAGATCAAGAGTGTTCCAGAGCTTCTTCGCTCCGATAACGGCCCGGAGTTTGTGGCCAGGGATCTGCGCAAATGGCTGGCCGCAGCCGGCGCCAAGACACTGTATATCGAACCAGGTTCTCCGTGGGAGCTTTCTCTATTATTCAAATCTCTTGATGGGGGAATTCACTGCGACTAATGGAAGAGGGAAGAGTATAACATTCGCCTTGAACGATATCATTACGGGTATGAATTTCTCGATCGCCATTATCACCGCGCTGATCGGGTGGGCTGTGCTTGAATATTTTCGGAAAAAACTTTAGGGTTTCATGCTGCGGTCGAAGTGATTCGATCCATCGTTCACGCGGCCATTTGGCTTATATCCAAGTGAATATCGGGGCGTCTGTACTGGTCCAGAGTTTTTCTTGAACATAAAGTCGCTCGTAGATCACTGGATTTACCTTGCTACCGGACTATCGAACCTTAGGCATGTCCGAAATCGACCATGAGCGGCCCGGAGAACTTGTCAATCTCTAGCCGGTCATTTGCGCGAGCGCAAAAATATTTTACCCCAGTTCACGATGGCCCGTGTCTGAAACTGCCACTCCGGCTTCACGTTGAGATTGAGCTGTGCGGTTTCAATCTCGATCTGCCCGTTGCGGAATGGTAGTACCAGACCCTCTTCTGGAGTGCCAGGCAATTCGCGGGGAAAAAAGCAGAGGCCGTGGGTTCGAGCCCCGTCGTCCCTTCCATTCATTCCAAAAAACTTAGGAGTGTTTGGCAATCAAAGTGACAGTAAAATCTGGGCACGATATGGGCACAATAAACCCGCTACCGAGCATAGGCGCACCGGCCGATCCAAAAAACCGATCAGAACCTTGGCGTTCAGCGCTCCCGAGAAGACCTTCCAACGCATCTGGCACTTGTTGGTGACCGTCGAGATCGCGCTGAGTTTCTCGCGCCGCGCGTTGGCATGAACGACGGGAGTCTGCCCTTTGGGCAACGTAGCCGCGGCCGCGCACGTCGTCCGAGTGCAGGCCGGTTTCGTCGCCCCACTGAATCTCGGCGCCCTCGGCTTTGGCCTTGGCTGCGATCTTCGGATACTCCTCGTTGAGCCACTTGCCCACAGCTATTATGGGCCGGATCAGTAGTGCCCTGGATCAGTGCCCGGCGATTTCAATCACGCTGCTATCCTGACCACTCCATGCCTCCGCTCCTGTGTGTGTGAGCTTTTGCGCTGCATCGTCCCAGCGAAGGTGAGTGATGCGGCCGCCGCCCTTTTCGTAGTCGTACGTCCGGCCATCGTCCGCAAAGAGCGTGAAGGTGGCGTCAGCGCCGGGGTAGATGCGAATATGTTCGATAGGCTGTGGCTGCTCGGCGCTGTCCACCTTCGCGCCAAGCGGAAGAATCGAGCCGGCGCGCACAAACAGCGGTATGGTATCTATCGGTGCGGAAACAATGATGCTCTGCCCGCCGCGCACGCGCTCGCTGGTCCAGTAGTTGTACCAGTTCGCGCCCGCGGGCAGATAGACGCTGCGGCTCGTCGCTCCGTGTTCGGTCACCGGAGCCACAAGCAGCGCGGGGCCGAACATATATTCGTCGCGCAGATCCACGGTCTTCGGATCGGCTGGAAAATCGAGCGGCAGAGCGCGCATGAACGGAGCACCCGTCCTCCATGTGTTGTAGGCGAGCGAGTAAATGTAAGGCATCAACTCGTAGCGTAGGCGGAGGTACTTCTCAAGGATCGGCTCAGCCTGCCGTCCGTACGACCACACCTCGTTTTCCTTGCGGCTGCCATGCGTGCGCAAGATGGGCAGGAAAGTCGCATACTCGAACCAGCGCGTATAGAGCTCGGGGTAATCGTCATAGCCGCCTACGTTGGCGCGGGCGTCGGAAGGATCCAGCAGCGGCGCGTGTGCCGGATGGTGCTCGGCCGGCAGATACTGCCAGCCGCCCGTATCGTTCGACCAGTACGCGATTCCCGAGGCGGTGAAGTTGAGCCCGGTGGGAATCTGGCGCCGGAAGGTATCCCACGTCGGCGCAATGTCAGAAGACCAGAAGATCGTGCCGTTACGCTGCGCGCCTAGATATGCGTCGCGCGAGAGCACCAGCGCGCGCCGGCCTGGCTCGTCCTTGCGAAAACCGTTGTAAAGCGCCGCAGTGTGGAAGAGCGGATAGGCGTTGAAGAATGCGGTACCGGGGCCGATGTGGAAGTAGGCTCCGTTCGGAGGCAGATCGGGCTCTGTCTCGTCGGCCCAGAGCGAATCGAAGCCGCGATTGAGAATGTTCTCTCTGACGATCTTCCAGTACCATGCAGCCGCATCGGGATTCGTGGTGTCGATGTCCGAGCCGGCGCGGTCGTAGGGAAGTCCATCGATGGGAGTTCCGTCCGCCTTGTGGATGAACCATCCGTTATGGAGCAGTTCGCTGTAGTAACGGTCGCCGGGCACAAACCGAGGCCAGATGCTGATCATCGTCTCAAAGCCGAGCTTGTGCAGTTGGTCGTTCATGGCCGCCGGATCGGGCCAGTTCTTCGGATCGAAGTCGAACTGGCCCATCTTCGTGTAATAGAACCAGTCGACGACCAGCACACCTGCGGGCAGATGGCGTTCATGATAACCTCGCGCCACATTCAGCACTTCATCCTGGCTCGCATAACGCTGCTTGCACTGGATGTACCCGTACGCGGCTTTGGGCAGCAGAGGTGTTGATCCGGTCAGCAGACGATAGCCCGCATAGATTTCATCCGGCGTATCGCTCGCGATGACAAAAAACGAAACGCGGTCTCCTGCCTGCGATGTCCAGCGCGTCTGCTCGTTGAAGCCCAGTTCCACGGTGGTCTTCGAGGGGTTGTCCCAGACCAGGCCGTAGCCTTTGTTGGTGATGAGGAAAGGCACGCATGTGCTTTGCCCCGCCGGAGCAAGATAATCGTTCCAGCAGCGGATCACATGGCCGCGCAGGTCGAGAAATCCCTCCTGATTCTGGCCCAGGCCGTAGTAATGCTCGTCGTCGGGAGAGGCAAAGGTTGCGCCAACAACGAACGACTGCGGGTCGCTGGAACGGCGATCCTGCGCGAGTTCGGCCGTGCCGTCTTTCTGATTCGGAACAGCCTGTTGCCAGCCGGTGAGTTCGAGAAGCGTCTTCCCCGAGGGCGTGCGCAGCGTAATGTGCGCGCCGGGCGCCGAGCCTCCGAAGTATTTGCCGATATCGACTTGCGTCTGCAGCGGAGGGGCGGCAGAAGGCCTGTTCTTCTCAACAGATGCGACGATGCGCGGCGAACTGTAAAGATCGGCCTCGTCACTTTGGCTGGCGGTCCAGCCTGCGGACTCGGGCGATGCGGCGAATCCGTATCCGGGAGCGGCGAGCGCCGGATTCGGATTCAAGCTGATGGTTACGCGCAGAATATTCGCGGCATACGGTTCGAGAACAATGGTTTCTCCGCCGCGATCGAGTTGCAGCCGCTGGCTGCTGGTTTGTGCTGAAGCTGAGGCGTTCAGGAATATCATTCCAGCAAGGATAGGAATAGTTATCTTAAGCTTCCGCATGAAACCCTCCGGAAAAATGGCCGTAGTAGCGAGGCCTTCGTCGTACTGTATCCATCCAGTTTAAAGTCTCAGCCAGATCAAGGCGGCTCGTCCGGCTGACTGGCTGGCCAACCTGAGGTGTCGCAGAGTGCCGCGCGCCGGCCAGGCACTCTGCGAATTGCTTAGGCAAGATAAGCCTTCAGCGTCACTCCGTACTCGGGAATTCCTGAGATAGATTCGGGCACTTTGATGGTCAGGCCGCTCTCCGTCTGCTTCCAAACGGCAGTCTGTTGCGCCCCGAGCACCTCGACCTTTGCAATTTTGCCTGGCGAAGTCTTACTCGAAAGTCCGAGTGCTTCAACGGTCATCTCCTGGCTGGGAAGCCCAAGGATGATGGCATAAATCACACGGTTATCCTTGGTCCGCGTGAATCGCACATCTTTGGCTCCCAGACTGGCAACAGAGTCGCCGTGAAATGCACCGGCCGAAACCATGTTGGGGCCTTCGCCGAAGATCCACGGGCCGCACGACAAGCGGCGCAAGGATGCCTTGCGTCTTGATTGACTCTGCCAACTCATTCAGAGCGGCAGCGTCAAAACTGCGGCGGGGATTGTTGGGCGACTCTGTGAGCGAGTCGAGCGGCAGGTTGCGATATTCGGATTGATCGGATTGAACTGGGGTCGTCATGGGGATTCTCCTTTTGTGGTTGACAAGAGTGAATGTGTGGGCGGGCAGAACTTGCCCGCCCGGTGAGTGGCGGACTACGCCACCTCCGCAACGGCTTCGTTCTCCTCTGCGGCTTCGTCGGCGAGAATCGCGGCCAGAATCACAGAGGATGTGTGCTGGATGACTTCAAGGCTTTCAGCCAGCAGAGCTGCGTTACCTGCGTACATTTGTATGTAGTCGCTTGAACTTTTTCCCATCTCCAAGCCAACGGCCTGACCCACGATGAAGGCAACGGCCTCGGCTTCTGTCTCGCGCACGGTTGCGGTGGTCATGGTGCGCCGCTCGGTTTTGTGTAGGAGTTCATGCGCTGCCTCGTGGACCAAAGTCACAAACTCCTCTGCCTTCGACTGTCCGGGCAGCAAGGCGATCTTGCCGCCGTAGCTGACGCCAAGGGCGGGCGCAATCTTCTCGCTGAATTCCAGCTTGATATTCTGCGCCGCAAGAAAAGCAATCATCCGGTCGTGGTGTGCGCCGACTTCGCCGATAATGTTTTGCTCAAACTCCGGCAGGTCCGCGCCCTCGGTCTGGCCGATGTCGAAGACGTAGACAGCGCGAAAGCCAATCAGCATCGGCGAGGGCTTCGTGTCCCGGCTGGTGTTCTCCTCCTGCTCTGCCGCGTCTCTCCTGCGCCGGTAGCCGACCATCGGCGCAAGAATCTGAATGCCCTTCTCGCCCTTCCTTACGAACCGGCCCAACTCGTTCCATGCGCGGATGCCCGCTACTCTGGTCGCCGTCGGGCGCTGTCTGGCGATCTGCAAAATGTTGCCGAACGAGTACGAATGGAACCGGGCCATTGCGCCGAGATACGCGGTCAATGTCTCGCTCTTGCCTGCTTCAAGCTGCTGAAGCAAGTAGTCCACGGCCTGCTTGATAAGTTGTTGTGTGGGATTCTCCCGCTGCGTAGTGCGCTGCTGGTAGGGTGAATCGCTGCTGGTGCGTAGCGCCGCATTTTTGCTGTGCGGCGCGGTGGTGCTGCCGCTGTTGCCGTTGCTGTTGTTGTTGCTACTGAAATTCATGTTTTTGTTCTCCTTTTCCGCCGTAACCGGCTGAGCGTCTTTCTCACCCACGGCTGGGAAGCGCGAAGACGGTCGGCGGAAAAAGGACAAACGCAGCGCACGACGGTGGGAGTCCGGAGGAGAGGCGCGGCAAGTGACAAACACGTACCATAGTTTGGCGTGCAGCCGCGCTCCGAACGGACGGAAAAGGCCCGCTCAGCGCACGTTCGATGTGCGCTAGGCCGTCCACGCGAGGGCGAGAAGTTAGATGGAAGGAAACACCTGCATACGAATTCAGCGCTCCACCCAAGGGCGGAGAGGGTTGGTTGCTATGCTGCAAAATTGGTGTAAGGCGTTGATTCTATTACATCGCAATGATAAATACGTAAAGGGGACATTACTGGCTAGGTGAGACCTTTGCAGTTGCACGGCAGAGGTCTTGGCCAGAATTCAAAGGTCCGATGCAGTTGAGGGTGCTCAAAAGTGTCCTGAACAGATGCTGAATACTTGATCATGCTGTGCGACATGCGTTACTGATCCGGGGTGGATGAGCCGGTTATGGCTATTTAGTCAATCCAGGAGTAGCTATGACGAGAAGCGCCTTTATCCCCCATGGTTGCCACGCCATTGAGCGGCGCCGGATTAGGTGAAATTGGGTATATTTGTGGTTGACGAAATGGTTGTAATTGGGTATATACGCACGAACATAGAGGGCCAGCTTCCGAAGGGGCAAGTTAACCGGCACCCACAAATGAGTTCACCGAGCGCTGGAACGTTTGATCTGCATCTCGGCTCCAGTCATTTGAACCCTGAACTTCACGAGCGTCTGGCTGACGCCGAAGGATTCAGCGATATCCATTACAGATAGGCGCCGCTTGAGAGAACTCACTGGGCGGCTCGGACGTAACGCCCCAAATGGGCAGGGGTCTCTCGACGCAATCCTATTGGCATCCCGCCTTAGAGGAGATCACGGTTCTAGAGATTTACAAACTTCGATAAAAGGTCCAAGAGGAGGGGGTGATCGTCGAGGCTCTGTCCAGTCTCTTGGGCCACTATCGGCCCGACTCCGAAGGAGCAGATCTGCTTGAAGAGAGTCTCTGGCGTCATTTTGGCACGTTCACGAAAGTCTTTTAGCAAAGAATCGAGGTAATCAATATCGTCGCCTTCGACAATCTTACGCCATTCAGGATTTACGAGAAGGCGAAGCTGGCCGACCTCCTTTCTAAGGACAAGCAATACAGCAGTTTGCTCCTCCGATGTGTCGGTGTCCAAGCTGCGCGGCCTGTATGCCAAAACGCAGAATTGCAGGTTTCCGCTCAACATCCGGTGTCCTTTCTCGTTGCCGCATCTCAATCTGACACGGGTCAGTCATTGTATCGACCAAATCCCGCAAAAATCCACTATCCGAAATCCTGCCCAAAAATTCTTCGAACCGCGCGACTCCCGACGGGGTCTTCCAATCGCCGGTCACCTGCTGGACTCTCCGCCATAGCCGATCCACATCGAGGGCCTCCGCAACTCTCAGCATCCTCAAACTTTGCCGCGAAGATAAATCCCCATAGATGCGTGCATCAAGGTAGCAGCCCGCCGAGAAGTGCCGCCATTCTTTCCCATCAGGGCCTCCAAAAAGGTGCCCTTGGTCGACGAAAAACGCCGTCAGCCTTCTTTTTGCATCCTCTAGGAAGACCGCCTGCCGGTTGTCCGCGTGCCCCGCACAAGTGTCAACCATCCATGCCAGCCAGAAGCTATTACGGTTGCCGACACGCTTAAAGTAGTTTCCAGGGAGACCTTGGCGGAGAGTACGGCCGTCACCGCCCAAGTACCTGGAGCCAAAGCACAAGCCACGTTCCGGGCGTATGCGGTCACCCTTCCCGGTGCAGAACCAGCAGCGCGGATTATCATCGATAAAAGAATCGCTGACGAGAAGCGGTTTCCAGGATGGAACAGACAGCCCGCATGCTCGATAAACCTCGGTTCCCGCACTCTCGTTGAACAGCAAGTTTGGCCCTTGCGGGTTATTACCCAACTTGACGACGTAAATGTACCCATCGCTCGCCTCAGCCAAAATGGGCTGGGATCCTCCCGAAAGAATTCGCAAATATCTTGTTACGACAGCAAGTCCCTTGCCACGAGCAGACACGATTTCCCCCCAAGACTAAAAATGTTCCAACCCGTTTCCGGTAAACTTCGCAGACCATCATATTCCGGGACACAAAACAAACTTGCAATCAAAATGAGTAAATACCAATGAGTGGAATCCCATTTGGCAATCGCGCCGATCAGTCTCCCATTCCGGGAATTTCAGCATCATCTTCAAGATCAAGTGTGCTCAACACTGATCAGAAAAGAGTTTGTCACAGCTTTTCCACAGGGCTATGCACTGACCGTAGAACACGTGTGTCTAGGAGTGTGTCGGGCATAGATTTGTGACGGAACCTACAGCGTGGGCTGTAGGTTCTGTTTTAAGTTTGAGCTATGGGCCAGAACTTCATTGCTGACACGGTCGACCAGACGCTGCTGTTTCCCCCATCGCTTCACGATTGGCTTCCCGAGGGCCACCTAGCCCGCTTTCTTTTGGATGTGGTTTCGGCGCTGGATTTGAGCGCGATCTACAAGTCCTATCAAAGCAAGGATGGCCGTGGGCAGGCGGCCTACGCGCCGGAGATGATGGTCCGCCTGCTTCTGTATGGCTATGCGAGGGGTGTCTACAGTTCGCGCAAGATTCAGACGCGCACATTCGAGGACGTGGCCTTCCGTTATCTTTCCGGCGACCAGCACCCGGACCACTCCACCATCGCCGAGTTCCGCACGCGTCATCTGGAGGCGCTCTCGGGACTGTTCACGCAGGCTCTGCTGCTGTGTTCCGAGGCAGGCTTGGTGAAGCTGGGCCATGTGTCCATCGACGGCACAAAGATCAAGGCGAACGCGGGCAAGCACAAGGCGATGAGCTACAAACACATGAACGAGACCGAGGCGCGCTTGAAGTCTGAGATCGATGCGCTGCTGGCCGCAGCCGAGAAGACCGATGCCGAAGAGGATGCGCAGTACGGCAAGGATCGGCACGGCGACGAACTGCCTGCCGAGTTGCAGCGGCGGGAGAGCCGACTGCAGAAGATCGGCGCGGCCAAGGCGGCACTCGAAGCCGAGGCTCGGGAAAAGACCAAACAGAAACGCGCCGAAGCGGAGCAGAAGCTGGCCGACCGCGAAGAGGAAGAACAACGCACCGGCAAGAAGAAGCGCGGCCGCAAGCCTCAGCCGCCCGATCCTGAGCAGGCCAGTCCAGACGACACGGCACAGCGCAACTTCACCGATCCAGAGAGCCGGATCATGCCGGATGGCGCCAACAAAGGCAGTTTCGTGCAGGGCTACAACGCGCAGATCGCGGTTGATTCCGCCTCGCAGGTAATCGTGGCCGCCGAGGTTACGCAGGAGACAAACGACAAAAAGCAACTGCTGCCGATGATCGCGCTGATTGCGATAAATTTTGATCAGAAGCCGGAGAAGGTCAGCGCCGACACGGGCTACTTCAGCGAGGCGAATGTGACCGATGAGCAAGTGAAAGAGGTTGATCTGTACGTAGCGACGGGCCGGGACAAGCACGGCGTCGCGGTGGAGGCGAGCAGCGATCCGCCGTCTGTTGGCGCGTCGCCGAAAGAGGCGATGCAGCAAAAGCTGCGAACCGAGGCTGGCCGCGCTGTGTACAAGATGCGCAAGGCGATCGTCGAGCCGGTCTTCGGACAGATCAAGGAACAGCGCGGTTTTCGCCGCTTCAGCCTGCGCGGCCAACAGAATGTTCGCTGCGAGTGGAGATTGGTGTGCGCGGTCAGCAATCTGCTGAAGCTGTTCCGGGCCGGCGGGGTTCTGGAAATGGCATAAAACGGCGGGGAAAGGGGGCCGTTTTACCCAAAACGGCACGGAGATCTTGCTATAAGCACCAACGGGAATACTGCCTGCGCGCCCCAGTTCGAACACCAGCCCTGCAAAACCGCCGGATCAGCCTTGGCGAAAACGCTATGCCCGACACACTCCTAGGCATCTACAAGAATGAACCCCCTCCATGGCAAATGAGAGCAAAACCGGATTTGACGTTGACGCATTCCTGACGAATGCCGGGCCTGGGCGCAAGATCGTCCAGTTGAACAGCTCACAAGTCTTCTTTTCTCAGGGAGATCCGGCTGATTGCGTTTTCTACCTGCACAAAGGTCGCGTGAAAATTTCGGTTCTCTCTTCAGCCGGAAAAGAAGCCACGATTCGTCTGGTCGCGGCCAACAACTTTTTTGGAGAGAAGGCGATGGCCGCCGAACCGGGGCTGCGCGTGACAACGGCCACGGCCGTTACCGCCTGTACCGCGCTCAGAATTGAGAGGCCGGAATTCCTCCGGGTCATGCGCGAGGAGCAGTCGTTTTCCAGTTTATTCTCCGCTTTCCTGCTGGATTGCAACTTGAGAACCCAGGCGGATCTGGTCGATCAGCTCTTTAATCGAGCGGAAAAGAGGCTGGCTAGAATACTTCTGTTGTTGGCGGAGTATAGCCAGCCGGGGGAAGACAATGCGCTGATTCAGCCGATCTCCCAGGAAGCTCTTGCGAGCATGATTGGCAGTACACGGCCTCGTGTCAATGCCTTCTTGAGTCGCTTTCGCAAACTCGGATTTATTGAATACAACAGCCGTATCCGGGTTCATAAATCGCTGCTGAGCGTTTTTCTACGCGACTGAGATGAGCGCACAGCAAGTCTCTCGTCTCGGCACAGCTGTTCCTTTTGGGACACACGTTTTTGCGCCCGTTCTTTATCGTCAAAGATAGGAGTGCCTGCCGTTTGAACTCTTGCCAGAGGTGATTGGACAAAGAGTCCGCGACGCCCTCAATGACATTTCGCGCTATTCGAGAGCAGTCATCCTGACCGCCCTCGTTGGATTTGGCAGGCTCTCGGAGATCGAAATGAATCAGCGCCATTGCCTGTGTTGTTGTGTTTCCCTGCTGGTTGTTGGTGAGAGTAGTTTTGCGCAGACCTTGAATTCGACACACGATACCAGCACCCCTACTTTCTCGGTAAGCCCTGTCCTTCACGACTTCCAAATGATCGAAGATACATGGTCGGATGCGGTCAATCGGCACGATCAATATGGGGTAGAATCTGTACTTTCTCCCCAATTCATCAATGTTTCCAGCGACGGGAACATCACAACTCGGAATCAACAACTGGCTTTGGTCGTAACCGACGAAGACAAAGTGTTGCGTCTGGAGAGACACGGTATTGCCGTCCGGCTGCTCGGCGATATTGCCGTTGCCCGCGGTACGTACTCCCTGCTTCGCAAGAATGAACCGGCACACACAGAAGAGAAGGGCGTTTTAACGCATGTTTTTGAACGTCACTCCGGTCGTTGGATCCGCATCAATGCTCAACGTACGATCGTTCCACGCGACCTGGTGGGGCAGTCACAAAAGCAGGCAACCTACGAGACAGCATTTCACTTTCCTCTCATTTCCAGGCGATACCATTTTCCATTGGCAGGTAACGCTGCGGACATGGTAGAAGATGGCTCCGCATTGTTGGAAGGAGGGACGGGCGCTGTGTTGCAAGTGGTTATCCTTGAGTACATTGGATTTCCATGATCGACGATGCAGGCGACGCGCCAAATAGAGAGTCAATTACTTGATTCACCACAAACGGAGCATTGCACCGTCTAACCATGGCGAGAGGTTCAAAATTTTCGTATGGCTTCATGGATACGTTTCATCTGTTGTGTTTTTCTTGTGGTTCCTGGTCTGGCAATCGCAGATCCTGCCCAATTCGACCTGTCTGGTCCCAAATTGGAAGTCAAGGTGATCCATGCAGGCAAGACGCTGCCGATCTCCCAGGTCCCCAACCTTTCTGTTGGTGATCAAGTGTCGATCAAAGCCGATCTTCCTCAAGGTCAGTCTGTGCATTATCTTCTTGTGGCGGCGTTCTTGCGCGGGGCAACCAATCCGCCACCGGAGGGCTGGTTTTTCTCATCGGAGACGTGGAATTCAAAAGGTAGCGGCGGACTCAAGATCACCGTCCCCAAAGGTGCCCAGCAGGTACTTATCTTTCTGGCCCCGGAGACCGGCGGAGACTTTAAGACGCTGGTCGGCGCGGTTCGCGGCAGGCCTGGCGCCTTCGTGAGGGCATCGCAGGATCTCAATCAGGCGACGCTTGATCGTTCCCGGTTGACGGTCTATCTAACCGCTATTCAAACAATCAGCCAGACCGATTTCGACCATTTGAAAACTGCCTCACCGCTGCTCGCACGGAGCCTCTCGATCAAATTCGATTCCGATTGTCTTCAGAAGATACCCGAGTTGCAGGCTTCCTGCTTGATGCAGGGACGGGACGCACTAATTTTGAATGATGGGCACAGCACCTCAATCGTTCAGGCTCTTACCTCGGGTCCCACCAGCGATCTAGCCTTTGCATTGAGCAGCACCCGGCAGGCAGATTTTGGCTATTCAAGTCCCTACATTGCCTCGGCCATGGACATCGCACGCATTATGGAATCCTTCCGTACAGCGCAGTATCAATACATTCCTGCACTTGCAACTGAACAAGGTGATGAGTTATCACTCGAACTCAATTCAGTTCCATCGTTTCAAAATCCCAAGTCCGTTTTGGTTGTTGCGCTGCCGGCGGTTGAAGCGCCCTTGATGCCACCGCTCCATCCGGTCGACCCCAAAGAGGTGTATTGCGCGGAGAAAACGGAGTTGGTTCTGCCTGCCGAGGGAGCTCCGTTGGTGTTTTCAACGGGCTACGCCCACGATATGGTTCTTCGCTTGAAGGGGAAGAATGGCAAGTTTGTCGATTTGCCGGTTACGGCAGATGCCGAGAAAGGCGGATTTGTTGCAAATACCGCAGGACTTAGTCCCACCAACTTCGGCGATGCCCTGGACGGTTCACTCCACGGCTATTGGGGATTTGAACCGTACAATGGCCCTGAGTTCAAGCTGCAGAATACTCGACCCCAGCACTGGCAACTGGTTGAAGACGATCAGCAGTCGTTGATTGCTGGTCATGATGAACTCGTGCATCTAGAAACGGAGAACGCTGCCTGCGTTGACAATATTCTTCTTCAGAAGCCCACAGGGGAAACCGTAAAGGCAGACTGGAAATCAACTGGGCCAAACCAGGTCGCGGTCACAGTACCGTTAAAAAAGATCAAGCCAGGCGCCCTTAAGCTACTGGTCAAGGAATACGGCAGCAAAGATCCCGACACGGTTTCGCTGCAAGCATTTGCGCAACCCAGCCATCTCGACAGCTTTATCCTCCATGCTGGTGACCTGTCCGGCGTTCTGAAAGGAAGTCACCTTAAGGACGTAAAAGAACTAACGCTGAACGGGGTCAGTTTCAAGCCGGGACCGCTTCCTTCATCCGAAAATGCGGACGAAGTGCCTTTGGTCACATCCGACATCGAAGCAACCAACGTGTTCAAGGAGGGAGAGGCTTCTGCTGCTAAGGTCATTCTGAAGGACGGTCGCGTTTTCAATCTCGACATTACTGTTGCGTCGCCACGTCCCAAGGTCACATTGATCGGTAAAAGCGCACAGCCATCCGCATCCAGCGCCGCCAATCATTTTCAGCTTTCTGACCAAGATGAGATTCCGCAGAACTCTCAATTGACCTTTTCGATTCATGCCCAGGTACCGGCGGCTTTCACCGGCGAAGAAAAGCTTGAAGTGGGTACTGTCCATGGCGCGTATCTGACAACCCTCACGCTCATCAGCGGTCTGACCCTCGAGGATTCACAGGTAGCCGTAGCTATGCTCGACACGGGTAAGGCATTTCCTGCCTCCGCTTGGGGCCCACTTCGCTTCCGCATGATTGAGAACGGCGTTGCGGGTGATTGGCAGCCTCTTGCTACGCTGGTTCGACTGCCAGTATTCGACGATCTAAAATGTCCTGACATGGCCGGCCAGCCCTGCAAACTTGCCGGAGCCAAGCTATTTCTGGTGGATTCGGTTTCAAGCGATCCACAATTTACTCACCCCATCCAGATTCCTGAGGGCTTTCCGGGATACTTTCTGTCGGTTCCCCGTCCTAACGATGGACAACTCTACGTAAAGCTCCACGATGATCCTTCTGTTGTCAATTCGATCACCTTCCCTGTTGAAGCCTTGCGGCCTCTACCCAATGCAATTCCTACTGTTTCCTCAAGGCCGGCGGCGCAAACTCCTAATTCACCGGCCGTCAACGACTCGTTCTCCCCAGCAACGACAGCACCAGGTACGGTTGCCGCACCTCCTTCAAAGTCTCCAACTAATGAGGGACCCCCGCCAGCTTCCAACTCAGACAAGACTACGCCTCAAGCCTCAACTGCTATGCAGTCCGATACCGGGCAAGCGCAGCAATCCAGTATCGACGTTGTTTGTACGGATCTTCCGAAACGTCTTCACCGCAGGAAAACCGCCCACACGTTCGCAGCCTGAACCACAAGGAACTTTCTCGACGAACAGAGCGCTATCCGCTGATGATTTCAAGACGAACTCGCCTTCAAAAGCTCCGAAATCGGCAGCATGGCACGGTTGAAGGCGATGCCGAGGTCGGCTTCGGTGGTGACAGGAAGTAGCACCACGAGAAGATGCATTGAGCACCACAACCACGTTCTCATCTTGTAGGGTCGGCCACCCGGCCCATGAACAGAATACCGCCTGAACGATTGTCGCGGATCAGGAAGATAAACGGATGGTCAGCGCGGAAAACGGGGGGCGCCGGCTGTTGCATTCTCACCATCATCGAGCGCATCACGACCGCCGTTGCCGCCGCTGCTTCGGTCCCTTCCTCATTGACATCAATGTAGGCCTTATGAATCACGGCTGAAATAAAAAAGTCGCGGTTGCCTGTCATCCCGGAAAAATCTGCGTGCGCATCGAACGCCAGCGTCATCCCCATCGCGCCAAGCGAGTCTTGCAGCTCGAATTGATTCGTCATCTTGAACCTGGGCAATGTCAGGATAACTTTTGGAACCGGCCGCAGCTGGCCAAGCCATTGCTTGGTGTTGGACGCGGTCAGCGACTGCTCCAAAGCAAACAGCCCGCCGGCATCATTGGGCAGCAAGATGATCATGGACAACTCCGCGCTCTTGTACGGAATTTCCAGGATCTGAAATGTTTCGCCGTCGAAGTAGTTGAATCCGCTGTCGCGATGCATCATGGGTGCTTTCGTATTCTGCACCGAAGACAGATGGAAATCATCTTCCCTGGTTTGCGCTTTGTCGAATTGCGTCTGCCAATCGCTCTTGAAATAGATGGCGTTCGTCAGCACCAGCTTTGTCCTGGAGCTAAGTACACCTGGATGAAGCAGGTCTTTGATCTTGTCATCGGTTTGCTGCTCAACCCATTGGTTGATGGTCAATCGAGCAGCCTCGGTGGCGTCTTTAAAATCAACTTGTTTAAAGCCCGCGCCATAATCGCTTTTGGTCAGCTGCAGGAAATCATCGAGAAACGTATACCCCTGTTGTGCCCAAAGAGCGTTGGCAATGCGAAGCTGGTATGCATCATGCGGGGCATTGAGATTGGCAAGAATACCTCCCATGGCCGGATGCAATCGCTGAAGCGGCAGCGTGAAATGCATTGTCTTCGCCATCTCGGTGGCGGTGTCGCCACGTGCCCCGGCGTAGGTCATGGCCAGCGCAGTGGAAATGCTATCGGGCGAGAAGAAGAGGTTGCCGCTTTGAGTCCGCAATTGGCAGTACAGATCAATGGCGAAGGCGTTGTTACCCTCGACAACCGCAGCTTGGTCAGACGCAGCGGTAGCTGATGGTGGCGTCTCTGCTGGCAATTCGGTCATCGGTAAGATCATACAGGTGAGAAGCATCCTGAACAAGAACTTCGCGCGTGTACCCAAGAAGCCAACCGCGGCCTTGATCGATTCGTTCTCTACCCATCTGGGTGTCATTAACTGTACCCTCTCTGTGCGGTAGTTAGATCCCTGCATCCAACGTTATGAATCTCGCTGAAATCACGTGCAAGCACATCCCAATGTCCAACTGGACTCATACTCCGCATAAATCTTCAAAGTAAGGCGAGAATATGAACCGTCTGGCATGAAATCTTAGTAAGCAATGGCTTCCCTTTTCTGTTCAAAACCGGGCACTTCCTGAGTCTGCCAAGTGCCGTAGTCGGGAAGTATCAAATTTGTTGATCTTTGAGGAACAAAGGATCTTATGATTCCGAGGTCATTCAATCAAGGAGGCTTGCATTTGTGGCTAGCCGCATACAATGGCGTCGGCATCCGAAGTGCGCTGCTGCTTGCCGACGTAGGCATGGTGAAGTCCTACCGATTTCGAAAGATATAGAGAGTGCGAGGTAACCTTCAACATAAGTCTCCTGCTTCGCAAAGGCGATATCTAAAGAGAAAAAAGCTCATACACACCTGCTCAGTGCAATTTGCAATATCGGTCGGGGATGTCAAGAGCAAAGCAAGATAAGTCACAGACTGCGCGGAAGCGGGGTCTGTGGCCTATCTTGCTTCGAAGTGCACATTCAACACGGATTTGCTGCAACAACTTATTGAAATGCATTCAGACGGCCGCGAGTTCCTCGACCCAGTATCCTTCACGATTGTAGTGCCCATACAAGCCTGTTTCGTAATCCCGTGTGAGCAGAGACTCGTCGGTGTATTCGGGTGCAGCCTTGATGGTCTCACGAGTCAGTCCAAGCACAACTTCCCTGGCGTCCCAGCTCACACTCTCGATCCACTTTGGTGAAATGAGAACTTTTTTCCCAGGCCACCAGTTCTTGGTTCCCACAACAAGGTAACGAATCGCCCAGGTATCGTCATCGATGATGAAGTCGTCGACATGGCCAATCTCACCGTCAAGCGCAAGTAGATGGTAACCTGTTACTTCGTTCGTACTGCGAAGATGGCGATCCCATATCATCGCTTCCGAGGCGGACGAACGCCACCTGGCGCGATCCCGCACAATGTACGGATAACCTCCCCACATAAAGGGGCCGCCCCAATACTCCGGATAGCCATAATAGCTGTTGTAAGAGCTCTCGAATTGACGGGAAACTGGCTCATCGGTGCTGATGGAAGGACTATCTTTGATCTCCTTCTTGGTCAATTGAACGGAAACCTTCTCATCGGAGTTATTGACACCGTTCAGAGAGAATGGCGAAATCAACACCTTCTTGCCGCTAAGCCAACTCTCTGAGTTTGCGACGAGGTATCGAATTGTCCAAAACCTGTCGTCGAACAAGAGTTCATTGGCCGATCCGATGTCCCCATCGAGGCTTTTGAGTGAATAACCCTTCAGCGCCTTTGCCTTGATTAACATGATGTCTCCTTTTCCATGGTTGACCTGACATAGCTTAGGCGGCCGCTCCCAAAGCGCCAATGCGGTCGCAATACATTCCTCTTAACAAGCCAACAGGCATCTCATGCTGGTCAGCATCACAAGCTGTCGCCGAACTGGAGGCCACTCATCCAACAAGTGTCTCAGTAATGAAGACCGTGGCACTGAGCAATTGCGTACACAAAGCAGAGCGTGGTCCCAACTCGTTACTCAGGCGGCCTTGAGCACTTGGCTCTTGGACGCGATGCAAGCCAGCAAATCTTTCCAGGACTTGGCGAACGAAGTGACTCCTTCTTCGAGGAGTTGGGCCGCCACGGCGCCTGTGTCAATACCGGCCGTGGCGAATTCTGCCAGTTTCTCGCCGTGGTTTGAGGGTAAAGCTTCGCCGAATTCTTCATGCGCGGCCAGTGCCTTCAGGGTGGCCTCGGGCATCGTGTTCACGGTGAAGGGTAAGGCGAGTGCCTGAACGTATAGGATGTCGGAGGCTTTGGGGTCCTTGGTTCCGGTACTAGCCCAGAGAAGGCGCTGAGAACGGGCGCCTGCGTTCAAGATGCGCTTCCATCGCGGCGAGTCAAGCAGAGCGCGATACCTCTCATAGGTCTCACCGGCGATGGCGATGCCGAGTTGGTTGCGCAAAGCCTCTGGCGCTTTCTCATCTACCGCAACATCCCAACGGCTGACGAACAGTGACGCCACGGAGCCGACATCGGGATTCAGCCCGGCAACGATGCGGCGCTCGATGCCGCGCAGGTATGCTTCGGCGGCTGCGACATATTGCGCGCCAGAGAACAGGAGGGTTACGTTGATCGGCACGCCTGCGAAGATTGCCTCCTCAATGGCAGGGAGACCGGCGCTGGTACCCGGAATTTTGATGAATAGATTGGGCCGTCCCGCACGGGCGTGGAGCGCCTTGGCCGCAGAAAGAGTTCGGGCTGTGTCGCGAGCCAGCAGGGGCGAGACCTCCAAAGACACCCAGCCATCTACACCATTGGTCCGGTCGTAGATTGGCCGAAAGAGATCGGCGGCCTGCTTGAGGTCTTCGATTGCCAGTTCGAAGAATAGCGCCTCGCCTGATTTTCCCTCTTTCATCTTCTGGCTGATAGCTTCGTCATAGTCGTGACTGTTCTTGATAGCGTGATCGAAGATCGTTGGGTTCGAGGTAAGACCTGTGATCGATAACTCCTCAATGTAGCGTTGAAGCGTACCACTGGACAGCAAGCCGCGGGTGATGTTATCGAGCCAGAGACTCTGGCCGATATCATGAAGTTTCTGGGTCGTTTTCATTAGATTTCTCCTGTATAGAACGGTGTTGAGTTGGTGTGTCCTGCAATGGCCGGGTTGGACTAAACACGGCGGCATCCGGCTCTTCACCCCGATGAGTCGGCGCTGCTGGGGTTTTGCCAACCGCCGTCTGCCGCGATGAGCGTGTCAGCCTCCTTTGGCCCCCAGCTTCCTCGTTTGTAAGGGCGAACCCGGTGATGGGATTTTAGAACCGGATCGACCACCACCCAGGCGGCCTCGACCGCGTCCTCGCGGGTGAAGAGTGCCCCGTCGCCCTTCATGGCATCACCCAAGAGCCGCTCGTAGGGCGCTTCGTCTCCCGACCGCTCTTCCGAAAGGTAGAGCTCTCGCTCCTCTCCGACGAATTCCTCTCCGGCGAGCTTGACGCGTGCAGCAAGCGCGATGGCCGAGTTGGGAGAGAGCCGGAAGCGCATGTAGTTGGACCGACTTGTCGCCCGGGTTGCATCGGCGAAAAGCCTCTGCGGTGGCGGCTTCAGCTCGACAAGAATCTCGGTAGCTGTGTCGGGAAGATATTTGCCGGAACGCAGATACCATGGCACCCCCTCCCATCGCCACGAATCGATGAACAGTCGCAAAGCGCAGAAAGTCTCCACGTCTGAGCGCTTCGCTACGTCCTGCTCATCCCGGTAGCCTGCGTACTGGCCGCGGACCACATCGTCGGGCGTCAGAGGCCGCATTGCCTTGAAGACCTTGGCCTTCTCGCTGTGCACTGCACCAAAGTCCCGGCTCGCAGGTGGTTCCATGGCAAGGAGCGCGACGACCTGGAAGAGGTGATTCTGGATCACGTCGCGTAAGCAGCCGGCTGTCTCGTAAAACGCGCCGCGCTTTCCCACGCCGAAACTCTCCGAGAGAGTGATCTGGACGCTGGCCACGTAGTTACGGTTCCAGATCGGCTCAAGAAACGAATTGGCAAAGCGGAAATAAAGGATATTCATGATCGCTTCCTTCCCGAGGAAGTGATCGATGCGAAAAATTGAGTCTTCAGGAAACGCCGCATGAGCGACCTGGTTGAGTTCCTGTGCGGAGGCAAGATCGCGCCCGAAAGGCTTTTCGACAATCACGCGTGCGTTATCAGCCAGTTTCGCGGCGGCGAGACCTTTGATCACCGTTTCGAAGAGAGACGGAGGAATTGCCAGATAATGGGCAGGCCTCCGCGCCTTGCCCAGCACTTTTTTGATCGCTGTGAACGTGCATGGATCCTTATAGTCTCCACTCACATACTTGAGCAGAGAGAGAAGATGTTGCAATGCGCGTTTATTGTCGATTCCGCCCGATCGCTCTATGCTGTCTGTCACACGCTTGTGCAGGCGCTCCATGCTCCACTTTGGAAAGGCGACACCGATGACTGGAACTTTGAGCGCGCCTTTTTTTACCATTGCATAGAGTGCCGGGAAGATCATCTTGTGGGCCAGATCGCCCGTCACACCGAAGATCACCAGCGCGTCTGAATGGGACCGGGCCATCAGGCGCCTCCCTTGCTGTCGGCTGCCTTCTCCTTGTGGCCACCGAACTGAAACCGCAGCGCCGAAAGCACTTTTTCGGCAAAGTCGTCTTCGCCTCGCGAGCTGAAGCGTTCGTAGAGCGCGGCGCTAAGGACGGGGGCTGGAACCGACTCGTCGATGGCCGCCTTGATCGTCCACCGCCCTTCTCCCGAATCCGATACACGCCCCTCAAACTTCGCCAGGTCGGGGCTGTCGAGCAGGGAGATGGCGGCTAGGTCCAGCAGCCACGAAGCAATGACGCTGCCGCGGCGCCAGACCTCGGCGATGTCGGCAATGTTCAGGTCATAGGGGTAGTACTCGGGGTTACGCAGCGGCGTGGTCTCGGCATCCACGGTCTGCTTCTGCTTGCCCGCGTTGGCATGGCGCAGAATGTTCAAACCTTCCGCGTACGAAGCCATCATGCCGTATTCGATGCCGTTGTGGACCATCTTGACAAAGTGGCCGGCGCCGTTCGGACCGCAATGCAGATAGCCGTGTTCGGCCGTTCCGCCGACCTTTTCCCGACCCGGCGTGCGTGGCGCCGAATCGATGCTTGGGGCGAGGGCAGAAAAGATGGGATCAATGCGCTGTACTACGTTGTCGTCCCCGCCGATCATCAGGCAGTAGCCTCGCTCCGAGCCCCACACCCCACCGCTGGTTCCTGCGTCCACATAGTGGATGCCCTTCCGGTTCAATTCGGCAGCGCGGCGGATGTCATCGTGATAATAGGAGTTGCCGCCGTCGATAACCACATCATCCTTTTCGAGGTACGGGATGAGTGCCTTCAGCGTCTCATCGACCACGGCTGCCGGCACCATCATCCAGACGGCGCGAGGCGCTTTCAGCTTCCTGGCGAAGTCTTCAATCGACGTTGCCCCGACTGCACCGTCTTTAACGAGCGCTTGCGCGGCTTCCAGATGCACGTCGTAAGAAACGCACTGGTGGCCGGCCCGCAGAAGGCGTTGCACCATGTTGGATCCCATCCTACCTAATCCGATCATGCCCAATTCCATGTGGTTTCCTCTGCTGAAAAAGGTGCCGAAGCGATTGAAACGCTGATTCGCGAATTTGTGGTGCTTACAAAGCTACGCCCGCGTGCAGGTGATGTAGTCGCGCGGCAGCGCGGGAACACTCACTGATTTGCGACGCACCGCTGATAAGCAGGCAGGACGCAACTCATCATGCTGGCTTGCGTCCTTCTGGGCTCAAATCGCGGCGATGATCCAGGCATGGGCCTGCGCGAACTCTGAAGTTGGAAACAACTTCGTCGAGCAGGGCACAAGGAAGCTAAATAGCCTCATCATTTGTACGATCCAGTCCACGTCCGTGACCACCGCGACGCGCTCCCAGCGCGTGGGATGTTCCACGCCAATCTTGAGATCCTCCCAGATAGCACCTGGGTCGTAGCCGGTGAAATCCGCAGAGGTCGTGTAGAGAAGCCGGATCTTGTCGTGCCGTTTGAGCGCTTCGAGAATGGCCGGAACAAGAACCCCGTCATAATCCTCTTTTGTGACCTGTCCCTTGCAGGAGAGCGCTATGACATTGTCGGGAAAGTTCTTTAGAATCTCGATCATGGAATATCCTCCGTCGCGCGGTTTGTGAGTACCAATCCCTGCCGATAGCGGACACGTTTGGCTCCCGCCTTCGCGGCCTGGGGAAGTTCGATCCCAGCGATCCGCAATTGACGACTGCTTCTCATTCGCGCCAGAATGCGGTTAGCTCATGGATACAGTCAAAATGCAACCTCATGCGTTTCGAGCGTCTTCACTTTGTCGACTCTGCGTCGGTGGCGCTCCGCGCCGCTGAAGCGAGCTTTCAGAAACGTCTCGATCAGTTCCCACGCGAGCGCGGACCCGATCACCTTTCCACCCAGAGAAAAGACATTCATGTCGTCGTCTTCAACTCCTTGGTGGGCGGAGAAGACGTCGTGTATAAGTCCGGCCCGTACACCGGCAACCTTATTGGCGCAGATGGATGCGCCCACTCCACTGCCGCAGAGTGCTACTCCGCGATCCACCTTGCCAGCGGCCACGGCATTGGCCATAGGGATGACGTAATCCGGGTAATCGTCTTGGGGGCTCAGTTGATGAGCGCCGAAGTCTACGACCTCGTGGCCCGCGCCTCGCAACAACTCCGCGATCTGTTCTTTTAGGGCGAACCCGCCATGGTCCGATGCAATTCCTACGCGCATGATGCTTTCTCCTTAAGCCGGTCGAGCACGGCGTGAGCTTGTTTGCAGACATTCTCCACCGTGAAACCGTAGTGCTGCATCACGACTGACCCAGGAGCCGATGCGCCGAAAGTATCGACGCCAATCACTGCAATCTGAGCACCGACATAGGATTTCCAGCCGAGGGATGCACCGGCCTCGATGACCAACAGCGGTACACCTGTGGGTAGGATCTTTCCTCGATAATCATCCGGCTGCGACGCGAAGAGGTTTGTGCTCGGCATGCTCACAACTCTCGCCTGCACGTTCTCGGTCGCCAGCCGTTCTCGACCTTCCAACGCTAGATGGACTTCGGAGCCGGTCGCGATAAGGATGATTTCAGGTCGATCACCCTCCGGAGAATCCGCAAGAATATAACCGCCGAGCGGCACTCCCGCAGGAATGGATGGATAGGAACCTAAGTCAAGCACGGGAAGACCCTGCCGCGTCAGCACCAATGCAACCGGGCCTTTCTTCCTGCCAATGGCAACTCGCCACGCGGCCACTGTCTCATTCGCGTCCGCTGGCCGAAGGACAACCATGCCGGGAATCGATCGCAATCCCAATAATTGTTCGACAGGCTGATGCGTCGGGCCGTCCTCGCCCATGCCAATGCTGTCATGGGTGAATACATAGATCACTGGCAAGGCATCCATAGCCGCCAGGCGCATCGGTGGACGCATATAGTCGGTGAAGACAAAGAACGTTCCCCCATAAGGGATGAGGCCGCGGTGTAATGCCATTCCATTCAAGATGGCGCCCATCGCATTCTCGCGAATGCCGAAGTGCATGTTGCGTCCCGCCCAGTTTTCCGGCTCGAAGTTTCCGGCTCCATCAATATTCGTGTGGGTGCTGGGACCAAGATCTGCCGAGCCTCCCATTATCTCCGGCAGGCGGGGACCGAGTGCCTCGATCACCTTCCCTGAAGCAACGCGGGTCGCCATCGGGCCGTCCGCCGCACGAAATGCCGGCAGATCAGCGTCCCAATCATTGGGAAGCCGTCTGTCAATAACTCTCTGAAACTCCTCTGCTAAGCCGGGGTATTGTTGCACGTACGCTTTGAAGCGAGACGCCCATTCTGTCTGCGCAGAATCTCCGCGCGCAACCGCTCTCCGAAAATGCTCCAGCGCCTCCTCCGGGATATGGAAAGAAGGTTCAACCGGCCAGCCCATCCCTTCCTTGGTAAGGCGGACTTCTTCTACGCCGAGCGCCTCTCCGTGGGCCGCCGCGGTGTCCTGTTTGTGCGGGCTGCCAAAGCCAATGTGGGTGCGCACTGCAATCAACGATGGCCGCCCGCTTTTCTCACGGGCATTCTGTAGGGCAAGGGCCACCGCGTCAACGTCGTTGCTCTGTTCTACTCTCTGAACGTGCCAGCCGAAGGCGGCGAACCGGGCCATTCGATCCTCGGTGAACGTAAGCTCCGTGCTGCCTTCGATCGTGATGTGGTTGTCGGCATAGAGAACGATCAGTTTGTCCAGATGCAGATGACCTGCATCCGATCCGGCCTCCGAAGAAATCCCTTCCTCCAGGTCGCCATCGCTGACTAGAACATAGGTATAGTGGTCCACAATCCGGTGACCGGGCCGATTGAAGCGTGCTCCAAGCGCCACCTCCGCAATGGCCATGCCAACGCCATTCGCCAATCCTTGTCCCAGTGGCCCTGTGGTAGCCTCGACACCCGGAGTTTTGCCGTACTCGGGATGCCCCGGAGTACGGCTGCCCCATTGACGGAACCTTTTGAGTTCTTCAAGAGGCAAGTCAAAACCCGTGACATGGAGCAAGGCATACAACAGCGCACACCCATGTCCGGCCGAGAGAACGAACCGGTCCCGGTCGGGCCAGTCGGGATCGCGCGGGTTGAACTTGAGCGATCGATCCCAGAGCGCGTACGCCATGGACGCCGAACCCATCGGCAAGCCGGGATGGCCCGAGTTGGCCTTCTGCACCATGTCCACCGCCAGAAAGCGCAGCGTGTTGATGCACAGCTCGTCCAATGCAGTTGGAGCGATGGGCGCTGAGATTGTCGCAGGGGATGACATGAGGTGCTCTTTGCCTTTCACCGTTGAAATGGATTGAATACTGCGCGGAGATTCGAGACTCACAGGTGCGTCAAGAGTCGCGCCTCGCTACATCTTGAGGCCAATATCCCCAATGCATTCCGGATGCTTGCATTGGCAAGGTGTCTTTAATTCCTTCTTTGTGTCTGCACATGCGGTGCTGCAATGCTTCTTGCCGCTCGCGGGCTGGCAGTTACAGCCCGGATTTTCGCACTTTTGCGTGGTGGTCATAAATACTCCTTGTACCCGGACATGCCTTCGCTCGTTTGGAGGCTATGTAATTCACAACTTGATTCGTGCACAATGCAATTCTGTAGGTTGAGCCATGAAGTCGAATGTATCCAATTGACCAGATGGTCAGCCGTCCCTGATGGGAGGATCAATTCAACCACGTCAACCGCGCGAGTGCGGGATTGGATTTGGTCGTAGTAAATTCGAACCGCACTATGCGATGGTCGAGCACAAGAAGCACACGATGTCTCCGGCGGCAACTGCTATGTGCGCCTTCGGAGTAAGGAATCATGCGGCGGCATCTCTGGAGGTACATAGTGGCGAGCGTATCGGTGAAGACAGGGACCACCCAAACGGATTGGGGAACTGACCCCAAAGGCGAAATCATAAAACTCTACACGCTCAAGAGCAGATGGATTGAGATCCGTCTCACCGAATACGGTGCGAGGCTGGTCAGCGTCAAGATGTCCGATCGCAACGGCAAGGTCGCCGATGTGGTCTTGGGCTACGACTCAGTGCATGATTACCTGGCGGACAAGAAAACCTTTCTGGGTGGCGTTGTGGGACGCTACGGGAATCGTATCGCTCATGGAGCTTTTGGGATAGGTGGTCAGCAATATCAACTCTCACTGAATGATCATGGGAACACGCTCCATGGAGGGCCAGTCGGTTTCGATAAATGCGTCTGGAGGGGAGAAGTCGCGCACGATTCCGTCGAGTTCACGCTGGCGAGCAGGGATGGAGACATGGGCTTTCCAGGCACTCTGATCGCGAAAGTGGTCTACAGCCTGGAAAACCATGCTTTGCGGCTCGACTATTCCGCGACAACGGATCGCGCGACCGTAGTAAACCTGACGAACCATAGCTACTTCAACTTGAATGGGGACGAAGCTGGAGACATTCTCAACCATGAAATCTCGCTGAACGCGGATCGATACACGCCGACCAACGTAGAGTTGATCCCTACCGGAGAATTGGCTGCGGTTGCCGGGACACCGCTGGATTTCCGCGAAGCGACGCGAGTTGGTCTTCGGATCAGCGATGCGCACGAGCAGCTCAAATTCGCAGGCGGCTATGACCATAATTTTGTTCTGGATGGCGAAAATGACCAACTCAAGCTTGCCGCGAAGCTTTACGATCCCGCAAGCGGACGCCTGATGACAGTAGCCACGACGCAACCGGGAATTCAGTTTTATTCAGGTAATTTTCTCGACGGAACCTACACCGGACGGCACGGTGTCGGCTATACCAGGCATAAGGGGCTCTGCCTGGAGACTCAGCACTTTCCAGACTCGCCAAATCATCCGTACTTTCCGACCACGCTGTTGAAGCCGGGAGAGACGATGCATTCGACTACCATCTTCACCTTTGATATTG
>Ga0302188_10000149_pt1 | contig 57062 bp, 50 predicted proteins | sample II_Bog_E2_1_FD_198783 | JGI IMG/M metagenome (GOLD analysis project Ga0302188, IMG submission 198783) | Peat permafrost microbial communities from Stordalen Mire near Abisko, Sweden - II_Bog_E2_1 | ecosystem: Environmental > Terrestrial > Soil > Wetlands > Peat | place: Sweden: Abisko... | reverse complement strand
CCAACCCCAACCCCAACCCCAACCCCAACCCCAACCCCAACCCCAACCCCTCTATTTTGCAATAAAATATAAATTGCATTCATAGTTGACCAATAGATTAAAATTTAAATCATATTATATTGCAGTTTTACCCACATTTAGGACAGAAGGTACACTACGGACAGGAGATCAATTTACTTTTTTATTTCATAGAATTATCCTACTCGTCCCCAATACGCGATGTATTTATTGGTCGCTTCTAATTTAGGATCTATTTTATCACTATCACGAATGAGTCAGTTACGCATGAGTTTAACTTAGCCGACACTTTCTGGTGAATCATGTTATGCCTTTCACTGAACTTACATCCTAAAAAATAGGATTCGTTGCTTTCAGGAATACGATATTATTTGGATCCTGGTGGGCATTCTAGAGCCAAATCTGCCTTGTTCCCTATTACAATTGAGACGAAATGTGTCCCTTCCCGCTGAGTAATTTCCGAATAAATCTGTTCCAGCTGAATGACAGAATTGGGATTAGTGAGATCATAGACGTAGATGATACCATCAAAGCTGTGCAGTTTCCCTTCCTTGATGAACTGCTGCGTGCGATCTCCTCCACAATCCCACTGACTATATTCAAACTTACCACTGTTAAATTGACGATGAGTTGCTGATAGACTTTAATCCTTTTAAACCGAATCTGGAAGCCATTGGTGCTTTCGATTTCCTAACTAAATCGTTCCTTCTGGATTAAAGGTTTACTACTTCGATACAATTGACGATTGAGGATTTGCCAACTTCACTGATTCCCACCAGCGCGATGCGCACATTCTCTTCGTTGACCTGACTGAAGGATATATCCTTATCTGTTTCGATGGAGTAGGCTGAGCCGCGGAAGTTATTCATGCGATATAAGTGATTATCAACACTAATAGGAATTAAAAAATTATTTGAAATTAAACCTTTTATAGACATATTTAGTATGGATAAATTTTATCATTCATCAGGGCATCATGATGACCAGTATTTGATCATGTGTTTGATGTGGCACTTTTAAACAATTAATCAAGTAATGAACGATATTATCAACAAACGAGTACATCTTGGCCAAAGACTAGTCAAACATAATGGAGAACAGCTGCTTGATGGACTGTATGTCTATAACTAGTTTGTTTTCGCCTCTATCATTGGAGTCATTAGCAAAAATGAAAGCAATGCCTTTTTTGTTGCCAATCATTTTCCAGTCAAGTGTGTTGATATTCGAATTGGCGATATAGTCTATGGAAAAGTGACAAAAATTCGAGAAGATGAGGCCTTTGTTAGTCTCATTCAAGTCAAAGATATTTCCCTTAGTAAAAACATTGAGGGTACTATCAGAAAATAACATGTTCGTTAAAAATTAATCGACCAAGTCGTGATGATTGATAGCTTTAGACCTAACGATATCATTAAGGCCAAGGTCATTAGTTTGGGTGATTCCTCCAGAAATCTTTATTTGACAACAGCTGCCGAGGACTTAGGAGTGTTGGTAGCAAAAAACTAAACTTCCAGCGAACTAATGTTGCCCTACGATTGGACATCAATGATCGACGCGAAGAATGGATATCAATAAAAGCGCAAAGTGGCTAAGCCTGAGCTTTGATTATAAGTGTTGATAGTGGATTGGCTGAGATATTTATACATCATTCTTCAGCAGCTGGTTGCTTCTTTCCTTTGTTTTTCTTGCGACTGGTGCGGCTGGGCTTCTTTGTCTCATAGGGAGAAAGGGGAGCCAAATTGATTTTCTTCTCTGAAGAGGTTCTGACCAAGAACTGGTTGGCATTGACCAAACTCTTGCCAACTTTAATGTGTCTTTGCTGAATAAGGACGCGGGCTTGGTGGATGGACTTAGCCTGGAATCCTTATTGATAAATTCTAGTCTGCAGTCTTTTGTCAAGGAATTTATTAACGGTGAGACCGAGCACGTAATCAAGCTTGAGTTATTCATTGGAGAGAAGACCATATCGGTGCATTCTGTTGAGAAGGGCAGCTCCCTCAAACAATCTTCTGGAGTCCTTTTCTTCGAGAGTAAGAAGTTCTCTGGCTGCTTTTCTGAAGTTGGCCAGCAATAAATGCACTCTCCAGACTTCTCTCTTGTTTCTGAGGCCGTATTTGCCAACCAGTTGCAGTTCGTGATCGATTCTTTCCTTCTCGAAGGGTCTTCTGGGAGTGCCGAAGGTGGTGGAATCTAAATAGGATGGAAGGTACGGTTCCTGTAGTTTTTGCCCATGGATGGTTATATATTAATATATTTAATTGATAAATATTAATAATTAATTAATACTCAAACCCAGAAAGGGATCTTCAATAATTGAGGAGACCCCACCCAATACTCCAATTTATTATCCATTAAAATTATAGGAATTGATTGAGATCAAACGTATTTGTATGAGGCTAAACCGCAATGTTACTTTTGAATTTAATGATAAGTAGTTTGCCTATCTTCTGTGAATGTTTTTGGTATAATAAGCATATGGAAGATTAAAAAAAGAAATTTCTCTTGTCCAGAATTAAAAAATAGGAGACACTCATCATAAGTGAGTACGAAAAACTCAAACACCAGTTTATCAGCCAAATAGTTACCAAAGAAAGCAACCAACACTACATTGAGCAAGTTGTCCATCTCATTACTCTCAATAACTCTCTCGCCGCCAATTTATTTTAGTATCTTGATAAGGATCAGGTTGCCGCTGTCTTTGAGAGGGTCAATACTGTCTTCAATGATTTAGTTGACAAGTTTAAGAAGATTTAGACTGAATGCCGCATGCTATAAAATGGTAAAGGTGGCAGCGATATTCGATAAATTTGTGATGTTTGCCACTAGAAAATGGAGTTTAATCGAATTGAGAATCTAAAAAAGATCCTTCATGACGAGTCATAAAGTTGTACGGCAGTCATAAAGAAGGTGATTGAGTAGGAATAAAAAGAAAGTATGGAGCCTGTTTTCACTGAATAAGAAGACCTTATCTTCAAAACCTAGTTGTAGGTAACCAAACTATAACTCAGAAAGTATTCAAAGGCAAATAATTAACCCTGGAAACCAATATTAATTAGAGCAGCGCCTTTTTAGAAACCGTAGAAACAGAAATTACTGATTTTATGGTTTCATTTAGGAATGAGTTGGCTGACTGGGAGGTCACTAAAGATAGGAACTCCTAAAACAAAAAATGGGGGAACATGATGAAGGACTACATTAATAAAAAGTTAACCAACTCTTTCTAAAATAAAATTCCGAGCTGGGTCAAAAAGATGCACGATATGTTTGTCAATCACCAGCCTGTTAAGCAGAATGTCTACACGATGAGCAAGGAGATACAAACAACAGACTCTTTGAGTGTGAAATAAAACCAATTGCATAAGGAACTAGAAGATGTCACTAACAAATTAATCATCAAGAGATAGGCATTAAAAATTACGGATGAGCAACTGCAGGCTGAAAAGATGAAAAATAAAGAGTTAAGGAGCTAATTAGATGGCCTTCAGAAATATTACCAAGAAAAGATTAATCAAATCAAGGAAGAAAAAAATAATAGAATTTAAATGACTCAAGCCAGTCATCGAAAAGCAAATAAAGAATCGGTGGGAAACAGTCAAGTATCTTTGCTTGAGTCTAAAGAAGACGAAAAATAAGAACACAAATCAAGAAAGAAAATAGGCAAGTTTCCCTTTAGTCCATAATGCAAACATGGAAATCCTTTTAAATTATCAACTTTATAAAAATAATAGTAAGGCGAACCCGAAAAAAGTAGAATCAGTGTCGAAGATCAAGATAATTGTAAGCTCAATCGACCTTTGCACTCCAACAGTATCCACATTCGCAAAGATGTCTCTTCTCCCGCCAATAATTCAATCATCATGGATGGCTACAAAGGTGAGAGTGAACCCATAAAACTGAAGAAAAGAGTATATAATCGATAGAACAAATAGGAATTCACCAATTACAATGACCACTAAGAAGGCAGTGTGAATCAAATAGGTGAGCATCCGAATAATATATCTGTTTGTGAACTGAAGGATAAGGTCAAAGATGAGAGTGCTGAGTTAGCTAACAGTTTGCAAGCCAATAAAATGGCCTTGATACCCACTCTGTGTAAAAAGCAAACTAGCTTTATTTCTTTAGTCAAAAGTGAGTCGAATCAATAAAATATTAAAAGAACCGTTCATAAAATGCCTATTAAGTCAATGATAGACAACAAAATTATAGCTGAAGTCAATCTGACAGAAACATCAGCAATGGACTCAGTTCTAAGCAGTAACCATTTATAAATATCCAAAAATTATAAGCAAATTCTCTAACTATTAAATACATTAAAAAAGGAAAACACAATATCAAACGAGCAAAAATAGTTATTAGTCAAAATAATTAAGCATTATTTCGACAGTCATTTTCAGGAGGAAAACTAGCCAATCAAATAAAAAGACAATCAGACAGAAAACTAATAGAATAAGTAAAATCTCATCAAATGCAGCACTCTTTCTCAAAATAACAAAAATACTATACCAACTGATTTACCACCAAATACCAAAAATCATCTCCCAAGAAAAAATAAATCACTACACACTGTTAGACACTAACCATCAGAGGCGAGGCTCAAGCTGCCTAATATTTCAGTTCATCAGCAGGAAGTTAAAGTCAATGAACCAGCAGAGAGGCTTGGAAAGGACACCATAATCCTGTTCATCGACTAAAAGGTTGCTTTCAAATATGAGTAGTCTTTTATACAATCTCACCACCAGAACCAGTCTGTCAAACCAAATGAATTGCAGCTTCAAAAGTTATCGAGTCTCTTTGCAATTTTATAAAATATAAAGAGCAATAACTATGCTATTTATAAGCAAATATGCTCATTCATTCGTTACCCTTTTACATCGATAAAGGACAGCATGGTGGTCATTGACATAATCAGTGAATTAACATTCCCTTCTTTCTGCAACTACTTCTTCAAGATTATGTGGTTTCATAAGCAATGCGAAATCAAGGAGCAGCACCAATTTTGCCTTCATATTTAAAGCTTTATTAACAAAATGCATAATTTGATTTCAAAAGATGCCGAAAGGAGTGAGAATTATAAGAAGGAGAGAAAGAGCAGACCTTCGTTGAGGAAAAACCTTAGTGGAAAAACTGACCAGTGATAATGTATATCTACTAAAGCTATTGACCAAATGCATTTACTAGACCTTGTTATTCTGTATTAATTATACAATATTGAATGAAAAAATAAAAAGATTTCGACGAGATGGCCAAGGTGGCTGTAATAGGTGATTCTGCTGTCGGTAAGACCAATCTATTGCTACGATACGTAAGCGCAGTTTACCACCAAAGTCACATGGCCACCATCGGCATTGATTTTAAAGTCAAAACAATTGAAATTAATGGAATGAGAATAAAAATGCAGATCTGGGATACAGCTGGGCAGGAACGCTTTCGAAATCTAACCAGTACCATCTACCAAGGTGCAGAGGCAGTTATACTCGTATTTACTATTTCAATTAGACTTACGCCATAGATAGCCGTCGCTCCCTTGACAATATTACTAAGTGGATGGAGGATGTCAAAAATTTTGCGAAAAAGGATGTTATTTTAGGAATTATTGGCAACAAGTGTGATTTGAAAGCTGAAAGAGTTATACAAAAGGAGGAGGGGTAAATGCTGGCAAAAAAAATGGGAGCTATCTTTTATGAAACAAGTGCTTTGGAGAATATCAATGTCGAAGAAATCTTCAGAAGCATCGCAGAGCAACTATATAAAAAGATATCTGCTAAACCCAAGCAAAAGTAGTCTGGACTTGACCATGCAAAATAAAAATAAAAACAAGGGTCGACTCCCTAGCCATAGTTGCAAAAAAGTAATAAAAAGAAAGACAACAGTTCTCCAGTTGAAGTAAAATCAAAAATCGTGTTGAATAACCAAGTAGTAAAGGACGGTCCTGGACATAAGCGTAAAAAATGTTGCTGATATTGTTTTGAATAACTAAATATGAAAACCTTCAATACCCTAAAGTTCAAAGTAATATCCTCAATTTGGAATTTTATGGCCTTTCCTTTGATTTATACGATCCTAAATACAAATTTAGCACCCATGATGGTAATCTCATGATTCTCTACAGAGTGGTAGCGTACTCTTAAATATGTTCTTTGAAGACTATTAGAACAAAAAAAATGTTTTATAACGGCTCGAAGGGTTTTTTTTATTAATTATCATTGATATCATTAAATTATTTTTTGTTTGAATTGTAGAGTTGAAGGTTTTGGAATGACTAATGACTTTAACAAAAATATAAAAATTAATTTCGGAAATGTATTGAATATGGAGTTTTTGCCTATTCCAAGTATAAAACTTAGAAAACTTCAATAATATTTGACATTCTAACATCAGCTGCTTCAAGGTTCATAATCACCAGCAATTGCGAAGTTAGTGACAAGTACGTGATAACATGATGTAAATCACCTATTTTGGAGAATATTGGTGCTCAATACAAATTGATGGCTCTCCAATTTCATTTTAATGGTGAATATGAAATTAAATTTTTATTAATTATTCCAATAACATGATTTAAAATCCATAGGTGTAAATTGGCTTAGGTTGCTCCTTTTCATCACAAAGGTCCATACCCACCAATTGCTCCTTGACGTCTTAACCTGACCTCAAAAAATGTGGAATTAACCAACACACCTGCCCAAACCTAGAGGATAATTTAGAAAATCAATCGGAATGCCAGGGCGCTAAAATTATTATGTGGCTTAAGAATAAAGGAATTGAGGCAGGATTTCCTGAGGACTTGCTCCGGGGACATAGAGAGGAGCAGAAACGTGAAATTGTGGAGAAGGTTGGCCGTAAATCTTCAAAAGATTTGGTGATAAGCTCTACCCTTCTTAGTCGCCGCAGTAAGAGATCGGTGGAGGTTACTGCATACTGATATTATTCCTTTTCTCATTTGAGATTTTTAATACGATTTACTCATCTTTTGGAGCTTGATCATCTATTATTGTTGGACTGAAGTTGACATAAATAAAAGATAAAAAACTTCAGCTGATGATATTTATAGCAAATAAAGTGACTCCATGAGCGTCCTGCAGTCAAACAAGTAAATTCTATTATTAAAGTTCATTGTGTTTCAAGAGATGTTTAAATTAAATAACTGAAGTTGCCTACAACTCAACTGATCATTCTTTTATGGGGGTGGATCGCTGATTAGATAAAAGGTAGTTCGAATGGAGCAGACCAAAGTATGATAAATAGATTATGTACTCTATTAATCCTTTAAAATGCAATATATTATAATCTCAAATTATCCTATTTTATATGGCTGTGAGAACAGAGTGAGCAAAAAATATTATTCTGTCAAAAACTACTGTTTAATGAAGGGGTCTTTTGACTTAGCGCACTGCTGAACTTTCAATTAAAATTATTGCTGTTCATCACAAATTTGCACAAATATTGCAGAAATCAGCTAGATTAAGTCATCTTTAAAGACCACTACTCTTAGATACCATTTTTATTTTATCAGTTGCTACACAGGATTTGGAAGTCTTTGACTATAATAAAATAATTGATGAATATCAAGCATAGCCTCTCTCAAGCCAACTCCCCTCACCGCAGTCGAAGGAGTAAAGACAGCCCCTCAAATATTCCAATTCCCATAGTTGCGTCTCCCATCAAGTACCTGCTTCATAACCACCTCAATTTAACTATGGGCAGTGAGCTCAATCGCAAATCCTAATAAATCGAAATCATCAGTCGACTACTTCAGGAATGTTCAATTTTTAGAGACATTGGCGTGGATTTGTCCTAAAATTAAATCATGCAGGGTACGCATTTGCTCAAATAGATATTTGCAATGGAGTAGTATTGATCTACTGCGAAAGTCCGCACATCATGGAAATCAAAGACAACTAAATCTACATATTCTTTGAGGGCCAAGGCTTCGAGTACATGCAGAACCACTTCGAGGACGACCGCAGCCGTAAGTATAAAATATACGAAAATAATTAGTATATCATGCTGAGGAAAGTCAATACGAACGAGTATTTTTTATCATTGCAGGACTATAACCTTCGTTATCATACTCCTCACAAGTACGCTGGCCTTTATCCAGAAAATACCAGCTGATGGTTGACGAAAACACCCTCATTGGCAAAATATCATAGGATTTGTTTTTCAGACTGTTTCAGTTCAAAATTTTATAGCGCCAAAGGAACATTGTGGCTTTTCTCAAAAGGATTGACATCTTCAATGGGCTGCCCAATCCTTTCTTCTTATAATTCACCAAGTTTATAAACTAATAGGAGAGGAAGAGCAATTAAAAAATTATTAGCAGGTCTGAAAATAGCAAATATGTGTATCTGATTAGGTCAGGTGAAGTTTAAATTCGCTATTACACTGAGAAAAACAGCAAGTCCACATCTTTTATTAACCAAAATTACGTCATTTCCAGTGGCCGATTATACTCAGCTGAAAAGATGGGACCTTTTCAAACTTTTGGTATGGATTTACCTGATGGTCTTAATAATAATTCAGATAAAGAAGTGGTATGCCTTAGCGATTGCTCTTTTTATATTATAGATAAGCGACTCTTAGCCATCATTATCACATCTTTCTAGCTAGAATTTCAACATAAAAACAAACTGTTTGCCGCTGTGAATATCAACAGTCAAATCAAGGGGCAAAGTTATTGTTCACCACAGCAGGAATTACTCCTTAAAAACGCTGAGCGTATCAAAACATCAGAGAGAAAAATCAGAGACATTAAACTGCGTTATCTTTCATCTAATAAAGCTAAGAAGGAGACAGAGCGAATTCCCACACCAGTTTAAATCAGCGTTCGTAAAACTGTAGAAGATATTCTGACAGAAAGTAAGCTAATTCCTTCTCCCGAAAGAATGAACAAAACCACGGATGGTCGATTTAGGACTGTTAGTGAAGCAAAATTTATTAACAACTTTGGAATATTGGATGAAGAGAAATATAATATCTTTAGCAAGAAGCTAGAGGAGGAAAAGGGAGATTTACACCGAGAAACTGCAAAAATAAACCAAATTTAGTTGAAGCCTATGGAAAATGAGAGTGGTACTGTTTCACCAGTCTTAAGATACTCTAATGCCTTTGAGTATAGAGATAAATTGGAGAGTACCAAATTCATTAAAACGCAAGCCATTCGAACCGATCGTAATGATAGTTCAAATAAATTTGTACCAAAGGTGCAAAGCAAACCGAGTATCTTGAGCAGTACCCGAAAGTCGAGTACGAACATGATTGGAGTGTTTTTAGACAGGAAGATTAAGAATGAGATTATCAAGAAGGTTTAAAAGGTGAGAGGTCTCAACCAGAATTAGAAGCAAATTGAAAATAGAAATTTAAAGAGACTGTTTGCTTGCCGGGAGGGCAAATTAATCACGGCTATGTCGGAGCTAGATAAAAAGACTATTGCCGAGGATATCATCGAGCGAATGTCTGATTTGAAGAGCAATCCCCTCTTGTTGCAAATTGAAGGGGAGCGTCGTAAAATGGAGCGGCAAATGAAACTAATAAACAGGAAACCAAAAATAGGGGACAGTCCTAACCGTAAGTACAAAAAGGAGGATGAACTCATTCTTATCAAGAATAACCAAGAATGAGGTGTTTTTAATATATTTCTATGAGATAAATTATATCGAAAGTGGAGAATGTTATATATGGTTGATTGACCACAAGATTAAACTGGGCTCACCTTTTAGTAACCAAATAATTTAGTAACTTATTGAGATACTTCTTGTATTAATATAATTAATCTGAGCGAGACATGCGCGATGCTAAATCAGAATATTGGCCTAAGAATAATAGTTTAACGGCAACCGTACCTCCCCTTGGGGGTCTTCATGACTCTTCTATCCTTTCCAGTGAAAGTCAAGCTGAATTTCCCACTGTCGAGCCAGAGTAGGACTAAAATTTTAATCTGCTTCCGAGCTCACGTCCGCAGTAGGACGAAATTCAGGAGAGAACTATTCGGCGGTCGATGGTTAATCGGTCTTGTATCAGAACATCGAACTACAGTTGCAGAAATCTGATTAATATTCCAGCATAAATTCGTGGAGTAAATGCAGAAGGGTTGAGAAACGTGCAAAAAATTGATTTATCCTTCAACTCGCTCTGCGGAATTTAGGAGTTAGCCTTCGAAAAACTTTCGTCGCTGAAGGAACTACTATTAAATGACAACGAAATCGCAGACCTGCCTTATCTTAGAATAAATAAGTGCAAAGGACTTCGATTAATCAACCTCACCAATAATAACTTAACTCTCATCCCTCCTTTGGACAAAGTAGCTTATCTTCAAGCCAGAGGTAATCCAGTGAGGTTGGTGACTGCCTAACTGATGCACCTGCAAATGGAATTTTTAACCATTGACTGGATGTAGTATCTGGTGGAAGTGGGCAGCGAGGGCGACAACTTTAAAGCCTTTACTAAAGAGTATAGTCAATTCAAAAAAGATATTTTGACTAAAATCGACTTTTCTAAATAGGAAAACCGGAGCTACTGTGATTTTCATTGTCTCTTTGCCATCCGCCTGTAAAACTGCGGCAGCAACGATGATAGATGCAAAAACGCTTTGTTCTCGGCGCTGATAGCTCGATCAGTGCTAAGAAATGACTGCTTTTTTATTTCCTATCTTCGCAATTTTCACAACTAAATAAACTACGCTTCTCTAATGTACAACTGCAGACTACTTCTCGAACTAATTTTGGAGACCAATCATATGGATGCTCAATAGCTATTCAAGTTACGCAAGCTAAACTATTCAGATCTCTCGACTCAGTAAGTCTACTTTGAAAGTGTCAGGCTTTGCTGTCAATATTCTAATTATGAATTCTTCAAATACCTACTCAGTATCAAATAACGCCGCAAGGCTATTCAAATCTACTCCTGCCTCTCTGTACTTATTCATGAGATCCTTCATCGGTATAATCGATAAAAGCAGAGCGATCGCATCCTCGTAGAATTGATGAGACTGTATCAATAAATTGCAGAGAAAAAAATTACAGTGAAGCTACCGAGCCAATATAATCATCGCCTATTTAAATCGCTGAGCCAAGCGGCTTTGGATATCTATAACAGCTAAAATTTTAAGAACTTATTTTAGTTTGTAGGGGAGGCTGACAGCACAACCCCTTTGCATTTTGCAATGAAGAGTCGGAATTAATAGTTGATTAGAGTTCTGCTAAAAGATAACTAGGATGTACTCGCACGCTGTGAGACAGGTAGCTCTTGCAAGTTTGCTCCGGGTAGCACTCAAATTAGTCGCAAGATGATCTGGAAAAGATAAAAGCAACTAATTAAGGCTCATTGGAATAGCATAGAATCGACAGAATATTAAAATCCAATTATTACAATTGATGAGCTCAAACTTCAGAATAAAAAGAAAAGCGTAAGTGCAATGGTCAAAGCAATAATACCCTATGAAGATTTACAATCCTCCTGCCTCACCTATCGAAAACCTTAGGAGCTCTCTTCCAGTAAATTAGAATTGACTTCGTCCTGCGTTTGGAAAAAATAGTGTTATAAATAAGAATTACTTGCCCATCTGTCAGCAAAGGTATCATTGTTAAGTGATTTTACTTGGCACAAATCTTACCGGAAGAAGATAGCCAACACTGATGTGGCTCTGTTTCTGCTTCATAAAATAGGTGAACTTAATCAGGAAGAAGAGGATTAGACTCAAATTTTCAAGAAGTTGTAGGCTTGGAGTCAGTTAACGGAAAGTCTGGTATCCATTTTTGAAGCTGCAGCTAAAGATGATTTAATTGGTTTTTAGATTTTACATACAATGGAAGGTCTTACTATTGGTGGACGAAAGCGGAACTTATCCTTGACAACAACAGAGAAAACGAGCAGCTACATAATCGGAGGCACTTTTTGGTGTTGCCAAAATGCGACTTGCGACTGATAAATGTCTTTTTTTATTATACAATAATTTATCCTTTTCTTGTCAATATCCTTGCTGTGAGTTTAAAATTTAATTTGAAATGAATAACGTCTTTTATCCATTATTCAGTAAATCCTTAGCCAACTCTCGCAAACAGAAATATTCTTTGAAGAACAAACATTCCAAAACGCAGAGGAGAAAATAAAAATAAGACAGAATTTCTTCACTCTCATGGGTTAAATCAACCAATCGACTTAAAGGGAGAATCGGCACATCTCCCATGAAGGGACAGCAACTCACTTATAGACCAATAGATGATAAGAATTAGCTGTAGGAAAGTCGTAAATGTTGCGCTTTTTTTGAAAACAGGAGTCAACGGTTAGATTTTAGCAACGCAAGATCGATCAATATCAGAAACCACTAAAAATAAAATTTTGATTATGAGTTTATGAAGTCAACAGCGTAGAATTTGAATAGTTTCAACCTGATTTCAAAATAAGCAGGACACCATTAAGATTATATTGGGCCCTTCAGTACATCTCTTGCTTTTATTGTCAAAAATGACGAACTAGCATTAAATCAATAAAGCACGTTCGCATCCAACAACTTCATTAGAGTGTACACTTAAAACAATCCCAATTCAGATAATACAGACTCAGTTTTACAGGACAATTCGAATAGAGTCAAAGAAAAACTCTCACTCAGCCAAAATTATAAAGCAATCCATAGTAACAAATCTAAAATATGTGCTTGCTTAAAATATTCTGATTTGAAATTGCCTGTAAAATTAGGCAAGCAAAAACCTGTTGCGAATATTTATGAGACAAGCAGAATGATGTATCAGCCTAGTGAAGCAAATTTAGGCAAAACTTTATGCAGTTGTTTTGGTAAAGATAACGAAGGATGCTTGTGTCAACCTAAATGTCGATGGATGACCAAATGGCTCAACATGATTAAAAATGAATCGCTCCAATGCTAGCAGGAGATAAATCAAATAAGTTTGCAAAAAATAATTCAACAAATTGAAAAAGATACCTCTCGCACTCACTCCACCAGCCCAACCTTCCAAAATCCTCGGTATAGATCAGACCTTAAATAAATTTTAGTTGGTTATTGCAAACTGGATTGGGAAGTGGGTTATGTCCAAGGAATGAATTTGATTGCTGCCAGCATTGTCTACCATTCAACAACAGTTCATGATAGCTTAAGAGTAATGAGTTTGCTAATGAAAAATCACAGCTTAAGAAATATTTATATCAATGATCTTTCTTATGGCTTTGAAATGTCAAAAAGATTAGTATTGCAACTGAGAGATTTATCCTTTGATCTCTACAACTATTTAGTACAATTGGTTTTATTTAGATTGAGCAAAGTGTGCAGCTATAGTTGTTCGTCACGAGCTGGTACTTATCTCTTTTGGGCAGTTTCGTCCCTCTCACAGAAATGCACTTAATCATCGATACTTTCCTTCTGTATGGATTTAAAGGTATAAACCAAATCATTATAACTATGCTGATTTATATGAGGGAAGAGTTGCTGATGAAACAGGAAGAATAGCTGATACTATGTTTTTCAACACAGGAAATGAGTAGACGAGCAGCAGAAATCAACTGGAAAGAGCTTGTAAATCGTAGTAATTTTATTGAGCTGGACTAATTTCAATTTTGATATGAATTGGGTTTATAACTTTCATCTTTATTAATCCCTTATCATATGATACATTAATATTTAACTCCTAATTATTCAATTGAAGACTGAAATATAAGCTGGTAGAATATGCACTTTGTCCCAAGAAACACTATTGCTCAATTATTATAATTTGACTTGAAATACTGCGCTTCTATATGGAATTTGTTCTAAATCCGATAGAGTTTTCCTCCAATTAGTAAAAATGAAATGATATTATTTTTTTCATTAAATACCCTATTAGGTATATTTTTTTATTTTAAATGGAGAGTTCGAACTCATACAAAAACAACCTGCAGAAGATGTACAATCAGAATGCTACAGTCGAAGATTCATAGCTGACTTCCTTCTTTTATTTAAAAACCCTAGTATTTTGTGATGCTATTTAGGCATTGTAGTTTCTCATCGTAATCTTCACTCTTGTCAGCATCCTCGCCGTGCTGGAGAATTATTTCAACCCTAACTCATTTGTTTCTGCGGATAAACTCTACTACATCGCCACCCTCTTTACCGTCCTCACGATGGGTACAATTATTTTCTAAAAACTGGCTGTAATGGAGTGGGTCAAATAGAAGAAAGACCTATAATTTAAGCCTATTCAGGAGGTGATCTACATGTTCATATAAATTTTACTGCTGGTGCCCACGCCAAACGCAGCCATGAACTAAAATCTAGCCCTTTACACATATGATATTTACGAAACTCCCATTATTTTTTATGTGGAGGATCTAATGGCTGCATACGTACTGATCAGATGTTTGTACTTTCTAAAATTTGTGATTCACTGTGAGTTGTACTATGGAAGTCGGCCTGATCGCTTATCAAGGTTATATAGTGTAAATTTTGGTACTTGGAATGCTTTCAAATTCCTCATCAACGAGAAACCTGCTGCTATTTTGATGGCGATTGGTCTGCTGAATTATGTTTTCTTGCCACTGGTTTTACTGGTTGTGGAGGGGTACCTATATAATAATTCAGGAAGGTAAATGACAAATTAAATACTTTCATCGCCTGTCTGTATTATCAGGTTGTGACTCAAGTGACTGTAGGATATGGTGATATCACTGCCAGTACTTATATTGGTCGTGGTGTTATGGTTGTATCCATCATCATTGGTATAACCACCACCTCTATTATTCTCATCTTCTTTATGAGACTTATGGAGCAGGATACGAATGAATAGGAATCCCATGCATGTATTCACTCTAATATTCAGTATTGGGAATACTCCAAAGGAAGGGAGAACTCACCAAGGCAATGGTTGAACGAATTGAAACACAAGTGTCCTATCTCAGCAAGAAGGTTCCTCTCGAGAAGAAGGAGGAAAACTAGGAAAAGCTTAACTAGTTTAAATTCAAAAACGCTCGAAAAATCAGATACCAAAGGTAAACCGTGCCCAACCTAAAACGCATGATGATGGCGAACTTTACAACGCTGCTGGAAGGTTTAAACTAACTTAAGGAGACCTAAGTTATGTTGTCAAGATACATTAAAATTATCTAAAATTCTAACACTGCCAAAATCAGAAAGGACAGCGATGCCTAGCTTAGCGTCTGATGTTTTCCTACTCTACTTTACTTTCATTTAATCGATCAACTCTTCAGATAAACTTTGAGGTAATTTTGCTGGAAAGTATTTTATTAATGAATATATATGCTTTTGGGCGATTAATGATGTTAACTATAATAGAAATAATTGTTAGTATGGCTGAGTTCACCAAAATGATGAGCCCTTAGTTTATTGCTCAGATACTTTAGAACCCCCTCCAGAATGAGAAGTGCGAACAGATGCACGCAGGTACCTGCAACGGCAAGGCATTTTCACAGTTTATAATGGGCTGCAAGGGAGTATACAAAATGTACCTACTGGTTCACCTGATTCCCCTCCTAACTCTTAAACGCAAAAAATTAATGGATAAGTACCTCACACATCACATAGTCCCATTCTGGAGCTTAAAAAACTAATTATTGGATTTATCAAATCCTTACTCTTTGCAGGAGGGTATTCGATGATAGTTCGCAGAATGATCTGCCTTATGACTCAACTCTACAGTTACCATTTCAGTTAGCAAATAGTAATTTAGGAATTGGATTGGTGTGTGGCACAACGGCAGGAGTAACTTTAGCTTTTTAGCCCATGGGAAGACAAGTATAAATAGCTTTATACGTCCTCAACAAATCGATGGAGGTGGGATACAACATGCTAATAAGGCGTAACTATCCAATTCACGTCCCTATGGGAGAATGTTGGCTGACAGCTGTTGCCTTGACGATACTGACGTTTGTGTACATGAACGACCCTTGGATATATAGGGACAATTATAGAAAAGTGCTGGATAAGATATTGGGAGCAATCTGATTATGAAATGATGTGTTGTTGGTCACAATGATCTCCCATTTTCACTAATTTTGTTATGATTATTATTGTAATAAAACTAAGTGTCAGTAATTTATGTGATGTTAGCCTCACATCAAGCAATAAATAAGTTATCCATATCCCTTTGGCATAAATTTATAATAAAAACCATAAATGCCGTCAATAAATGGCAAGTTAACAGCAGCCTCGCTTCTTTATCAGATAAGCATAAACATTCCGGTTAGTAAGCGCACTTCTTCTTTATTCAGATTATATAAATATAATTCTTCCAAAACTCATGGGGTGTGGTTTATCCGGAGCCATTATGCCAGCTCAAGCTTAAGAATTTCCTTCTTAGGCCCAGTAACAGTTTCAAATACATTTACAACTCAACAGAATGTCACCTAGCAAATTTCTATGCCCCAAAACTTTTAACAGCTTCCAGCCGAATTCAAAATAGTCAAGTGAAATCCAAAAGGAAATGAGCTCTGCTAATAGTTTGGAGAAATAGTCTTGGTGTCTAAATGGTCTAACTACTACTCTTGGCAGTTCAAACGACTTAAAATAAAATACGTATATTAAACTTTAGAGTGGAGGCCGGACAGGTAGCAAGCTTCCTCAAATTGTTAAGCATAAAAAGCGTTTATTAAACCAAAAGCTCCTCTATTAGAAACAGCTAAAGAAAATCTACCTTCTTTGATATATTTCTTTTATTTTTACAATTCCTTCCTTCTCCGCACATTCGTTAGCTATTTGCAGCTGCGAATTTATGTCATATGGCTTTTATTTCAGTAATGTTTGCTTTATTAGTTATATGAAGAGAGGCTTCAATCGCTATGGAGATAATGGCGATGATTAATCCCGCTCAGATCAGGGAAATAATAGTCAAGCCAACGGCTTCACCGGCATCAACTTTGGACTTATGAACCAACTGGCCAGCATCAACCCTAATGGCGGAATATCATAAGGAATTCTAATGACTCTGTTTCAAATTATTGAACAACAGTCTCAGGCCTTGAGAGGCCTAATGGGCAAAGTGTAAAATATAACTCAGAAGACGGTAGAGCTGACTGAAAAAATAAAGTAAATGAAGTACATGTTGAGCGAAGGTAGAAAAAATAAACACGAAGAACGTGATACTGGCCACGACTAAACCAGAAAAGATTGCATTAAAACAGAAACGATGAAGGGGGCTGGCGATATCATCGAGGCACCTGCCCTCATCCGTATACTCTTCGGAGCGGAGAAACACTATGAATACAAACTACAACTGGCACAAAAGTTGGACCTCCCTCTCTATCGCGAGCGCAATTTTTTGTAAAATATTGTCGATTCAGCCTTGAAATTTAGCTAAGAAACTTATAGGGTAACCCTGTTAAAAATTGCAATAAAATTCCATTGAGCTTAGCACTGTATAGTTCATAGAACCCTCCTAAATTTATTGAAAAGAACACAGCCGGACAAAAGATTCTGAAAGGATACGTTGAACAGAGTTTACATCAAGGTGCCTGCCGCTTTTAAAAAATACAGATCAAAGAAGTGACCTCCCATTTCAGAAATGGGTGGGTATTCATAGTAATCATCCCTAGCATGACTCCACTCGGTAGTGCCAGCCCCAGTAGCGAACACTTTATCGATTATACAAAAATTGAGCCACTTGTTCTGGAGAAGGTGATTGTCAAGGCAAAAAAATTGAAGTAGCCACGTCATGGAGTGGAAGAAGTGGAGCGAGAAGGTGGTGAGGATATAGAAGCATAGCCATAAGTTGAAGAGGAATTAAAGGCGTAAGACCCTATCTATTCTTAAGAAAAATGATCCTTATTCCTTTCAATTAATTGAGAGTCATCATATACCAATACAACCCTTTTTTGATCAGTTAAGATTTGCTTTCATTATTATTTTTAACTATAAAATCTATTACCATCTTTTATAATTTTACGCAAATGTAATAAGAACATAAACTGACTTATAGACCATTCAAATATCCACCTGATTTTGCACTTGCTCGCATCCACCAACGCGCTTCAATGCCTGGTAGGGTTGATCGACTTTAGCAGACCTGTCCTTGTTGCAAGGAAAAAGTGAAGGTGCCCTTCAAGTCATGGTGGGATCGCTCTATCGAGAAAGACTTCAAGATATACGGCGGAGCCATTGTGAGTTACTTTTGGCTGCTTAAATTATACAGTCTTACTACTTTGATAGTGGTAGCCGTCTATGCAGCCTATTTGCAGTATCTGGACAATCACTATTGCGGAATCTTGGATTAGGGTAATCTTAAAAAGGAGGTATGCTCCAATTTGTTTGGCCTTTGGATTATTTCGAATGAGGACCTTTATGAAATCATGAACGACAGAAACGATGATTCTGTTATCGTGCGCTTTTTAACTCTTAGGTCAGTGGTTTTTTTGGTTTTGCTCATGACCAACGCAGGGTCAATGTACCTGATAAAGTGGTTTAAAATACGGTACCCCAGTCAAACTGATGTTTCTGACTTCAGTTTAATCTTTAAAAATTTGCAGGGAGTCGGAGTGGACGGGCTTTTAAAAACATTAAAGAGCGAATTTAAAAATATATAAATCCGCTAAGCCTTGATTATTAAGAAGGCAGAACCCTATTACACTGCTTATCAACTTAAGTTAGAAACCTACTATGCGATTAAGATTGAGGATAACTAAAAAATCAAAGATAAATTGATTAAAAAGCTGAACAAATTGGATAAATTTTGCTCTGATAATGAGGATGACTTCTATGACGAAGGTAATCGGGCTATTCTAGTTTTTACTTCTCTATCAGCAAAGAGTATGATTGAAATACGATACACGGCATCTCGTTGGGACAAAATCAAAATGTTCTTTAGCAATTCATATGAATAAAAACACGGAGTGTATTGCTAGGCTTGCCCAAGAGTTGAGGAAATTCTATGGAATAACATCGGCAAGATAGAGAACCAAAACTTTCGAATGAAGGTGTTGTCGGTTGTATACTTCTTCCTTATTCTGAGTTTTTGTTTCTTATTTATGTACTTTTTGCTGGAAGTGGTCTACATCTACTAAATTGCAGACCCATGGAAGTCTGTTCTGCAGAACTTGATCATGACATTTATCGTGGCTGTCGCTCTCACCTTTCGACAACTGATGAACCGCCTCTCGGAAATGCGTTTTCCAAATACTTACACCAGTCGCACTCTTTTCATTGTTATCACTACTGTCCTCTTTCACTTCATCTTTTATCTGTTCATTCCTTCCACTTACTTGAGGCTAGACCATAATAAAAGAGGAGTCATACTTGAACTCATCTCCAATCAAGCGCTTATGTTTATTTTAGTTCAAATAATTCTGGCGGCTTTTGACCTGATGTACTGTTGCTGGAACAGAACTCGTTAGAGGGTGTAAAACGAAGATAAGCCAGTGGGTTGCCAGAAATTACTACATAGTCGCATTCAGTTTCCTCGTTTTCCGATTGAATTCAAACTAATAATTCTCTTTAAAATCTGGTCTTTCATCACTTTCTTTGCTTTTCACGTGCCCATAGTGCTCTTCATGATTCTATTAGTTCTCATCTTTCTCTATATAAAAGACAAAAGGAATCTTTACTATCACTATCGTATGGAGGTAATTCACAACGACGTGCAATTCAACTTCCTCAGAATTTACTCAAACGTGTTCACTATTTATATGTACATCACCTTTGTGTTTACACAGCAGCATATAATTGAGTATTTTATCGGCGCAGTGGTGACAGCAGGCACCATTCTGCTTCAAACTATCTACTTCCGCAAACTTAAAGATGAAGAAAGTACGACTGCTGATACCATAATAGCTGATACTCTCTAGGATTTGGAGCTTGATCTCACAAATGTTAGCTCCTATCGAGAACAGTATGAAAAATTTGTGGAAGAGGCTCGTAGCGATGAGCTGGACATAGAAATCAAGCAGTTTTTGTCGAAAGAGGGGTATGGAACCATGCAAACGGAGGAATCTTTGAAATAAAAACTAATCTGATAATAGTGATCTTCTTATATAAAGATAAATAATCATAGTCAATGAAAGAGCCATCATTTGCTGCATTCATGAGGAGTTATGATACAGGCCCATCCTTAACCCTCAAGTAAGTTGTCTTCAGGATTGGTGATGTCTAAATTTAATAGTTTGATGTTGGGCTCTATACTCGCCTGTTGGTGAGTCTCCCCCTACAAATCTGATTTGGTGGATGTTATGTAGCTGCTCTCCTCAGGAATGGTGTTAAGTTATCTATTGAGCCCGATTTTCTGTGGATAATTAATGGCTTGGTCGGAAGTTGCTGCACATCCCATCGATTATAATTATTGTATGAATTATTTTGGCAGCAGTACACTTAAAAATGTAAATTCGCTCCTTTCAAGGTATGAATGAGTATCGTGAAAATAGGAAATATATTTTGGCAAAAACGATAGCATCATCCTTTAAAATTATCGTAATATTAAATGATAATAATAGTATAAAATAATTAAAGGATAATCAATAGTTTGAAAAGATTAAGTCTAAACCAATACTAATTAAACAACTGAGATATTAGACAAAAAAATTAGTAAAATCAGAGTTAATGTTATTATTTTAGACTATCCTTCCTCGTTTGATTCGGGTCATGATGTTCATATTTCAACTCTTCAATCATTTCAGGGGGAAGAGTTTTGTAGGTTTATGGAATGTTCATTATTATTAGAATCATTAATAAGCACGCCATCACGAAAGTTATGATAATTGATACTCCCACATTTTCAAAAAAAGATTTTATTGCTGGAGTCATCACAACTGCTGTGTTGTTAGCGACTCCTAAAATCTGCAATGCAAGTGAACGGATTTGAGTTGGCAGCATCTCAAACTGAGCCATATAGCAATAATTCCAGGTTGTTGTGCCAATTGCTCTGTAGAGGAAAAGTCCAACTGTTTGGATGAGTTGAAGAGATTACGGGCAATTTTGGCTATCCTTACAGGAAGCAAACAGAAATACGGGCAGAGACACGGCTATTCCCAGCAGTGAAGTTACATATATAGCATTCTTCCTTTAAAAACTATTAATGAAGAAATAGCAAAAGATAGAAGCAAAAATTTATGAAGAGCCAATTATTATTCCATTAATGTGAATGTCCATCGCGTAATCCTCCAGTACAAGCTCAGGAACGTTGAACTCAAAAGTCAATAGAAATCTGACACAGCAAAAGATAAAAGTCATTGACCTCAAGGATTTAAATCGCACCAAATCCGCAAAGGAAATTCGATAGTCATGCTTTGATCTTTCATTTTATTCATATTCAGCTTTAATGCAAGTGAGCTATTAAACAGTGATGGCATGATCGTCCTGCCTTCCATTCAAAAGGGCAATTCTTTCAAAAACGGAGCACGCATATTCAGGCTCATAGCCAGTGATTAAATCGAAAGGAGTTTCTTAGATGTGAAAGACCAAGCCCCCCATCATTATAATAAAAGGAAGGATTTGATAAATAAGTAGGATTATTTGCCAAGAGTCAAGTAGCATGAAGATGAGTCCGTTAAAAGTCACTCCCAGAGCATAGAAAAAATAAATTACCATTATATCTTATCCCCGACGGGTTTGGGAAGTCGTTTCGGTGATATAGCAAGTGACAACTTCAGTTTGGATGCACTTGGCAGCAAAATTAATAAATAGTCCAATGCCTGCGATGAATAGGGTGGGACTTATGATGGTGAGACCAATTCCTATAATGTTGGCAACGACCGTTATGATCATCAGCTTGCGTTTGCTCATCATTTGACTCAAGAAAGCTCCAGATATCACTCCAATGATGCCGCCAATGTAGATAAAAGTTTGAATTTTGTCAATTTAGACAGATGATTAGCACCGATAATCTCCAAATTCAGTGGCAATCGATTAAAATTGTTGCTGAATGAATGCTAATCTATCTTAGGCAGGAAGTGAACAAACATAATCATGGCAGTTTCCAGTAATTGAATTTGGGCATTAATATTTTTGGGAATAGAATAGAAAAGGGTTGAAGAAGGTCGATGCACCGATGGTAAGATAAATGAGTGACCAAAATATGAGAGTAATATTTTGATACTTGCCTTCTGTACCTACTCTTTCCAGTAAAGAATAGAAAACCCTGCTTTTATCAGTCATTTCTTTGCAAAAGCACCTAATTAACTTGTATAAAATCAATAAAAATAATTTTGAATTTAAGCTCCATAAAATTAAAATCACAACATTTTCACAAATAATGGTCTGTTGTAGCTTGGACAAGGTTAGGTTCTTTGTAAATGATATGAAAAAGTCATTTATAAAGTTAACTGAAAAGTCATTATATAAACGCTGTAGAAGAATGGAATTGTAAATAGATTTTATGGTTTGCCAATTTTAACCATTTACAAATTGTGAAACATGAACACAACTCTCATTATTATAATCTTATATCCTGATATATTTGCATTCTTAATCAACTATATCATTTAATTGAATTTAAATTTAAATTTAAATCAAATTATGCGTGGGCATATTCAAACTATTTTATCTTATACCATGAGATCACTAATCAATATGATAGGAAAACGACCTGTTTGCAGCATTTTATATTACCAGAATACTTAATCCAATATGCATTATCCAAATCATATCTAATATTATATCACATCTATAATCAATCAAAGAAAATATGCTACAAATATAATCAATCTTTATCATTTCAACGAGGACTTCTTCTTCATGCTTTTTTATGCCATTTCATTTCCTAGTTTTTCATTTATTAAAAAAAAAAAAAAAAAATCGAAATCCAGATCCTTAAACAGTACGGTGAGGACATGTAAAAATACACAAGACTATAAGTGTTTTCTTAGTTAAAATCAACCCAAATTTTATTTCTAAAGCTGAGTAAATTAGGATTCTTAGAAGAGATAAAGCGAAAGTCATTAACATGCTGACTACCTACGAAAGCGCTGCTGATCAAGAAAAAGGTAATATGCTAATACAGCTCCTTCTTATTGAGTTTACCCTTTAGGGGCTTTAAAAATAAAGCAGCTGCCTTTCTGGTTTTATTGATCTTCCCATTTGGGTTCAATCACTGCCAGTAAAATACTGGGACAGAGTTGATTTTTTTAGGTTATGGTCGAGGAGTCGTAGGTTTGGTAATGAGGTTGAAGTTTTCTTCGTAGAATTCATCCTGATAGATGAATTGACGCTTCAACTCTAAAATTAACTTGTTAATGATAAATAGTTTAGTTCACAACTGCCCTTCTAAGATTAAATTAAGCTGACTTTCCAACCAGAATAAATATTGAAAAATTTAAAATGATGCTGATAATAATTATCAGTCAAACAAATCATAGAAATTAGATTTGGTGAACTTATAAAGCACTCATTTCCATTTCCCGCTCTAGTGTACCCATCAGAACATCCACTTTCTTTCCACGCGATTTAAAGTATCCATTTGCAATACCGAAGTTACTGAAAAATTTAATTTACTGAGAACGAAGTCTGAATTAAGAGTTGCCTATAATCAGGAAGAACTAGTCATAAGTCACAACTCTTCTGTTTTTCTCGAGGGGTTAGAAAACTTATCGATTATTTAGCGAAATTATGAGTCCATCCTTGGTGGAAGTCATTTTAGGGAATATCTTCCCCTCAGAATAGGCAGCAATAACATAACCGTTGATGAGCTTAACCAACACTACAATTTGCTCATTATTATCAATGTATGAATGGAAATTAATTTTATTGAGGGAGTCTAACCGATATAGAATTTTTGTCCTTCTGATGGTCCTGCCTGATCGTTTCTCCAAGGTTTCACGCAAAAATAATTTATATTATGGTTCATCTTGAAGAATTTCTCCAGGGAAGAAAGCCAGAAAATCATTTTTCTGAGGATACCTTTCTTTGAACTCTTTGGAAACGACTAGATATTTATATTTATTCTCAGAAACGATAAGTTTTGATTCATACTATTTGACTACTTGCTCGAGCTGTTGAATCTTGCTGTTTTTATCCTTCAATTACAATTAACGTTTCTCTAGACCTGCTTCCTTCTGCTTAGTGACTAACTGAATTTGTTCAATCTCTTTGTCTTTGGCTGATAGTTTATTTTAAAATTCTTAAACTTTTTCTTAAAGTTAAATCAGCTTAAATTTCTACTCGCCTAGGCATAATTAATTCTCTGTCATTTACTTGAAGTGGCTGTTTTATAGTTATTTATTGTCTTTTTCTTTTTGTTTTACCAAATCAGTTAGCTCACTGTTTTGCTGTTTGTAATACTTGAGTTTTTCCCTCATCTCCTCATTCTCCTTCATCAGCTAGTCAGTAAATGGGGCAGTTTATGTTATGATGGAGTTAAGACTAGCTGCTGTTTCCCTCTCCTCCAGAAGTTCCTTCTCTTTGTGCTCTAAGTTGGATTATAAAAATCTTATTTTTTCTGTCATTGAACGAAGATTTTTCTCGAAAAAAGCATCTTGCTTATTCTTTTCCTCCAGTCTAAGTGTCTAAGCTTATCTGGAATTAAGTTTACTCTTCAAATTTTCATTTTCATCTTCAGATGCAATGATCTTTAGCTGCAGTTCTTTGATTGTCTACTCAAGAGATTGTATCTTCAATTAAGGCCATTCTAAGACTTACTCCATATTGTTACTCACTTTATTTGTGAGCTAATTGACAAATTTTGAAAGACTTTTGACAGCCTATAGGTCTAATTTTCTTAATTCCTACAACTCTTTCATTCTGTGCTGTCTATCTTAACTGCCATAAGCAGGTTCATTGAGTCTCTTCACATTTTCTTCTCTTTTTTTAAAATTTTCTTTCACATCAAAAGATATATTACTTTGGTTATTTTTGTTACCCTAATCTGTAAATGATCGGAGTAACTCAAGCTATAGATTAGCCTCTTCTATAGCTTTGTTTTTATCAAAGATTTACTGGCGATACTTTTTCAATTTTATCCTTAACAGTTAAACATTTCGGTCTTTTTAAGCATTGCCAGTATCATTGTAAATTGAAATAGTTTGTACCTTTTCGGTAAGATCCTACACTTTTGCCATCAGTATTTTTCTCTCCTCTTTCAATATTTTATTCTCGTCATTAAGTTTGATAATTAAATTTTTAAAGTCATCGACATTAACGTCGATTTCTTCATAAATGTCTTCTATCTGTATTTTTCCTTGCTTTTTTGTTTTTTTGATTTCGCTTAATTCTCTCCGAAATTGAATGTTCTTTAACTTCAATTCTTACAGATAATTTTGTTTAATTTTTATGGTTTATTACAGATTCTGTTTTCTCTGCAGGGCCAGCTCATTTTGTAACGTCCATTTTTATTCAATAACAGCTTGCTTTTACCGACGCTCATGTTCCTTGATAGATTTGAGTTGTTCATTTTCAGCAGAAAGTGCGATGTTTCGAGATTATTGATCTAATAATTGTTGTTTTAGCATATGATCCATCTAAATACCCGAACATGACTTATGGAAATTAATTTTATCTTGAATTTTGTTCAAGGAATCGTAAAGTTGATCAAACAAAGCACTATTCCCTTTCAGGCTTTTTCTTTAATAAATATCAGATATAATCTATTGCAAATTCCTCGATATGGTCATGGCAACAACTGAATTAAGAGATTTCTTTTTCTTCAAGGACAACAGTTGTTGCAATCTCATTTCTCTCTCAGGGTTCATGAATCCAGTATTCAATGATATTTTGGAAAATTAAGGAGCTCCCTCTTCAGCAACGAGAATTTCTTTTAATTTTTAAATTTAGAGTCGATCACAGACTAATTCATAAATTAAAGGTTATTGTGAGGCTAACTTCGCCCCTTTTTCAAAATTATTTATCTGAATCTGTGAACAAATTTATTCTAACAGCTCTTTGAGTTCCTTGGCTGAGTCACAGTGAGACTTACCTTGAGGAGAGATAGAATGTTCAGGATTGGTGGATATTTGATGGGGAATAAAGGGCTCTTAGGTAATGGTTTCCATACTTTCTATTAGTTATAAATTGATCAAGCCTAATTACTGATATAAGGTTTTGGAAGGGCCCAATATGCATAGTTATATCAATTGATTGATGTTAAAATAATGAATGGATCTTAAAATGATGTTTTGCTAAATATTGGATATCTATAACTTTAAAGTTAATTGTTATGTTCCCAAAGCTATATTATAATCAATTCTTTTCATAATCAATTCAGCAGGTATTTATCGTATTTATCAATGCTGTTATGCAATTATATGATGATCAATTATCTATTAATATTAGTTGACATGTTTAATAAATCGACCTCCTCAACAAATTCAAAGGAAAATGACAAGAAAGACATCATTCAAACTTACAATCACTCAAAAATAATCTTCGCTGGCTCAATCAAAAGGGAAAAGGGAGTGTTCTCACGGTGGAAAGACAGAAACTTCAAGATTCTGCATGCTCCTAATCACGAAATTATGATGACCATTTCGCATACAAACAGCAAAAAAATTGAAGAAATCATTAATTTATCATTCAGTCGACTCACTAGTAAGTGCTCTGCAGCAGATCATCATATTTTTTTTGGATTAATTGTTCCGTCAGGGAAAAAATACCTAATTGCTGCTGTGAATGAATAAGAAACTCGAAGTATTCATGCCACTATTTCAAAAATCAGGAAAGATGCTAAACAATTTATAGAGGCCAGCAGTGAATATTCTGTTAACGAAAAATTAATGAAAGACTATGAGGATTAGTTGCATTGCTAGGAATTTTAAAGAAAAAGCAATCCTGAGGATTATCCCAACTTATAATTCTAAAAGGAGGAAGAGTAGAATTAGAATGACCATGAGCCAGCCTAAATATATAGTACCGTCCTCAAAATGGAAGAATAAATTTATGATTAACTCATATCTCCTCCGCCTTCGCAAACGCCCCTCGTTATTTAAAAGCCCCTTTCCGGATAATAGTCGCATTACCTATAAAGTGACGAAGGTTTTAAACTACACTGCAACCTCAATGAGGGCCGCCTTCTTTTCAAATGCCAAAAAGTAATAAAAGCAAATCTTCTCTTGACCACCCATTATAATCATAAAGATCTACTTTAGTCATTTTTTCATCTGTAGCTATGGAACTAAAGAATAAAGGAATATAAGATTATTAATAGAATTGATGAAGGAATATACATGGTTTATCTCTAGCTTAAGTCCAGCGGAGTGTTTTCCTCACCAAAATATGCTTATCTTATGTTGACGACGTGGAGTATTGATAGCTCAGTGCTGATGATTATGAAATCTTTAGATCCGAATCACTTTGAGAAGCAGAGGGGCTGTATTCCCATCAGTTTCAATTTATTTGTAAAGGTTAAGGATAATGCCGGTTCTTAAAAATTAATGACTGCAGTACTAGAAGTGAGCTCACCGCAATACTATGAATAGGGGTTAAATTTTATGAAAGAACTGAAAATTTATCAATCTTTTTTGAAAACGACATATAAACTTCCTCGTAGAATCCTGTAGTGGCGGCACGGGGGATAGCTTAACTATCTTTCTTGATTTTTGACAATTTTTCTTATAATTTTACTGATTTTATGAAATCAAATTAGAAGCAATCATTTAATTAAATTAATATTTTTGATCGCTTATTTTTGAACGAAATATACTCGTAATTAAGTTATCGATGATCATTCAATCCATATGAACATATCTCACTTTGCTAGCCCTTGCTTTATGGGACATTGAGGGCTAGATCTTCGTCTTGACTGAAGTCGATCGAACATTCTTTTTTGTTTTTTTACTACTGCTTTGATTTATTTTTACTGCTTTTTTTACTGTGCTTGCCTCGTGAAAACTTTTGGCCTATTTCCATTTCATCATAGTTTTGCTCTAAATTTACCAATTGAAAAAAATTGACACTGGAGTAAATTCTTCGCCTGCCATACTATTCCAATTTTGGCAATATTTTAATTCAAAAATTTGAATAAACAATCGTTTACTTATTATAGTTGAACTATCCTGACTTTAGTCATAAGAGTCTGCAATTTAATGAGCCCTCTCATATTGTCTATATGCTTTGTTAACGTAATCATAAATCTGTTTTAGCAATTCCCTCTCATCCTCAGGGGATAATTTTGTTTGAGATGAGATTGATTCTGATAAAATCATGGTGTAGTCATTCAGCTTGAAACCTGCGTTAATGTTATAGTCAATAGCATTTAGCAGTTATTTGAGTTCTTTTTTGTTTAATAAATTGGATATATATTGTTCGAAATTGTTGTTTCGCATGTTAGAAATGAACAGCCATAGCTTATTTATTAAATTTTATCTTTGCAAAGGTGAAAGGCCAAGATGGACGATAGAGGAAACTGGAATTGATGGGAGATAGTTGAAGAAAAAATCAAAGCTGTCCTTACTTTATTTTAGCTGCACTAACTATCCAAAAATATCCACATGATGAAGCCTGTGTTTTAATAGCTTTTATCGTATTGAAAGCAGTTTCTACATGTGTGAATAGCTTGTAATTTCCTTTTTTTATATCTTTTAAATTTGTTAGAAAAGAAAAGACTTTGTATTCAGCATTATCGTAACAGTTCTTACACAGGTTTAATTGCCATCAGGGAGGCCTTCTTCTTGATTCATTAAAAGTGTGCATTACAAGTTCTATAGAACACTTCTTTTACTGACAGATTTTTTAGATGGTTCATAGAAGACTTTGGCATCTATTTCTTTGCTTACCTTATTATCAATATGAAGTGAAAAATCTTTTGGCATGTGCCTAGCCTTTTTGGTGATTATTTCGCCTTCGATATATCTTTACGTTTGCCAAACTTCATCCAGTGTAATATTGCACTGAGTAAGCAAATAGTCCATAACTATATGATTTCGACTGCTGATTAATCCGAGAGGAATTGTCTGCAAATTAGGTGTGGATGGATTGTGCAGCATTTTTCCGGCTAAGACTAACTGTGTAATCTCTCCTACTGTCATTTGAGGTATTAAGACCAACGCAAAGCTTTTTCTTTCGAGTAAAAGCAAGTTCACTTTAATGTATCCTCTCATGAACAAATTATAGATCTGATGATTGTTTCTAGCGGCACTTCAAACTCATGATCTATTAAAATTATCTTACATTTTAAATGATCTAAGGCGAAAAAATATCATTTATTAGCTTGACAGCCTTTTCTTGAGCTCTTCAGCTTGTCCACTCGATTTTCAACCAATATTAATAGAATGAACAGCTATCCTTCCTTATTTTTAACATTTTTGGAGCTGCCTTCCATGAGCTTGCGTCCAACAATCTTAACTAAAGCATCCAGATTGTGCACTCCATCTCCAATAAGATCGTAAATATCTAAAATCAATCGATTAAGATTGGTAAAATTAATGATTGACTCCTCTTTATTAGTAAATATATACCAACAACCAAGATGAAGTCGGTATCTTTCAGAGACACCTTTAGGGTCTAACTTTTGTTAATAAGTTTTGCTGCACTAGATTTGATCGCCATAATTTTTTTGTTGCCTGCATACAACAAGTCATCTAAATCAAACAAATGTCACCTAGATAATTCATATTATACCTTATATAGCGGCAAGTATCTTCTTAGCGGTTTTACCATTCTATTACCCGTTTATGGCAAAATAGCGAAGCAGGGATGTATTATTCTTTTTGCAGACCGACGTCACCTGCTTATTCTATTTATGAAACCATGAGTATCCAACAATCCCTTCGTTCTTGATGATGTTCTTGCAAGTCATTGTTTATGATTTTTATGCAAATTATAATTGTCTACAAACTGTTTCTTATTTACGGTCAGTTAATTTGTTCTTCGTAAATATTTAAGGAGTCTGATTGGAAGACTGCCTTCGGTCAGTTTGGAGAAGTCCATTTTTAAGAGCAGTGCTAAAAGGTGTAAATTTCTCTCCTGACTAATATTTACACTTTACCAAAGATTTAATACTATGCGTCCTTGATGGGATAACTTCGGCCTGATTCTTAGATTGATTTTAGTTATTGATGGGCTTACCGAAGGCCATTTCTACTTTTGTTTTTATTTTAGATAGACTTCGCGAGGAAAGCTTGCCTACCGATTGATGCCTGTACATCTCTATAATTATTATATCTCCAATTTTTATAAAATAAACAGTCAAGAAATCATTCATCTGAATCCTCAGAAAAACTTTACTCCTAATCGTATTAAAGGAGTTTGGCCTGTGCATTTAGGATTTTATAGTATTTAGCATTATCTAAATTTGTTTTGTATGATTCAAAGAGAGCGCTAGGAAATGCACTTTAGATGTTTGGATTATAAATCATATACTAGAGATCGATGAGCAGCACTGTGAGAGTTGTATCCTTAGAATACTGCTTACCGATTTGATTAGCCAAAGTGCATACTTGCCCATTCTAATCAAAATTGAGGTGAAGAAATCTTTGTTCGGTCTTATCTTCTTTAATGATGTTGCCGACCATAATTTCAGGAGGTTGCTGAGGGTAGTCATCATAAATGAGCATGTAGAAGACAAGAATCCTATTTTGATAATAGGTGTTCTGGGTATTAAATTGAATACCTTTCTACCTGTTATACGGATGACATAGAGTTGATTATGTTATACTTTCTTCTCATCAATGTAAGGCTATATTCTAATTGCTTTCAGCTACATTTTTTATTCTCTCAGGTCTCGAAATTAGCTTAAATTGTCAGTAAATAATGTTACAGCCTTTTCTGCATGAAGCCCGCCTTTTTTATAAAAAAGGTACCTTTAATTCTGTGCTTCTCCTTATTTAACTGTTTCAAAATATTACTCGGCAATTTTTTCATAATCTTATATACTTATCAATTATTAACACTCGATTAAATGAGAAACCAACCATCTGCAACTTAGGTCAAGTTGAATATTAACTATAGTGAAGTCAAAAATCATAATGTATGAAATCATAGTAGCAAATCAAAATGATTCATCCCAGTTCGGAGATAAATCTCTACGATTTATTGGTATTTTGGCTGGAATTTTTAAGGCCAGCTTCAAAGGCTTTGACTTCGGCTTGAGTTTCTCCAAATCCACCAGTTTATCAGCAGCTAGTTCAAAGCAAGGCTTCATTTTTTTACTGATCAGATCGTGCTAAGTTATGCAAAATATACCCATGAGATTTTTTCGAAGGCAGCGTGCTTTTTCAATGCACTAAAAGAGCCACATAGTCTAGACTCAGGATTTTTGTTCATGAGGAGAGTAATCAGTGAATTGAGTTTAGCATCCCTCATATGCTTTGGGAATTTTAAAGGGTTTTTAAGAATCTATTGATAAATTTGCAGAGGATCTTCAGCATCTTCGCCAAAGGGTACAAATCCAGCCATAAATTAGTACAGCACCACTCCTAGCGACCATAAATCGACAGGAAAAGAATATCCCTTTCCTGACAAAGTCTCAGGAGCCATATAGTTGGGTGTTCCAATCATAGTGAATGTCTTTTCAGTTCCACTCAATTTTTTGCAGGTTCCTAAATCAATCAATTTTAAATATCCATCGGCGCAAACCATGACGTTTTCAGGCTTTAAATCTCGATAGATGAAAGACTTTTCATGAATGGTTTAAATAATATGCAGCAGCTGGGCGCCATAAAAAATAGTTTGTTCAGAAGTGAGCAATCCAATGACTCTGATTGCATCAAATAACTCCATTCCGTTGATAAACTCGGTCAGAAAATAGATAAAATTTTAATCCTTATAAGAGCGGATGTATTCCATGATGAAGGGGGAGGAAATAGCGTTGAGGGCTATTTTTTAGTTCATTAAGTGCTTTTCTAGCTTGGTTTTTATAGCCTCTTGCTTTGAGATACATTTTAAGGCATAGAAATTATTCTTCTGACTGTCACTGACCAAAAATACGTTGCCAAATTGGCCTTACCCTAGCTTTTTCATGACTTAGAAGTCATAAAGTTTTAAATTTTTAGCCATCTAATTTAAATTCATCCGATTGTTTCTTTGAGTTTACAGTATCTTGTTTATAGATACACTGCTTTGAATAGCTTAGTTCAGACTGCACCCAAAAGACTTGAGTAGGTCAGTCAGCGTGCACCAAGCAATCTTTCCATTTTCTTTCATTTTAATTTAGTATCGATAAGTCTCTTTCTCTTCAGTTAAACAGTTCTCTCCATAAAGATGAGATCGCTTTGTACTGTCTGAAATCAGATATTGACCTTCAGCGACGAAGAAAATTAGGTTCTGGCATGGATCCTATTTTTTGACCAGAAATTAGCCAGTTTTAACATTTCTTAGCTTAAAACAGTCGATAGCTCTTTATAGATATTCTTCAGACAGTTTTTAGAATATCTTAGCACTTTTTAAAGCCAATCTTGCCTAGTTCCTTAAAATAATCAAAGGCAGTCCTTTTCCTAGTGCATTTTCAATATCTTCTATTCCCACAGCCATGACCTCAGCCTCTTCGACTACTCTAATGGTCTCTCTCCTCAGGCAACCTCTCGTCAAAGTAGCGTATTATTCAAATGACTCTCCCTTGATGATGAATCCCTTCTTTTCATTGCCTTTATATCTTTATAACTTTCCTGATTTAAGGATATACACAGACGAGGCAAGTTCATTCTCCTTGCAGATTTAACTATGCTTTTAAAATTTTTGATTGATGGCGATGGAGGCGAGTTTGTCCTTCTGGTTGGGAGTTAAGTACTCTATATCGATGAATGGTTACTAAAGAATTGATTTTTTTAAATAAAAGACCTATTTTCTTTGTAATTTTTGGTGATCATCGAAGAAACGGCGGTTCTAAAAGTCTCCCTGTCGATAAACCACAAAAAAGAGGGTTTAAGAGCTTTGATAGATGCCGATCTGGGAGCTGAGTAGAGCAGTGCGAGTTATCCAAAACCCTCGCCCGGTTCAATGCATCTTTTCGCTATTCCATTGATTTAAACAACAAGTCTTCCCTCTTGTAAAATGAAAAAGGAGCTTGCCAAGTTGTTTTGTTTCATGAGGTATTGGCCCTCGGTCACCTTGCACAAACGAAATTTATCAAGCAGAAGCTCTTTTATTTCCTTATCTTCAATTAGGGTTGAAAAAGTGAAATGAGTCTTGAGGCTCTTGAGAATGAGCGCCTTGTCATTGGTCGTCTTTTTCTTGGCTATTTACAGAAAGTTTTCATAGATTTAGTCGTCGTAGATGGCTCTCAAAGCTCCTATTTTTCTAGTTTTTCTTTTTCCCTAAATCTAGCACAAATGATACTTCTTCATAGGTGTTCTAAGTTTTAGTGTTTTCCAATTTGAGGTCAATCAGTGAGCTCACCAATCGAGCATCCTTCCTATCCAAGCACTCCATTATTTAAATATAATAGACTGACTAATTATTCCATTCATAAAAGAAGAAATAAGCTCATATTCAAATTTGATCGTTTTTTTGATAACAAAATCCATACACTTTAGTCTCTCTAAATTATTCAGGGATATCATCTTCTCACATGGAGTAAGCCCCTTGGTCTATCAACACCAGATAATTCATTTAATTTAGATACAGTATTTTATAACGATCAAATCTCTGCACATAAAATGAAATTTATTGGTTAATCGAAGGAGGAGGCAACTTTTTGTTGGCTGTCGACAGGGTCCTATCCATTAAATTTATTCAAAATTTGATAATTATTATTTGTCACAAATATATCATTAGAATTTTTTAATCAGAAATGGCCTAAAATATTATCAGACATTTTCCAGTCATGTGCTCGAATGTTATCACCAAAATTCAAAATATGCAATATGCTCGACCTTTTAAGGTGGTCGATTGCAACTTTGGCTTTGGCGGACACTCCACCAAAATACTCCAGATGTTTCCCAATGCTATCATGTACTTGTCTTGCTAGCTAGTCAGGCATATGACCTTGATCCGAGAGTTATTGATTACTATAGATAGCATTACGAGCCATAACTCACTGAAGAAGAGAAAAAGAGATTGCATATAACCAATGACAATTTTTCTTCTCTGCAAAGAACCAAAATATTTGAAAAGTTCGATGTTATCCTCGCCGACTTTGGCTTCTGCAGTTTTCATTTGTAGACTTAGCGTGGCTTTTCTTGGTTGAAAGATTAAGAGCTCGATATGAGATACTCTTCAGATGGTCGATTGTGCTCTGAAGTTGTATAAAGTCATTTATATAGATTAATAACAGCAGTACTCTTGAACTCATGTCAATATTATAAAGGTTTGGATAACTAAGGGGAACCAAGATCATTGCTGAAGCCATTATTTAAAATCGGCCCATCAGAACTACCAAACAATTGAAATAGGCAATACTAAAATGCTTTCAAGAGGATAAGACTCGAAAAATAGCCCAGGTGTTCCAAGCTTTCAGAATTGCAACTAACAACTAATTGAAGAGTATCGAGTAGCTATGTATAAGTCTATAGCATTGCCTTCAACAAAATGGATTGTTTCTAGGAATCACATTTCATTCCCTATAAAGAGATGTTATTCATCGTTTCTGGCAGCAAAAATCGAAGTTATTCTCCAAAATCGAGAGTGAATCTCCCACCTCTTCAGAACTAACTTTAAACACAAAAAGTAGATCCGCCAAAATGCTGAGTTTTCGTAAAAAAAGTTGAATTGACTATGCTGATGGCATCTTAATAAATTTTAATAACTTATAGACGATAAAAATTAATAAATTGGATGATAACACAGTTAAAATAAGGATATCAATTACTGAGAGTGGTCAGTTGTGATGGATTATCTTTCCTTAACTTTTTCTTGTGATCCTTGCGATCAACATCCTCCTCAAAACGAACAAGGGCAGACTGACGGGCTTATTGCATCACGAGTAAGTTGAAATTTCCTCCTTCATACTCGCCTCGACTGTTAAATTTCAAAAGATTCTTGTACATTTTAATCATTGGTTTCCGATTAACGTAGTCGTGGATAAAGAAAGGACGCCAGTAATTTTAGTCTGCGTTCTTAAAAAATCCTTGTTTTTTCTGTTTTTTATACTCTCCTTCATCCTCCTACTCCAGCATCAGCTACTCCTTGATCGATTCAAACTTCTACTACTTTTATTACTTTTTTTGTGGCTCACCCAAGAAGAAATGAATAAATTTTGGCATGAGTGCGCCTAATATAATTGTTGTAAGGCAGACCATTATTAGTGTGGTACTCTTTATGACTGATACCTGATCTTTATTATTCTCAGTGTCTTCAATAGTAAGAATGAGGGCAAATGCCACCGATCCTCTAATAGTGCCGGCTAATGTAACTATAGAGAGCTCTTTGTTACTAACTTTCCATTTTTCCTTTTTGAAAAGTTTGAATAGCATGGAAAGGCCAAAAATAGCAGTTACCCGAGAGATCACACAAATTAACAGTTCTAAAGCCAGAAAGCTCAGTGATATTACTTCAGTCGTTAGATAGTATATTGTAGATATACCCAAATAGATAAAAACAATGGCCTCAGCAATAAACGAAATGGACTGGAAGCCAACTCTAAGTTATGTATGTTGTACGCTGTGGCATGCATCCCGCCTACATCTAGGTTGTAGAAGTTGTAATGCGCCAAGCCCACCCCACTGATAAGCACAGTGATTACTCCAGACATGTCTAACAGTTCAGCTACCACGTAGCTAAGGATGCCGAACATATAAGTTATGACCAGTTGTATAACTTAACTATCAACTAAAAAACGAGCTTTCCTGAAAAGATAAGAGCAGAATAAAGCTACGTCAATTAAAATATACCAGAAGCCATGCCAATAGCGATAGAAGAAATAACCGTGACTACAAAACTACCAAGAATTTTTCCCATCATCTCCCCCGCCCCCATCTCATGCCCGTGAATCTCGATTTAGTCGAAGATACCACCTTTATAATGATAACAGTACCAACAACCTTAAAAAGGATGATAGCGACAGCATCATTGACCATTCCCTCCCCGAATATGATGGAAAACATCTTAGGAAATTAGCTGGCTTTTATTAAAGTCAAAGCTGCAACTGAATCCGTGGCGGATATCGTAGCACTATACTTGATCATTAGCCCTGTTTACAGATTTTCGATGTGATTTCCCGAACGTAAAGGCACAATCCAGTGAAGCTCATTGATGGCGTAGGTCAGTCCGAATATGACTCCGAATGAAGTAATGGTGCCTAGCAGACCAAAAAGAAGTATGTACATAAAGTTTTTGCCAAAATCTTTCTTCTTGAGATTGTAGCCTCCAGCGAAAATCATTGGCGGTAGAAGTCCATAAAAGAAAATTTCTTAATTGAAGTTAATCTTATTGGTTTAGTTAAAAAGATAGAGTATTGTACCAAAAGCCATCCCAATTAGGATGCCTATGCCAGTCTCGTGGATGACATGAATCTATGTGGGGGATGTGCTACCTTTTTGTGTTCGAGATAGTTGCCCAGCCCCGCATAAAGGATTATCATGGCTATGATGCCCATGAGAATGAGCGAAAATTCTTGAAGATCCATATATAGAATTAATATTATACGCATCACATATACAAAATCATTATCTGGGGGATTAGCACATTGATTCAAAAGAATCCTAATCTATTTGCTACAACTGAAACTTTAGCGCATGCTACACTCCCGCTACTAATTTGCTATAGAGATCGGGGTCCAACTCTAAGTCACAAATAAATTACTCAATTCAGCGATAAATTTGGCTGCAGCTTACTTGTAGCACTCACCCTCATAAATTACTAGCTTTTCGCAACGGCCCTCATCGATCTCGATGCTCAATACGAGTGGATGACTGCTACTTTGTTATTTTTTAACGAATTGTTCTTATTTTGGCATTGATTAGCAAGGAAAATGATTATCGCTTGTCTCATCACTTTGCTAAGATGATTCTTTTTTGCAAAGATTTATTGTCCTTGCCTTTATGAGGAGGTTGTACCGTTCTTTCTTCATTCTCTGAAACATTTTTTAATTGTAGGGCAATCCTTTTTCTTGAATAATGCGACGAACTTCCCTTTCAACCCTGCCTCTGACCATTCTATTAATGGAGTCCTGCTCCCCCTGAATAGGAGCTTTAGTAGATTTTTCTTTCTGCTTGACATAGAGCTTGGGATGAAAAGTAAGCTCAGAAATGGATTTTTAATATTCCACCTCACAAGAACGTTTGTCTCTTCTCTTCTATAATGATTTCTCCTTAGCCATTTTATACAGCATGTCAGAACGACGGTTGCCTGCCTTACTTTCAAACAACTACTTTGATCGACTAGTTTCAATGTGACTATCAATCTATTCTGACATTTGACAGAAGGTTTTCTCCGCCAAGTATCTTTAATGTTGATCCTTACTCTTAGATCTATTTGCTATCAAATCTCTGCTTCTTTGGCAAAGTTTAGGACTAAACGGAAATTCTTGGTCGTTATCGGTGGTGGTTTTAACTTTTCCGACTTGTTCCAATCGCGTATACCTGAGATCATCATATTTATTCCAAAGATAGTGATACTTTTCCATTTTATACTCTGGACTACGCATGTTTAGTATGCTTGCGGCAATCAAAATGAAAGTACCCACGGTCTGCCCAAAGCCGCACAGCTAATTCCACAATTAGCTTACTAAATCGTTTGGCACAGGCTCATAGTTCTTTTTAATGAAAGCCATTTCTTGCAGGGCTTGCAAAAACTGCAAATAAGTTACTTTGGCCATCAATAACTCGGGAGGATACGTACCAGTCAATTCCATCATTATTCCAGTGATGGTGGTGATGAATTTATTATAACTGAGTTGCTGCTGACGATCTTTACTAAGCTGAGTCCGCTCCTGTAAGACTTACTATTATGACAGCCAATTTGATGATTGCTGATGAGGAGCCTTCTACAATAAGCTTTGAGTGTGCGGTTTGGAAGGCATGTTTTACTTGTTTTAACGGGTACTGACTTTCTTGAGTTGCAAAGGGCGAGGCTTTGCTGTTTTTTAATTGTGAGGATGGCATTTGGTTTCGGCTTGCTGAAATGATTTGATGAGGTCTTTGTAGGACATAGGCTTATTATTTTTGGTGGTGTCCATTTTATAACTAAGCTCTAACTGAAATATTTACAAACTAATCCCAATAATAAGCACAGCCCATCAAAATTAGATAGCACTGTAATTTTTAAAGTCATTTTGCCAACTATCAACCATATATTAATGAATATTGATTGACAAAATTGGCAAATCATCGAATCTAAAATATGAGGGAAATTAATAAATAGTATATATGTAAAGATTGCAGAGAATTTATAAAATGAGGATAAATATATGTGGACAAATCACAGCCACTTTACATGAGGGTATGCCTTGACTATTTTAGCTGAAAGGGGCTATAATATGATTTTTTGATTTATGAAAATGACGAGACTGAACGCCCAACTTACCCCGAAAATAGTCCATCTAATGTTCATCGACGGGAAATAAGCTAACTGAAACTGGTCCCAAGCGGCTGCTTCCCAAAGAAAAAGCATTTGATTGTATGTAGTTGTAAGAATTACTATCACCATTAAAGGAATATTTGTGAAGAAGTAAGCACGCCAAGGTCTAGCAATGTTGAAAGCCAGCATCGTGATCACATAGATATTATTTGTAAAAATAAAAAGTACATTTGATTACAGTCCTCCTGTTGAAAACCCTCCTCCGCTTTCGTAGTTTGCTATGGCATTGCCCATACCACCGTTCGCATAATAGTAGTCTGGTTCCACCAACTGATATATCGCAATTATAGCAATTTGCCCAGCTACCTGCGCGCCAAAAGCGAACAGCATTTGCATCAGATTAGTGAAAGAGAACAAAGAACTGCGAGGACGCTCAACACTAAGATCCTTGGCAGTGGCTGTATATCCAATAAACAGAATGAAGAAAAAGTTGAGCACTAAATCCCAATAGAGATATTGCAAATCTGCAGGATACTGAAGGTACTTTTCGCAAATAACGGTAGTTGTGTACTCAATCAGAGAATATATAGCCATTATGTTGAACAGTGCGAAGTTTGTGGCTAATCCCGCACGACATTATTTTATGAGCTACACCATTGACGTTATATTTGCCACTTGAGAAGTAAAAGGAGCTGATATAGATGCCTAAGCTTGTGAAAGGGACAGTCCGATGTCCGCTTGCTTAAGAGCTCCACAATCGTTAGCACCATCTCCACACATCGAAACTTTTCGATCCATGTGCTGATAGGCCATCACAATTTTTGCCTTGTCATTGGGTTTGGTACGGGCAAACACCGATACATTGTCCATAAAACGCACTTGTGAAGGGGTAAGGTCAACAATAATGCCGGGAAATAATTCGTTAAATGCTCTCCCTGTTATACAGAGCTGACAGTTCATTGATTCTGCTTTCTATGAAATTGAGTCCATAAAATGTTCAGTATTAATAAATTCACTTTTGATGCTTTCTTCGACGAATACATTCTCAATTTTTGTCTTTGCAGTCAATATAACTTAACTTGTATTTTGGTGCGGGTATGTGGACGGTTTCTGGGTGCTGATTTATGTGGTTTATTCATCATCTTGAAAGTTAAAATTCTCTTCCGAGAATTTGCCGTCACTGTAATCGCAGATGATCATGCCCTTATTTTTACTACTGATATTGCACTTGTAGCTAATATTTGAGCCAGTCAAAGTATTATCACCTGTTATCATTACGCATCCTATATCCGCAGCCTTTAACTGTGCAATTGCCCCCTTTGTTTATGGTTTTAATTTATTTTCGAACACCTAAAAACCGTTAAAGGTTAACTAATGTTCGGCATCGGCTCTCGAGATAACCTTTAATTAAGATAAGACAATGGATTTGCTTGCAATTGCGAGTACTCTAAACCCATGAGAAGCATATTCTTTGAGAATGTCTTGATAGTTTTTGGGAATGGAATTCTACATCATGATTGTTAGCATCATTTCCGGTGATCCTTTAGCATAGACTTTACAACTATTAGTGGCACTGATGTGGCAAACCACGCTCATGCGCTGCAAATCTGCGTCAAATTAAAATCTTCGGTAAACTTCGCCTTTATGCCCTCTCTAGCTGTCAAAGCCAAAGATAACGTCTGGATCAGCATGGGACTGGTTGAGATTAAACCTGCCAAAAAGAAAAGTTTTAATCTCCATTGGATCTCCGATTAACTATGATGTGGTTTCGATCTTAATAATGGAGTTGTTGCTGGCCATGTTGAAAAGTATGTTGGTCAGATTAGGATTAGCAGATTCATCATGCAGCATACGATTAATGCTATGTTCGTTATTTGGGATGGCAGCGTTAAAAACACCACCGCTGGAAGGTATCAATGCATAGAAGTCCATATAATCTTCTGTCAATGTGCCAGTTTTATCAAAGCAGCAAAACTCTATCATTCCTCCTGCGATTACTTTGCTCTGAGCAATGCAAAAAATGCTCTTTGACTCTAGTCTATCTATGGCATATATAATTCCGAAGGTCATGCTCACAGGCAGAGCAGGGGGTACTGTGATGGTGATCAGATCAAAAAATTTCTGAACGAGGTCTGTAGCGACAACGTAGTCATGGATCAGAATGATGAGCACGATAAAAGTAGAAACTGATAGTACAAATAAAAATATAAGGTACTTGGACGACTCTTTCTGAAAAATATTTTCTTGCTATTTTGGGAAGAGGATGATGCGAATCAACTGTCCTTTAGTTGTCACAAAATTAGTGCGAACTACACAAACAGGCACTCCATAAGCCTAGCGATAGGATTAGAATTTAGACATTTTCTTTTTGTCGTTTACTTGGATAATGGTTGTTCCTTCATAAACGAATGAGTTTTTATCGATAGAAACTTGAGCATCGCTTGTGCGAGACTGTGAGTCTGCTTTCTTAACAACAGGCACCGACTCACCTGTGAGAGCACACTCATTGATCAAGGCGCTTCCTTAAAGAATTATGCCCTAGAAGGGTATTTTAATGGGATCCTTCAAAAACACAATGTCTCCAGGAACAACATCCAGAGAAGAGAGAGAGTGCACCTTACCACTTCTCAGTACATTTACCTGCACCTCATAGAAAGCCATATTGAAAATCTTGTTATTGAGAGTCATCATCTGATAGAGGTTTATCACCAAACCCACCATGGACACAAAGAAAAGGGTTCCTGCAAAGTAGAAATATTTCTAGTCCCAAGTCCAATAGGACACACTGAACAATAGGAATAAGTATAATGGTCGTAAAATTTCACGGATTGTTAAATCCAAACAGTGTGGTTTTTAAATTTCCATAGTGCCAGGGCCGTAGGTATTCTTCAGTTAATGAGCTTGCGCTTCACTTAGACCCTCCTCAGTCCGATTGCTTTTCATCATGGCTGCAATTCGATTGCGATAGGTGTACATGCTTACTTTCACTACTTCTTCATCATCGATGATATATGTCATATATCTGTTGACGAAATAGCTGTACAGTTTACTGCTTTCCTAACTCACCATGAACACCTTGGTTTATTTTAGAACGATACTCACCTGCTCGTCGTAATTCTGGACGTAAAAATGAGTTGCTTATCGCAAACTGCAATAATCAAAATAGAAAACCCTCTTGAATCGGGGATACCAGAAGGTGAGGAGCCAGGGAATGAACAGAAGAACATTAGACAGCACAAACAAGGTGTACCGCCAACCAATTAATATGATAGGCGATACTTACAGCAGAATGCACTATCCTTCAACATCTACGCTCTCATATCTAAGAAGGATGCGGCCTTCCTCATCAGCGATGACCGGGCTCACTTTTTGATGCTGTTTCTTTTAACTGTACTAATTTGTTTTGAGTTAAATCTCCATTTGTAAAAAAAATATTATAGTTAAGTTCGAAAACGTTACAAATAAATGGCCAGACGGCGGAATAAGATGAGTATTATCCAATGATGAGTCCAGAACAATTAAGGTGTTTATAATAAAAACATGTTTTTGGCAGTTGAGTACTGATTTATAAAAGTTTTTAAATTCAGTAATACAATCACTCAGCTTTAATTGAGCATGATTTTATTCAATACATGACACTTTGAGATAGCCCTTTAATCTATTTATGCGGCTTGCTTCTCCAATACTCGATCTTCCGAATTGAGTGATGTTGATGTTATTGATAATATCATTTATAGATGGTTATATTTGATATCAACCAGCAAAATTAAAGTAGACCGTATTTTGATTCAACCCTCAAACTATTACGCAAATAAAGTTAGTTTTCCAACATAAATCACATTTTCAGCATTTTTATATTTTTTGATTATCTCACATGTTTCTTTATCAATACTATCTTAGCCATAACGGAGATCTCCAATATTGCAAACAGATTCAATAATACAAACAAATTATGAAACAAGTACCAAATCCGTCATAGTTAATAACTCCAACATCTTTGATCAGTAATGAATATTATTAACAAAATGGTATTCAGCTATAATGGGAAGCTAATCATTTTATTTACTTGAGTTGTTTATTTTTATTGGATAAAGCTGCAGATACTTTTCCCTGCATGTACTTCTGTTCCTCAATGGTGAGCTGTTTAAAGATGTAAGAGTAGTTGAAATGTTTGTTTAGCTTTTTAATGGGTGTTTTAATGAGCCCTTTCCGTATCTTCTATTGAATGGTCATTTTTCGCGAAGCCTCGCTCATCTTTTAATATAAATATGATGACTGAAGTCAATAATTACCATCATTTCATCATTTGGCTATCGTGTCAAATTTAGCATTAAAATTATGCCTTCCTCAATCATTGACCATTTGACGTTGTTCATATTTGCAGATCATCTAATTGCGATTATCAAATGTTTATACAAAACAATTGAATAATCACAATGAAGATAATAGACGAGTTCCAACTTATGACTGCCTGCGTCATCATTATTGGCCTGCCTATCCTCTTCTACCTGTACTTTCTTTACTACTCAGCAAAATCAACGATCCTGATGCCTACACTTACCACATAGTAATATATGGAGATAACATTGATGCAACTATGCTAGCCTATTATATCGATGCAGGTATTAAGGCAGAATTCAGTGATTATCGTAATGTAGTTACCTTTAACATCACTCTGGTGTCTGCCCCACAGACTGACGATGAGCCAGATGCTGAGGAAAAGCGAAATAAAATAATTGACAAAAGGATTTTTAGTTTTTGTGGAGTGGAGCGAGAATGGATGGCTTTGCTGGACAACACCAATCTGAAGTACAACATCAAAGAGTATGGCATCTACTTCGGAGAGACTATATAAAAATCAGATAAGAATGAGTTTCGTATATACTCGACAGAGTCATCTCTGCTGAGCTCCGTCGTCCAGTATGGCTTATCCAATTACGCGGCTCATAATTTTTTTCAAAAATTTGCTCGTAGCATTAATCGGACGGGCTACTCATCTTAACTGAAGTTATAATAACTTTCCACTTCAAACATCATTCGAAATTACCTACCCAACGGTATTGAAGAGGATAGTCTTAAATATTTTAGTGAATCACTAGGATTGGACCAGAATTATATTCAGAATTTCATTTTTCCAGTCATATGGGGCAACTACCTCCACGAGGCCAATTCCCTCTCTACACTGTTTAAGCTACTTCCGGTGTACTGCCATCGAAAACCAGAAATTGGAAAGAGCTTAGTCTTGTTTTAGGATCCAAAACGCATTAAAGAGAAAATGTTAAGCCGCATTACCGAAGCTAAAGTCAATTTTATTCCTAATTAACTCGTCTAAACATACTCTATTGTCAAGGATCCGGTTAATGAGAGGAAAAAGTATGTTTTCACTGCTCTTAGCCCACAACAGCTCAGTCCATAGGAAGAAGAGAATGAGTCAAGTGTGGGAAACGATACTCTCCGTACATTCATTCGCAGCGATGTCCTCTTCATGTTCGAAGATATCGATACTACGTCTGCTGCAAAGCAATTTAGTTACTACAAGACCATCATTGACGGGAAAATTAAAAATGATTAGCGTTATGAGGAGTTCTTTACCATTTACTTGAAGGTCAACCACCGCAAGAGGGAGGAGCTGGGCAAAGACAGTAAAGAGGGAGGGAAGAGCGGGGCACGAAGTCAGTTTAATCCCATTTATTCAATCAGTCGCATCTGTGCCTATAACTGCAAGGGATATGAGAGTAGTGTGTATGTGTTGGTGTCCAAACACAAGCTCAGCAGCAGTAAACATCTATAGATGTTCGAGTCGCACAACATCATTTATTTTAAGAAATTTTTTGTCTAAAAATCTCAGATGCCTTCAAACAAAAAACTGCAAGAAAACGAAAATGTATATAAAATTTATGATATCGACAGCATAACGGATAGCTATGAGGTGCAGCTTCACTTGGTGAAACAGATAGCCAACGCATTCATCCAAAAGATCAAAAAGCAATACGTCCCTTGATACTACTTGAATCATTTTTAAATAACGCCTCAATGAATTTTGATCTATAGCAATGCATTTTTTTATAGAATAGGCCATGCTATAAGTTATTTATATGATCTACAATTTGACTGACTATTTTTCTATTAATAAATATTATGATATAAACACAGAAATAGGACTATTGCTCACATATTAAGCATCCGAATTTCTCTTTTGTCTCTGCGGTTTTTTAATTTTTAATTCCAGCAATCCACTTTCCTTTCAAGCAGTCTATTCTTTAAGCTTTTCAGTTCCTATTCATTGATCTTCATCAGAGGCAGCTTGGCAGTCTCAATCAGGCTTATTGATGGCACATTAACTTCAAAATGCTGTTTTGTTTGCTTACTTTTCGGTTTGTTCAAAAGTTAGCAAAAGTCAGTTTTCTTTTCCATATTCTGCGCGATAATTTCAGGAATAATGACATCACTAGTGGCATGCTGACTTGAGTTTAGGTGGTGTTTTTCCTCAGCATTTTCTAAAATCACTATTTTGCCCATATTTTTTTCCTTTTCCTCTCTTTTTAAAATTATTTTTTTTCCTTCTTAATCGTTTTTTCTATCCGTCAAAATCGTATTCTGGCAAAGTTGGTCTGTTTATTTGCGAATCTGAAGTTGATTGGCATTAGTCTTGGGTTTGGTGTGAATACAACTGATAGAATAGTTATTAATGCTTTTTCGAAGGGCTTCAGAAAGAACTAAATCACAAAGTGAATACTCATAAGAATTTGAGGTGCTTTTTGACTAAACTGGGGGCAAGGGAAAGAGGGTATTGAAAAAGTCCTTGGATAGTTTGGAAGCAGGGGGTAATAATTCATTGAGCAATTTCTTTCTTAAATAATTATATTATCATTAACGCTAAGTTTTAAACTTCAAATCATAAGACATATGCAATTAGATTGCCCTTGCCACTTAAGAAATCGCTCACATCTATTCGTTTTAATCCCAAATCAAAGGACTGACCTCAAAACGGTTTTATATTATATTGTTAAATCAAAAGAGAGTATAGTTTAAGGGTAGTGTAACGGTTAGAAAATGGATCTATATTTTACAGGCAAGTTCTGAATCAATAAATTGTATTTGTTTTGGCAAAGCGCCTATGATCAGGGCATAATTACATAACGTAAATGTAATAATTCTTCTATAAGTAAAAAGTTAAGCTATTTTATGATTTTGCCGGTGATTGCATAATTGGTGCAATAAAAGCATTTTTGACAATTTCGATGTTTTCTAATATTAAATTAATTATCAATATTGTTTAATATCATTATTTATTGTTGCTAATTTTCATCAGCCTTTTCATATTCTAAACCGGATTTTGATAAGATCATCAATAATTGCTATAATCACGAGCACTATACTTCCAGATGAAAAGTAAAAATATCACATAAACATCAACAGCATTGCTTCGCTTATTGAGCTACTTTTTTCCCATCTTTTGTCAGCTTTATGCGGTCATCTTCTTTTTTAATTTATTCTCTTTTCGTATCTGGTTTGCCATCTGCCCTGCCTTCGTTTTCCTCCTCTTCAATGATTAAGCTCTGATCTTTGCCTTTTGGTTTGAGACTGAAGTTAGCTCCTTCCAATGATTTCTCAGTGCATATTTCGACTATGTTACTGAATAATTATTCGAGATTTTCTCCACTTTTGGCTGATATTTCATAGTAAATAACTCCTAACTATTTGGCCTTATGCCGGCCTTCCTCCTCGCTCACGTCTCTCTGATCTTTGAGATCAATTTTATTGCCAACCAATAGAGTGAATCCATCTCCAGTTTTGTTTTAATTGTAGAGATGCAGCCAGTTTTCAGCGTTGTTGAGAGAAGATTTATTGCTGACATCGAAAATAATCAGAGAGCAGTGGGCATCTCGCAAATAGCTCGGAATTAGAGATTTGAACCTCTCTTGTCCGGCTGTATCCCACAACTGCAGTCGATAGTTTTTATTTTTGTAGACAATATTCTTGGCGAGAAAATCTATGCCTACGGTAGGCTGTATATGAAAGAATTTACACTGGAAGTGTCATCGAACTTGCCGTTTACATATTGATCAATAATGCTGGATTTCCCCACCGATTGATTGCCTAGAAACACCATCTTAATTTTGGTCTTTCCAGTGGCCGTGCTGGCTGAACTGTTCATTTAAATATTGTAATATTAAAGCATGGCTATGTTATTAGATCAGACTCAGCCGTATTTGGAAAGTAGCTTTAGAATGTTCGGATTTTTATACTTGTATTGGATTGGATTTGTGATTGGGTTGTAGCTTTGCGATAAATTATACGAACCTAGTTGCTAGGGGTTTTGACCTTCAAAGTATCGTTTTTCTTTTTACGATTTGTACTGAACTTCTAAATTCTTTCCATAATATTGCTGCTCTTGGACCTTTAAGAGGCGATCCATTCTGGGTGTAAGAACTTCCCTTTTTCGGTTTTACTGGAGTGACATATCATTTCCTAAATTTACGCTCCAAGTGAGAGCATCTTTGGCTCCTGGCATATTATTCATTCTTTCCTCAAAAGCGCTTTTTCTCTACTTAGTCAATGAGTTACTTTGTACTTGACTTCTATGTCAAATTGCGCCTTTTTCGAGATATCTTCTGATTATTTTTTAAGTCTTTATCGTTGCTCCACTATCTTAAGAGCCTCCTTGATTCTTCTTTCTTACTGCATCTTAAGATGCTTTTCTAGTTCTTTGCCATACTCTAATCTAGATAGGCTTGGCTTTACCTTTTCATTTTTTCAATCTGACGCTACTGTGAGGGATCTCTAAGCCACGAACTGCGATTAAGCATGTTCTGTTCGAAGTTAATGACTCTATTCCTGAGGTCAAGCTCTTTTTCTTTCTGCATGAGCATCATTTGATCATACTCCCTCGAATATTAATTCTTAATATTTTCTTTAGCGATTTTCATCTTTTGCATTTCCAATTGTTGATACTCATGGCTTCGCTATCTGTTTTATATTTATCTTAGTCGTTAGTCAATTTGTTGACGGTTGTTATGTTGCTTTCGAGTTTGTGATTCTTGATAATATTCTCTAAATCTAATAGAATATACAGGAGGGCTTTTGATTCTAATGACTTCTTAACACCTTCAGGAATTAGGGCTTGCTCTGTTTCCAAGAGTTTATTGGCAGGTAAAGTAGTACCTATCATTCCTCCAGATAAATAATATAATTATTGCTGAACTGAAATGGCGTGAACTTTGCAATAATTAATAAAGCCAAATAAATGTAAAATATATGCTTTCTTATTCCATATCAATTCTAATCGATGTTTGTATTCTTATTATTCTTTTAATTACCCAATCGAAGAAATGAACTACGAAAGTGATATGCTCAAGTATATCAATATGGCAAGGCAATTCCCAGCTTACTACATCTCGCTCATCGATAAACAATTGGAAACCTTCCTCAATGATAAAGAAATGCCGATAGGAGAAGATATTATCTATGAAACCAATGAGGGAAAATAGGCTTGGAAACAAGCACGCCAATACCTTCAGCAGCAGATACCTCTTACTCCATTTTAATTGCATGAGGGCCTTCATCAGTCTTCTAAAGATCATGCTACAGATCTCGCCAAAAATGGAATATTTGGACATACGGGGTCAGATAAATCAACCTTCAGTGAAAGAATTTTGAGATATTGCAAAAAAGGACAAGGAGCGATGGCTGAGATTATAGGAGCAGATTTTCTTATCAAAGATCGAAACAACGCAGAACTCACCATTTTAGGATTAATTATTGATGATGGCGTACCGGACAGAGGCCATCGAAGGACTATTTTTAACTCATAATATCGATATATTGGCTGCAAGTCATAGGTGCAAAACGATAAACTGATTTCAGTGTTTAATTTGACTGAAAACAAATTACAACTGCGCTCACAAATTTCATCTCTTTCAGAAGAAGAAAAAAACAGTTTTTCAGCCTCATCAGGTTTTAGACAGTCTAAAAACTAGAAAGTAGAGTTGTAATTTAGCAAAACTGAACCCAATTACAAAAATGTTGCAAAGGACATGGTTTTAAAAACTAGTCAGTAAAGATCTGTTTTTGATGAGCTTTCCAAAAATACAGTTTCAAAACCACCATCAAAGTCAAACAAAAGCTAAATTTCAAAATCATAGATGAAAAAAGGCAAAAGAATTACATAAAAGAAAGAAAATATGAGGACTTATTTTGAGGATAACTGCAAGATAACTGAAAAGACAATCCAAGTTTACTATTCAGACGGTACAATGTAGGAAAATATCGAAAAACACACTGTCTACAACTGAGCAGTGATCTCTTTCAGTTTATTATTCAAACACTATTTCAATTAGTAAGATTTTTTACTTTATCTCAAACAATTGCTCCCAATTATGTTTTTTATGATTCATTCATTTAATGTTGTTGACTAATCATAGATGATCATTAGGCATCATCATAGGTAAGCTGACTCCATTTTGAAATTATATTCTCACTCATCTCGCGTAACTACCGGATTTGACTACGCTTATTTTTTTGGATAATGCGCTGCAATTATTGTGATTTGACTATATGATCGCTCTTCACATTTAGGAACAGTAAAATCTAGAAAATACCCTTCCGCAAGGAGAGACTCGGCTCAATCACATCACTGCCGCCTTTTACAGGTACTTTGCTGAGCCATTTTTCAAACATTTGCAAGCCATTTGACTCCAAAAACTTTTAACTGATATACAGCTGAATGATAATGAATCTACATTTTTAAGCTGTTTGGAGAGTTACTCCAAATAAGTAAGTTTTTTGCAAGCCATCTGCTTTTTTTGATAAAGGTCAATATCTTGATCGAAGCGACGGTTCATCTCCTCGATGATAGCTTCAGCTTTTTTTTAGCCAATAAGTTGTAGTCTCAATTATTTTTCCTTTTCTTTGCCGTTATCTGTATAGGAAATGGATTACGAATCCTTTTAGTTGTCTTTTCTTTTCTGATTTTCTTTTTCTTTTGTTTGTTTAGCTTGGACTTGGTGATGATTTGCTCAACAGATTTTCGGTCATCATCTTGATCCTATGATTTCTTTTCGAAGAAAAAGGAGTCTTCGTCATCTTCATTCTGTTTGATTGAGTTTTCCCTATCGCTCATGCTTTTAATTAATTGATAATGACTCTTTGATTTATTATTTAAATCAATTGAAGGTAGTTTGAGTAAATATATAAATACTGATTCTCGCAAATGAGTCATCTCATTCAAATATTATTATTATTTTCAAACCATCTGAAATAATAAAAAATAACATCACTTCTGCCCAATATTGTATTTGAAAAATCCATTAAAGGTTTTATTGTGCATGAGTCCTTACTACATCTTGAATCGCCTCATCCGGATCTTTTATGAGGCCATCTCTTTGTCTCCAATGAGCTTACCAACCTTTATATATTTCTAACTGGTATTTTATTTTGTGTTATCGGGATCATCTTCAATAATTTGGTCTTTCTCTTATTTTTTCTACTCATATCTGCGGATTGCATTTCTTATTTATATGAGTTTGGCATGCTCGGAATGATTAAAGGAGTCAATGTTAGAGCGAGTGTTTATTTTGACAATGGACAGAAAACCCATTGATTCGGTCATTTCCCCTAATTTGTCAGGAGCATATGCCTAATTGCTGCTTGAGTAATTTTTAATCTTCATTGGAGAAGGCCTATGCATATATTTGACAAATTTGGTCTTTCCCACTGATTGATTTTCCTTTTTTCGATCATTGACTTTACCATTAAGTTCTTTGTTCAGGCTGGTATCAAGTTACTCTTCAAGTTTTTCCATAAAATCTACCAGCTCACCGTCTATTTCGTCATCAGATTCGTTTAGGACTTCCTCTTCATCGACTTTAGGTTCTTTATTAATTTATTATATTTCTTTAATCCATCTTTATTTAATTACTGGATTTTTTTCACAAAGTCGAGAGTATTACACATAGCATTGAACGAGCTATCTTCCTAATTTACGATAAGATTCGATTGTGTGTTAAATTAGGTGTTTTCCTCTGCGCCACCCACAAAACGAATTTTAGAAAGTATACACCAAGGCTTTGGGGAACATTTATCCTAAAACAACTCTAGCACAACTCTTTTTATCTTCAGAAACGCTGAAAGTGCTTTGATGAAAAGAAATTTGCCTAACTTTCCGGCTGCAATAGTAAGGAAATAATCGAGGATTTTCACTGTCCTTATGAACAGGATTTCCATAAAAGAATGAGTTTAGTGAGTTGCTATGACCATGAATATCAATTATCAGTGCAATAGGAGAAAATTTGTTCAATTCATGAAGATATTTTTTTAGAGAGTAAACTTAGCAATGATAGTCTTTTCTGGGTTGTCTCCAGACACGATTCAGGTCATTTCCTGATAAATTTGTTCGATAGTTACCATAATAGACACCATCTATGTTTATCATAGGCACGATGTAAAAATTGAAGGTCTTTTTCCATCCATCGTAGTCATTTTCCATCAGCCACTCAACCACTCCTTCAAGCACGTAAGAGCCTTGCGATTCTCCTGGATGTTGTCTTGCCATGAAGACGAGACTAGGTATTTGAACAATAGAAGATGAAGTCATATCTGCAATGGTCCTATAGCTATTCAAACTTTTTTTTACACCAAGATGCCTTCGATAGGTTATGGAGTATACATAAAGAGGAAAACCACTAAGCGTTTCATTTATTTTTATTTTTTATATTTTTAGAGAATTTACCATTCGCTTGAATTGTATCTTATTGAAAAACTTTTAAAGATCCAGACTGGTGTAAGGGAAACAATAGGAAAAAGTTACCACATCGGTCTTATACAGGGACTTATATTAGAAATGAAGTTTGTAATAATAAGAGTTTTGGTTGTCCTCTCTGTTGATATTTGTCCGAGAATAGGCAATGTTGTGGCATCCTCGAGTCCATCCAGTTCTACTTATAAGTTTGCTGGCCTGTGAATGCATAACCACGGTCATTCCTTTTTGATAAAGCGAGCTTGATTTTGTCTAATTAAGCCAATGGATACTAAGTTAACGATGTTGAACTTGTAGTTACGTTCTTCCGCGATGAAAACAGTGAAATTGAACCACTGAGTGTTTCCCTTAGAGTTGATGTCATTTTGTAAAATTAGATCATATTAAGTCTAACTTGTCTAAATAAATGATGTCGTACTCTCACTGCTGCAAACAAATTGGCAGATTAGTAGTTTGAACTAAATTTAAGAGCCGGAGATTGAGAAAAGCAATTTGAGCTCAAAGAATTATCGACTGGATGCTTATTGTCAATGTAATTCACGCGAGGTAAAACTTTGTAAACGTTTTTATGAATCTTTACATTTTCGCACAATAATTTCTCGAGGGGAATAAAAAATCCTCCAAGGTACTTTAAAGTCTTTCCCTTGAGGGTTAGCTTCATATAGTCAGCATTATTGAGTTTTAGGTATACCAATTCCTTTCTCATCATTACGCAATACTCATAACCAAGAGTGTCGCATTATCGGAAAATGTCTCCGTATTGACTCTTCACATCATTGATGATCTTTGTTTTTGGCTGCTATTATTTATCGGAAATACTGTATTCCATGATGATTACATGAGTTTAAAACCTGGCTTGAAGTCTGGGGCGTAGGCTTTAGTTAATATTTAGTTGGGAGGAAGGAGTACAGATGCTGGGACGAAAACTTAATCGTCGTTCTCTTAAATGTCTGCTGGTATTATTTAGTTTGACATTCTATGTAATGAATTCTAAATTCTATTTTCTGAAAGAATAAGATTTTTGACAAACTATAATATGAATCAAGTCCTATTAAGTTTGTGAGCCTTCTAGATGGGAATATAAATAACAATAATTAACGAAGTCTGCCAATAAAATGAAAAAACAATAAATCTTAGATCCTTCATTTTTAAGTTCCTTTATAAAGTCTGTGATATTAATCCTATTTTTAGGTTTATCTCCCTCTATAAATAATACGACCTGAAATTATTAATCTCAATGCCAGTTTTCAAATATCATTTCTTTTGAAACTTGCAGAACAATTACAGAAAATAATTAATATAGAATGGAAGGTAAAAAATAAAATAGAAACTTCATTAAATCCATACGCTCTAATAAAGAAGCCAACCAAAAAATAACCAGAAATGCCACACACTTTTAAAAAAGAAGCAAACTGTAGCTGCATCACAAGATACCAACTGAGGGAGGAGGGTGTCTAGTCATCAAAAAACAGCAATAATAACCAACGATCAAACAAACACAAAAGAAAGGAGGTCGTAAAGCTAAAGCTCATCATTTGTCATCAACAACTGATTCTTTGAAGCCAAATCACATCACAAAGCCATCACTTTCAAATTAAATAGTCAACATCGGAATTGAATTCCAGAAATAAAACTAACGATTAAAATCGTTTATGAGATTGTACACGATGCACATAAGTCGGCAAACTGGGCGTGAGACCGAAAACAAAGACAGTTTAGCCAACAAAATATGTTAGCAAACATCAATGGTAAACTTGATGACTAGGCTAAAACCCTACAGATGATAAATTTTATCCTTATGTAAGAAAACGGTTTGATGGATTTATTAGATTATAATGCTAAGCAAAGTTTATTCCATATAAATTTATTTATTTTCAGTTCATTATCCTGCAAATAATGATTTTTTTAAGAGTTATTCATGTTATGAATTGCCATAATTATAGAAAAATACAAATGCCATGATTGTATGATTTTAAGTTAGGCCAATCACTGCTGCTCTTAAATATAAATCATGGGCCATTAATTCACTGAACTTTATAATAATACTCAGTATAATGCAAGCTTAGTGTTTATCACCCTATACTCCAATCTCTTCCAAACTTGCCATCAAGAAAGATTTTTTTATTCAAAGCAGAAAGGACGACATCAAAAACTTTTATCATTTCTATCCCAAGGTCCCACAATCATTATTTAGCCAATCGGAAAAGGTGGATATGGAGTAGTTTATCAGGCCAAGCTTAAACAGCCACCATATTCTGATCGGGTGGTAAAAGTTATCAACAAAAAATATGTAAAAAATCCAGATGGTCTCAAAAATTAGATTCGCATTTTACGGAAATTAGATCACCCTCACATTGTTAAGCTTTATTAATCATTTGAGGACGAAAGTTACCTCTATCTTGTTGAGGAGTAACCCATATGTTATAAAGTCTCTGCGAGGGAGGGGAACTTTTTGATCGTTTAGACGAAAGAGGAAGCTTTAACGAAAATTAAGCTCGCAATATTTTTGTGTAAATGCTGAAAACAGTAAAATATTTGCATCTTATGAAAATATGCCACAGGGATCTAAAGGCATAAAATTTCCTTTTCCTGCGAAAGGATCGAAATACCATACAATTAATTGATTTCGGATTAGCATTCCAATGGCAACACAATATGCATGATGAACTTTAAATGCTTGGGGCTAATAAAATTGTGGGAACTGCTTATTATGTTGCTCCCGAAGTATTAGCAAGAGACTATAATTAGGAATGTGATTTGTGGTCTTTGGGAATTCTCTTGCACATTATCACTACTGCAACTGCTCCATTTTCAGGAGATACGGATCTATAGATTACAACCAAAATTAAAAGCGGTTCTTATCACTAAAGTAATATAATATTTATACAGACTAGAATGTTTCAAAATTAAGCATGCCTCTTCGTGATTTAATATCCAAAATATTAACACCAGTTCAACAAAGGATTACACTTGATGAGATATTTGACCATCCTTGGATCAAAAGAGAATATTTGCACCCCAACTTACAATTAGACTTTTCAAAAATGAAAAAGTTTTAAGCCTATTCCAAAGTAATTCAAATTTAATATAGTTAAAAGCTGTTTTTCTTAGTTTTATTGCTACTCAGTTGCCTGCCAAAGAAACTGATGCACTGGGGTAACTCTTCAAACATGTGGATAAAGACAATGATGGCTTTCTTTCTGTAAACTAAATATAGTATTCCCTTCATCAGCAAGGTATTTATCCGAGCTACAATGAACTTCATTCGATTTTGAAAAGTATGGATATGGATAAGAATGGGAAAATCAATTATAATGAATTTGTAGCTAGCTGCCTCGATGAAGGCTATTGCCATAGAAATGACTATCTTCATTATATCTTTCAATACTTCGATAGTGATCACTCTGGAAAAATTAGTCGGTCAGAATTTTAAGTTGAAATACAGAGAATGGGCATTGAAATGCCTGAAAGATTAATTAATGAAATCATGAAAGAGTCAGATCTTGACAAAGATGATTAGATCAGCTATCAATAGTTCGTGATTAGCATTCAACAAAATATTTGAATAACAGCCATCTTTATTATAACAATCAACCAAAAGATAAGACCAAATATATAAATAATTGATTCTATTAGCCTTGGCTTTGGTAGTGGATATCCACTCGATGGTCTGTGTTAAAAATTAATGAGAGAGCATTAAAGCTGAACATAATCAGATTAAGTGATAGAGGACTTATTATATAAGTTTTAGATGAATTTTGGTATAATATATCAGAGGTTTGTTCGATTTATAATAGAATGAGCTTCTGTATTTAAATGTGTTTAAACCAAAGATAATATCATTTGAATTCATGATATAAAAAAAATCATTCATCAATGTCATAAAGCGCGCCCTTTAGGTCGGTACTTTTAACTATGTTGGCCAATAGATTAGTGAATTTCCTCCGGAATTATTCAAGATTAATGATCTTGATATTGAGGGACAAAAGTGGTGGGACTGTATGCCCATTTCAAAAATGGATTTTTCCAACAATGAAATCAAAATTATCCCCAAAGAAATCGTGATGTTTGCAGATTTGCAGCTACTAAGAATCAAAAATAATCAGTTAACTGAACTTCCTTCTTGCTTGTCCCAGTTTCAAACTCTCAAGTCGTTGGATGTATCCAAAAATAGAATTTCGATCTTTCCCAAATAAATTGCCTTTTCTCCGGCTTTAGTTGAGCTAAACATTTCATAAAACTGCATCGTAAACCTACCACCTCTTTCATCAATAAAAAGTTTAGAACACCTCATGATCAATGATAACAAAATTAAAATCTTACCGGCATTAGGAGAAGGACTCAAAAAAGTTTAAGCCTTTAATAACTTAATTTCGTAAATTTCAGTTGAAGTTTTTCGTCGTTGCTCCAAGCTTTAGATGTTAATATTAAACAAAAATTGCATTGAGCGCATTGAAAAAGGAGCCTTTTAGCATACCCAAAGCATGATTCAACTGTAATTAAAAGAAAATAGGCTGTTTACTTTTACGTAAATGCCATGGAGTAATAAATTAGATACAATAACCCTTTCCTTCAATCGACTGACATAATTTAATGATTTTGATAGATGCCCAAATTTGACTGTGCTCATCCTCAACGACAATAAAATTAAAAAAATATTTCCAGGTATAATTAAACTTCAGAAGCTAAAAACTTTGGATATCTCAAACAATGATCTAGCCGATTTACCATCTGAGATTGGATTTATTTAAAGTTTAGTTCGTTTACAAATTTAAGGAAATGCTTTAAGGGCTATTCGTCAAAATATTAGAGCGTCTGGAACTAATCAACTTAAAAAATATCTCAGAGATCGGATGCAACCAAATTAACGATAAAGTATTGAAAAATAACTCACTCCTGAAAGCAGTCAATCACCTTGCGAGCAATGGAGACAACTTTTGCAGTAATTTACCACAAATGGAGAGCTAGTTCTCCGAGGAATGAAGTTGTAGCAGCTTGATTAGACTGTATTTTAAAAGAATTTAACAGTTCTCAATCTATCATAAAATAAAATTGCCAGCATATCTGAAAGCATTTCTCAATTAAAAAATTTAAAATCCATTATTCTTAATAACAATCAACTCAATAAACTACCTTTCGCATTAGCCTCTTTGCCTCATCTCTAATCAATTGAAGCTCAAAACAATAAAATATCGGCTTTCATTCCATGGCAAAAGCCATTTTTTATCGTGCTCAATTATTTAGATCTTTCCACAAATCGGTTGAGTTAATTTCCTGAGTCTATTTTGTATATTTCTAAATTAAGGACGCTATTAATGTCTTATAATAAAATAGCTTCTATTGAGTGTGCTTTTGCTGAAAAAGTGTTACCCCGGCTTTAAATTTTTGACGTGAGTAACAATCAAATTTAAGATATTTCTGATTCTATCTTCCATAAGCACTCGTTAAATTATCTAAATATCGAAAATAATAACATTTCTAAATTGCCAACAGTTTTAGGGTTCATGAAATTATTAGGTTTAAAAGTTGATGGAAACCCTCTCAAATTAATAAAAAGGACAGTCATTGAGAAAGGAACTGTTGCATTAATGGAATTTTTAAGAACAAAGCATTCAGGAGATCCTCCAACAAGAACGCTTCAACCTCAAATCAATATGAATTAATCAGAGTTATAAGAATATGAACATCTTTCTAATGAAAAATACCAAGAGGGGGAAAAACCTTTTAGACGATAAACTAAGCTAGAATAAAAGCAAAACAAATAAAAACAGCAGGCTCTAATATTAGACTTATAAAACGAGATCAAATCCATCGAGTATGAACTATAAAACAATATGGCCCTGAATAACATTCAAAAAAACGACAAGAAAAGACGTAGACAAAATCTTATGATTCAAAAAAACAAAATTCTTCAAAAATGATGATTGCCAAATGATTATGTTCATATAATAAAAACATAATAAAAATACTGCAATCTTAAAATAATTAAGCAGATGCTTACTAAAATTAAAGTTTGTTTAGATGCAGAAAAATATAAACAATAATTAAAAT
>Ga0302188_10000148_pt1 | contig 57200 bp, 45 predicted proteins | sample II_Bog_E2_1_FD_198783 | JGI IMG/M metagenome (GOLD analysis project Ga0302188, IMG submission 198783) | Peat permafrost microbial communities from Stordalen Mire near Abisko, Sweden - II_Bog_E2_1 | ecosystem: Environmental > Terrestrial > Soil > Wetlands > Peat | place: Sweden: Abisko... | reverse complement strand
AATTGGGATTGATCAGTAAACAGATATCTGACAACTTTTTTTCGGATATGTAAAAGATGGAAACGAACCTCTAAAAGATGCTAAAATCGATTACCAAAAAAATTGCGATAAGTGACGCGATCAAATTTGTGGTGACATCTGATGAGAATGAAATGCACCGGTTAAGGCCAATGATCATGCAATAAGTCGCCAAGTACGTAGGATCACTGAAACGTTCTGATTAAATAAAAAACTTGCCTGTGCTCCAATGCGGGCTGAGGATGATAAACGCTGTCTATCTAATTCGTCAGATAAGTGACTTCCCCCACGAGAAAGTCCTGCCAGCCGATTTCTAATCCTACTCTCTATAGCAAAGTCTAAATCTATTCAATGAGTGGCAATAACGTCTTCAGAAACTGTCGTGATATTAAAATAATACTATTCTATTATTGTTAAATACTGGTTAGAAATTGGTTATTTTCGGGGAGGAGCTTAATTCCTATAATTAATGTCAAAACTTTATTTTAACTAACTCAACAACCGCAATTCCTTCCCAAAATAGACCAAATAACGGGAATTTTCAACTGCTTAAAATTTAGATAGGGAAACATTATGCCACCAGGCTATGACACTCGGAAACGCAACATCAAATAAATATTAGAATAATTCTCATTGTCTACTTGGGGGCTTTGCAACCTAGATGCCACAGTTAATACCTGATTAAGACAAAGCCTCGATTTGCACTAATTGTGATTCTTCTTTTTTAGGAATAAAAGCTTGCAGAAGCTAGCAGGGAAAACAAGCTATGCCAATTTAACAGCCAATCCCAAATGGTTTTGACTGTCCAACTTGCCAGTAAACAGGAAACTCCTAATGTGAGTTGTGCCATGGTCAAATGAAGCTGAAAAAAGAAAGTGGTCTTATTAAATTCTTTGAATATATTTTAGAATTTAAGCTAGGACGCAAAGCTCACAACAAAATCGGTAATGATGGAAACGAAGGTATAGATGGAGAGACAAGACCATGTAACTACGTTAAAAGCAATCCGAAAAGACGCCTTTCGTAAAAAAACGCCCTGTCTGAGAGGAAGAACTAATGCTTGAATGTGCATTATGGATACTTCTGCAACTTATGCAATGACTCAAGGCCCATTGTTGGATCCAAATTTACTTGCCCTATCTGTGACGATTTCGATCTGTGCTAAAAGTGCTACCTTTCATGTGGACATAACCACCCAATGACTGAACTGGCCTACTCTCCCTGCTACCGTAACAACATGAACTATTTGAACAAAATGATTTCGGAACAGGATCAAATACGATCAACAGTCAGCGGATCTCCGATTGGATGCAGAATTGAGATACTCTAAAACAAGCTATCAAAAAGTTGTCGGGGATGATGATGATTAATTATTTATATTTTAGGGAAATAGCCTATTCTTTGCCTTTCCAATTCATCCATCCATTCCACCAACTAGCATCTGCTCTTTTCCATCGGACTGGTGCATCATCGGAATTGAACTGTATTAATATAAGCTTGCAATGACATTACCAATTATCTCACTTGTTGACAGCATATTCTTTTATAAGTTTTGTTATGTAAAAAACCCAAGTCAAACCCAAGCGCGACAAGAAGAAAAATATCGAGACGGGGATGCTCATGGGACAGAATACCAACATCTTCAGTCAGCTTTCCGCTACTTTCCTCCAAAACAAAGCCAACACCACTGAATAAGAGGAAAATTTCTTGAAAAACACGCCAATTGTGGAGTATCATGACCAGAACATTAACAGACTCATCTCTCTTCTTCGCAAGAAGGCGGAGGTGACCAAAATAAAGGCGGTTCAGTAACTACACGAGGAGATCAGCAAGATGACGCCAGATAACATGGAGGAATTCATCTCCACCTTCGCGCAACTCTACATGGAGATCGTGCTGAATTAATCATCGAAGCAGATCGTCGAAGAGTTTGTGTCTATCATCGTAGATATCCTCGCCACCCACAAAAAGACAGTAATTCGAGAGATCAACACTCTGTATGGGCCACTATTAATATCGATTAAACTGAACAAGTTAGTGACTCTCCTATTTACGGGATCTGAGGAATAAATATACACAAAAGCCTTGGTTTTATTGTTGAAGAAAGATGTTCGTAAGAAGTTCAATGTCATGTTCAAAATTATCATGGAATGTGATTCCAAATAAAAGATAGGGTTAACTAACTACCAAAGAAACTGCAGTTCTTTGATGAAGTTGATCAAGGATTTCGTCAGGATATACGAAAAGAGTGGCAAGGCTAAATAGCTTGAGAACGAATTTGTAGCTTTCATCAGATAAATTTGTGAGAGTTTTAGTAGCGAGTGTGTTGATTAGTATGTTAAAAATGGAGGAAAGGCAAAAGCTGCCATCTTGGAAATGTATGCCACGCTCATCAGTCTTTCATCCAAGCATAACAGTTGGAACATTGAATGGTAAAGGTACGCAAAGATAGTAGGCTCGAACTTCCTGGATAAGGATTTGGTAGTCCAGCAAACTCTGTGGAAAAACTGTAATCAACTGTGGGTTGAAGCATTATTAGAAATGGACAGAGCAAACAAGGAATAAAAAGGCGAGGAGACTACTAGTTTATTAAACATTTATCTCCCAAAAAGTGACTAAAAATTACTATCTTGTTTGAAGGTGGGTGGCTTTCAAATGTACAAATAGCTGCCTCATTTATGCGAGATCTTTCCCTGGACGACTTTCTCCAGCAGCGATACTCACAAGCTCTACATAAACAAACTAAACTTTATGCGTAAACTACTCACTTCTGTGTTGCAGGAATAAGACTAAAACGAAGCTAGAATATAATGCTACTACGCCCTCTCCACTCTCTTCATCAATCGATGCAGAATCATCGATTTCAAGTAGATGGATGATAAAAAAGCAAAATAAATCAGGATTCTAATCGTCAAACTTGAAAAGGAAACTGTTTAAAACTTGCAGGAGAAGTACTACAACGACCCACCCGTCTCTAAAAACTCGTTTACCTTTCATATTCCTTCCTATTTGGCAAAGATAATCAATTTGATGCACGTCTCTTTCGAGTTCAAATTTAAACCCGACAGCACTTTCTCACTCTACTAGTTTCTTGAAATATGCCCCGAAAATCAGTCAATAATCGATATCATATACAATAACTGCAAATAGAACTTGCATTTGACTCTCAAATACTTGGAAATGTTCCCCAAAAGACCCATTGATCTTGACATGAGCAGCAAAAACAAATAAACAGAGGTGACAGCTAAGATATTCTTATTGATTAGTTAACCTAAAACAGGAAACGAATGGATGCGATAGGAATGGGATTTAAACAAAAAGATAATCGCCTATGATCCTCGCATCACCCAGCGCGATCTTTAGCTTGACTAATAGTAATAGTAATCAATGAATAAACTCTACTTCAAACCATCCAACCGCAACTTCCCCTCTAAACTATACGATAAACTAGAAATGGACCAGGTTCGATTTGACTATTTTTAACACCACCTTCTTGACAGTTAATCGACGCATGTCATTAAATATCTGATTCCTTTGGTCAATGATATCCTCATTCCGAGAAACCCTCGTTTTGTCAACAAACTCCTTTGCCATTTCACAGACAGGGTGAATCTTCTCAATAATGGTAAGTGGTTGATAGGTAATCATTAAGTGATTGTGATACGTATCCTCAGTCAGTTGATAATTGACTTCTTGGTGAGAGAAAAGTAAGTCAATTGTCTGTAAGACAAACTTGTGACTTCTTTTATCCTGGATTACTGTGAGTTCATCAGACTGATGTTTAACTACAAGATGGAAACGGAGGTGGATTAATTGTTAAAAAAGATAAATCAACTGCTTCCCTATGAAAGATATAGATAGCTGATATTTACTTCTTGCCAAAAGAGTATAAGGCTTGCATATTCTACTCTTCTCAGAGGCACTCTCTAGGGTCAGCTGGAAAAGATACGCAAGAATCGACTGAAAAAATGTGTGGACATGATCAACAAATTACTATGGTCCTGTATTATCCATAACAGTAAGGATAGCTACATAACTTTGATCAAATAATTCATCAACGAATAAACCAACTGGAAAGAAGCCTTAAGTAGGTCTGAACCTTGGATCATTGGATTTACTCTCCTCGAGAAGGTGGATGATAAAGCCTTGGGTGAAATTGCAAAATACATCGTTGATAATTTTGATAAATACTTCCAGTTCATCAGTCTGGTGCTTAGTGCTGACACTTTGCTACCTCTTCAAGCAAATATCGAATCAAGAAAGCTATATATTCATTTGAAGTAACATTTTTAAAAATGCATCCTTTCCCTATCTCCAGAAAATACTAGTAATCTGCTCAAAGGAGTGTTAGATAGCCTACTATTCAATGGCTCAGTCAACCTCTCATAAGGCGTGAAATCTTTAATCTCATATCTGCTGATAGAAAACGAATAAAATAGCTGTCAACTGCTCTCCACCCTGCAATAGAGTTGCATATGGTACCCCTTCCAAAAATATATAAAGGAGAGTCACAATATCAACCGCAGTCTCATCTTTATCGCTATCATTTCAGCCATCCCCCTCAAAAGACTGGAAGATATCGAAAAGCTATACATCGAGTTGATTTAAAAACTAAACTAATCGGCCGAGGGATTGGAGTATTTATAAGTCGTGGCTATCTGCTGTGTGTTCTGGAATAAATCAATTGGAATTGAAGACGCAATGGCAAACGATTTTGGTATTTATCGGAGTGTACTAGTGAAAACCCTGAAGTCGTTTGAACATCACACTGCTACCCTATCTCCTATGAGCAAGAATTTCTCTCTATATTCACTTTTCTCATACATCAACTCAGTGATACCCCTTACGGGGAGAGATATCTTGAATCCCCACGAAAATGTCATTGACCAGCTATTTTGGAGCAACATTGAGCAAGGTAGTGAGTTGCACGGACTCAGCCAGACCATGCGTATGCGTTATGCGACTCGTTCTGTGCTGACTTGCAAGGAATAAAGTCTAAAAAGATTGATGATTGACATTCCCAAAATAGCAACAGATGAATACATCTTCTATAAGGAATTGCTCAATCAGATCGAGGAAGACGGATAGGAGGAACTACCTCATTATGAAAATATTATCAGTCTCTTCATCGAAATATCGGAGTTTTTAATAAGAATTACGGGCTATCTCAGCGAGGACAGACATCCTCAAGAAACCACTATCCTTTAACTCATTCAATGCCCCTTCCCTGCTCTCAAAAAATCGGCCTTCATCCTTCTCAAAGCTATGTACGAGCTAAAAATTGTGCCTAGAGAACCACCAAAAATATACATCGATCTTTTGTCGTTCGAAGTAAAACCGACTGACGAACTGACTTCCAGTCTATGCAGTTCAATCTCAACCTATCTCTACACTTGGCAAGCTCTGCTCCTCCGCCGATTGGCTACCGAGCGTTCTCCCCTAAACTAATAATAGATAACTATAAGTCTCGAAGAATACATCCAAAACGAAGGATACTCCGACTTATTAATAAAAAACTGTTTTATGATCCTCGATGACAAACTAGAATACCTTCGCAACGAGACTGACTTCGCAATCAGCTCATAGGAATTGATCGAGACTGATTACGAGATAAACTTCATGTAGGTAGTGGACATAAGCCAAAAGATATTTAAGATGGCGATTCAGACCCTCTTCCTCTACATCATTCACTTCCCAATCTTCCTCCGGAACTTCATGGACAAAAATAAAAAATACAAGAACATCTGCGAAAGATTACTCAGGAACGTAATATGCGATGCAATCTTCAAGGAGGAAGTTGCCAAAATTTAACTGCATGAGGAGGAGTGGAAGGCGGCAGGCAATTTTTAGATTTATGTCACAGCCAAAAACAGATAAATTTATGCTTAGTATACCCATGACGTCATTAGAATTGGATTGAGACTAGTTATGAGAGGCAATTACCCTTTAACGTACTTATCTATTAACCCAGACCCATAGCCATAGAATTTGGAGAAGGCCTGAAAATTGAGGACGGTAGTCGGTGGGGTCTAATGCTGCAGAGTCAGTTGCACAACCGAAATAACACGATAATAAACGGTATTCTGCTCTGGAAAGACAACATTGATAAAAAACTATCCGGAGTGTAGTAGTGTGCTATTTGCTTCGACATCGTGAATAATAACGGTCAGCTGCCCAAGAAAGCCTGCAAGACATGCCGTAAGAAATTCCATGGCAACTGCATTATGCGATGGTTTAGTAAGAGCAACAAGAGCGAGTGCCCCCTCTGTAAATCCCAGTTTCTATGATCATCCAGATAATTCTGTATAAATAATAAGAATAACTGTATAATGAAAAAAGTATAACTTATGGAAAGTAATCATTGGTAGTTGTATGCTCTTGTCTGATACTGCGATAAAATGTAAGGGTTGTCGATGTGGTACTCAATTGGATTGGTTATGGGATTGTGCCTCGCGATGTTTTGATATTCGAAGTAAGACTTTCTTCCTTTCTTGGCCCGCTAAAACTGTATTTGCTGTTTAACCTCATTGCCAAAGGCATGCCTCTCTTACTTCCTCTCCATGTTCCGGTACTGTTCCATTTCCATCTGCCTCATTCTATTTTGTTTGACTTCTTCCACTTCCCTATTGTGGTCTTCGATTTGTTGTAACTTTCTATTCTCTTTCATCAAGAGTTGTTGCTGCAGAGCACTTTTGGTAAATTGGCTTTCCTGTTGTCTTTTCTTTTGGTACTCATCCTGCTCCTGGAAGAGGAAAGCTCCACTGATGTTCTTGCTGATGAGTCCGTCTAACTTCCGATTACGCTCCTCTTAATAGTCAGTAAATGTGTTTCTATAATTATTTTTAGTGAGCTGGGCTGTAGATTGGGTGTTAGTTGAATTTTGAAGTGGAACTGGATTGTAGAGCAAATATTCATTGGATTTGCTCCGTCCAAGTGGAGACTCAGTTGGGTAAAGGTAGTTCTGACCTCTTTGCTGTTGTTGTCTCTTTGCTTATTGATCCTCAATGGTCTTTTCGAGTTCATCCTGATAGACAGATTTGAAGGCATTCTTATAGTTTAGGCTTGGGTTTTGAGCCACTTCAATCTGCTCAATTAGTCGAGGATCTATTTTTTATCTGAGCATTTCTCTGTGATGCTTGATGAGTGCATAGTTAACTCTGTTTACTTCTCCGTTAGTCGTCATGTAAATTTAGAAGAAAGTTTGGAAGAATATAATTAATAATCAGGTATAACATAATCAAGGAGTTTAGTATTTATCTATGGATAAATAATCGAAATCCTATATTTTCAGATTTAATATTAAGAATGAAGATTTATATATTTTTCTTGAATCTAATCACCGATGACTATGAAGGAGAATCTTCTTTTAACAGCACCAGCTGATTCTAGTCCCAGTCTTCCTAACTTGAGTCCTTTATCTGTCCATAGTCTCTTGAAATATTCTAAAGTGAGTGCTTGTATTATTTATTTTATTCAATAGTCTTATGCTAAATTACTAAATCTTTTATAAATTTATCATGATTAGATATAATTCATTGAAAAGTATAAAGTTATTGTTTATTTAAAAATTGGACTCTTTTTTTCATTCAATTACTATCTTTTTGTGGTTATTTCACATATTGAATATTTATTTTTTTATTTGATTTTTCACTTTATATTTTGCTATGATTATTGATATTAATTATAAAGTGAATCATCATTTAATCAATAACATCAACATTGCCTTCCATTGGCTCTGCTCTCAGAGTTATTTTTTTGCCACACTAACAATATGCTACGCCCTGTATCTATTGCTGCTCCCTCAGTTACATCAGCTATTGCTCATGATTCGAAGCCGAGTCGTATAGTTTAAATATGCCTGTACTTTGAGTGATCGTTGATTTTGGTTGCTTGGGAGAGCAACTCACTGTTCCGAGTGAGCCAAATCCAAGAAATGAGAGAAAACAATGTTTTGTTGAATCGGTGAGAGTTTATGCTTTCTTTATTTTGATAAAGTTAATTGCAAAATAACGGCAATGCAACCAATGCTTTCCCAGGACTGAGGGCAGTCCAACTGCAGCTGTACTTTGCGATAAGTCCCAGTCTCTGCAGTTATGAGTCATTGCCTTTTGATGTTTGCTGCACATTCTGTTATTTTAATTCTTTGCTCATCGTTAAAAGTTCATTTCACTCAGCCAGCAACATAATTTTGATTTTGTCCAACTTGGCGGCTGTTTCTGAATGCATGGCGTAATTTTTCCAAAGTTAATCGGCAATTTTGTATTGAATAATATTATTTACTTCCGAAGCCAAACCAAAATTTAAGATAAGGCTGAAAGTCGATGGAAGTCTTCGTCAGCCTTCGTCCTTCCTCTCCAATGATGCTTTTTATATTTGGCAGCAAATTTCAGGCGTTTTTATTTCAAAAAATATTAAAATCATCCATGAATAAAGCACAATCTCAGATTAAAAACTTTTAGAGGTCGAAATGAACAATTTTCCAATTTCAAAGGCCGGGACTCGCGAAGTGTGCTTTGACAAAAAGTAAAAATCGGTCACGCGCTCTCATTGCAAATTAATTATAGGATTTTAAAGGAGGCCACAGAACCGTATATTCGACCTTCCGTCGCTCTTGTTAAACTTGGATAAGAAATAGTGTTTATTCTTCTGTGAACTCAAGCCAAATGAACATGAACATTCTTCTCGCTGTTATCCTCTGCCTTTTGGGAATGACTCAGTCTCTCAAGCTCGTTGTATAGACTCTAACAATTAGAATATGGTCTTTTATTTTTAATATAGATGTCAATAAGGGTAAGTTAATCACAATGAAGTTGAAGTTCTTTCTTTCTAAATCAGTGTTGGTCAATAATTATTTACTTAGCTGCATTTGGATTCAGATTAAAGTTTCCTTTTGAGTCAATCAGCTGCACAAAATCAATTTATTTAGATTTAGGGACAACAAAATGCAAACATCTTATTAATAAAGCGTTAGTATTGAATAATTTAGATGTACCCGAGACATAATTTTAGGGTTATTGATGAAAAAAATAGAAGTATCGATATCATGATTTAGAGTAACAATTAAAAATAATCAGTCGTTTCCATAGAACTTATTTAGCGTAACTTTTGGGATACTCAGCCGTATAAATATTATTTATTCAGTGTAATGGTTGAAAAACTTAGACGTATAAATGGTATTGATGAAGTGTAACTATTGAGAAAGTCAGGCGTTTAAATACTATTAATTTAGTGTAACAATAAAGAAAAGCTAGGCGTATAAATATCATTAATTTAGGGTAATTGTTTATAAAATCAGCCGTATAAATATTATTGATTTAAGTGTAATCATTGTTGAGAAAGTTAGGGGTCTAAAAAACATGATATAGAGTATCTATCGAGAAAGTTAGAAGTATTAATATTATTAATTTAGTGTAACTCTTTAGAAAATTAGGCGTATAGATATCATTTAACTTAGAGTAACTCTTGAGAAAGTTAGGAGTATAAATATTATTAATTTAGTGTAATTTTTGAAAAAAACAGCTGTATACGATTATTGAGAAAGGGTAACTATTGAGAAAGAAGTCAGATGTATAAATGTTATGGATGTAGTGTAACTATTGAGAAAATGAGGCGCATAACTAGCGTAATTTAGTGTATTCGTGCCCCAAATTAGGAGTAACGGACTTATCACAAAGTGTACCTCCTGTCTGAGTCAGTTCGATGATCCTCTCCCACAATTCTAAACTTCATCCTTGCCAATTGATGTGTATTGTTCTATATCCTTGACTTCATTGTTAATTTGTAATAAAATATTTGTTTTTCTTGATTAACATCCAGAGAAATCACCCAAATTTATCGCCTTACATATCTTTCAGTATTTATGATTGAAACACATGGCTAATACATAAAATCTCGCTCTAAGTGCATATCTAATATTCCTTTCATTGTATTTTGGCGTGAATGATTCTTTTGAAGTATCACTCACCTATTCTAATCTTTCCATTATAATAAACCATTTCTCTCTTAACATCCAATCATAATAAATTAATAAATTAAGTTATTCCCATGTTAAATCATCTGCATTTCAACTTTCCCACTCCCATACTCACTCTCATTGAAACTTCAGTTCCCTATTGTAAAGCTTGTACATTTTCTGCGCAAATGATTCGCAAGCCTGGCATAATTCCGTAATTTCTTACAGCTTTATACAGCCCTCATAATTTTTATCGTATTGATCAAAGATAATCTTGGCAACGTCAATCGATTCTTTTTCCGTGATTCTGTGCTTGAATACTCGGATGATGTCATCAAAGTGGATCTTGTTTTTGTCTGTCATTCCTTCAAACAAAATTTAGACATAGTCCGTAATGTTTTGCTTGAATACGATTTGGTCGATTTTGTTATTCATCTCTAAGAAATTAGCAAAGTCAATCAGTTTCTGCTCGCTAAAAATCTTTTCTAGCACCTGCGGTCTCAGGCAGACTCTGTTCATATTCAGCATGACTTCAAATCCATTTTTAAATTTTGCCGTTGATTATTTGGCATCGATTAAAAGAGTCTGGTAAATAGAGTAGAGAGTATGTAGCTCGAATCGAGAGTAATTGTATCGCTTTTCGAGCTAAAGGATGTTATAGCTCATGAGACTTCGCTTAGACTTTAGATGCTCCTTAACTAACACTCCTTCCAAGGTTAATTAATTTAATTGAAGGGGCACTTCGTCTTGAAGAGAAAACCGGCTTCTTGCCTCTATTTCCTTGAACTCTTTGGGTTAAAAGCTAATCTTTCCGCTGTTGCGTATGGTTTTGATTTGAAACAAGTTTATCCTTCCATCTCCGATGCGAATACTGCTCATCCTGTGAATATTTTCCTTGTTGGTCTCAATCAAATTCTGATGTTTCTTGAACCTATCTTTTTGCTTTGAGTTGATGTTTGAATTTTCCTGCTGCGGAAATGAGCTAAATATATTCCAACATACGATTTGTTGTATTTAATGAAGTTGGTTTGCTTCAACTGCCGCTCTGTACTAGCCGTCCTCGACTATCTGTTCTATTTTATACAAGATATCAGTTTGCTGAAGGTCTTCTCTGAATTATCATACTTCATTTCTTCTATAGCGATAAATAAATAAGATTATCTCTATAATATAACTATTCCACATTAATTCATATCATGAACCACCACTTATATTCGTCTGCTTTATGTATTCAACGAAATGTCGCCGACCTTCACTTTTGTATTTGCTCGACAACTATTTCTACAGTCTTTCACGGTCTTGCTTTATTAACTTCAGCTATTTCTTGCTGGCATATTACATTTTTTCGTGATCGCTTTGCAGCAGTTCAATAAGGTAGGCTTTTCGATTCTATAGTTCAGTTTTTATGGACTCCGTGGCTACTTTTTATATTTTCTTATGAATTTACTTCACGTCGTACTCAGTAATTTTACTCTCAGCAGCCGAGAGATATTGCTTTTGCATTTGTAGGATTTCAGTAGCTGTAATATCGGCCTGGTATTTTTGTTTAGCTTGGATTTACTCCATCCGTTTTTTTATATACATTTTTCTGAGTAGAGATTAACGTACACTAAGATGTTTTCCTCTTTCGGTTTCTATGGTAACTTCGGCACTTACTTTTCGATGAGACCGTATCTCATCATTGGTCTTAGCTCCTACCCTTTCAGCTATCTCTGTGCTTGCTCATCAGCTGCATTTTGCCTATCTATTTATTGTAGTGAACCCTTCCCTGTTCTATCCTGCTTGTGAGTCTCGATGGTTTATATATCCTTATTGATATCGATACTTTTCTCAATGTTTTTCTTTTTAAACATGCAATCTATTATAAAACAAACAGCCCATTATGCTGAACACTGATAATTTATAAAACAGATAGCCTTTATATGACTTAAATCGATTAAATTATCACCAAATTTATAAACTGAACATTCCATTAGTTATCCTCCAATATAGGCAATCCAAAATCTTTAGGCAGAGTATTTCACTGTTTATTTCGATGAATTTCGTATTTTCCAAATAGAAGTAACAATATAATCGAAAATAGCAAAACTTCATTCCCATGTAAAAGTAAGATCTTAAAAAATATTCAATCAAATAGAAAATTAGAACCATTAACAGTATTCCATTCAACGACATTGTTCAGACTCCCGTGAGTAGGCGCAGCTAGTCCCAGCACAGGATATACATCCCCACAAATCAGAACTATTTCATCCAGACAGTCGATAAATAGATCAGGCATGAGGGCCAAATCCTAAAAAAGATAAAAAATAAAATCCACAACTTCAAATAAAAGCAGAGCAGTCGACAGAAAATTAAAAACGCCTTTAATTACTCACACCACTGCTTTAGCAACCACATCTTACCAACCAACAGAGTTGTCAAGGAAAGACTCATACGCACTGCTACTTCTACTCCCTACTGTGACACATCTGATACTTTAGGCAATGTCTCTCCAATAACTGCTTCGAGGACGATCAATAAGGACAAGGCTAGTTCTTTTTCAATCGACCTGTCCAAGGCTATGCTGAATAAGTAGAATCGGACTCTACCTTCAGGTTTCGTGAGAAGTTCAAAGCAAAGTTTTATGCAAAATGCTACCCTTCAATAGTTAATGGATGGAGTTGAGACTAACATTATCGATAAATTGTATAAAAAATAAAGAAAAAGTACGAAATTAGCTGGTAAGAAATCAACTGACGAGTTTATGATCACTGGAGGACGGCCCTTATGGAGCAACTTTGAAAGTTATCGTAGCAGCACTCCCAATTTAGGCAGGCTTGTGCTGTGAATCCTAAAATGATGATATGTGATGCTACTAATAGCTCCATAAATTGATAGTTCTATCGTAACTGATATTACTTTTAATAATAAAATGAATTGCAACTACGCCAAGAAAATTTATAGTCAGCCTCCCTCTTACGAGGAGAACATCAAGGAGAGACAGTTTAAAAGGAAAACATATGCCTATTTTAATGTACCAGAAAAATAGCAAGAAAAAACGGAAGTGGACGATCAAAGGCAGTCTCTGCATAGAGATTTTTCATTTTAGAACATCAGGAGTAGAATAACATAGTAGGACCGCAATCAGAAATAGCTGCTGCCTCATCATAAAAGTACATTCCAATAATCAATAGAGCAAGATTGCTCATCAAAGCCAACTCATAAAAGATAAAATTCAAAAAAACGATAATTTAGTTTACACGCAACCAACATTAATACCATTAATGATAAAATCGCAGATTTACTAAATTTAGTGAATAAGGGTAAAAAATAAGTAAAGGAAGAGGGGTAGAGTTATCAAGACAAGCAGTACACAGCAGTTGATTTCGTTCCCTTTGGATCAAAGTGCTAAAATTAATAAAATATTAATATGGACACCTCTCCTTTTGATAATGTCAATATTGATGGGAAGTAGGTGTAGAAATCGTCAAGATGGATGGAAATGACTCCAACACTCGCGTAGATAGACAACAGGATTCATTAAAAACTGAAGAAAAGGTTAAGTAAATATAATAAGGAAGAAAAGGTCACTTCAACCCGACCAATATTGTATGATCAACCCCGATATCCTGATAAATTTGACTTTGATAACAACAAAAAACAAAAAATAAAAGAGGTGCATAATAACAATGAGTTATTGAATGACTTCTCACTAAGAAATTATCAAGAAGGATTAAAATCTCGAATATCAGGGGAATAATGTGTCCCTCTTTAAAAAATAAAGGAAAAGACTCGCCTCTCGAATCGTAATGCAAATCCTGTACCTTCAGATCGCTAACTTCGAAGTAAAAAGGATCCCCTGATCAATTTTAACATTTTTAATAAAGAAAGAAGAGAGACAATTACTGTAAAAAATAGAGAGCTTGACTCAAAGATAAAGCAAATCAGCAATTAGATTATGTAAAGATCATTAATTAGGTAGAAAGAAAAGGATACTAATTTTTTTCCTTCTTAAAAAGAATCAGCGAAACTACAAAATATGCCCAGTCATCATGGATAGGAATCTGCAAAACCCACCATTTTAAGAATGGCTCAAAAGATGAGTGAACTAATTGATATAGAGATCTAATTCAGAAATCTCCGTTAATTGTTTGAATCCAATTCTGACCCAAGCAAGTGGGAGTCTTTAAATAAATAATTCAATGCAAAAGGGATTTATCTTGAGAATGAATAACTGAAAAAAGTAATTGCAGTTTCTATTCATTAAAAGAACCCATTTAAAAATAAAATTGGCCCCTTCCCAATCACTGGAGTAAAGGATCTCGCGAGATTGTATTATACTGTTGAGCAGTTTTGGATATAAGACTTGAATAAATGTGTGTCTTCAAATTACTTGAATCAATAAGGGTTTGAAATGGCTTACATTGATCTTAATAAAAAGGGATCAATTAGCATTGAAGACATGGTCTGCTTTGTTAATGTAAATACTCATAAATTCTATAGAAGCAGAGATCTTGCCACCATCTTCCATCGATTTCTGAAATTATAAGGAAAGTCTCTAGACAAAAACATCGCCGATGGAGTTCAATACTCGACTTTTATGGGTAAATTGACTAAGTGATCTTTTTCATAATAATAAGGCTTTTTCTAAAAGATATTATTCTTATTCTTGTAATCATTAATTTCCAAAGATTAAGTCTAGCTTTCTACTTGATATTTAAAGCCATAAATATTGATAAATATATCAGTGACGAGGGTATTTCAGCAACACAGAAAGAAAAATCCTTTCTTTTTTGTTCTGTCTTGATGCACGTATTCGTGGAGGATATCCGATCCTCGCCTTCCCAGCTACAGATTATGTGAGTCACGGTAGCCCTTAGCGGCCAGTCGAACAGTCTCATCAATCTTGATATTGGGGTGGACTTGACTGTTATCTATCTGATATGAATTGCTCTTTTTGACCTTTAACTGTTTCTTTTTCAACTGCGAGACTGTGAGCCTAGGCATTTGTAGTGTGTCTTCTTCGCTTTCTGGGTGTCGCTAATGGTGTGGTTTATGTCTTGCTTCAGGGAGGATATCATTTTATTCCATCTTAAAATATTATTGATTAAATTTCGGATTACCGGATTATTAATTATAGAACAAATTAAATCCATATTCTTTGTTTTATGCCTCTGTTATAGTCATCATCCGAAGATAACAATAAATCACGGTCGTCCATCAACCTTCTTTTTATTACAATTATCTTTCGCAATATAGGCAGCAATTCCTTTTTAAACCGTCGTCTTTCGTCGGCAATCGCCGTTCCAAATCTCTTCAATAATGAATTTGAAGGTTTATTGATCATTATTAGCCTCATTATCAGAAGTCTCTGTTTGGCAATTCGTATTCTTGTTAATCCTTTTCCAAGTGCCACCTGTTGGATTTTTCTATAAAAATGTGCCTCTTCGAAGATGTCTTTCTTTTGGGTTTGTTTCAAGTCGTTCCTTGTTTTAATTTTAAAAATATTTTACTGTATTAAAATTATTTTATCTGTCATATTTTTCCATAGAAAACCTCTTGCACGTGGCAATAAATTTTGACTAATTATGTTGCTTGCTTTTATTGTGCTTTTAGGCTTTCTAATCCGCCTCATTTATATTTTCTATAAGGGGTTGAACATAATTTCTATAACTTTTTTCTTTAATTGATTGATTGCCCACCTCTCTTGAACAAATACTTTCAATATAAGCCTTTTTTGATGAAAGATCATCTGATAAAGTTTATGTTTTCATCATTAACTATTTAGTCTGACCCTGTGATTTTCTAAGCTAGGATTCCAGAAAAATAATTTTATTGATGAGATATGAGCTTGAAACGAAAGAGGTTTACGAGATTGACTCTGACAACGTCATATTTCTATCTGTCATAGTTTATGTAATAGAAGGAAAGGGTATAATTTTCTAAATGATATAAATATTATTACCATTCAGATTAAGCCCAAGTTCAATTGTTCCATAAAATAACTCAATAAGAAAAAATAAAAGAACAAGTCCAATGAGGATAAATTATTGAATGTTGTAATGTGACTGTCGGCTGATGTTACTGATATATTTCTTATGTTTTTAGATTATCTTGATTTATGTTATGAATCAATATAACAATAAAGATGGGACAGAACAGTGCAACTGCGAATACAAAGATTAAGAATTAACCCCCTCCTGCCACTTAGAGTACCATGTCTTCTATGCAGATTCCAAATCCATGTTTTACTTCACCAGAATAATCGGAAAAGGGGGGTTCGGCAGGGTCTGGAAAGTAACCGAAAAGAAAACAAAAAAAGTCTATGCCATGAAGGTCATCGACAAAGCACGAGTCATAACTAAAAAAAGTGTCGATTCGATCCTCAAAGAACGATAGATATTATCCCGTCTTTTGGAGGGAAATTGTGAGTTCATCGTCAATATGAAATGCTCCTTCCAAGACAGATAAAATCTATATCTCCTCATGGACTACCTCGACGGAGGAGATCTGCGGTACTACATCAACAGAAAATACGACTTTAGCGAAACCCAAATCAGTGAGTATGCTCTTATTTAGAGTTCTTAGTTCGGTGTCTAGCTTAAGGATTAAACCACCTCCACGAACGCAACTTCATTCACAGAGATATTAAACCCGAAAACATTATATTGGAAAAGACAGGCTATGCTAGAATCACGGATCTAGGCATTTCGAAGTAATGGAGACCTGAAAATTCGCATGAGACCAGTGGTACCCCTGGATATATGGCTCCATAAGTTATGCTGAGGCAAAACCACTCCTTTTGCGCGGATTTCTTTGCGGTTGGAGTCATAGCCTATGAGTTGCTGGTTGGAAGAAGACCTTACGTGGGCAAAGATAGAAAATAAATTCGAGAGCAGATGTTAGCAAAGGAGGCTAAAATTCCGTAGGGATATTTAGGGAAGATATCGAAGTAGGGGGCAGATTTTATAAATAAAGTATCAGTGTATTTATCCAGTTGCTGCAGAGAGTGGCCCGTAAAAGATTAGGGTATAACGGCATCTCCTAAATCCTAACTCACCCTTGGCTCAACTTGAAATCGGTCGATAGATTTAGGTTTCTCTAAAAAAAAGTCAGCAGTCCAATTACGCCTATGGAAATAGTGTTTAACTAGGCCATGCAGCGTGAGACTGAACCAGACGCGCTGACCAAATAAAATATGTTGTTGCTAAAAAGGGCTGACGTCCAAGGTAACTTGTGTTTAATTCAGCCATGTTTTAAAATTATAACTTTATGCCTTCTAAAGACAGCAATCTGGCGAAAAGACAGTAGTATATCACCACAACTGACATGGCGGGTACCATGGCGACTTCTTTTTCTTGATCATATTGGTTTTAATAATGATTCATTAAATGGCATATGATTATTGATAATAAATTTATCGCAAATTAGAAAATATCATTGACCTTGCTGCACGAGGAGGGTATAATTCTCAATATTTTTAGGTCGAAGAGCCTCGTTAATATCAATAATAGGTCTATACTTTTGCAATTCCTCCTTCATTTCATGATCGCCTGCTTTCTTAATGATTGGATCAACGATTGGAAACAGCTCCTCTTGTCTTCCTATCATTCTGTTCATCTCAACCATTCCTCCAAGTTCTGCTTCTTTTTTATCATAATCCAATCGGGTATTGGGTTCAGCCTCCATCCTATCAAATCTAGTAGTTATTCTATTTCGAAAGGTGGACAGATTTAAGTTAATTTTGCTTTAAGTCGGCCTGGTAGCATCGATTTAGAAGGCTAAATAAGGTATTTCTTACTATTCGTATTGGGGCCAAGCTTGTTCGGGGTATAATCGGGTCTGTCGAGATGATCCTCCATGTTGATGTGATGTTCAGGATGGATCGGGTATGAAGTCATTTCAAAGTTAGAAAACTGTCTCTAATCATTATACGCATAAAGAATGTTTTAAAAACGTTTATGGTTAGTAATTTGTTTTCTAGGCCTGCGTCTATAAAATTCAATATATCCCTTCGGACATGGTTAAACTCTACGCTAATATCCTTTTTAATCCAACTTGGCCTAAACTTTCACAAGATCTTCCTTGGATAAATATTTAGGGTCTTTAATCTTGGTAGAATTAAAGAATTTTATTGGAGAGGTTTATCTGGGACTAATAATTGAATATCTTTTCATTTATTTAGTCGTGTCTTTGCAGGAGACGATTTCCTTCAGGGAGGTTTGTGTTTCATTTTTATTGTCCTTGCAGGAGGAGAAATAACTTGTGCTCCTCATCATCTTAACTTTTTATCGGAGCAGTTCCTTCATTGAAGTTGTGGAGGCTCTCATTGATACATCGTGATCTTCTTTTAGAAGAGGACATTTTCTGCAAACTTAATACTCAATGTGCTATTATTTGCCGTATTTTTATTTTTTGGAAAAAGACCAGGATGGGCTTTTCTATCGAACAAAACCATGGTTAGGGTGTTGTGAAAATTCACCATAGGGCAGTCTGATGGGAAATCTGAAATTGCCTCGCTTTTCTCTAGGAACTGAGGAGAATGCAGTGGAAGGCAACTTTAATACTTTGTGGTTATTTGAAGGGGATTAATACTCAGCGGGTGGTATTTCTGAAGGGTCGCTCTCATGATAGAAAGTAAGATCGCATATCTTGGCGTAGCGAGAGTAGTTTGGTCTTTCGGGAGTTTTCAGCTTCATCAATTATATTTATTTATCGATGGCTCAATAGGACATTATTGAATTAAAAGGTCAGCCATAAAATTATGGTTATCTCAATAATAGGATAAGTCTAAATATAACGATAATTATGAGAGATCTATCAGAAATAGTAAGCAAGTGGAAACTCATTGAGATAATCTTCGGTCACTCTGATTACCTTGTGAGGGTCGAAACCGTAATGGTAAAAGTTGGACGTGTTCAGCATAAACCATTTTGTGTTGTTTGTTATCAGGTAGTAGCCTTGGAGAGTCTCACACTTGGCTAGAAGGGCGTCGCCCAAAATTACAGCACGATTTAGCGGAATTAATCTGTAGAATGGAGGGTCCACGATAGTTGAAGCATCTTCAAGGCAGAGTCTATCGGCTGTGTAGCTTCCTCCCTGAAAAGTGACAAAGCTTTAATTTATATAGAGAGCCATCTGATCGAGTTTGTACATCTCAATGAGCCATAGTCGCGAATCCCGAACATCACTATCATCTTTTGCAGTCTTATCCTCAATCTATTTGGATGAATGTTTCCAGATCTGTTGCATTTCGAAGGAAGAGGCGATAACTAGCATTGCGAGGATGATTAGAAGCAGGTTTGTCATTTGAAATGATAGATTTATTTCAATAATTAATATTGCTTAAATTTTAAATTCGAATTGGCAAGTTAATTATCAATATCATTGCTAATATAATTTGGTCACTCAGTCTAAGTTTCATCGGTAAACTTTGGGCTCAATCAATTGGTTCAATGAACATAATTTCCTTAAAAACAGGTGATAAAATCATGCTACTGTTGTATCCTCTATAATGTTGAGATATGAATTAACAGATCATTGGATGAATTTATTAAATTTAAAGTAATAAAGTAGTTGCTTTATACCAATGAAAGGATATATAAATTTAAGCTCCAACTAATCTTCAGCCGAAGCCCTTGCGTAAGATTAAACAGCAATATCCAAACATTATTCAAAAAAAAGTCATAATTACAATAGATCAGTAAACAGATCACCAAAATGTTCGTTATGCAAGATAATAGCCATCATTTTAGTGATCGCCTTCTTTATTGCTTTAAGCATGGGAGCTTTAACTTTACAATCACAGAGACACATCATTAGCGAAATTATGAGCTTCTTGTAAAATGAAAAAACGAATCCTCAGGAAGATTCATCGCAAATTCAGTATTTACAGGAAAAATCAATTGCCGCGAATGGATAGCCGAATTCTTTAAAATAACAGTAAATAAATCATAATCCATTAAGGCAAGGCGAATTAAACAAAGAAAAGATACAGCCATAAAAATTTATCATTCCCAAAAATGTATGGATTTTTGTGGAATCAGGGGAAAGATAAACGTACTTTGTTCAGAGGTGCATTAAAAATATACGGTGGTTCGCATTAAAAAGTGGGTTTTAATTGCGATTTGTCAACAGCAAGAACTACGGGCAATGGCTCACTGGGGAACAGAAGAAACGAGTCCAGAATTTATTAAAACACTTAAAAATTGGGAAAGACGAAAACAGTGTTTAGAAAAAAGTTAAAATACAGTTGATAATGATGTAGATTATGCTTGAGAAAGGAGGCATCGTTATCGATAAAAACATCATCTTGACATAAGATTTCACATGGCTGGAAAGGATCAACGAGAATATCTATGTTAACAGAGCACGCAGTGATAGTAAAGCTCAGTACTTTGGGTTTTTCAACCTCGACTTCGGAACATTCTCCAGTAAAGCTGACAAAAAAACACAATACGAAACATAGAAATATATTATTAAGTTTCCAGGGTTACTTGGATTGTTTTTTGCGGGAGTGGCTAAAGGAGAATATTTACAAGAGACCCTGCCGTGGTTTTATAAAATCATAGAATAGCCATCAAATGCAAAAATACTGATGAAAACCTATGATATCTTTGCTGGAAATATTACTGGCAAGGACCCTTACAAAGAAGCCTTCGTAATAGCCTCTCACATTGTGTTGCAAAGAAAACAAAGGGAGATCAACAAGAATAATAGAGGTCAAATAGTATACTCCATCGATTATTATGGTTTACTGACGATTAATAGCCGTTACTTCCCCACCAAACTTTAAGCAGTCTTCTAAAGTGCCTTCTAGTAGAAGGTGTATAGAAATTTAGCAAAATATTCCTTGGATGAACTGGAAGAATCAGCGGGACCACTTCGATATATGGTCTCGCTATTTTTTGAATAACACATGAACTATCGACTGGAGGGGGCAAAAAATGGTAATCATTACTACGACATGCACCCTGATTCGTTCTTTGCTCGATATCTATATATGGATGGCAAGTACCCTTTCATTTGGAAAGAGTACGAAAAGTCAACGATAAACATAACTGCCAAGAAATGGGACAGCCTTCCCAAAATTGTATGGCTGTTCTGGGACACTGGGATTAGCAGGAGCACCCTCGCCAACAAGTTATGCGTCTAAAATATTAGAAAATACACGGAATAGGTCGGATTTTAAATCCGAATGGTCAACAACTCCAACATCGAGAGTTACATCGGAAAGTAGACGATTGAAAGAATCGACAACATCGCCTAATCCCGTAAAATATAGATATTCGCCCCAATGAAATCCAATTTCTACAGAATAGCCCTGATGTCTAAATATGGTGGAATATATATGGATGTTTCTTTTTTTGTGGTGGAGAATTTCGGCTGGCTGTTGGACATCGCTCGGTATCCTTCGCAATCCATCTTTAACAGGTATGGAGAACTGCCGAAGATGTTTATGTTCTTCCATCCTCACTACGGTTCTCTTTTTGATTGGAAGTATGACCCTCATGCCAATACAAAAATGGCCTGGCTGGCTTCCTACTAAAATAACCTGATTGTTGGAGAGCCTAACCAAAAAATAATGGAGGATTGGTTCAACACTTATGAATAATTTATCACCTCTCCCTACGAAGAATCAGAAAAGTTAATGCAAGAGTTGAATATCTTTACCACTCGTTGGACAAATTCGAAACACACCTATCTCGCAGCTATGGAATCGTTAAGAATGACTTTCGGCCTCAAGCAGAAGGAGATATAACTTAGACCTCCATCGCCTTACGGACCTAAATCTGCTCCTGAATATTATGGAATTTGGTCGATGAGTGGCTTTAGAGGCCAGCAAAAGTTTAGACCCCATACCAACTACGATAAAAATAATTTTAGAGATCCTTACAGTTACGATAATTTTTTTTTGTATAGATATTCCAAATAATATACAGATGGAGTGATTGGGAAGGTCCATCAAATGGGTAAATTTTATCGTTGGACGATTAAGCATCTGAACAAATTTATAGAGTAAAACATTGACAATGGATTCAAAGAGGAGGCTCATCCCGATTCATATTTCATGAGATTTATCTATGACACATCGCGGCTGAAGATTGAGCGGCGAAATGGAGAGTTGGTGATTGTTAAGTGATTGAATATTGTTTATGATGATTTGATTTATAATTTATAATTCTTGTTTAGTTTATCCCTCAATTTAATGAATAATTGATTTGAATATTGTTTATGATCAGGCTTGTCCATCGTAAAAACATTAGGACCCAGTGATAAGACATAAATTAAAGTAGGAAGACAATTATCTCGACATTTTTACAATTACTATTTGCTAGGCTTTTAACTTATGTTTAATCATAGTTATATGCTACCAAAGATAAATCAAAGCGATTCAACTCAAATTGATTTAAATTAATATGAGTGACTCCAATTTAAGTAATGTTAGACTCATCAACTCAAATTCACTATTTATTTCAGTCTTTTAAATCTTGAGCTTTTGAATGTTTTGTATTTTTTAAAATGATAAAATCAATCCAATGAGTTTAAAGATTGGTAATTAGAGAATAAAATTCAAATTATTATAGATGTGCAGAAGATAACGTCATTTTCCTTTTACAATTATTGATGGTCATGAATGAATAAACAAATGAGAATTATAAATATTTAAGGCTGCATCTGACAAAAATGTAAGTTGGACTGAAACCAATTTATTCACAACAAATTAGGCTCAACGAATATATTAGAAAGACTATCATAATATTAAAAAATCCTGATTCTTGAATTATTATAAACTTTAGCAATATCAACGGCCCATTTTTCAATTCCCTCATAATACTAATAATAACATGTCCTTTCAACATCTCTTATCCTTCTTTGAACTCAAACTAAATGAACATGAATGTTATTTTTGTCGTTCTCCTATGCCTTTTGGGACTCAGCCAATCGCTAACCATCGTTGTACAGGCTATGCTACTTAGGAAATATGTTTTTTTCATCTAATGCAGATGTTAATCAGAGTAAGCCAATTACGATGAAGGCGTTAAAGTATTTGAATTATAATCAAGTGTTGGTAAATAAATGGCTTATTTAGCCGCATTTTAACTCAGAATAGAGTTATACTTGACCAAATCAGTTGTAAGAAATCATTCGATTTAGATTTAGAAATAAAAACGTCAATATTGAGTCATTTAGGGGTATAAAACACATAATTTAGGGTGCTTTCTGAAGAATATAGTTGTATTAATACCATTGAATTAGTGTAACTTTAGAAAAAAAATCAGATGTATCATAACATTCATTAAGGGTAACGATAGAAAGAGTTAGGAGTATCGATTTCATATATTCAGCGTAACTATTGTTAAAATCAGAGGTATAAATATCATTGATTGAGGGTAAATATTGAAAAAGTTAGGAGTATAAATGCCATTGAATAAGGGTAACTATTAATCAAATTAGAAGTATAAATAGCCCTGATTTAGCGTAACTATCGGTAAAATCAGAGGTATAAATATCATCGATTTAGGGTAACTATTGAAAAAGTTAGAAGTATACTATTATTGATTTAGAGTAATAATTGAGAAAATCAGGCGTAAATATATCATTAATTTAGAGTAATCATGAATACATTCAGCAGTAAGATATAATTGATTTAGAGTGGTCATGAATAAATTCAGAAGTATGATACGTTCCATTTAGTGTAACTATGGAGAAAATCAGAAGTATAAATAGAATTAATTTAGTGTAATTAATTCATCAATTTAGGAGTAATGGATTTAATAGAAAGTGTATCTCTTTCTAATTCAGTTTGATGATCCTCTCCTCAAATTCTAAACTTCATAATTGCCTATTTGATTGCTTCATTCTCTATATTTTCATAACAATCAAAGTAGTAGTGTCAAATATTCATTCTTCTATATTTGGATCAGAGTGACTGGAAATATGAATAAATATACAAAAGGGATGGAGGATTGAATGAAATAACTAGCAATTGCTAAGTGATTGAATTATGCTTATAATTATGAAATATTTATTAAAATGATTAATAAAATTTCGAAGAATGACGAGCAGAACAAACTCAATTTCTATTCCAAGTACAACAGGGTAAAGGACAAGCAAAATATTAGTACGCTCTATTCTCTTTTGGACGACGCTGAAGAGAGGAGGCGCCTCGAGTCACTGACCTTTACTCTCAATGTATCGAGAAACGAATCAGATAGTAATTCCCCTATTCGTCTTTTTTCAACCAAGCGTAGAGACAATACAAACTATTTGACCCAGGAGCGAATCCTGACACTTTATGATAAAAATGATAGTATATCAAAGCTAAAGATGGATGGTAAGCTCGACAAATTGCAAAGGTTGTAAAACTTAGAACGTCAGTTTCATTAGCAGCTCAACAATAGTGAAAGGTAAATGCTGAGAAGGAGAAAGATGTAAAAGACCAATAAATAAAAAGATATGAAAGAATTTATAACGATGGAGGAAGCCTTGTCTGATGCATAGAGCAAAAACTCAAAATAATTTGAGGAGAATAAAGCCAATGATAATAGCCCTTGTAGTAACAGATAAGACTAGTAAATTGGTTCAAAAGAAGAGATCTATCGAGGGAGGGAGAATTAATATAAAGTCATTGAAGACGCAAGAATGAGTCGATAAATAAAAAGCAATCATAAGTTGAGGGAAATTATGGACGAAAAATATGTTGAGTCAGTTGAGGGCGATCTTGACGGGTATTCTTCGTCGATAGTTATCGAAAGAATGAATATACATCGTAAACGGCTGCAAAAAGATGAGTAACTGATTTAGACTCAATAGCAGAGCACAAAGCCGACTCAAAACTACTGTCAGCCCTAGCTGAGTCATTCCCAGTCCGAATACATAATTTCTCAGTACCGATAAATGGAAATGGAATCGCGTAATCAGTAAATAAATGAGGATAACGAACATAGAGTCGAAGAGAAAGAAATCATCTCACACTCTGACGATATTATGGAGGAGACTCATCACCAATATGATACACCAGGGGATATTGGCTACTCTCAAATGGGGCAAATTCTTGAGAACAGTCTTAAAAGAATAAACGAGTAGCATTCATAACTAAGGGATTAAATTTAGGACCGAGTTGAAGAAATCAACCCCTGTCCCTAATTCGAAACAAAACCAACAAATTATCAAATAAATAACAGGTTGAATGCCTTTCACTCTCAGATTCCCAAGCGCCGCACCTTGCAGGAATAAAAAGAAGTCTAATCCATTCAAGAAGAAGCACCAGATGTCCCTTCCTCGTAAACATTTTTACCCGTCCACAATATCCCCTAAAATTTATAAGATTCCTCTGCCTTTCCAGTCAAGCAGACTTTAAAAATGGCCAAAAAATAGGCAATCCATACTGATAAAAAGATTTCCTTCAAAAAACTAATGGCTTCAAACAGAGCTAATCTCGTTCCTAGATTGGCAATTTCAACTATCTTAAACGAACATATAAATGAAGTGCTGGGAGATTATCGATCGACCAATCTTCACAGAAATACCAAACTGCAAAGTGAGTCAATTCTTCATTCTAAATCACCATCTCCCACGGTAAGTCGAATAAACTTCAAGAAAGTATTGCAAATGAGTCGTCACTGCAAATCTGGCAGCCGATAGAGTAAGCTGGACCAATCGGTTCACAAAGCTACTCTAAAGATATAGCATAATCGTCAGTTACTTATCGGTTTTTTTAGCTAAAATTGATTATTTATCCTCATAGCATAAAAACAAAATATCATTCCATGGCTACCTGCAGAAAGTCAGCAATGTCGAATTCAAGAGACTAAGATTATTATTAATATCCAACCACAAGACGTTAAGTTGTTGGTAGGTTGATGGTGGATGGACCTGCGCCGGGAGTTCTTTCATTATTAAAAAACTACATTGGATCCTTTATTTCATCCCTTGTCTTTTAGATATGATATTTGATTCCGTCATTGGAGGTCCATTCCTTTTTGTCATGCATAATTTAGTTCTTTTTATAGTTGCTGAAACAAAAAGCAAATAATCCGATTATTATCCCACTCGCAAGTCCCATTCCCGCAGAAATGAAGTAGATTGAAAATTCAGAACCAGGAGAAGTGAGGGCATTAACATAGGAAAAATTATTGCTATTATTATTGTTAGCTACTCTGTTATTGTAGCCTGCAGCAAAAATAGCACCGACGAAGCCTTGCAACCCAAACAGACTAAAAGAATAAGTGGTCACTAACCCTATTTTATTCAAGATTCGTTACTAGATAAAGTGCTAGAAGATAAATTGGACGATAGCTGCCGCTGACCCGCAGATTAGGGCAAGTACAGGAGTTGTGATATAGTAGGAAGCACTACCACAAACTATTCCCCCAGCAATAACTCCATTTAGAATGTCTTTGACCCTTAATCCGCCTTCCAATCCGTATTTAAAAGAAAAGCAACTGATGCTTGTGATGACTGCACTCCCCATAGCGAGGATTATTGATAGAGGACCATTAAGGAGATTGAAAATTGATATTGTGTTTGAATTATCCCCCTCATGGGCTAACACTGGCAAAAGTGTAAAAATTAGCAGTCCTCCGAAGAGGGAATAAATGACAGTTTAAACCTATCCAACAAGTTTACCTTCATATCTTACACCTGATATTCTTTTATCTCGAATCGTGAGGAACACTGCTACGGTTAATCCCAAAAAGCTTCCGAAAGTAAATATCGAAAAAGTTCCAAAGAAGTCCTGCCCGATTCCCATAATAATCTCACGATTCAGTTAAAATCCAACAGTGCCAACTACAATGAGGAAGAGACACTCCAAAGCTCCAGCCCTTCCAATGATGCTTGCAAATGCAATTATGAGAGACAGGGCACATCTAATGGATCCAGTGATGGTGTTTCCTTTATTTTATTAGCCTGTCAAATTCGCAAGATAAAGATTATAAGTGGGCACGCCAAAGGAGTCAGGATAGAGAAGACTTTAGTATATTTTACATTTGATCCAAAAGGCATTAATCAAAGGGTACAACTATATGCAAAAGGCAGTTATTAAAAGGTTGAACCCCAAACTACTCCAAACTAGACGCTACAGATAAGAAAAGTACAGGCCAAAACCTAAGTAGAAACATGGGTACCTGCGATTGCAAGTAATGCAACGAAGATGGTGGTGAGTACTGATCCTACATTGATGTAGGAATGGGCACTGATGATGTACTTGCCGTAGATAACAGACATGACAACTTGCAGGCAGATGACTATGATGCTAAAAATGAGATTGTTCCTCCTAGGGTTGCTGAGACATTAGTTTTTGTCTTCGTGTATCTCTTCTGGTACTTCCATTATCAATATCTAATATTCAAAATTCAGGGCAAGATTAAATTCCAGAAATATGTCAATAATCAAAGGGATGAAGCAGGAGGATACTCAATATAATAGAAGTAAGCGAATTATATTAATTCTAATCGTGAAAGGAAATTAAAATGACTTTTCGCTTAGATTTTCCCTAAGACTTAAATCCTAAAGGTTTAGTCCGCTGAGGCCATCTCCAAATGACGAAGTACGCTTATCCGACTCGCTCATGTTTAATTGTGTTTTGATGATTAGCTTCAACGCATTAAATTATTTAATCAAGGTTATAAAATATAAAAGAATTGGCAAATGGAGGTCGAAGGCAACAAGGCTGGCAAGTTTTAACATCTGCATGCCCAAATACCATCAGAACTAAAGAAGAAATGGGAAATCGAACAGGCAGCAATTAGAGCGAGGATTATAGAAAAGAACGATTTCAATTGGCAGCCTTAAAATTTGGATTTAGTTGCAGGAGTTGATATCAGCGCCCGCAAAGACGATCCTAGTGTAGCTTGTGCTGCCCTAATAATTTACAGCTGTCATACCAGTGCCATCCTTCACTAGTAAACTACAATGTTTAATGTTAATGATCAACCGTATGTTCCTGGTTTTCTCGCGTTCCGAGAGGTGCCAGTATTACTGTTCCTTTTTGATAGACTGCATAAGACTCGACCTGAACTGTGGCCTCAGCTACTTTTGGTTGATGGAAATGGAATTTTACATCAAAATCAATGTGGTTTGGCTTGCCATATCGGCGTTCTCCTTAACATTCCAACAGTGGGAGTGGGCAAGACGTTGTTTTATGTCGATGGACTCAGTAAGGACAAAGTTAAAATCCAATGTGAGAAAGACATAAATAAGGCAGGAGACTATTCTATGTTGGTCGGAGATAGTGGACGGGTGTGGGGAGCAGCGGTACGCAACAGCGAAGGAGCGATAAATCCTATATTCGTATCGGTGGGCCATCGTATAGAATTGGCCTTGGCATTGAAATGCGTTCTCAAACTGTCTTTATTCAGAGTAGTATAACCGATCCGACTAGCCGATAAGCGTTCGCGAGAGTTGGTATAGGCCTGGAAGGGAGACAAGTCAGCTTTAGTTAGTTTTCCGATGCCCTATCTTCAGCCATGATAATGAATACAAAATTGAGTGAATTCCTCTATTTTATTAAATAAAACTGTTTCTGAAGAATTATAGAAACCAACATCTAATTGATTAGTCATTCAGCTATTCAATCCAACTGCTTTCATAAAAAAAACAGCAAGCAAACTTTAAACTATGGTAGGAGACAATTAAAAAGTATAAAAAAACTCAACCATAAAATAGTGGTATAAAAAAAATCGATAAAGAGTGATACAGAAATACGAGGAATCAGTTATTCATATTTTTCATCCATTAATTAATTTTAAAAGATTTTACTTTAGTTTTACATGTTTACAAATATAGAAAATTATCAGCGAAATTGTGGAATTATACTTACCGCCAAAAAAATTGATTTTTAACCCAGCTGAGGAAAATAATGTAAAATGAACAAATTTTCAATCAAAATCCGAAGCCTTTTATCCTTTTGGTTTAATAAGTATGGCGACCCGTAATTAAGTAAAAAATGATAAAAATCATTCTTTTAGTAACTCACAAGGAAATGGTGAGTTGTTTTCTCACTCTGCGGCCCAATAATTTTGAGGCATCTTCAATATTGCTGCCTCTTGAGCTCGCAATTCTTTTGAGTTGGAATCCACTAAAGCAATCCTTGATAGCTTCAGGGTGGCCCATCTCTATTCCACTGGCTTAGAACCACTTCATAACTGATTCCTCAAGCTATTGTGCGTGTCCTTTGAAGCTAAATCCCGAACTTCGCCTAGCAAGTCTGAAGCCATCATGTTGAGACGCCGACGTGCCATCTGAGTCTGGAAGTGATTCAAAACTAGTGCAGGGCGAGGCAATTTCTTCTTTATCAAACAATTGAGACATGCCTTGCTGCCAACCACAAGTCCTATTAATTTATTATATTCGCCCGTCGACCCAAGTGCATGAATATTAATTGCAAAAATCCAAAAATGCTTATGGAGAGAGATTCTTTAGTAAAGCATGATTATTTTCAATTAAAAGGACAAATCACGATTGAGTTTGCTAAAATATCAATAAAAATAATTCTAATATTATCTTGTTCTGTGAGTTTATTGCTCTAATAGAGCTTATACTCATCGCTGATTAACTTTACAGATTTTCACTTTTTTGCAAGTTTATGCAGATATTTTATAGCAGGAACATTCCGGCAGGCTATAACTTCGCATGGAAATTTCGTATTCCTCTTCCCAATTTATTTATTTTCTTGCTGCATGACAAAATATTTAAATATTTTTGATAATATTGGCTCCAAAAAATCTATCCTTGCATTCACAAATCCCTTTTACTTTGAAAGCATCAAAAAAAGAACTAATTACTTTCACCTTTCCCATTTTAATATTGCTTAGATGTTTTTTTTCCTAATTCTCAGGAAGGTGCAGTCCCAAGGATGATATGGATTGCCCCAGCAATCGGCGTCTCAGAATTTGTTCATTAATTTCAAAATTATTGTTTAAAATAAAGGAGGAAGCTTACCGGCTTGCCTCTTATAATATTTGAATCAAACTTTATAAAATTTTGCTTGTCAGCGAGCAGCGTTTTTTATATTGTCCGAAACGAGATTAAAATGATCTTTTTTTGACTTGCGGTTGACCAAATCAAAGTGATAATTATTATGTTTAAAATACCGTTTCAAAGAACAAGATATATTGCTCTTTTTCAAGAGTAGTGATAGCTTCAAATATCAAATAAAATTCAATAAAATATGGATTGTAGAATTATATGTTAAACCGACCACTGTTATTGGCTATGCGCTGAAAGTGGTGCCTTTATCATCAGTCGTGCATATGATATGACTCAAACTCGAATCATCTGAAAAAATGTCGCAAGAGGATAAAATTGTTGAAAAGATTGTCCGAAGTTACCCTTGGATGATATTGATTAAAATATAAGAATTTAATTCTCTTGATGAAATCTCTATTAAACCGTCTCCTATAATTTAATTCAAGATTTATTTTCTGATAAATGCATTTTATAAAAGAATTGTGAAGAGATAATTTCCAAAATGACTGTGCGATGACTTCAAATTATAATAAGCTATTAGTATTTAGAATTAGTTTTTAAGCTAGCTTATTAATCATAAAGATATATCGCGCCGATGAACTGGAAGGAGGTCAAAATACAAGGACTCAAAATGGAGGAGCTTGATGAAGTCACTCAAATGGTTATCGATTCATTTTAGACCAATAACGCTTTCTCCAAGGAGGGACTCGAGACGAAGGAGGAACTTTAGTTTAGGATTCGTGTGTCGATTAACCTCTTCTATAACTACCAACAAAAATTTAACGAAGAGAGGGGGACGAATTTGTAGTTCATTCAAGTAATCATCTCCTTATCTGAGGTTGTAAAGTACAGCGGAAAGATCATTGCAATGGTCATGGGATGTGAGCTTCGCATCTTCTTCAGTTAATTGCTACCGATGATCGACCCATAGGATCCATACATACAGGTTTTTAAATATATGAATCCGAACGACTACGAGAAAGACACGGCTGTGCTCGGAAGCATGCTGACTGTTCACAAGGATTTTATGAAATATCAATTATCGAAGTATTTGATCGATTATTCCATCAAATATGCAATAGATAATGGCTTTAAATACTTTTTCGGGACAGCGACCAATCCAATTTCCCGAAAAATTTCTCTTAATTATGGAGGAAAAATATTAAAGGAGCTTACAATAAATCGCAATGGAAAAGACGGCACAATAACTTTGATTATGATTAAGATCTAGGACATGGTCAAGGCCATAAAAAATAGGCCAAAATTGTGATACTTAACTGATTCTAAGACAATATTTTAAACATTCTATGCTCCTATAATTCCGATAACTTGGAATATTTGAAAAGACTTACTTTATCTTAAGAGATTTAAAGCTATTAAATGTTCTTATGAGATGAGTTTATTTATATGAAGGTAGAGGAAGATTTCGACCACATAATAGATGAAGATCACCCCTACTATTAGCTCATCAGAAATATCAAACACTAACTCAAAGATGTATTTGCAGTACATCTTACTGATCATCAATCAGTCCCTGAAACATCGTTTCCCCTTAGAATGTATTGTCGTCAAAGTCAGCAATCCCATATTCCCACCTTTATTTATTTCTTTACTTTTCCTATCACTCCAACTGAGTACTTCGCTCTTGTTCGAGACTTTTCCCTTCAAAAATAGCTGGACCCCAATATTGACGAATATCAATTGCACGAACCATCTCAACAACCCAACACGGAGCTCATCTTTCTCTCATACAAAAAGGTATTCATTGTAATGCCCAGGTTTTTTATCTATGTACGTTACTGCTTCACCCTTCAGGGAGACATATGGTTGATCGGAATATAGCATCCTACCCAAATGAAAATAAAAGACAAAACTAGAGGCAAGGTCATTATGAGTATAACTAGAATTCGATAGGTGGAGGGTGGATGCGAAGTGAGTATGTCTTCGCAGGTAGACATGAGTATGAATATAAAATTTGATGTGGCCATGAACCGGGGGTTCGCTGAGATAAAAAAGTATTTGGAGCGACTGCATGGCAGGCTCTTAAATCCAAAATGATTCTTTGGAAATTTAATTTGATTTGCTTCTTATGTTTATATATTTGGCTTCAGTTATTATTCACCAGTTAACATAATAGTGCAAATTATATTGATCAGACTTTAAGTTTGTTTAAATTAGGATTAGGCTTTCTGCTCTTGTCCTTGCTCATCTCTCGGAAGAAGTTTGCGCTCTTGCTGTATTTTATGTTTGTTTGGTTGAGGTTGTTATTCGCTTTTTTCATTGTGGCCTTTGCCTCAAACTTTGTCATGCCCCCGTACTCGATTTTCTTATTCATTTTCTTCTTTATTTGTTCCTTCACTCGTTGTCTGGAGATACGCTTATTCTTCAGTCGCTTACCCTTCTTGTCCTATTCTTTTTCAGATACGAAATTTCTTGCAACAGCAGAAATTTCCTCACTTTTACCTCCTCGGAAGGTGTTGATGGGAACCTTCTCTTCACTAATAACTGCCTCTCCTTTGCTCGTATTGGTGGCTCTGGGCGTGAAGTGGAAATTAGAAAGGGAGTCAAGACTGTAGTTCAGTTCTTTAAAAGCTTCCAATATGCTGGTTTTTTGCTTATCCTGCTTATTTTCTCCCAATCCAAGGTAATTCTTGAAATCAGCTTCGTATAATTCAGCCAATCCTAGTTTACTTTTCTCGCGACTGACTTGTTACAGTGATCCAAACTGTTCCCTGAGGGCCTCAGATGGCTGGTATCGCACTCTGTCATCGTAAAGTTCATCGAGTATACGTTGTTTGATAATCTTCTCCATATCATCATTATACTCTGGAGTGATTTCCTGATTAAGACGAAGGCCAGTGTTAAACTGCAGATCATATTATAACAAGCTATTGACAGGACGCTGAGTGCCCTTGACTTCACCTTGCAGAACCCACCCCTTTTTGTCGATGACTTGTCCTTCCAACTTAGCAATTTGTTTTTGCAGATCGTTTGGTTCTTCAGTATGAGTTTGATCTTCGTTGATTTTGAGTTAGATCTCGCGGAAATGATCAAATTGATGGTCAATCAAATCATCTTTTTCACACTCGTCGTTGTCTGCAGGCTTTGCTTTACCTTTTGCTTTGCGCTTCGCTATCAATTTGTCCTATTCTTCAAACTCTTTCTCCTATTGGGAGTTACCCTCGTTTTCATAGGATTCCATTTCATCTTCGTCAATTTCTTCTCCATAAAGTCCAACATCATCTTCTCCCTCATATGCCTATTCTTCCATAACATCTAAGTTATCTTCTTATTCATGTCTTTCTTCATCTCCATCCTCCTCCTCTGCATCTTCTTCTTAATCGATCTGTTGTTGCTCGTCTTAGATAGGCTCTTAGTTGACTTCATCCTATTCTGCATATTCTTAATTGTCGATCTAATCGTCTTAGTGATCCTCTTCCTCTTAAATGTTTTCATTTTCTTCCTATTGATTATCTTAAATCCCTTCTAGTAATTGTTATTTCTCTTCCTAGCGCTTTTGAAGCACTGAAGTTATAACGCTATAGACTTGAGCGAACACTTGCTGCTCACTCATGCGATCAGTCACTAGCCGAGAGCGGGGAGCCAGCAGTTCAGTGAGAGTGGGTAGAAGATTGGTCAATTCTTTGGGATGATTGAGATGTTGCTAAATAAGCTGGTACACCATTGTTGAATCCATCCACTAAATTATACTAATTTTATATGAACTCATTCTCAACAAACATAATAAATTAAGTATATCACTGATTCCCTTGGCTTAGACTAATCAAACTCAAATAAATAGTTCGGATGCGATTATAATCTTTGTCAGAAATGGCCTTGTTCTTAGTCAGCAACAAATCCTTCTCGGTGAGATGGGGCATTTCTACTTCTCCTAATTTGACTTGAACACGACTATCGTACTTGACCTTCATCTAAAATTTGGTTTTGGCATCAAAAAAAATCATTTTACTTTATTCGCTTTGTATGTTTCTTACAATCATTTTGCCTTCTTCATAGTGTCTATGATATTTTGCGGGGAGCTATTACAACCTATACTGTTTTTAGACTTAGTTAGACCTGATTTTGATTAGTCTACCGTTACAGGACACGTTGAACCACATATTTTATGTGTTAGAATGACGAGTATACCCACGTTCATTGATCTCAATCATACTATGCTTAATCTAAAGAGGCTTTATGATCATATCTTTAGTTGAAAGGGGAGACATCTCTCTTATAGCTTTATCTATGGTATTCTAACGACCTTGGCCATATACTTTCCTATATTGATTGGTATTAGACCTTATATTGTCTTTCAAATTGGATTTATGTTTATCTCCGCTGGTATGCACAATTTATTGAGCCGCAGTCTCCTTTGAGACTATCTCTTATTTTTTGAATTTCATTTCGAGAAGCTTTTTATAATCAGGGAGAGTGCTCTTCAAAGGCAGGTTCATTTTGTTTTTATTTTTATTTTAATTGTTTTATTATCTCGAATCGCGGGCTTAAAGGGAGCGAATCATGGCTTTTCCTGAAGAAGATCTCTTAGTTGGCAGTTTCTCCTTACATTTCTACGTTTAGACTTGGAGAGGCAGTGGCTCGCCGGTGAAAAAGGGATGAGTCATAACTTCCTCAATACTGGGCCGGTTATCTTTGTCATACACGAAAATCTTCTTCAAAAGATGAAGTAAACTTGCAGATAGATCACTATTGAATATAAATCTTTGCAGATATTCCTCAGTGATGAGAGTTGAGAGTTCTTTCCAGTTATTGTAGGCAAAAGGCAGTTTGCCAGTTGCCATTTCATGCAGCAGGCAGCCCAAGGACCATACATCCAACTTATGGTTATGCAACTCGATAGCCTCAGGAGATGCGTAACCAATGGTGCCTCTAAACTTTTTTACGCATTCGTTGGCATTGCATTTAACAGCCATCCCAAAATCGCAGAGTTTGATTTAATTTTATGCAGTCAGTAGAATATTTTATGGCTTGATGTCACCGTGGATTATCTAATTCTTATGCAAATAGGCGAGACCTTTCGCCATCTGCAGTCCGTAGTCGCGCACTAATTCTATTGGAATTGTTTATTTCATTTTAGTTCTAAGATTTCCCTGCTCGCAGTACTACAAAACCAAGTAACTATTATTATCATCTTGGAAGGTGTTATGCAGTTGCACGATGTATCTGTTTTTTAGGCTTTAGTGGATACGTTTTTAACTCAAGTAAGTCGTCTACTGAGGGTCTTTTATGCCTACGTTGTTGTTTTTCCAGAATACTTTCAGGACCTATATTGAATAGGATGTACATGTGATTTGCGATCATGACGATTTGTGATATGAAAAATTTGGCCATGACTTCCAGTGTAAAGCGGTTCAGGATCGAGGTCGAACACCTAAGTGGATAAGGAAGTACGCCAATGTTTTTAGAAACAGATCGCATCATGCTGTTCAGCTCCTCGCCTAGAGAGTAGTCCATTAACTGTTCAATTTAAATTATGCCGCAATATTGGCTCAGATAATAGAATGAATGATACTTATAAACATAAACAAAATACAGAAAAGGTTATTGATAAAAGAGCAATCTGGAAGAGTATTTCTAATCTGATGGTTTAACTTTATAATAATATGATTACTGACCTCACTGAAACATTTTTCGAATTAGCAGGAACCACCAATTCGAGGCATACCCAATCCAATTGGAACGCCTCCATCTTCATCAAAACTTCCACTTCGTATCTGTGCGATCTGAAGGAGCTTGACTCTAAACTTAATGATTTGGATAGAAGTAGAGATACGCACATTTAGATATTAAATCAGGTTCGCGTTTTTAAAAGGTTGCACAGAGTAAAATGATTGTGAATGTCAAAGAACATTTGAGACGCTGCGAACAGAATATCAAGCTACTTAAAGGGGCATCTGTAGACATCAAATCACAGCGACAAATGGCTTAAAAATTAAAGGAGTCAGTTCTCATAACTATGGAGTTAAAATTACTGCAAGCAACTTTTCGTTTTAAAGACATTCATTTGGCTTATGCCCGGCAAATGGCTCCAAAGGATAATGTATCAGTGAGCAGTGAGCGCGAGATAAATCTTAGTAGATCTCATTTCCTAGAGCAGCCCCAAGCAGAAGCATTACAATAAGTGACTACACGTGAATACAAAGAGATTGAAAAGTCAATCCATTAAATTTCGGAGATGTACAGAGAAACTATGAATGTGGTGCGCATGCAGGAGCTACTCATTGATGGAATTGAGGGATACGTGGACGAAGCCGAGACCAATGTGGGATAAGGCCGCAAAAACCTAAGTGAGCTCCATGGTAAATAGCAGCGCAATCGTAACTTTATCTACCGTGTGTTCGGAGTTTTATATTTTGTGGTTTTCATCTATCTGGTTTTTCTGAGTTGATGTGATTTTATGAATATACAATGAAGTTAATCAATAATCAAAGGTTAAATATATAGTAGGTGGTAGTAAAAACAAGATAGATCGCTCAAAGGGTTTCTCTCGTTTTAAGGTCCTTTATTATTTTGTCGAAGATGAAGTAGATTGTGGCTCCAGTCACGCTTTGCAAGAAGATCATCGACGCTCCTCTAAAAAAGCCGAGAATGCCTTATTTGGCCCATATCTTATGGCTGCAGTCGAAAAATCCTTTGTATTTGTAGTTCTGGCAGGTGGTGAGCATCATTCTTCTCCTAACTGTGTCGGAGGGGTATGTTAGACAGATAGCGGCAAACACACTGAAGTAACTAACCAGCCACCTTTCAGCCATCGAGTGAGTTTTCTCCTTGAAAGTATCATAGATGCCAAAGTATGTGGATCTGAAAATGCCCACTCCAATGAAAGAAACAAGAGCTCCACGATAGATTCCCCGCAAACCCTCTTTCATATAAGCATCTCTTAGGCATTTCCATATTCCTTCTTTGGTTTTATCAATATGATTATTCATTTTATTCCTACTATACTAAAGAGGATAGAGAAGAGCCCGAGTAGTGAGGCCAGCAGATGCACCACCCAAGTAGTTAATAAGGAATTATAATTGAAAATTACCTTGATGACTTGTAGCACGACTGCGGTAGGCTTTTTGGAACAATTATTTGGAGATCCAATTGAGAGATTCGGCAGGATAAAATTTTAATAAATTGGAGCAATTCCCTTTCCAAAAGGCACTTTTTCCCTATTCTCGAACAACCCTGCAGCCGCAATCTATAACATTGCGATAGGGCTATGAGAGTCTACCCTGGTATAAAAGCTCTTGCATAGTCTGCATACGAAAACGAATAAAATCAATGGGGTTGGAAAGACTGAGAGCAATTCCAACGTAGGCATATTACAGTAGAGGTCTGGCAATGGGCCACTGTTTTAGAGCACTATCGGTTGGCATCATCATTTAATAGTAATAAATATTGTATTATAAACTAGTTTGACGATTTCTTATAGGATGTACAAGCCATTATCGACCCTGATAAATCCCGAATTAGAAATCGACACAGTGATGATGCAATACTCAGGATAGCTATACCTTGTCGTTAATGACTGCACCTCAGTTAAATGCTTATAATACTTCATGCCCTTTAATTGATAACATCTCTTTTTAGTTCTTTGCTATTATGCGAATATAAAAAAACTGGTGTGCTGAAATGAGTGTTTTATCTATTTATTGACTGGATTAATTTCTGCTGCCAAAATATTTGTGATTAAGGATGCTACATGTTTTTATAACAATTATGCACCATCTATAAAAACTTGGAAAAATGAATTTAGATTATTGGGCGATGCACCTTTACTAACTAATTTTTAGTGCCATTAAATTTGATAAGCTACAAGTCTAACATTAATACTATTTGTTAGCAAATTTTTATAAATTTGAGATTTTTGAAGAAGGAAAAGCAATATTGCAAATATACTTGATTTGGCTCCTTTTCTCTTGATTGATGAGTTTAGCTTTATTTGAAGTATTATTTGAATTCATTAAATATCCTCAAAAATGAACAACAGTCATATACAAGCATATGAGTAATATCATGATTGCGCTATTATCTTTAGATTAGCGAGGTACCTATGCATCGAGGACCATTTCATCGCAAAGAAGGAAGTTTAATCATTTAGTATCTACTATGTTGACTCACAATATATCTACACGCAACCCTTTTTACTTATCAGCATTTTTATTATCCGCTGCCAATTGCTGTCTCCCTCGTCCAAACTAAAACAAGCCTAAACCAATTGTCGACCCTCTTCATTCTCGAACTCAACTTCTCCCAATTGGCGCGCTACATGAAAGGTAGTGTGCCTCTTGAGCCTCTTATCAATTTGCTGTGCTTCTACTAATGGAAATTGCCCGGACCATTCGAGCTACTTGTCCATAAGTTGAACTAGAGTGAAATTATGCATAATTCTAAGAGCTTATCGAGTGTTAAATGTCTTAAGCATACTGCCTACATGTGCAGTGGAGCATCGAATGCGATAGTAAGCCATTATTTTAGCTGTTCTAAAGCTGGAGGCTCCAAGATCACTGAGAACAAAATTAGCAATAAAAGTCCCAGCTTTATTTTGATAACTGTGCATTAAAGGCTTGCCCTCCTCGAGGTAAAAGATTCTATAATCTTAGAGTTTGTGAACCAACAGGGTCATCATGCACTGTCCCTGCATGCGCAAGCGAATAGCATAGCTGATTTTGAATTTTGAATGTGTTTTTTGTTGATCATACTCTCGATGCATCCAATCTTTAACTTTTTAGACGCAATCTTCCAAGAGAGATGCCTCATTATTATCTGGAGTTATATCCCAATCCATAGTCTGAGCATCACTGTTTTTTAAAGCTAAATCATGTGCTGAACCCGACATGGATCCTGAAGGCTTAGTGAGCGAGGTGGTCGTCAAGAGTTTAAATGATCTTCGTGCCTTAGACTACCTCTCTTTATTGTAAGTGGACTCTATTGACTGAAACTATTCTTCCCTGTCTTGATTGAGGTTGTACTGTAGTTTGGTATCACTTCCTGGATATCCTGTTGTCTTGCGATGAATGACTCCATGCCTTAGTAGTGACTACTGTTCGATGGGAGTAGTGGTCTGAATATTGAAAGGTGGTTGTTCTATTTTCCTTTATGAGCATTTGACATCTTGTGTATGCATCTCGATTAGTTATTCAGACAGTTCAGAGGAGGCCCTTTTGGGTTTATTGACCGTAAAACATTCGGAGCACTTCCTCCTAATAAAATTAACTACGTTTGACAAACTCTGGTAACTCATTGATAATCATACAATTTGGTAAATTAAGCTCAGAATATTATAAATAGGGCTGGATCCTAATGAGAGCCTATCATATCTAAGATCATGCATCCATCAGCCTCTCCTAGCATTTTTACAACTTTTCCTTAGTCTTTTCCAAAGCCTCGAGATGTGACTCTGCCACTGCCATAAATTGCTCTTCATCATCTCTTTACAGATCAAGCTTCTTCGAGTTGATGAAATCTATCATATTTTATAGATATTCGATTTTGTCCTGACCTTCTTTTGGACCTTGCTTACTTATTAAGTTGCCAATATATACTGAGTTGTCCTGAATCGATTGCAACAATGTCTATAAGTCTTTTTTTCGTTTGTTTTTTATATCAAAAGTTTTACTGATTGTCATAACCTCGTCAAACAAACGATTGACTTCTTCGTTTGATTATTTGAGCGATTCCTAAACTTTGACGATGTAGGCTTACGCAGCTTAGCAAGAAGCCATGACTTCCTTCTCATTGTTTTCCTCCTTGAAATCTTGAAGATTACCAATTTGAGTTTCACAGTTGGGATCGTACTCCCTTTGGGCGTCATGTATAAGTTAATCCATATTATTAAACAGTTTGCTTAGTTTTTAATCGATTTCCTTTCGGGAGCAGTTCAGTTCGATGGACAGCAAAGGAAATGAATTAAACTCACTTACAGTTGGTCCTTTCCTCAGTAATCTGATGTAATTTCTTTCGAATTGCAGGAAGACTAGTTTGCTCTGCTGAAAGTCCAGTACCGTATCAATTTTAAGTGCAGGAAGGCCGTAGTTCCTATGCTTGCCCACTTAAGAAATAAATTTAAGCTGGCTATCAAGGTCAAGTCGTATGAGTTTATTTCTGTAGACAAAGTACAGTGAATTATCGATTAATTGCGATTCCATTTCGAATTATGAATATTCGTCTTTAATTGTATCGTCTCTGATGCAAATAAGTTCCCTTTCAGTAAATTAGTAATGTGATTCCTACAAGCTGGATATTTATAAAAATGATGTCTTTGTTCCTTCCTTCACATCTGATGTTTTGACTAAGAGAGTGACTGGACCCGAGTGAATCACTTTAAGAGAATGGGCATTTTTCATTTTCTGCTGAGGGAGACTGCACCAGCTCACCATGAAACCATACTAGTTATTATCATTTGATATTTTACTATTTATCATCAAAAATTATTGCTCTTATTCAGTTAGGCTTCGTGGCTCCAGCACACAGAGCAGCAGGAAGACCCTACCGACTTCACTTAAAGCTACCATCAACAGTCGTGAATACTCGCCACTGCCCTGCCAAAATTGAAAATCAACTATAGATTATCCAATTTTTAGGTCTCTAAACTTATAGTTGAAACAAGGAAAGTCTAATTGGCTGTCATTGTCATTTTGAGTGGAGTACACTCTTATCTCCTAAGTTGTCAGAACCACGAAATACTCCTGATAATGTGGATGCCACTCTGCTTTTAAGACTTATTTGCTTAGATTTATCTCCAGCAAAGTGATTTCGCTCATCTCGCCCGAGACTATAGCCTCTGGATCAAGCTCAAGTAAAACGAGTCTACTTTGGAATCTATCCTTAAATCGATAGGTAAAAACAACCAAATAAAGTGGTAGGGTGAAGTGGCTATTGATAGCAACTTCGATTTATTTGATGCCAGCGAACTTTTATTTGTATTATGACTCTAAATTTGCAGATGAGCGGTGAACCTAAGCCTGATTACCCTTCTGGTGATGCGCTAGGGTGACGAGACAGTGATCTATATATCCCCTATCCTCGGTAAATTGAAAGTAACTATAAGTCTTGAGTCCATTCCTTTCCAGGATGATGCAGTTGCTAACTCCTCTAGTGGGTATAGTCGCCTTATTACTCCTAGCGTTGTTGAGCTGAGCTGATATATTCTTGTCCCAACTTTACATCGATATATCTATTATTAGTAGCAATAATAAGCGCCATGAGCTCAAACAAAAATAGAGTCAATTTATAAATTAGAAATATCTCAGCATCAAGAGGAAGAAAATATCTTACTCCTTCTTGCAGAGGCAGAGGAGTTTGTAAATAATAAATCATTTAAAATTTTATTTGGTTAAGGATCAGAGCCAATCGAGAATCTCGGGCCCGATCTCGTCACGTAGAGTGATGTGGCTCCATTTTAGGGCAGTCTTTGCAATTTATGAGGTCTGTCCAGGGATGCGAGAAGTCACTTTTCCCCACACCAAGCACTGATCCATCAAAAATTCATCAAATATCGACCAGACTGAGTAAACTTTCTTGCCCTCAGGACCGCCATTGTTGTTCAAATCTTTCAAAAATTTGGACGGACCAGAGATGATAGTCGCTCCTGGGTAGTATCCGTCAACGGTGTGGCAAGTGGGCACGAGGTTGCCAACAATGCAAGTATTCAATCCCCAATTGCCACCAGCAATACCAATAAAAGCCTTTACTCTTGAACCCAGAGATTCTCCCACATAATAATTGCCTTCCTTGTGGTCAACGGCTGCCCCGCCCTTGACTATCTTTCTCGCAATGGTAACTCCCATCGAGTGGCTAATGATGCTGACTTAAGCAGCTCCAGTGTAAGCAAGAACTGCCTCCACAAAAGCCCTCATCTGCAGCACATATGATTTTTTGTGATTGTTAAATTAAGCCAGTAACAAGCTACCTGGGCCCCAAGTGGTAGTATACAATTCGGCTTTGGTGTAGCCTTGAGAGCCAAAGAAGGTAAAAAGAGATCTGGCCCCTGTCTGCTGAGGAAGATGCCCATCAACTGCGCCTCTTCCGAAGCCGATATCACCATTTCCGTGGACGAAAATTATAGGAGTTTTGACTACTTTATCGTCTGAACTGGCCTTGCCTCCATAAGCAGCGCATGGGAGATCTGTCCTGTCGAAATTCCAGGAGGAATAGCCTGAATAAAATTTAAATTACCATTTGTTTTGATAAAATTGGCAAAGTCATCAGTGAATCCGCATGCCAAATCCAGCGAATTGACCGTCTATTAAACTGGGGACTGGTTGTGGACTAACAGGTAGGTTGTGGTGGCGAGTGCAATAAGTATTGAGGCTGTAAACAAGGCAGTGGCTCTTTGTGTCATAATATATCTACTTAAAATTACAAGTTATAGCTCTTTATGAATTATACAACCCCAACTAATAATCAAAAACCTATAATTGCAATAAAATAAAAAATAAATAAAAGACCAAAAATATGAAGGCCAAAAATTATGGATCTAAAGATCAGTGGTTGTGTCCAAAATGACTAAATTCAATCATGAAGATGCCTTTAAAATTGAAAGGTATGATATTGCTGCCATAATGTCCAAATTATATGCTTCCCAGAATTATGGGAATAATTAGATTATATCATGATCAACATTTTTATTTAAGATTGGTCCATTATATTAACTATCTTTTATTGTCATGATTTTTGCTAAGATCCAACGCTGCCTCTTCAGCACATATGAAGCCGCATTTAGGGCCTCCATTAGAGATCCAATTGCCTACTGGCAAAATTAAGCTAAACATGTTCACTGGCAAACGTTTCCAAAGACTACACTCCAAGTTAATGATCTCCATTTTCATCGATGGTTTCCTGATGGTCGCATCAATATCACTGAATAATGCCTTGACGTCCACTTGAAAGACAGGGCTCAACAGATTGCTTACTTTGTTGAGAGTCCAATCACCGGAACAGTAAGGCTGATTATATCTAGAAATCGACTATTACCTATGCTGAGCTGCATCGGCGAGTATAACATCTTGCAGGCTCCCTCAAAAATGAATTTCATGTGGGAGTGGGAGACAAGGTTGTCATCTATATGCCAATGGTTATATAGAGCATTATCGCAATTCTGGCTTGCGCAAGAATTGGGGCTATTCATGTGGTGGTATTCGGAGGATTTTCTGCTGTGGAGCTAGCCAACCGTCTAGCAGATTGCGACCCAAAGCTAATAATTCTAGCCAATGCTGGAAAGGAGCCAAACAAAGTAATAAACTACAAGAAAATCGTGGATCATGGCATTGAACTCTCCCATAAAAAGAATATCCAAAAAATAATCTTCCAACGACCTAATGTTCTTGCACCAGAACCTCTTGCTCAAGGATAGCATGATTTTTTAGCAGTTGAGAAGGCAGGTTCAAGGTCAACAGCAGTTATAGTCGACTCTACGCATCCCCTTTATATCTTATACACTAGTGGAACCACAGGCAAGCCCAAGGGCATCGTCCGGGACCACGGGGGATCAGCAGTAATTTTACAGCATGCAATGAGAAGAATCTATAACATGCATCCTGGTCAGAGTATGTTTTGCAGCAGTGACATAGGCTGGGTGCTTGGCCACTCCTTCATAATTTATGCACCTCTAATCTCAGGCATTAAATCAGTCCTATTCGAAGGAAAACCCGTGGGCACGCCTAATCCCGATGTATTTTGGTAAATAATCGACAGAAACAAGAGTACAACTACTATAATTTAGTTGATCATCTTTACACTTCTCCCACCGCCATCAGAACCATCAGAAAGGAAGATTCCTAAGGGAAGTATATTAACCAGCATAATTTGACACATTTGAAAAGCATCACACTCGTAGGGGAGCGTTGTGATATACCCACTTTCAAATGGGTCGAAGATCACCTCAAAGGAAAATTAGTCAATGACTGCTACTGGCAAACTGAAAGTGGAGGACCAATCTTGTCCAACTACATGGGTTTCCCGACATTTCCATAAAAGCCTGGTTCTGCCTGCAAGCCTCTCCCTGGGTATGACGTAAAAGTGATAAATTCCACAACTGGTAAAGAGTGTAAGGCGAATGAGCCAGGCACGATCTTTTTAAAAGAGCCACTGCCTCCATCCTTCATGTTGACTATTCTCAACCACGACAATGTATTCATTCACAAGTATTTTACAACAGTTCCTGGGCATTACAACACTGGAGATTCGGGATTCTTCGATTAGGATGGCTACTTCCATATCATGTCAAGAGAAGATGATGTCATCAACACAGCCGGACATCGTTTATCCACAGGATAAATGGAGGAAATACTTATGAAGCACGATAAAATTGCAGAGGCTATTGTAATTGGAGCTGCTGATGAGATCAAGGGTGAAATTCCAGTCGCTTTTGTCACCATCAAATCCCAGCATGTCGTCAGTCACTGCCCCAAAACCGTATCTCGCGAATCAGTCGAGCTCATCCGTGAACACATTGGACCTGTGGCTAGTTTTAAGCATTGTCATGTTGTTCCAAGACTACCTAAAACTCGTTCGGGCAAATATCTTCGTCACATTGTGAGAAAGATGTTTAACAAGTAGAAATACTAGGTGCCTTCAACGATTTAGGACATGGATGTGGTGTTGGAAATTCATCAGAAAATCACCGATATCCACAGCGAAAATTGATCTGAATCCTCATGATCTAAACAAATGTTAAGATTTGAACAAAAGATAAAACAAAGTCAAGTCCTCCATCCAAATATATTGATTAAATGACTGATCAGCTATTTGCATTCTCCGCCAACTCTTTTTCATAGTCTTCGTATTTCTTTTCAGAGCCCTTGATGGTCGGGACGGTTCTCTTGCAGAGGCAGTCTCGGCACTGTAGAGTCCACAGTCTCATCTTTTCGTCTTTGACTAGCTCAGTGTTTTGCCTCTTGCAAATCTGGCACTGGACATACTCTGTGATATATTTTCTGAACAGGTTCTCTATATTTTTTGGCTGGATCACAATTTTAATGGCTGCATAGATAGTTAAGTACTAAAGCCTTGATTACCCATTGACCCCTCTCGGCCAAGTTAGGTGATAAAAAAGTTCATGACATGCTCAGGGTGGCGATCGAGTTGCTTACATAGATCAGCAAAGTTGATGATGGCTGTCTTTTTCGAGCCTATTCTTGTAGATTGAGGCGGTTTCAACACTATTTTTGATTTTTATGCTGCATCACCAAAATAGTACCTAGCTCAGGGTTGTTTTTGTTCAGCAATTCTGTTGCTCTCTTGAGGAGTTGAATGTATCGTTTCTAATGGTCGACCACTTTTAACTGCTCCACTGGAACCTATTACTTAGCTGGCTTAGAAGACGAGTACGTTTGTCGGCAGTGGGCTTTTTGGGCTTTTTCTTCTTGTCGAAGGTGACGACTTGAATCTATTCGAACTATTCCTTCATCAATTTTGATTATATCGATTGCCAATATAAAAGAAAATTAATTGAGACTAATCTGAAGAAGGATGGTATAAAGGAAATGCTATCATTAAGTCAAGGGGTCTTACTCAAGTAGTTAAATCCTCAAGATGTAAACTATTAGATATTGATTAAAAATGAAAGGATTAATTGATTGATCAGTTTTGGCAATTCGTACACTCACACTGATCGCTACAATTAATTCCTAATCGGTGACAGCCACAGTATGATTGTAGGCAGTTATTGGTCTTGCTGCACCGACACCGAATCTCTTCTTTTAATTGCAAACAGTTATTTTACATTTGTTGCCTGTCTAACTTTATTTTCTTTCTTAAAGGTGAACTTCCCTCTTACTTACTATCAAAACAGTTGTTTTTACAGTTGTGGCAGTAACATGAGCTATTACAATTATTGCCTGCCATATAGCAAACACAATAATTCTGCAGACAGCTTGACTTATCGCAGTGGCACCTTTTTTATGGATTATAGAGCTAGCTCCACTCGCTTTTGGCATACCCACTGCCAGGACATACATTGACTAAGTATGGCCCTAACTGTTCAATTTCATTGAAATCGCCTAGGGTAAACTGAATGTTGGACTTCGAACGAAATCTCACTTCTTTGCTATTGAGATCAACTACTTCAGTTATAGAGTGATTCTGAACAAAGTGCTTCCTAAAAAGAAAAATCTTTTGAACTGCTGACACATTAACATTTTTGGAAATGGAGGCACTGTTGCTCATTGTTCCATTTTTTGATGCAGATTAAACGAAATCATTGGTTGGAGCTATTTGAAGCCTAGACACTCCTTTGTTTGACCTGGCCAACTTTCTGTTACTCAACTTCATTGCTTTATTGATTATACAAAAATGATAATCGAATTAAACACTCTATATTTTGGTTGGCTTTTGGTTGTTTCCATTGGTAGAATTTTGACTTATAAAATTGAATGTAAAGGCAATTCCTCAGGTCTTGGCAACCGAGGATACTTTATCTTTGCAATCGAAAGTGTAAATATGGTTGAATAATAATGAATCAGATGAGTTTGTTACTACCTATGAGTTTGCCGATGAGTTCTTCTGCTTTTTTCTTGCGGTCTTGATCAGAAGTACCTTGAGGCTATTTGGACATCGCTCGTAAGTTCATCATTTCATTCATCATGGCTTAAAAGTTTATCATTTCACTCTACAGTTGTTCATCGGTCATTTCTTCTATTTCATTTTACTGCTCCTTCTACTTCTTTTCTTCTCCCTACTTATCGGGCATCTTCTCTTCCTATGAGACTCCCGCTTTTTCATGAGTTTGGGTTCTGGTAATAGTGGTCCATGGAGTAGTTTCTATAAGTTCCAGAAGATTGAAAATACTGCCATCCTCATAGGAATCATTCAGTAATCCCTTGCTTGTCCTTTTGGGAGGGTTCATATTGAGCTAATCCAGGTTCTATTTGATGACTTCGATGAAATTGTTGACTTCATTAGCAATTTTGTGTTCATCCGACCACGAACTATCTTTGTTATCAGTATTAACAATGAGGATAAAGTTTTATGGATTATATTTGCTAATTACGTAATCATAGACTTCAGCTGGCAAACTCTCCTTTTCTCCGACCAGCATTATGAGCATATCCTTTTTATTTTCGATGCTTCCTTACAATTAGCCGGACTATGCCTATGGCTTGTGATGCAAAGCCTACTACTGTTATGGCCACATTTATTGAATGACCTTGACAGTGGCTGAGTAATATTTTGTAGTTAATTGCAGATATCCAGATTTCGGATGCGGAAAATACTGAGATAAAACTGAATGATGAGATTAATACGAGCTGTAAGAGTGTCAAAACTATGGGAGTTATTGGTCAGCACGAGCAATTGAGAGTGTTCTGAATCAATCTATTAAATCATTCCGAATGATTTGGTCGAATAGGTTAAATGATTTAATAAGTCAATGACTATTAATCCTGATAACATAGCCTTAATCCTGATAATATAGCCTTTAACCTGTCTGGGCACTTTGATAGATAGAAATGAAATAAACTGTAGAATCACTTGATCTGCTTGTTGTGCTTGATCACCTGATAGAATTTGCTCAGTTCTCCCTCCTGGTTCTTGTTGAACTCCTTCATTATTAACTGTTGTGTGTTTATGCAATTGTTCATCTGTTCGTCAAACTACTCCAGCGCCGTAGACATCCAGTGTTGGTCATCCTCAGTCGGTGCTATCTTTTATTGCTCTAGCTGCCTTCGAATATCTCCCCAGATTTATCCCATTTTGAAATGTGGATACATTTGAATGACCTATAGCTTCTGCTGTTCGTAAGCGTTCAAATCGTTGCGAGCGAATCCCACACGATAAAGAATGGAAAAAACAATGAGTCTCATGTCATAGTGATCGACTTCCTCACGAATACGATTCACCAGATAGGTTTCTGTCCCTGTCTCTGTCAAATCCTTTAAGAAAGCAGGCTCAGGCAAATTTTTCTTGGCGAGTTCAGGCACCAGTGGCTTAGTTTTATTGGTGACTACTCCTTGCTAATATCTGACTCCGTACTTATCATCTTCCTCGCTGTATAATCTAATCATAAGCTGAGTGGCGTTGACCATTGTCTTCTCACTATTCCACTCCAAAAACTACTTGACTGCCTTTGCGTTTTCAGTCAGGAAGGATAGGCAAGACAGTGCCATCTTACGATGTACATAATCGCAGACTTAGATAAATTACAGCAAGTCAAAAAGGCCCTGTGCACTGAGGAATCTTTATTCAGAGCGACGACTGCCCAGGACTGCATTCCATATAGCATTGAGTAGTGCTAATCCCAACAATACATAGCGGTTGGAGGAGGCAATGTTCGGATCCTTCAAATATTTAATCAAGATATCGACTCCATGCTTCTCCCTAAACAGCTTCTTGTTTTTCTTGCATCCATTGCACAGGTTGGCCACGATGGTCAAGCACAACTCTTTGATTTAAATTGCATTTTACTCCTCCTGCAGGAATTATAGCAGGTAATCAATGACTCCCTCTTCACTTATCTTTATCTTGTAGGCTTATTCAAACAAAGATGCATTCGAAAAGGCTTTTAGACATTTCTCTCTCCTCTCCATATCACTGGCGTTTGACAAGAATTTTGTTAAGCAAAATATTCCTTTCTTCTCCTCGAAGTCATCTTTCATGTGCAGAATCACATTCGAAAGGACGGAGAGAGCTTGCCCTTGAAGTTACCTCAATTGAGGACCAGACCATCTGGTAACTGCGTAAGACGAATTGGCTGAGTCGATGTACAGTAGTAGATATCGGATGAAGTGGGTCACTTTTGCTAAAGTTATTACGTTTATATCTCTGGATTATATTGCTCCCAGAAGACCAGACCATAGTAGCTTTTTTAACTATAAGTCCTCTGCATTTGTTCCAAACTGCACTTTTCTCTCAGCAGTGCGCGTCTTGGACTCGAATAGGGTAGCTTCATCCATAGTAGCGTAGTTAAATAAGACCTCGAGGAAAGAGGGTTACATTTTACCAGGTTCTGCCTAACTTCTGATTAAGAAAAGGGGGATTGTTTCTGGGAGAGTGAGCAAGTAGTTGACCAATATTACAATTTCATTTCTGAGACATTTGTCATCCAGTTTGTATCCATCATTCACCACTCTAACGAGCAAACGCTGTAATCCAGTAATATAGTCTTGGTTAGAGAGAGCTGTTAAACATTCCACCCCGACACCTTCAATGGCTGACCAAAATATTTCAAATCCAATGCGGGTCAGTCCTGATCTGAAGTCTTGTCCAATGAGCATAATTTCAATTACGAGATGCAACACTCCCTTCTTGCAAAGTTATTCTGCCAGTCTGGAGTACATCATCATATAGCTAAGGGATTCAAGCAGGGAGTAAACCAGGCGACCTTTGTTGCGGTAGTCATAAAGAAGATCCACTAAAGCCTACAATATCTTTGATTCTCCTAAAGCAATCAAGTGCTTGGTACCCTCACTCATGAGAATTGTCACTGGTGATCTCCCCTCAGTGTTACCGTTTTCAATTGTCTCTTCTTTGCTCAGGATATCAGGAATTTGCCTCTCAGCAAATCTTCTCAAATAATCAACAGTTGATTCCCGTAAAGATTAGAGCAAAGCTGAGGGACGAGCCCACTCTTGATATCTCAATAAAGGTCTACATAATGCCAAAATTACTCTAGAGATGTTAAAAAAGCTGGCACAAATCTCATGTACCTCAATTAATCCGAGCCTGCATTGCGATTGAACATTGAACATGGATCAGCGCAGTCTACAGCTAATATTTTCTGTAGCGCAGGCACCATCTCTTCCACTTGAGTCTCAAGATCAGCTTTGACAAGTTCAAATAATTTGGTTAATCCCTCCACCTATTCGTAGAAAAAGCCTTGGGATCTTTCGTCACAAAATTTAATGATGGCCTTGGCCTTGCGATCATGGAGGGATTAAGTGTATTCAGATTGAAACATATCTAGAACACTCGGAATAAGAGGAATGAAGGGTAGCTTTTGAAGTCCACTCACTTTCTCCCCGTAATTAAAAAATTTATCAATGGACTGGATACCAGTTTTCTGCATCTCTTCCTGTTGTTGCGAGGAAGTGCGAGCTAGAGTGGCTGGCTTCATGGTCGTCATATAAGTTATACAAAGTTTAACAAATAGAAATGCTAATCATCAGCCATAACTTAAATAGGTGAATAATGTATGAAAAATAGTCATTTGCCGAAAAGCCGTGCCTAAAGCTATTTTATCTTGTCAGAATAGTCTACTTTCTTGCGTGGGCGGAGGACAAGAGGAGTTTACTCTTTTTTGTTGGGGGTATCCTTTTTAGCTATTTTGGCTGCAGGAGCAGGTACGTGTTTAGGGCTGGGGCTGTTTTTGTTTCTGCCACGGTTATCGTATTCCTCGAAGTCGTTTATAAGCTTATGTTAATTGTATCTTTTTTTCTCCTCCAGATCCTGCAGTTTTTTAGCCATCATCATCTTCTCTTTAGCTCGACTCGGGTTGCCCTCAATTGTATTTTTTTGAAAAGCGATGCTTTGACCGGCCTGTAGCAGTGAATATGAAAGCTTCGAGTTACTTTGCTGTGAACTTCTACGGGAAGAAGGCTCTCTTTTGGTTGGTTGGTAATAATCTATTTTCTCCTTTCTGAGGTCCATCATATACTGAGAGTTTTATGATATTTATGTAGCCTCTGACCGCGATAGCTTGACTTGCAGTTCGTTAATCTACTTTTTCATTTACCTGTTTTCACGAATCAGCCTCTATAACTCATCGCCTGACATTTCGCGATTTTGACTCTTTGGCTTTTCTTTGATTTGCTTTAATCGAGCGAGCTGATCAATCATTTCCTCGGGGTTAATTCCTTGCTTTTTTAGGTTCAGCAAATCCTTAAGATACTCCACTTCTCGCTGCAATTTGGCTACAGAGTCGGGGTTTTGGCCACTATATTCAGTTGGTTTAACTTTCAGGGTTATATGGTTAGCTCTCTACACAAACTTTAATGTGTTGATGGTCTCTTCCAAATTTTTAGAGGATGGCGACAAATTGCCAAAAATAAAGGTAAAGGTATTTCCAGTCAATGACTCCTGTAAAAGTCTTGTGAGCTTGGATTCTCTAAAAGCAGCTACAGCCTTCTTGTCTCCGCTTGAAAGAGCGAAAATAACCTTTCCCAGAGTAGTGAGGGATAGATTGATATTTTTGAGTTCCTTCAACTGTACATCGGCCATGACCTCTTTTTTGTTAATTTTTTCAGACCCAGCCAAGTCACACAGATTAAGCCGTCCTTTCAAAAAAGTTCCATTTTTATCCTGAATTTCTACAAGCAGCTGGAAAATTGTATGGGAACGAGAACTCTTAGCATTCATGGACGTCTGCCGAATGGTTCTATTTTTAACACCTCTTCTTAGCAATTCTATGCAGTCTTAAAAGTGCTATACTCCGAACTATGTCAGTCCCTCGACGAAAATGCCCTACGTTTTTGATTAATGAATGCTCAGCGGCTTTGGAGTTTCTGTATCCTAAGTTGGGAAGGGTATACTTGTAGGAGATCGTATATTTTTTAGTTATAGATCTGTAAAAAGGAGCAATAGAGGTTAGCTTGGCCTATTTGACTGATCTTCTGAAACACCTGATAGATTGATCGAGGAATAACTCCAGCCTTCCCATCATCTCTCTCTATTTCATCAGTGTCCATTTTTTACTGATTTTCCCATCCTTCTCCGAACATCGTATGGGTTTTGCCAGAGCCAGTTTGTCCATAAGCAAATATGGTTACATTGTAGCCTTCCATTATCTTCGGAATAACATCCACCAGTATGCGGTAAATGTCTCCCTGAGTGGAGTTGCAATCGAATGCCTGGTCAAATTTTATTTATAGCTGACTATATAAGTCAGTTGTCACTTTAACGCTTTTGTTCTTAGATATTGGAGTGAATACATCGCTGAGCACCTCTACAACTTCTTCAGTTTCACGCTCTAGGGTCACAAGAGGACGAACTCGCACAAACACCTTGATGCTGCTGTTCCCCTAATTTTACATCCCGTAATAATATTTATAATCATGATGCACAGTACATCATATGCAGGGGTTAAGACTCACTTTTATTGACCATCCTACCCTATTAATATTTATAAAATAAGTTTAAAATAAGTAACTATAAAATAGGCTCTCAAGATTTAATTGCTTTAATATCCTCCTGCCGTTGGCATAAAGTCCTTACCTTTAATTGCAAAGCATAGAGCTAAGCACTCTCATTGGTCCTTTTTCTGTATTAGTAGAGATAATGGTCCCTCTCAGATTTCAGAATGCTCAGCTCTTTTTAAATTATTTCTCTTTCAACATCATCTTTTTGGATTGGCACGGATTTGTATGTCTTAGCTGAAGCTATCTATTTACAATTCCTGATTTCTTATAAGTCCTGCTATTTTATCTGTACTCGCCTTTCTAATTAATGAGCTTAATGCCTTAATCTTTGATTTTCGTCATTTGCCTTCATCTAAGCCAAATTATGTTCCATCTTTGTTTGTTGGGCTTCTTCGGAAAGCTTGGTTGTTTGGGCTTTCAGATCTGCCAATTCTTCTAGTAGCTTGGGTCTCTCGATATTAATATAGTGGGTTTCTGTATCGCCCATCCTGTTGATTTCCTGCTAAAGTTCAGCTATGTATGCTATTTTTCTTGTCATGGTATCTCTCTGCTCCTCAATATATCCAAAAAGTTCTTCTTTCTCTTCCTTCAAACGTTCAATCTCGTTGATGAGTTGAGAGTTTGGACTAATGATTTTAGATGGCGGAGTACTGGTCTTTTTCGAGCGGAGACGATCGATTTAAACTTTCATTTCTTTAATTTAATTTTTTTGTCGCTATAAGATTATGTTTTTCTCCGTCATGGTCTTCTGCAGAAGATTCATCTCTACAAAAATGTCAATATTTTTCAAGTCACGACTTTTATTTTTTAAGTCAAAAAAATATTGCAAGTCATTGTCCTTTAATTTGGCTTCGAGAAGGGATGTGACTATTGAAAGTTTGGTTCTAAGTTACTCTGAAATGACAGTCTCCATGTGCAAGGCTTGCTATAATTCTTTGAGTCGTTGTTTCAGTTTGAAGGTTTCAGTTTTATCTATAGTTTTTCTCTAGCTTATCTCACTTACTTATTAAATATTTTGCTCCTTTATGGCTGCTGCTAACTGCGATTGGATGGGCTTTTAGCCCTTGACAGGACTTTTAATAACTCCTTTAATCTTTGGATTAACTTTTTTATCTAAGTTAGACATTGGTTACATTGTCCCTTTAACAAAACCTTATCCCCCTCATTCTGAACTATCACAACATTAGATTACTCGATATCTTTAGTTAAATTCACTGAACCCATTTTTTGGCCATTAAAAGCTAAGTTCTAGTTATTGTGTTTAAGTGAGTTAAGTTGAGACGGTGATTAACTTTGTAAATTTTAAAAGGCCACTGGAGAACGAAAATGGATATCACCATGTTTGTCCTTGGCATAAGTTGCTATATAAAAAATATACTACAATTTGAGTAAGCCAAACTATGGCGTGGAGTATTTTCGATGGAGGCCTTTTCGTTCTGTTCGGGGGACAGTAGAGTTTGAATGTTAACTTAATCTAAATCTTCTGGCAACTCGAGGCTATCCTCCATTGTGTAGAGTAATGATTGAATTTAATTATTAACTACATGACTTAAATATAACTATTACATTCGTTAGGGCAGCATGGACTTCTTAGATGATGATTTCGGGTTGGGAACAGGAAATAGCTACACGCGCAAACCATCAGTCACTTCCTTACAGTAAAATATATTTTATCCAGAAAAGGAGGCGCTTATGGAGTCAGCAATTCTCCTCGCAAGTCTCCCAAGAAAGATCAATATGCAGATTAACTTTTTGATCTCCTCAGCAAGGACGATAGGAAAAGTATCAGAAAATCAGAAAGAGATGTCCTACAACCATTCAGTAGCACATTCATTTAACCAAACCCTCCACTTGACTTCAAAAGGACTTAAAAATGGAGCACTCCTAATATACAGGTCGATTCTCTATATCAGCCTCCTAAATTCCCTAATCCAATTAATCCTCGTAAAAACTCTTTGGCTGAAAGTGAAGATGGGCGAAGCTTTAAAAGTGGAGCGAACAATAAAGCTAATAACTATGAATTCGACAATTTAATAACATTACGGCCTATATAAAGTAAAGAGGAATTACCTATAATGGCCGCATCAACGAGGAGTATGATGAAGCCACCCCTCCGCAAAAAATAATCAAAAGAACAGCTTCAACAAGATTACAGGGAACCTTCTATAGTCAATGAAGATCAGGGCGGGTTTAGAAAATACCCTGAAACAACAGGCTTCTTAGATTTTGGATCTCGAACTGATTTGAGACCTAAAAACAAAGAATAAAAAAGCATGATGTTTGAATAAAAAGTGATTCCTGTTAAAAAGGAAGAAAAGTAAAACACCATCGACCAAAAGAAGTTAATGAACTTTGAGGAAAATGTTAACACACTTAAAAAACAATTTGAAACTGAAATTAAATAGATTAAATAATCGTATGATAGACAGCTCAAGCAGGCAACTGACAAGCTCAAAGAAGAAGTTTAGTAATCCAAGAAAAGTAAAACTAAAATTATTAACGAATATGAAGACCGCATTCAGCAAGACAAGAGTAGATGGCAACATATACTCCAGTAGAATGAATAGAGGATGAAAAAGATGCATGAGTGGGAAATAACAAAAAAATGTGAAGCCTATGATATGTAAATATAAAAGTTTAAGAGCATGGCCAAGGTTTAGAATATGTTCAATAGTCAACAAAATCAAATGCAGCTTAACCTCCAACAAGTTTAACTAAAAACCCGTGAGCATCAACTAGTGCTGGAAAAGAAAAAGCTAGATGATTTTAAATTTTATCTTGAACAGAGAGAAAAAGAACTGTAATATCAAGAGTCAACTTTTGATGCATACAGGAAAAAATAGTAGGAAAGCATTCAAAGTAAACTCAGATAACTCATCGAAAAATAAAATTAACTCAGAAAACAATAAATGGAGTCCAAAAGAAACATTGCCCTAGAAAAACACAAAATGGCTTCTTAACTTGCTAATGCGGAGATGGATCTGATGAGGAAACAATAATCGCTAAATTTGGAAAAAGAGGAAACTCGAAACATGAAATAATTGTTTGAAACATAAAAAATTGAATATTCTTAGTTCAATAAAACGCTATTGAATGATTACAAGACTAAACTACAAGAAATATAAACCCAAAAAAGTCATTTGAACGATTTGGAAATGGAACTCCATAACAAATTAAATACTGTTGAAGTAGTTGGCCAACTAAGAAACAGCAAAGATAATACCACAAGGACTCGGGCATATAGCAGACCTTCAGCCAATCAAGAAAATTATCGAAATAGAACTAATACTGACTTCACAGCAAAACTAAAAGAGACCAAGGATCGATTTAAATAATTATAAGTTTTCGCAAAAAGAAATTGTATTGAGACATTCGACGAAAGATAAAAAAATAGAGAAGGTGCCAATTTATCAGGATACATTACTAGATTGAACCAAAAGATGTCCAAACATTGAGACAACTGTACTATAAATAACATGATATTTAAATTAATTCTTACTTCATTGACGTGATACTATATTTAAATTCTAATGAAAAAAAATAAAAGCAAAGACGAAAAAAGTAAGAAAAGCAAGGATAGCAAAATCAAAAATGAAGATGGCGACAAATCAGAAAAATCATTATCCAAGTCAAAAGGGAAGGAAAAGAAAGAAAAGGGTGCATCTAAAGATAAGAAATCTAAGTCTGGATCCAAAACTCCAACTAAAAAATAATCGAATTCAAAAAAATCTCCGGAAAATGCTTCTGAAATATCATCTATCTCTCAAGGCCCTGTTTTACCTGCGTACAATTTTACCCAATTAGAGATTGCATCCATCATAAGAGTCCATTCATAAACTTTTGTGAGACATGTGAGGAGCTAGTTTGTGGTCAGTGTACTGTATTAGGTCCGCATAATAACCATGTATCTTTGATCTTATCCAGTTGCATCGTATCTTAAAGATGACTGATGCATACAGATTGCGTAAGTTTTACTTGGTCGAGGCAATTCGATCCAATTTGGTCGATAAACGTGATAAAATAATTGCCCAGTTGCATCGACTTGAATACAGAATCGAGGAGATTAGATTTGTCAAAAATATTATTGAAAGGGACATTCGCTCTGAATATTCGGGCATTTTGGAAAGACTTAAAAATCACGAGGGTGTAAAGTTAGCAACTTTAACTCATTAAGTATCTCTAGTGCAAAAGGAGTTGGACACCATCAACGATTTGGGCAATAATTTTTTTTAATTGACATCTATGGAATGCGAAAAGATCGAGCAGGAGAGGAAAATTAATCGGTTTCTTTTAAAATCAAAGGAAATGTACGATTCAATATAATACATTACCAATAGGAAAGATCGGGTATGAGCTTATTAATGCAGATTGCGCCCAACTTAACTTTGAACTAAATCCCAAGGGAGGTCGAAACTTTACGGGAAATGGTCAAAAAGGCATTGGCTGGCAAATAAATCAACAATTTCAAAAACGAAATTATTTGGAAACTTATAACTGATTTGAGGACAGAATAGAATGCCATTAGAAAGGAAGTGTAAGACCGAGCTAACACTGTTATCCGAGAATTGAGTGAAGAAGTGGAAGGCCTAAATTTAAAATTGCAAGAATGCAAACTTATTTGCTTTTACTGCGGAGTACGAATGAGCGAAGATAGTGTGAACGTTGAATGCGAGCTAAATACCAACAAACAGCGTATCCCATAAAAACGATTTGAAATTGAAAAAACTCCAAACTAAAAAAATATTGGAAATAAGAGGCATTTTTTTACGAAATTGAGTGCACCAAATTGATAGATATTGATTTCATTGCATGTTTTATAAAATAGTTAGTTTTGTATACTCTATTAAACACAATACATTTTTGCATTTTATATCCCATCACTCAACTTTGTTCCTTATTATTTGCAGTCCACCGTTGCCTAATCAACGTTGAGATGATTTTCCCAGATTTTTGCTTAGTCTTGAGAGTCAAAATGTCGGGTATAGATTAATGATTATTATTTTTTGACCAGAAAACAGAAATGTAAGATTATTTTCTAGAAGATGCCAAATACTTCAATAATGTTGCAGCTCTTGTATCTTTTTTCGATATATTTATGAATTGGAATTGGAATTGGAGTATCGTAGGTATCCACTATATTATTAGAGATTATCCAACCTTATCAAGGAGGGATCACTTACTAAGGAGAGATCGAGGTG
>Ga0302188_10000147_pt1 | contig 57739 bp, 38 predicted proteins | sample II_Bog_E2_1_FD_198783 | JGI IMG/M metagenome (GOLD analysis project Ga0302188, IMG submission 198783) | Peat permafrost microbial communities from Stordalen Mire near Abisko, Sweden - II_Bog_E2_1 | ecosystem: Environmental > Terrestrial > Soil > Wetlands > Peat | place: Sweden: Abisko... | reverse complement strand
TAATATTAACCTGTTAAAAAATAGACTGGAAATAGTAGTCAATTAAAGAGGGGGAATAAAGTATAGCTTCAATCTTTTTAAGAGACTCTATTTTTAAAGTAGTCAACGAGACAGTGAAGTTGTCAGTAAAATGGTTAATAAGCTCAGTAAACTTAGCAGCATCTATGACAAAAATAAACGATCACAACTACGACAGTGTACTTACATTTGGAGGTAGTTAGTCTTCTAAAATAAAATATCAGAAACATTTCTTCTCATAGATGTAGTTCGCCAACAAATACAATCAGTCATGGGCAGCCTGATTAATCTGGGTGACTGTAAGGAAGATTTTAGTATTCATTGGCGTTATGTAATTGAAGAGCACATGAATCTTATTATAGAGGAACTCTTCGCAGGTCAATAATGTGTATTTATCAGTCTGCAAGATATTCTCAAATAGCGCTTCATCAAAAAAGAGAAACATATCAGCGTGATTGATTTCATTGAAGAACAAGAACAATTCAGCAGTATCACGCATAGATCAGAACTCTGTCGAAAACATCCTTTTTTAAGCGAATTTACCCTTTAGGAACTTAAAAATTGTATTATTTCAGGAGAGATTTATCGTAGCGATAAATTAGCCAATAGTCTATTACTAGTACCCATCAAGCCGGTGCCAGGAATTATATTTGCAAGTCTGTCGACCAATAATTAATCTCATTCCCCAACAGGTTTCTCTAAAATTTCGATGTCTCTGCATAGTTTCCGGTTACTACTTCGAGTGGTTGAAGTGATAACCCCTTTACTTGAAGATCTGAGTAGTTTGTGCAAAAGAGTTGAAAATAATTGGTAGTAAGTGTAAAAAAATAGCCACTACCAGTTACTCTTTAAGGAATATTTAAAATTTGATATGTTCAAGGAAAACTCCCTGAATTTTCAAGGACATCTTCAAATTTAAAATTAAAGCTAATAACAAATGACTGTGAATAGCAACAGACTATAAATACCCAACTAAGTCGTAAGAACCATTTTGGATCGCTTTTCCATTAACAATCTGATGATATATCATCGGTAAGATTCTTAATCAATCAAAGATCAGCCTTGCATATTATATGGAGATCGAGAGTTAGCCAAAGTGCAGAGCTATATAATAAATTCGATATATCAATAACTCGTGAATAGTGGTAAGGACGTATTGGTAATCAATCGCAATGGTAAAACCTACAGCATTTTGCCAATGAGAAAGGAAGGTAAATATATTGGTCTTATTCACTATACTTGCTAAAATTTGGAAAGAGTTGACCCTTATATTATTTCAGAGTGTTTAGTGCCCCTCATTTTAAAGTATGAAGGTATTATCAGTTGTAGATAATGCACAATTTCGTTAACCCTGCCTCCTTCAACTGAAAAGGAACCAAAATTAGAATAATCAGAACCAATTTCATTAAAGTCTTTATCTCTTTAATAATTGGCAGAAATAATTAGTTGCACAAATCTGCCTCAACTTTAAGCCCTCTGCATCAAACATATAAGCTCTGTTGGTAATTTTTTTCATAAAATGATTTACCGTTTAGACTTAGCAGATATATCTTATTACTATTCCTTAAAAGATAATGTCCTTGTTCATCATCATATCAAATAAAATTAAATTATAAATCACTAGGAGATGTTTATTGAATAGTATAGTTCTCTTACAAATTGCAGTACTTTTGCTCAAATTACTTTTTCTCACCCTTGTTTTGCCAACCCACAGCTGCACATTTACCAACATGAGAATGCATATCCTTTTCGAATGATAGGCCTACCATTATTAGCCGAAGGACAATTATTTGGATATTTTTTATTAGGGCATTACCTTATTTCGGAGGCAAATAACGAAAAGATTATAAATTATTTTAAAAATATCGCAGACTACATTGGTCTAAATAATCAAATTTTTAAAGCAAAAAAACTAGATAACTAAAAACTAAAAGAATAATTTCTGAAAGATAAATAACAAAATCATCCTAAGATGTTATAAATCACAAAAAATCTATAATAATTGCATGGAAAAGGAAAACTAATATAGCAATGTCATTCATTAACTCACACAATCATGAAACAACACATATTTACCAACACCAAAACTTAAATAAATCTTATTAAGATAGATACGATCTCCAAAAAAATGAAAGTCATTTACTCTTCAGATAAGACAGTATCCGAGTCAGTATTATCTCTTCCAGAAGAAATTTTTAATTTGTTCATAGATTCAAATATAATGGCCACTCATGAAAAACTTTAGACTCACTAATGTAAGTTAAAAAAACAGAATATCAATCGAACAGTAAGACCGATCAAGGCACAACAATTGCAAACTACAAGACTATTCATTCCCTCAATGAATTAAAGTTCCATAAGATAGCTGATGACAATAATAAAGAGTAAGTTCCAGTTATAAGGGTGGGCTGCCAACTAAAATTGGATTATTTTAAATGATATAATGATGAAAGTTCATGAAAAGAATTTGGATAACAACAAAATGTACTTCCTTGTAAATTTGGGAATTAGACGATAAAAGTAAAGTCGATTTTTTATGATTTTAGAGCAATAACTTCTTCCCTTTAATGATGATCAAATATTCAGTCAATCAATGGTAGAAGGGTTTCAACACATTTTCAGCAAAATAATCCGAAAATCTCTATACTTTGAGCCTAATAATTGCTAGAAATCTGAATCTATTCATAAATTAAGTTGTATTCTTAAAAATGGGCATTCAATAGAAAGATCTATCAGTCAATTTTATTAGAAGTGGATTTGTAATAAATTTAAGATTTAATTACTCGTCAGAAAGATATCTAAAGTGATTTGCTAGAACAAAAATAAAAAATACTATCAGGAAATGAGAAAAGCGTTTATAAAGCTAAAAATAATTAAGTAAAGAATAGATCAGAGAAATCATATCTTTAGGGAAATACTAGTTACTGCTTTAGAATCACCCACCAAAAGATAACAACTAAGAAGTGCCTTTTTGTCTATATATAACTTAATTCAAAAGCCTACTCTATTCGGTAAAATTCGAGCATGCTCTAAATTTGTTTGCAGTCTTAATAAAGACATATGTTCTGTTCTTAGAATGGGGTTACATTAGGTTTTGAAGGTTAGTCAATTGAGATGCTTTAACAAAAAGAATATAAAAATGACTTCCGCTTCTAAGATTTATCACACGATGCAACTGATCAATAATCGTTAAAACAAACAGTACTTTTTTAATCAAGTTTATAAAATATTTAAGGAATATGTTTATAGCTTTTAGCTAATCAACCAAGAATGCCAAAAAACCAATTTTAACTCCAAGGAATAATTTATTAAATTTGCTAATGAGAGGTTCATGACTGTTATTGCCCATCTCAATTTTGGTTCCATTCTGACTATCTAAATTATGGCTGCACAAACTGTTGCCAATAAGTTAATTATTTATAAACTGGGGTCCTAAAAGCAATTAGTAGAAGTGTAGACATAAAAAATTGAGAATTGTGAAAATAGCAAGGATAATAATTTAATATTTCTGCCTGTTCCTCTAAATTTTAATGATCAAATTAATGCTCATTACATTATCTATAAAATAATAGTAAAAAGTGGCTCATAAATTGCACTCTAAAAAGCGATAATTCATAAAATAATAATAGAAGGAGTTGTACCTTGCTACACTCGATATCTACAAAAGAGAATTGAAAGAGCTAGTAAACTGTGTCAAATTTTAATGATAATTTCTTGTAAGGAATTTTGGAATGGATCTGCAGGAAGTGCTCAAAATATCTATGCATTTAGTGGAATATAAATTTAAAATCAATGCCACAAATTAAGGGCTATGACCCATTTAAAATGTCTAAAACAAGAATAAAGAATTTCTGAGCTTAAGATAGTTCGCAATGCCATAAGCGAAGAATCAAAAATGTATTATCATCTCTAATATTAATGCAATGCTCTAAGCAATGCTCTTGCCGGTGGAGAATTAAACTCTACTCAGTAAGAAAGAGAAATTCTTGGCAAATATGGTGAGTTAGTAACTCGTCAACAACTGAAACAAATTCGGTAATCAAATTCAACATTATAAGAAGAGGAACAAAAGCAATTATTGCAATACCAAATAAAAAGCAAAATTTTTGCAACAACCAAAATCACAACTTTCTACTAGCAAAAATAAAATTCATAATTATAAAAATTAAGCCAATAGTATTTAAGAAGAGCAAATGCCAACAAATAAAATTAGTACCAATATTCGAATGATAGCCATCTCTAAAAAATTTATGTGGATAAAAAAATAGAATTAACTGCAATAAAAGTGAAGATCAATAAATAGAGAAATAAATTGGTGAATCAAACTGTTAGAGGATTATGGATCATTCTGAATAAATTGTTGCGAAAATAGCAAAATGGATAAAAAAGAAAAGCATTTTTTATCCTTTTGTAGCCTGCCATTTATGGTTGAACTATCAATATTGATATTTATGTTGAAGTAATTAATTATTTAATACCATTCAATACGGTTTAAGATGATGCAGTTTAGCATTACTCCTATATTCATAAGGCCAATAATTAATAACTTTATTTATTGACTCCGCTGATTATTAATTTAAAGTCATGTTACATCATTGAAAGAGTATCGACTTTATTTGTGATTTTGAAGTAAAAAATTCTATTTCTTAGTTCTGCTAGCAAATTACTTGATTTATTTTATTTATTAATCATAGGAGTTAGATGATATTAGATATATTTAAATGATTTAAATCAAAATGCTTCTAAAATCAGTGAGATCTTTTTGGATCATAATTACTTTCTCCTTGGCAATTTCGTTGACATTTCAAAGTGAATGTCCAGTTGATTCCGTCAGTAAGGATGGAAAGTGCCTTCCCTGCAATCTAATCTTCAACACTGTTTCCACTCCAATCATGGCTTCCAACAAATTGAACATTTGTACATGCAAAGACGGTTACTCATGGTCATTGATTGACTTAGAGTGTTTTTCAGTAAGTGAAAATAATGTTGAAGGTCAAACTTCTCATGCTATGAATCAAGTCTTATAAACCAAAAGAGTTCTAACAACATAATGCGATATTTCAAAAGGATTTATCAACATAAATGGCTAATGCATCAATTGCAGAAATATCCCGAAATCAATTGGATTCGCCAGGGATTCTACCTCTTGCTATTGCCAATCATCCTATTCTTGGACAAGTACTTCTAATAATTGTGCATGCTTTAATTACAATGTTGGTTTGTATACTAATGGTGATATGTGTACGTTATGCGACTATATCGCTAATAACGAAACAATAACTGCTTGCTACAATTGCTATGGTAATCCATTTGCGTATTCTGATCTTGGGTGCATCAATTGTACTGCTATTCCTCATGGACTATACGCATAAGTAGACCTGAATGTGGGATACTGTGTTTGCGAGAATGGATACACCTACAACCGCTTATTGGGAGCCTGCTTTTGTGATCAATATTACTTTTCGACAGGTTCTGGCTGTCAAAGCTGCTCGAGTTTAGTCGACTCAAAGGAGGTCAATGACTGCAATGAATGCCAGAACAGCTTTTTCCATAACGGATACTACTGCCAGCAATCTTCCAACATCCAATACTTTAATTCTTCCACCAACGCCTGCCAAACTGGTTATGACATCAAAGTAAACCCAATCATAGGCTAAACGATAGGATGTGCTTGTTCCGCTTCTGCTGGCTACTATCTCACCGGATCTTCCTGTTAATCCTGCTTAAACTTTAAAGACGTCAGTTAGTCTTACCAAAATTGTATGACCTGCAGTCAAACTGGTGGCTATTTCAAAGGTACAGTAGAGTGTATACACTGTCAAGCAGTGCAATTCGCAACAGGAACTGCCACTGTTGACGGGTGCGAGTGTACCAAGGCCTATTCTTGGAACACCTTGACAACTTTATGTGAATGCGATTGGGCTGAAGGATTCTTCACAAAAGGAATGACCTGCTTAAACTGTCTAGACATTGCTCATACTGGTGAAACCACAAACAATGCAGGTTGTAATTGCATAAAAGGTTTCTCATGGAATTCAAACACTTTTACTTGCGAATGTGATTTAAATGCTGGGAATTTTTATTTACCAACAGTATAGGGATGCATTGATTGTAATACTATAAACTGGAGCACAGGTAAACCAATAAATGGAAGCTCTTGCTAATGCTATTAAGGAACAATATGGAGTTCAGAGCAAGTTAGTTGCATATGCGATATAAATCAAAATTTTGTCATGGTAGATAGCTATTGCTTAGACTGCGGGAGCTGGCAATTTACGAATGGTTTTGCCACCTCTCAGGGATGTGGCTGCTTGCCTGGATACATATGGATATAGAGTGAAGGAGCTTGTGATTGTCCACCAGGATATGTGAATATGGGAAATTAATGCGTAAGTTGTTCTATAGCTATAAACAATCTAACAGGTGCTACTGTTGATGGCTGCAAGAGCTGCTCGGTGAAATAAGGATTTGCATCTTATGAAAGTATTTGCTACGCATGCTCTAAACAGATATTGACTTCAGGTACGGCATCAAATGCAAGTGGATGCAATTGTATTGATATTTAGCAAACTTGGTATCCAATTTTTGGGGGGTGCATCTGTACTTCCTCTTACGCACATGCCTCATTAAGTTGTGTTAAATGTTCCAATAACTGCTCCTGCACGGACTTTTATGATATTAATGGAAATCTGTCTTAGGCCTGCGTAACCTGTTAAGTAGGAAATTATTCCAACGGAACATTATTAGTGAATGGTAGTTGCGCTTGCTTCCCAGGCTATGCATGGAGCATTGATATTTAGCTGACTTTGTACCCTTTTGAATGTGTTTGCAGTATATTGGCAGGAGGATATTTAAATGGTTCTACTTGCTATAACTGCAGTCAATTGCCTGTGAATGGAACTGTGACTGCCGCCGGATGCAACAAATGTGATCCTTCTCAGGGATTTTTGTATCTTTCAGCAAATTATAGCTGCATCGTCTGTTCTATGCAGCCGGGAAGCAATGGAAAAGCTACAATAGCGGGCTGTGGTTGCCTGCAGGGAGTCTGGAACATTAATACACTAGCATGCGAATCCTTTAACTGCAGTATTGCGAATTGTCAGATCTGCTCTTCAAATGCGAGCTGCTATTCTTGTGCTGAAGGGTACTTACTTACTGTTGACCAGAGTAAATGCAGTCTGAACTGCCTTATCGCCTACTGTGATTACTGCTCCTCTTCCAGTACCTGTTAGACTTGCATTACTGGGTATCAACTTAATAGTAACTCAAGTAGATGCTTAGCGATACAATGTATTGAAAATTGCGGTTTATGCCTTACGAATACTACTTGTTTCTACTGTGTGGACGCGTACATATTGAGCAATGATACAACACAGTGCGTCTTTAGTTGTTCAATTACTGGTTGTGATGTGTGCTCATCATTCGCATCTTGCTCGAAATGTTCTGTTGGTTATTACCTGACTAGCATGGACACTTTATGTCTCATAAGTTGTACCATTTAAAATTGCGGGTACTGCTTTTAAAATAGCACGTACTGTGACTCATGTAAGACAGGCTTTATAGCTTATGAAGGATTATGCTACAATAAAAATTGCACTGACAACTGTAATTTATGCTCTTCCACAACTATCTGTCATGCTTGCAACGCTGGCTATACCTTAGCCAACAATGGATCGTCCTGTCACCCCACCTGCGTCATTGCCAACTGTGAATAATGTCCTTCCGACTCCAATTGTTCGTCCTGTCTTGCTGGGTACTATCTTAGCAATAGCAATAACTCAACTCAGTGTCGTCTCACATGCAGCTCTCCAAATTGTGAATCTTGCTAAGGCAATAGCAACGATTGCACTCAGTGCAAATCAGATTTTAAACTGTTCGATTGGCAGTGCTATCCCAGTAACTGTGTAGCAAACTGCGATCTGTGTCTCTCTAATTCTACATGTAGATCCTGTTTGAAGGGATACTCGCCAAGCTATGACCGCGATGAGTGTTTCCTTGTTTGCAATAATCCCAACTGCTAAATTTGCTCCGAAGTTGATACGAATTGCACGCAATGCACATATGGATACACCCTTCAAGCAGGACAGTGCTATTTGGACTTTTGCGATATTCCCAACTGTGTGCAGTGCAGCTCTCCCTCGTCTTGCGAGCAGTGTGATACTACTTATGCCTACAATCTGGTCGCCAATTAGTGCAAACCAGCCTGTCTCTCAGCTTTCCCCAATTGTCTTTTGTGCTCCTCAGCATCTAACTGCTCTGCTTGTCAGACTGGATATTCTTTAGGATAGACTTCGGCAAATGTAAGTGACTGCCTTCCCCTTTGTACTATTACAAACTGTTGGATATGCTCATCAAACCAAACATGTCTCTCTTGCAATGCCAACTATAGTTTGAGCTCAGATCAAAGGAAGTGCTCGTTGTCATGCTCAGTGGCTAATTGCGATGTTTGTCAAAATACAACTACCTGCTCTCAATGTTTGTCTGGATATACTTTGAAATCCAATGGTTGTCTCTTAAAATGTGAATAGGGATATTACAATTCTGGTAACTCCTCAGTAATAGTCTGCGAATCCTGTTCAATTTTTTCCTACTTATGCTAATCCTGTGATTATGTCAATAATTCATTGGTTTGCTTAAGTTGCCCAGGTGATTTTTACCTGAATACTTTGGCAAATCAATGTTTTGGCTGCTATTCTTATGATATTAATTGCTATACATGCACTTAATTGGAATGTACTTCTTGTCTACCACCAGGTGCTCTAGCATCAGATGGCAGTTGCCAAATTATATCATGCTAAGTCCCTAACTGTCTCTTTTGTTCCACCTCCTCTAATTTGACGTGTCTTACTTGCAACAGCGGGTTTAGCTACAACGTTGAAACTGGAGCTTGCTAAAATCTCGCTTGTCCGCCACATTTCATCTTTCAAGGAGAAAGTTGTGCCTGTCCCACAGCTACTATGCTGATCAATTAGTAGTGCTTGCTTTGCTCTGATAGCCACTGTATGTCTTGCAACTCCTTTGGCTGCTCGGTTTGCTTCACTGGATACTATTTGAGCTTCAATTTGCTTTGCCTTCCTTGTGCAGTTAATTGTGACATCTGTACTTCATAATACTGCAGTCAATGCTCATCTGGTTTCAGTCTCTTACCAGATGGGGTATGCTCTTCTATCGCGTAAGGAATAAGTGCATTAAAAATCTAAAATAATTTCATCTCGTGTAGTCCAGGCTGTTCTGTTTGTGTAGCGACATCCATTAATGAAATGAGCTGCACAAAAATGCAAAATGGGTATGCATTTTTTGAAGGAATTATAATGCAGTGTGTTAATCCCATATGTCAAACCTGTACAGGGGGTATTTATCTTTGCACAAGTTGCGTTAATGGATACTCTTTACAAAATGGAAATTGTTTGGCTTGTCTAGATTTAAATGCCCTAACATGCTTGCCTACTAACCTCAATTATTCCATTACTTGTTCCCCCGGATACACAACCGCCAGTAGTGCTAGTGCGGTTTCAACAGGAGGATTCTGCCTGCCCTGCTCAGCCAACTGTCTAAAATGCGATTTCAATGGCCCTTATAACTGTGATGCCTTTCAGTGCACTCTAGGATTTGTGCAGTTGTTGGGGACGACTAATTGCACTGCTTGCTTGAATTCCTGCCCAGTCTGCGATAACAATAACCTCAATTTGTGCATTGACTGTGGACCCCGTCGGTATAAGGACAATACTAGTCAATGCTCAGCTTGCCCAGCAACATGCGCAACCTGTACTTCTGAAACAATCTGCACTGCGTGTCTGGTAGGCTACAGTTTAGCGAATGGTATCTGCACGTCTAACCTGGGCTACCCATGTGCAGTAACTGGAGTCAATGCTGAATGTACTCAGTGCTTTGAGGGTTACAGGCTAAATGGTACTGTCTGCGCCATTGATCTCAGTTGCAACAATATATCGGCCTGCATTACGTGTCCTTATGAATACTATCTCTTCAATTCAACTTGCCTTATCTGTCCTGAATTGACAAGACATTGCTTAACTTGTGACTCATATGAAGGAAACTGCGTTTTATGCAAAAAAGGATATTATTTTATTTAGTATGGTTGCTCACCCTGTCCTAGTCATTGCAACGCCTGTTCCTCTCCTTCTTTCTGCATTTAAGCAGCCAATGCCTACTACTTGGAGGTATTTTCGGATGGATCCAACAGTGGAATGGTCAAAGCATGCGCCAGTCCGTGTTTAACCTGTGCTTACTCTTCCAACTACTGCCTGAGCTGCGTTGGAGGATACAACATATCTGGAAGCACTTGCTTCTCCACTTCCCCTATAAGCATCCAGCTTGTGTTGGGCCCTTCCACAACAGATTCCACCATTTTTAACGCATCTGACACTGACCAAATAAAGCTGGCCAATATAATGAAGAACATCAACTGGCTGACTGACTCTTTCTGCAGTATTCTGCCTTCCAGTCTCAAGATTAACGGCTCTTGCGTAGGAGTTTTCAGGTTTACAGCACTCTCCGTGGGATCTATAATCGTGAACGCATAAATCAACGCGAATGGAGTGCAAGATATAAGCCAAACCTAGAATACCATCATTCAGAATTTAAATTCAAACGGAATTCCGGGTGTGAGCATAGTTTCAATAAGCATGGCATCTTCTCCTTCATCATAATATCCTCCTCTATAATCAAATTCCTCTTCATCATCGAAGCTACCAATTATAATTGGAATTTGTGTCGGAGGAGCACGTACATTTAAATTTATTTAGTAATCATAGTAATCGTAGTCATAATAATTGTACTCAAAAGAAGAAGAGTTGAATCATCTACACAATAACGGGCTCTACAATCCGATGTTGCTATGAGTGTCTTTAGTTACAAAGAAGAATAAAGTAATCCAAAATCCACAAGTTAAAAGCTATAGGTTCTTGGTTCTGCTTCTTCTCAATCAATAAATAGGGATAGTAAATTCGAATCAAAATCTATAGAATTTGAGTCTGAGAAAAATTGATTTGCGAATATAAATATCATCTTTATTTAGCGTTATATAAACTACACTCAATTAATAATATCTTTAGATTAGTTTGGTTACGATTATATTATCATATTATTTTTAAAAAGCGAGATGTTTATTTATCTCTAGAAATATAATTATTTATCCAAGAAAATCTGTTTAAATGTTTACTTTTATTAGAAATTAATTGTTCCTGTACCATTCAATATTATTTTAAGAATAATTCATTCGCTTTATTCTAAAATCATTTTCATTAATAAAGTAATATAAAGATGATGATGTTTATGAAAATCACGAATATTGGTGATCAACAATAGCATCATAAATTTGGGTCATTGGTTGCTGTCAGGATCATCTTAAGCATAAGAAAGTTTTGACAAAAGTTATAAATATATCTTGATGGCTTAAAAGTGAACGTCTTTATCTTCAATCTTTGAGCATTTAATCCACTCCTAAGCATAATTTTCCAAAAATTATTTAAAAAAAGGTGCGATTGTGCGGCTAGACAAAATCTGTTGAATCAAGATGTTATTGAATTTGCTTTTAGCCAATAATTTATTGTAATCATTCATAGCAGCATTCCATTTTTAGGCTTTTTTGCTGATTTACCCTTACATATAAACAGCAAACGCTTTGCAAAAGTTTTTTGGAATATTTTTAGTATTCCTTTTTAGAAATTTATTCTTGCCTGCCATTGTCTTGTGAAAAAGCAATATCCTTTCCACCTTGAGAGCTGACGAAACTTCGAGGTTTCCAGAGAAAGATTACTCAGAATTTTAATTTTTTTAATTTTCAGAAACTAATGATCTTTATTTCCACTAAGAAGACTCAGCTTAAGGGAAATCAAAGCTAAAAAGATAAGTATCTTTTATAAGATATGCCATCTTGAGGTATCTGACTTCAATTGAGCGTTTTAACATATTCTATTATTGTTCAGTATTAGATTGACTTATCCATGGAAGGTCATAATTTTGCTCTCCTTAGATTCGTGTCACTTTTATAGTGTTTGTGTGCTTGCATTAACCATTGGGCAATGTTAGACGCTTGACTAACATAGTTGTTTTAGAAAGTACTCCATCATCTAGTTTACAACTCATCATTAAAAATTATTAACAATCATACTCAAATCAAGGAATCACTTAACTCCTAAAAAATTGATGCTTTTTAGTCAGTACTAATAGGTTACCAGGAGATGATCGCTGACTATCGACGATGTTTATTTCCGGGGCATTAATAATCATTATAAAGGCCCCTTTGTTGGTGATAATAAGAAAGAGCTTTAAAATAATAAATATTTTAAATGAATTGTTTTCGAAGTTCCTTCCACATATTTTTTCATCAAATCGTCATTTATTGAAATGTAACTAATAACAGTGTCTTTGCTATCATTTCTTTTATGGAAATAATTAAAAGTTTTATCTGAAGATAATTTACAATTAATAATTATTTTGAGTTAGTAAATTCATCACGGATTTCTCGTAACTAATTTTACGAAAATTTAATCATTCTTGAATTAAAAAAATAGAATTGATTTCTTTTAAAAAAGGAGGATAACAAATATAGAGTGCATTAATATTTTTTGATATTTTGCTTTTTAACTTAAAGAATTTAAAATACAGTCTATATATCGTTAAGCATACCAAAATAATATTTTAATTAAGGGACACTATTGATATTAATCTGAGGATAGAAAGAAAAGATTTGTATCATTATACCTTTTTCCTCGCTTTAATTTAACATCAAATCAGCAATTAAATTTAAGATTTATTCAATAATTTATATTTATCCATTAGTAAAGAGGATGAATCACTATTAAGTTTTCAGAATAGGCGATAAAAGTGATAATTATGTTATTGAACTTACTAAAGGTAGCAAACCTTCAAATGCTAATCACTCCGAAAGAAAGGCTCATTCTGATCATGCCACTTGGCCACAACATTTTTAGAATAACATCTTCTTTGATAAAAACTTTCAGATTGACATGAGCAGATCGAGCAAAATTAATAAATGGTAGCACTTAAAATTGAGAAGGATATATGAGATTTATGATTAGGAGTTTAGTCTTTTTGATGAAGAGTGGTTCAAAGATAATCCAGTTCAAACTCAATCAACTTATCCTACATTTTTGGCAGAATTTATCATGCTCGATGAGGAATACATTAAAACTCTGTTCTTCACCAAATAAATAAATAAAAATGGTTTATATCAGTATTTTATTCGAAGAAATGGCTAGTTTCATGTAGAATTTATAGATGATTTAATTCCAGTTGAGGGAAAAGAACAAAAACCTCTCTGGGGACTGAGTGAAGACTAGCCTTGGAAGTTAATCTTGATGAAAGCTTGGATTAAATAGAAAGGAGGCATTCAAGGAGTCATTTAAGCCGAACCATTCGAATTTATTTAAGCTTTTGGAGTTCCTGGATATCGAATTCTATCAATAAAAAAATAAATTGATTATCTTAAGGTTTCATTGTCCAGTGATAAAACCAAATAAGCAAAAATAGACAAAATTCCTTTTCAAGATGAAGCTTACATAGCAGTCGGAAAGACTTTAAACAGCGAAAAAGTGAAAGATCTTGGATTGGTACCCAATCAAGCAGGCTATAAGATATCAACAGTCCAGAAGTACAATCCTTTGATGACATAAATCAAGTCAGGATCAGCATCAGCATCAACTATCACTTAAAAACTTTTCAGAATTCGAAGCATAATTCCTTCTTGTTGGACTGGTAGATACTCAGTTCTTTCTCATAAATTTAGTTCTTAATAAAGGGAAATAGGGGCCTTTGACATTGAAAGATAATTTTTTGCGACCTATGAAGAGATTAGTTCTATTTTTAGTTCTTTTTATGTAGCGCCTAAGTACAAACAATAATCTAGCACTTTAAAAACAAAGTTAAACACTTAACACCTTGATAGAATGATTGAGGATTCTTTGTTCTTATCAGTTAGTAATAAAAATCCTCACCATTTCTTTGAGCTGAGTGTATAGAAAGAGGGCATTTTCAATATAAATGTGCAGCTACCATTTTCGTCAAAATCAAATTCCTAATAAAATGACATAATTAAAACAAGATATCCCCCCATTAAATTATTTTTAGCTCGGAAAACATAATAATAGGTTAAAAATGAGCTTGAGACTTTTGAATATTATGATGGTGATTACGTTAAGGGCTATCATAAAAACTTAAACAGATTTATTCAAATCATTCCTGGAAATTACTATGTGTTTGTTAAAATAGATACAACTCGATAGAAAACTTCCTCATTTGCAATCAATATCAACACTAATGCTATTATCACCTCCTTCAAAAAAGCTGAATATCTCTCCAACAAATAGTAATCATCAATTCTCAAATCCTCTTTATATAGTTATGCCAAAAAATATGGGATCACAACTTATACTGAATAAAAGGTAAAAGATCGCAGGATATATCTTTGTAATTCATTTGATTAAATTGGATTTGGAATTGTAGCTATCTACGTTGATCCTCGATGCCATTTTTTCTTAGGGATGAAGATTGATCCATCGTAAATTTAATTATATATAGTAATCTCGAAGAAAATCATTTAAAACTGTGCCAATAAGCCCATGGAGTCATTAATGTTGACTAAAAGTAATCTCTTAATTTAATTGATAAAGGAAATGAACCTCAAATCGTCGTAATGGAAAAAATTGATCGCATCAGTAATGCTGATAAAAACTTTCCACCAGATAAAGCATTCGATTTCTATGAAGTTTATGATAAGTGATGATTAAAATCAATCTAAATTATCTGTATACTATCTGAATTGTTTGGAACAATAGAATTTGATATTTGAAAATAAATGTATCTTCTCTTTAACAAAATTATTCTGATAATAAAATTAAAAATAATCATCGAAATAACAATTATGAGGGAAGAGTGTTTGAATAAAAATATCTATAAAAATATCGATTAAGAACCAAATAATTTCAAAATTAAATAAAACGCTTTATATCAAAGCTTTTAAGAGCTTGCAAGTAAATATATCTATTAATTCTGAGTTAGATGGGAAATTAACAACCAAGAAAACTCGCCAAAGCCACAAAAGGACAAATAGACATAGCGTGCCTCAAGGCTAAATTTCACCTGGAACTCAGCCGAGACCGGAAAAATACCTAAATCATTAAAGGATAAAAGGAACTTGTGAACAAGCTTCGTAGCTCATCAAGAAACAAAATATAGGAGATTCTCATTGCGGAAAGAGTGGTCACAGGGTTGAAGTATGCTCAAGGTAGCTCATTTTTTATTCAGCTTGTAATCTACTTATGTCTTGTGCCGTATCACTCAAGGGACATGCTCTATACTTAGCAGATAACCAAGATAAACCGGAAAAAATGGAACCATGGCTCCCTTTCATCTATTCTCTCATATATGGAGCCGATCATTTGGGACTGAGCTCATTAAATGAGTTTAAGAGTGTCATGAAATCTCTAAACGATCCAATAGCTGTACCAAAGTATACAAATGCAGAGATAGTGCAGCTACTTAGTCCAAGCCCAACACCATAGGAATTAAATATGTATATAGTGTAGATGTCTGAGAGAAATTAAATTCCTTTAGAAGAAATAAATATGGTTGGCCATCAATTTACTAAAGAATATGTACATCCTCTCACTCCTGAGTAAATTCTTCTCCAACAACAACTGGCAGAATCATTAAAAAACAAGTTCGATAACGGATGGGGGGGACAGGGGAATCCAGGATCACAGCCACAACAAGGACAGGGATTTAGCAATCAAGGACAAGGGCAAGGAGGTTATGGAGGACAAGGGCAAGGAGGTTTTGGAGGACAAGGGCAAGGAGGATTTGGAGGACAAGGGCAAGGAGGATTTGGAGGACAAGGGGGCAATCAAGGTGGTTTTAATGGTGGTCAAGGCTATAACGGAGGGTTCAATGGTCAAGGAGGAATGGGAGGCAGCAATAATCAAAATCCTTACACAGTAAAAAATCCAGGAAGCAATATTTATCTTGATAATTAGCCTCCTAAGAATTTCAATATTGGGCCAACCTTTAATATGATAAATACCGTCAAGAAGCAAGAGTCCCAAAATAAGCCTCGATAATTTAATTCCTTTTAAGACATCATTGGTTTACCTGAAGATCCAAACAAAGGTCCAATATATCCATCAATTGAGCCAACTAAAATTTCATCACTTAAATATAGTCCTGAGAAAAAGGGTGGTGTTGATAACCCCTTCGCTCGTCAATCCATAGTTGAAGTTAATGGTAAAGGTCAGCCAACAACCAGTCCAACAATTAGTCAAATTTTACGAGACTTCAAATGATTTAAAAATCAATTATTCCAAAATGTAAAATGAGTAGAAAAAATTTATTTAAAAATATTTTTATATTGTTTGCAATTACCTTTTTAGATTCGAAATCATAAATTCGACAAATACTGAATATACTTTCCACTTGACAAATCAATATAATTTTAGGTATTCCTATGCATTGAGGAGAGCTTATTAATAGAGTCGACTCAATAAATATTACGAGCAGCATTCTATCTTTTGAATTTAATCTATGTATATCATCCATTAAAGACATTGCATCTATTTAAATTTGGTGGAATTATTCACCTCTTGTTATTGTGGAGTTAAGTCTCATAAATAAAGACTAAATTGTAAATATTTTTTTGAAATAAATAGAATGTATTGCTATCTAAATTAAAATAAAAGTAAATATTGGGAAAAATATTCTACAAAACTCCATCATTCATAAATTAAATTTATGTATTGCTAAATATTAATTGTTTTATAAATGGGGCAGCCTTGTTGCTCAGATCATCATGCTGATTACTTGGATTATAATCCGCATGAAAAGGGTTCAAAGATAAGTCTGTCCCCTCACCTTTCTTCTATTATTTAAGACAAAAACATAACACCAAATCATTTTAGAGTAGTTTAATAGCCGAGAAAAACACATCCCATCGTTCTCCAAATATAATAACAACTTCAACCATTTCATCATAGTCCAGAATTCACCCCTCCTGAGGGTATTAAATAAATCAAAGCGCATGCAATTAATAACGATGGTTTAATATACGATAGTAACAGCTAGTGGAAAGACGGGCTTCCACATGGAAAAGGAAAGTTATTTTATCCAGATGGAAGCCTCTATATTGGCTATTTTTGGAAGGGAGTTCCCAGTGGATAAGGGAGATTTATTAGTACACAGGGTTGGTATTATTAAGGAGCACTCATAAATGAGCAAGCAGAAGGGAAGGGAATATTTTCTTATGAATCATTTGGATATCACTATGAAGGTAATTGGTCGAGCGATTTGCCTAACGGTCAAGGAAAATAAACTTGGATAAAGCCTGAAAAAACTTAAATCATTTATGAGGGTGAATTTATCAATGGCAAAAAGCATGGAAAAGGTAAATATAAATCATTCTAATGGGAATATGAAGGAAATTTTTCTAATAATGAAATCACAGGATCGAAGGGAGTCATAAAATATGCGAATGGAGAGATTTTTTAAGGTGATTTTCTCAAAGGAAAAAAGCATGGCTTTGGAATTTATAGATGGGTAGATGGCTCATCATATGAGGGGTCGTATTAAAATGATAAAAAATAAGGGCACGGCAAATATATTAGTGTTGACGGAAATATTTTTGAAGGATAATGGAAGGATGGCAAAAGACAAGGTGAGGGTGTACTAATAATTAAAGGAACAAAATACTGTGGAGTGTGGCATAATGATAAGCCTACTTCCACCCAAATTACTGAAGGCTGATAATTTAGAACATTTGTTAAATAATGAAGAAAATTTAATTTAATGACTATCGTTTTTTATTGAATTTTTCGTTAAGATTTGATCATATTCATGACTTAAAATGATATCAGCATAATCATTTTCTTATTACATTTTTTCAAAAAAAGCATTTTGATCTTTATATGATCTCTTCAATAAATAAATTGATAAATCATAATTATCTGCTTTTCGTCTATACAGCTGGTCCGAATGAACCATCACATCACAGGACTTCGATTGTTATAAAAATAGCATTTTTTTGAAATTCCTTATTCTTCTATTGATTATTATTAAAGATTAAACCTTAAATGAGCCTCTTCTTTTAAAGTATACTACTTGCTATTTAGAAACTAGTTTTTGCTGCTTAAAACCTAAGATTCTTCCGCTATAAACATAAAAGCATCTACTCTCTATTGAGAGAACTGAAAAGCAGGGATATTAAAAGGTCATAAAAATCTAAAAACGCTCAAATTCTAAAAGGAAAGCATTAAAGCATTAATAAAGTCATCGCAAAAGTTGGGATAGTTATGTATCACATCATCAGGAAGTTTAAGTGCAGCATTATTATGCTCAATCTGATTCTGGGGCATCATAATTTACAATTATCATTAATCGAGTGGAGCGTCCTTCAAGAAAGAGTGTCAATGAATGTCCTCATTTTCTATTTTGTAAGTGATCTTTATATGCAAAAAGTTCATGTTGTCTTTTCTTAAATTTAAAAGATAAATTAAACTATCTATGATTTACATTTTTAGTATATGAGTTTAAATTTATATCTTTCTGTATTAAGATAAGATTAATAACGATGAAAAGTATTCAAGGAATAAGAATACGTGAATCCTGTTAAAATATAATTATAAACATGTACTAAAAATGTAATATCCTCTCCATAATAATTCATCTTCCATCTATAATAATTGCACGCTCAAAGAATATAAAATGATGTTTTAACTATTTTAATAAATTTCTTTTGTTTAATTAAAATGTGGTGGCGTTCCGGAATAGGACACCACACACACGGCCAGTTATACTGGTCTAGACTAGGATATAATGAAATTCTGTAGCAATGTTCTATAATATTTTACGGGGTTATTAGTAGTTCGACAATTTGTAATTGAAGTGGGGGTTTCATCTCTTTTAATTTATGATAATTATTTTTAAGAGATGAATGCCTTGATCTTCGGCTTCTTTTATGCTGCCCAATATTCGGACAACAATATTAAATTTTAAACATAATGAATGAACTAACCAACGCAGAAAGAGTCCTCTTTCTGTCAGCATAGCTGAAAGCATTAGCATCATCCTTAAAATATAAATTTCCACAAAACTACGTCAAAATAATTAAAAGGGCCAGTAGAAATGACATATACTAAATTTGCTTCTTGAAAATAAGTTTATTTATTTATTAAAGAACTCCTTTTTTGTGGTAAAATTGCTCTTTTCACAAGATATGTTGGTTTATAATAAACATTAAGAGTTTTCAATATTTTTAGAGGTAAAAAAATATAAACTTAATGAAATTAACCACACAAACATTAAAATTAAATCATTTCACGTCTTTTATAAAAAATATATTAATTAATATTTTTAATGTTTGATATTTTAAAAGAGAGGGTTTGATAAATAGTCAGATCAATAAGAGTCATTTTAATGCTGTCATGTAAATGTCAAATTATCATCTCCTTTCTTTGCAAATTGGTGGACAAGCTCATCATAGTCTTATAATTTTGTATATCCTATCTCTTTTCGTTTTTTCCATCCATAAAATTAGAAATATTCACCTATTAGATTGCTTAAATATGGATAAACCCCATATTTAGGAAGGATTAATTTCATCGTCTCAATTTCAATCTCTTCCTCACATCCGCCAAGAACCTTTAACTCTTGTCTCAAGGTTTAACCGTTCTTTTATATCAATTTTTAAAATCCTTGCTAAGCCTCTAAAATAGATTATGGTGATGTTAGTTCTCTCTTCAGCAAATTCCTAATAATTTGTCTTGCATACCCAATGAAAACTCCAGTTGAATCTTAAGCTTTAGTGGATCCATCCTCAACAATAAAGCGAGCTATTTTTTGAATTTCTTATTTATGATTTTAAAGAAAATATATACTTTCTAAGTTTGAGGTTAGCTGCTGGAGGGAAATCATCCCCTTGCTGAGTTGATTCCCATCGCTGAAGGAAATTGCTGAACGAAGGTGTGATTTTTTACTATCTTTTGGAGCAGTACTTTATGCTATTTTTAATATTCTATCAATAAAAGCCTCAGTATCGATATTATTTTACAAAAGGGAAAAGGTCAGTGATTTTAGAACTGATTTTATCTCTTCTATAGTAATTTGCTTTCCAAGAGGATGAGACCGGATGACATTGGGAGGGTCAGGATCTCTTGGCCCTTTTCTTCGAGCAACCTGCTACTCAAATAATCCAGCCTTATAAATTTGGTTATATTTTTAATATTTTTCACTGAGAGAATTGATTTGCTCTTCATAAAGTCCTTTTTTTTTAATATGATCATACTTTCTGTCTTCAAGCTGTTTTTTTAGTTACTTGGTCCACGCGAGCATATAGTCAAAGGTCTTATTTTTCTCCCTCAATTATCTTTATAATTTCAAAATAGTTCCCTACTTGAGGCTTAGTTTTTCCAATAGAGTCTCATATTCTCCCATTTCTTTTTTTCTATCTTTCAACCGATGTTTCAGTAACCCAATTTCATATTCAAATCCTTAAGTTTCAAGTAATAATTTTTTAACTCCTTCAGCTTAATTTTTAACTATTCTTTTTTTGGTATCTAAAAGATGCATTTTGAGTTGCTCCTTTATTTGCATTTTCTATATTTTATAAGCTTCGGTACGGTCCTTCGTTTTTTATACTTCCCTCGTTAAAATATCCTTTACTTTTTAGCAAACTAATTCATATTTTTTAGATTGAATGGCGTTAAAGTCTTCCTCCCTAACTCTTTTAGTTACCTGCTGCTTTTTTAACGTTATCTTATTTTTTAATCTTTATCTCTAACTTTAAAGAACTGAAATATAAACTTTGAGCTCTTGGACTGTACTCGCCTCACTATTACGAAACATTTTTTTTAGGCGATCTTTTGTTTCTCGAGATTCCTGAAACAAAGTTCGCCGAGCTCTCAAGAGTACATCACTAGCCTGAGTCATTTTTCGATCTGGTTGGAATGTAAACTCCACCTCTTTTAGAAAATTTTCCAATTTGAGGTTTTGATTCATGCACTGATCATACTCATATCTGAGGTCTTCATTGAGATTTTCCATATTTTTGACTTGCTCCCTTTTTTCCTAATTTTATTTTCGAAGAGAAATGATATCCTTAAACATATTGATGGGTTTGATTTTCAGTGATCTCTTATTTTAAAATCCTTGATACATTAATTATTGTTGCTTTGAATCCTTTTCTTCTGTTTACTACTCACTTTCGCACCGCTATTCGTACTCTTTGACTTCTTTGATTATTTCACCCTGCTTGCTTTCATTCTACCTCAATTCGTCAAGAATATTTTCACAATTGGGAATCGAAGTCATTTAAGATAATAATGGAAATTGACTCGTTTTATAAAATGTATTACAAAAAAAAAGCATAAACAATTCAGTTTCATTGTCGTCTAATGCAGAGATAAGTAAATTTTACTTTTAAAAATTTAATTAACACACTCAATAATTTACTGAATTTTTAGAATTTGAAATCATGGATTTAAAACAATTTAGACTCCACGCTAAATAAATAAACAAGAACTGCTAATTAGATATAGCTAACAAACTTACTAGCTCGCTCACTCACTTACTGAACTTAACTTACAAAGGATCCATCTATTTTAGAAAGGCCTATCAAAGGACAGCGGAAACAAATAAAATTATCTTTATGTTTGCTTTACAGGCATGCCACCCTTCTAAAAAGAGTTTGATGATTTGGGTATTCCGGGTGAAAGGATAGTTATCTACCCAATGTGCTTTGAACCAGGATTGACAGAACAAGAAACAAAGTAAAAATTGGAGTTTGCTCAAGTATAAAAACAAGCAGGAATTATCCATTAAAAATTAAAAAAACGAACAGATAAGTTACTTGTTTTTATTTATCACTCCTTTGGAACAACCTTGGTCAGCGCCCTTTTAAGGCTTTATTTTACCGAATATATAAATCGCATAATTGGTATGATAGCAATTGGATGTTACCCAATTAGAATGAATTTTTAATATTATATCAATCTCACAGAAAGTTATACTTATGACAGTTTAATGAAAAATGTAGATAATCTCTAAGCATCTAATTAGAAAAGGAGCAAAATCATGAAATTTGTAAAACATACAAATAAATATGCAAATTTAGCTTCGATGATTGCTTTTGGAAAGGGAATGGGTTTTTCTGAAATGTTTGATTACAATCGAAGATGGCCGCCAGTTCTAAAATGCTTTATTTACGGAAGATAAGATAATAGAGTCGATTAGCATAAATTGAATTAAACTGCCATATATTATGCATTGAAGCGGAAATTTAATTAAAAGTACGAAGATAAAATTAAGACCATCATTTAAGCAAAATATGGGTTAAAAGTGAACAACTCTCAATAGAGGTTTATCTACAGTATTTAAGGAGGAAAACACTCTGTTCATATGCAAAAAGGATATCAACCGATTATAAAAAGCATTATCTCCTAATACCTTAGTGTCATATAGTCACTCCAGTCTCTTTGATAAAATCCCCAATATCCTCAATATTTAATTTTAATATTTAATTTTAATCAAAAGGAATGATTCTGATAATTATTGATTTATAATTTCATAGACTATTTTAATTTATTATAAGTAAGAATGGCAAATCTAGATACATATTCCAGAAAAAAATGTTTTCTTTATCTATATTAAGAATAAGGTTGCTTGTAGTTCCTGAGAAAAATTGACAAACAAAAATTGATAATAAAATTTAAATGAATCAAAGATCATATCTCTTTAGCTTTGTTTTTTCTTTTTTCCCAATACTCGTTCGCATACTCTCTGAATTTGGTTTGGTCAATGAAGCGATTTTCCTCTTTTCCTTCAACCTTTTCCTTATTCAATTCTTCATAGTTAATTATGGGAAGCGGCTTCGTATAGTTGGTTGAATTATCTTTTAGATTGGTAACACCCTTGATTTTATTCTCTTGCTTAATCAACAAAAGAATGTTGATGTATTTTTCCAAATCAGATAGATATTACTCAATATTCCTGTCGTTGATATTCATATTCAATTCATAATCTTCTCTTTTTTTCGTATCATCATTAAATTTAGATTTGGATAACTAAAGTAAAGCTTACCCTAGAATTGGCTTTATTTTGTCGACTAATTCATTCAACTCCTTAGAATTTTGGTCCTTTTTGGAAAGGTATATTTGCAGCTCTGCCTTATTCTTTTCTTCTTCACTCATAGTCTTTAGCAGTTATTTTTTTTATTTATTCATTTGCTTTGACTCTGCTATTTTTCTTTATAATTCTCTGTTTTCATCTTCAAGGCAGTCCACATTTCTAGATAGTTCATCCATATAGTTATAGAGGGAATAATTCTGTTCCTCTGACTTAATGAATGTGTTGGTTATCTCTTATAACGTATTGATTCCACTTTTTTATTTAATGTCATTGAATGCTTATTCAATCATCTTCATTTGTTTCTTGTATTGTTCAATCATTTTCAGTTTTTATTTGTTGGAAGCTAAGATTTTTCTCAATCTGTATTTGAGCAAGGGCTGTGTGTCTATAACTTCAGGTTTATTGTCTTTTTAATACTTTAATGTTTCCCTATCCCTTTTATCATTCATGTAATCCTTCTCCAAAGAATCAAATTGCTTAAGATATTGATCCCTTTCAATTTCATTTTTTGATTTAATCATAACAATTTCCTCTTTCAACTCCTCAGCTCTTTTTTTCTTTTGTTCAATCAATGCAATCTTCTATTGTGATTCCTCTTCGTATTTACCAATCTGTTCCTCCAAAGCTCCAAGCATTTGAGTAAAATTTTTCTTTTCACGCCTCAACATATCAATATCATTTTTAAGCTTGTTATTGTGAGCAACAGTATCGTTGAAAGAAGATATTGCTTTGTCAAGATTGGCTTATAGATTTTTAACTTTTGCTTGAAGCATTACATTATGGGCTTTACTATTTTCCCGTTTGAGCTCGTTCAATTTGCTCTTCTCTTTTTAGTAATCTTAGCTGATATTTTTCAGAGAATCTTGAATTCCGAAATATTTTCTTTTTTATTGTTCCAGCTTGCGAGTATAGTTATCCACTTCTCTCTGCAGAGTTTACAACTGAGTTTCGGAAGGATCCACAGAAATAATTGACTTGCTGGCTTGAGTAGCAGGTTTGAAACCATTGTACATAGTTTTGCTAATTTTATTTATTTTCTATATTAATTGATGAGGGTAAATCAAATAAATTTGCCAAAAGTAATTATATTAAAAGATGAAACAAGAAACAGGATTGCCTATTAAAAATTTGCGGATAGAATCGATTATTTTAGCGAATAACTAATTTCCATTTGATTCAATTCAATTAAAATTTAAATAATAAAATCCTGAACAAATGAACAAATAATCATTGACTTCCTTCAATAAAATATCGGTAGAGATGGATCGCCTATCCTACCTGATCAATAAAGAATAAATTTTTCAGCAAGAAATGCAGTCCGCAATGCAAAACAATCGTTAGTCAGACTCTTCATCCTCGGTTACTGACAATTTGGATCTATATTTAAAATAGTATGACAATCCTACAGCGAAATCAATTCCGTTCGAGAGTTAAAATGAAATTCAGGAGGAAAACAGCGTAACTATTAGCGCAATTCAAAGAGATACTAAAATTGAAGAGCAAAAATAACTGAACAAATAAATAGCCTACAATAAAGCAACTTTAGTTTTAGGAAATCTTAAGAGCGGCAGGAAATAATAACAAATTGTTGATGAAACAGCCAAGACATTAAATTGTCATTTTAGTAGCGTTAATAACGAGAACAGAAACATTAATAAAAAAGAGATTTCTGGGACTAAAAGTAAGCAAAACAGCACAAAGAATGCTACATCAAGCATGCCTTCTGAAGTATCGGCCTCTCTCTAGCAATATAAACAAAGCAATAGTAGCAATCTTAAAAATTGTAGTTTTGTGAAAGCAGCTTTGAAGATATAATCACCTCCTACAAATTTATCAAAGAATAATAAAAAAGCTCTCTATCAGTCTGAACATGATCTAGGCACCCTAAAGAAAGAACTTAATTCAAAGTTAGCGAAAGTCGAAAAAATAGACAAAATTTAATTGAATAGACTTCAACAAAAGAAGTCTCACAAAAAAACAGAGCAAAGCAGTAATAGAAGAAAAACAAAAAGATTGTCAAGTAATCCAAAAAGTACAGTGAAATTGAATTAACCAAAAATTTCTCAAAACAAAAGTAAACTTGCCTTAAAAGCACACAATAATGTTTCATGTAAAATTTTAGATCATAAAAAAATGGATATTGCTGCCAAGAAAAACGTGGAAAAAGTATTAGGCAATGATCAATCTTGGCTCAAGACCATGGACAAAGGCAATACAAAATTGAATAGAATAAACATATGCAAATTGCAATAAAATTTGAAGAGAGCCCAGAATAAAAAATAAGCATATAAAAACATTAATAAAAATAACGAAAAAGATAGGGATCCAGAACGTTCAAGACAAAAATAGCAGCTTAAGCTGCATTTCACTTAGTAAAATGAATTAAGTTAAATGAAAAGATTAATTGATGAAAAACAGCTGAAGAAAGAATATACTCGAGAGACTGATAAATATTTGGACTTGACTAATAAAATGTCTCATTCCTATTTTGGGGTTTTAATTAGATAATGCCGTTAAACTTCAGAGGAAGCCATCTTCAAAATTAAATTAGTCACTCTCATGCTTTACTTTTTTGATCAATTTTCCACAACTCCTCTCATAAGTAGTTCCAAACCAATAGACAGTACGACTGATCGATTTTACCTTAATGTGGCTGAAGAATAGCTGATTTAGGTTTTGCTTCACCCTAAAAAGATTATTAATTTAATGGTTTAGCTTCCTAACATATTAATGAACAATAACACAATAGCTGCCGAGAGGAAAAAAATGTTTGATCATAAATTTGCTGAAATTAATGATCTCCTTGAGCAATAGTTAGAGTTCTTCTTAATTAAAAAGACTACTCTCTATATGTATATCCACACTCTGTCGGAATACATTCAATTTTTACTGGAGAAAGAACTAATTGAACAAACTAAGAGATCAAAATTAGTCACAGTTGAGCCTAAACCATAAATGAAAGGATTTTATTCGAGTCGAGGCAAGGCAGGATAAAATATCAAAAAATATATTAAAAAGAATGAAGGATCAACTAAATTTGGGTTTAGATGCGATAGCGATCGGAAGATAACAATTGAAGACGATGACTTCTACTTTATGATATCAAAAAACAAATGCTATACAGGTCCCTTATCTGCAGTTAAGCACAAAAAGCAGACCAAAATGAAATTGAAGTGATATTTAATAATATTCATATCTACCTAACATACATAATACAAATCATTTCTTACTGACTTAACGACCCATCTATTTACATTTTAACGATTCTGCTTCGTCTTTTTCTTTAACTGTTTCAGATGGATACACAATTGACTTCTTCTACCAATAGAGTCCTCTGCCCCTCAATTTTTCCTCCTATTAAACTGGAATAAGCCAATAAAATGGATTCTTGCCAAAAACTTGAGTGAAATTATACCAACTGTTAATATCAAATTCGTTAATAGATGTATTCAAATTATTATTTTGTGTATTTTTACTTTCTCCTCTTTTCTTACGTTCTATCAACATTTATTCAATAGTTGTTATATTTTGAAAAACCATCCGCATGTGAGTCACGAAAAATATGAAGACTGATACTAAGATCAGTAGACAGAATAAAAATTAGATAATCCGAAGAATTGTGTGGAAACTGACTGAACTTTAATGGTTAAAGATCTGCTTAAACTATGAATATATCAGAATTGTCATTTGTATCAGTGCCAAGATGATAGCAATGAGAAGATAGAAGATAAAAAGAAGAAAATACTTACGATTGTAAAATCCAACGCAATTGTTTATCCAGGGACAATGGTGATCCATATTTAAGATACATTTCTTGCATTTGGAACAGTGGTGACTTCTCTCGGGTTTAAAATTATGACAAACTAAACAGTATTTTCTTTATTTATGAATATCTTAGTACATTCCCCAGTAGAGAGGAACATTTCCAGGCTAAGTAACTACGACTGCAACATACGACCACATTGCCATTACAAAGAAGAAAGATGTAAGAATGAGCCAAGGCACAATCATATATTGACCATCTCTAAAGATAAACTCAATGACATAGATGGAGAATACACTAAGTAAGGCAATAACGACTGCGATGAAGTTAGAATTTTTGCAGTCAAACTGGCTACAAGATCGAAAAGCGGCCATGTTGTATTGTAATTTATAATTTATCACCAAAATAGTCATATTTGAATAAATGATAAAAATCATAACAGGATTGCATTGATTCTTGTAACTTGATTAATGTGCCTCAATACTATAAAGAATGCAAATTTTGTTATTAGATTACATCGAGAATTAAAATCAAGATAAATCACAAATTCACCAAGGAGTAGGATTAAAATTCATTATCTTAGCTGTTTCTCTCAAACTCACTTATAATGAAAGCAGTTTTCTGGTCTGTATATTATGTTTTCTTGGGATTGGTTGCTTTTTATTTTTGAAATGAGCCGTTTTTGCTCGAATTGTTTCATTAAATTGATTTCTCTAAGCCCATTTTTTGGGATCCATTCTAAATCCAGTGCTATTGCTAATTTCAGTAATTTATGATTTGTTTGATTTTAAAGATATTAATTAACTACTCTTTTTATAACCCTTGCCAATAGGATTAAAAGTATTCTGATTGTCCTCCTCTGTGTATCTTGATCTTTAAGCTCCATAACGATTGTAATATTTTTAAATAGAAATATCAGACTCAGTCCTTGTTTCTAATTTTAATTGTTTTATTTTTGATCTATAAAATGTGTTGCATCTTTCACAACTTTCCTATTTATTTATTTTATTTATGTTTTTTTAGCTCGCAGAAATATAATCTTGACTTCGATCACCAGCATACTCTGGTTTTTAAAATATGATTTTCTTTGATTTATCTCCTGAATATTTTATGCTTCTCATAGTTAGTTTATTCCTCTGGAAAATATGCTTCAAGAGAGAGAAATAAGCATGAATTGCTGTTGGTTGCTAATTCATCACAATAAAATTTTAGTTGGGTTGATCATAACATCGACTGCGTATTGATCCTATTTTTTCTTTTTTCCTGTTTTGCTACATTAATCCCTTTTATTATAAATTGTTTCAACAATTAATAGCTTCTGATGAAAATACTGATTGGAATTCATTCATAAATTAATTTTATACCCTACCATGGATCTTTGGAATCATGGAAGATTGAATTAAGGTTGGATAATACGAATCAATTTATCATTAATTCAGAGGTGAACCTTGCTCTTGGAAACCAAAGTTCCTTTTACTCGTAATCCACGCTCTTTTACTGCTTTTACAGTTTAGCTTGATCCATCTATTTTTTAGTGAATCTCGGGGTCAAATTTTTAACTTTACTTTCCAAGCCACTATACTCCTTCTTTCTATAAAATGGTTTCTAATGCCTTTACGCTAAACCCTAAGCCAGATCTCACCTCTTCATCAAATGTATTGGTTGCCACCATTTTTTAATATTTTTGACTGAATTTGGCTAAATCAGTAACAAATTTCTTTTCTCGAACCATCTTTTCTTCCGAGGTCAACCTGCATGATTTAGATTTTACTTGCTTGATATTTTGAATCTGTTTGTTCCCTCTTCTGCTAATATTCTTAGTTTTTGTTAGAGATCTTTTAGTTTTTACTTTTATTGTTTGAGTCGCTATGATTCATACTGTGTATTTGAAAAATATGTTAGCACTCTTAGTAGCTTGTCTTGATCAGCTTCAGAATTGAGTTCCTTAATTTTTTCGATCTAAATAAGGTTGAGATGGACCTCTTCTTTTTTAGCGACGTATTACCTCTCGAGACTATTGACTTTTTCCTCTAACTATTGAAAACGTTCAAGATAGTACTTGGTTCTGGAGAACTTTGCAATCCTTCGCAGAGACAGCATAATTAAATATTAATTTATTTTAACTATAACACCAAAACAAATTAACATCATACTCAAATTAAGAAGCAATATCTATTCCTTCATATTCAATCATAAGGAGATACGACTTATCATTAGTATTTTTATTAAAAATAGATCCAAAGAAATATTTCCTTATTTAAGTAATATAAGCACTAAAATCATTTATATCTTCACATCTATCTTTGGTTACCAAATATTTTTCGATAGCAATAAAACTAATTACATCCAAACATGCACTTTCCCAAATTTATGCCAACCTCACGCCTTCAAAATCAACCTCCTATTATGACTTCTGACCATATGAGTAAGTCTTCTCATCAACAAAAAAGTTTAAATGGATAACAGATACAAAATCATAACAGGAGGAAAAATATTTATTTTTCTCCCACTTCGTCCCCATCACGCCACACTGACCCATTTCGAGATCGTCGTCCGCATTCTCCATTGGTTCAGCCTCAGCAAGACCATCCCTACGTAAAAAATCCATAAACACTAAAAGCACTGAAAAATAAAATGCTGGACGACTATAAAGAATGCGTTGATTTTAATAGAATTCGAAAGAGTTCAGAGAATAATATAATTTTTCAAAATTAATAGCAAGAAAGGTTAAAAGTCGACCTTGTTACCTTCGCAGAACAGACAAATACTTTCGCAGCAAAAATACAAGGAAAATAGCGAAAGACTAGTTGTAATCTAGATGTTGTTGGTCGCTTTAAAAAGACAGCTGATAAGTGCACTTCGCAGGAATAGTGCGTAAAAAATAAAGATAAACAAACAAAGATGGAACTGAAGAAGCAAAGCTGGGACTAGAACAACAATTTTCAGTTCAGTGCCAGTCACAGTTCCGATCATCAGATGGAAAAATAGGAGCAAATACAGTAGCAGTTAGAAATACCAAAAATTCAAAATATTCGCAAACGCTCAGATCATGATTACGTTAAATATCAAGCGCCTTCATTTCTAAGTCCATCCAAACATCATCGCAACAGTTTTGATACTTCCGAACTACTAAGGAAAAAGCCGTTGTTAGGGATACAAAACTTTCTAATTGTGCGTTAATTAGGTCAGGGAACTTTCGGTCGGGTGATTCTAGCTATATAAAAAGAGAGTAAGATTATTTGTGCAATAAAAATTATGTCGAAGCGTGAGATCAGAGAAGGAAAGATGCTCGAGCAGTTAGTTCGTGAACTGAAGATTCAACTTACTCTAAATCATCCAAATATCGTGAAAGTGTATGGGTACTTTGACGATCTTCTATATTTCTATATCATCATGGAATGTGCCTTGGATGGTCGTCTCAGCGAACAGATCTAAAATTCATCAACTATTCTCTCCGAAAAAGAGGCTGCGGGAATTATGACTCAAATTTGTTCAGCTGTTCTAGTACTTCATTCTGAGTCGATAATTCATCGAGATTTAAAGCCTGAAAATGTGATGTTTCACGAGGTATATCATATAATATTCAGGGAATTGTGAAGCTATGCGATTTTGGATGGAGTGTGAAGCGTGGTAGCAAACTACGAAGCACCTTCTGCGGAACTCCCATCTACCTGTCTCCTTAAATTTTAATTGGAGACGAATACGACGAGAGCATAGATATTTGGACGCTGGGCATAATTTTATACGAGATACTGTTCAAATCAAACCCATTTAAAATAACCACTCACTAAAATCTGATCAACATCCTCAACGACTCTATCTATTTCGATTAGAAAATTACAATTAGTGAATCAGCAAAGAATATGATCTCAATTTGTCTCAGAAAGAAAGCCAAGGAACGTCCATCCATACGATAATTGTCTAACCATCCATTTCTAAAAAACAGACCAGCGGATGAGTTCAAGCATTGATCTGATTATTTATCCTCATTTAATATTTCAACTATTGCTGTTTCTAATATAAGAAAGACTAAGTGCATTTAGAGATGGAATCAGTTAATTTTAAAGAACCCTTTCGTCCGTTAGCGGAGAAGCACCAGAAATTCGCCATAATCAATCTTTCCGTCGCCGTCCAGATCCGCTTCATCAATCATTTGCTGGATATCATTGCTGTTTAAAGATTTAGTGTCTGAATGGACAAGTTGCTAGATGTCTTCCTTGTTAAGTTTTCCGTCTTTGTCCATATCAAGTTTTGCAAACTCCTTACGCAGAAAGCTTTCGTTTAGATATATTGAGCAGTCAAGAAAACTCGCTATAAACTCCGTGTAGTCAATTTGACCCGAGTCGTTAAAATCCATAGCCTGGAAGATTTGGTCGATATCAGCAGTGGTTAATTTACAGTTGACTTCCTTACGCAAGTAATCCATGCCTATCATCATTTCTTCCTTGGAAATAATTCCGTTTCCGTTTGTATCTAATTTCAGAAAAATCTTATGCAGATTTTCTACTTCTTTTTCGGAAATGTTCATAGCGATATTCATCAATATAGCGCGTTTTAGACTATATAAATTAAGAATTACTCTTTCATTGCGACTAGTTTCTTGAGGCCTCTAAAGACCTCTTCACTAAAGTTGATGTCTTCTGTGCTTTTCTTCACTTATCGCTTCACCCAAGGATGCTCATAAGCCTTTAAGGCAGTGTAACGCTTGGTGGGATCTTTTACCAAAAGTTTAGAAATCAGATCCTTTGCTTCATTGCTGCATTTATAAAAAGGTTCACGATCAAGAGTGTATATTCCTTTCTTAATGCTCATGAGGATAGAAGGCACGTCCTTCCCAAAGAAGGGAGGACGACCACATAGTAAAATATATAGAATAACTCCACAAGCCCAGTTATCCACTTCTTTTCCATATTTACCGTTAATAACTTCGGGAGCAAGATACATTGTCGTCCCCTTCGGCTATTTATCAAACTCCTTCTCCTTAAAAATCTTTGCAATACCAAAATCAATTAGTTTTATACTTTGAAAGTTGTCCTTTTCCTTGAGTAAAATATTTTACGGCTTTAAATCACGGTGACAAATGTTATGGTGATGTAGATAGGCAATAGCTGAAAAGATTTGCCTCATAATATTAGAAGTTTGAGCCTATGTCAGATATTTCTTTTAGACAATAAGATAGAATAACTCCCCTCCCTCACAAACCTAGGTCACTATGTAAACGGTCTTCTCTGTTTAGTAGACCTAAAAAAGCTTGATGATATTGGGATGGTCGAGTTTCCTTAGCAGTTGAACTTCAGTTGCAAACATTTCTTTATCCATGACATCCTCCTTGGAAATAGTCTTGACAGCTCTTCGTTCGCCTTGATATAGGCAGTGTTACCTGTAACTCTATGTTGAGCCAAAAAGACCACTCCGTATCCTCCCGAGCCTAGCTCTCTTACATATTAATAATCATCCTTGATATTTTTGGTTTTGGAGCTGGATATAAACAGCTCCTTCTTGATTTTGAGAGCCTTCTTTTGCATCCGCACTGATATTATATTATATCCATTAGACCGTCAATAATAACACAACAACAATAGTTTGATTTTTGTTTTTACATTGCTAAATTAATACTCATCTCGAGCTTGAGTGCTTAATTTATTAAATGCAATCAATCGTTGGATTGGAAAAGAAAATGGAGAATCTTGTCGATTAAATCAAAGACATCTTTCTTGCCACTGAACTCAACATGGAGGCTTTAATTGTACAACTTCAGGCATATAATTAATCCAAGATAAGCTTAGCTACTATCACTCATTGCCAAAAAGATTTTGCTAATCTTCAGTATCTCTTTCAGCAGCGAGGCACTCTAAGACTAGAGTATCTTATTACTGAGCAGATCAAGGAGGAAGAAGCTAAAGTAAGGCGTTAGCGTTTGGTTTAGTATGAGGAAAAGATATATGATCAGCGTAGACTCATCTCTGATAAGGAGTCCTTCTTTGAAGCCTTGCTTCGGCCAAGGAAAAAACGTCCCGCATCAATGAGCATCGAGGAGTTTCAGTCCCAAAAAAAGAGAGAACAGTAATTGTAATAGAAAAATAATTTAAAGAGATTGGAAAAGGAAACAAATGAGCTTAGATTAATTGAAAAATCAATAAAAAAAGACAATCTTGAGCTGTAAAAAATGTTATAGACATTATAAAGTGATAAAATAGAGCCATAAGAACTATAAAGACTAGCAAAAGCTATTGATCAAAACCCAATAATTTACGACAGTGTACACATTACAAATAATGGATAGGTGAATATAAATGACGTCAAGAGGATGTATGATAATATCATCTCAATCGAAAATAGTAATGATAGTGTTTATCAAAAGTATCTCGAATAGAAATAGCTTCAACAGTACTTAAGATGGTAACATAAAAAACTTAGAGAACAGTACGCGCAACGGGGAGAGGAAAACCTTTAAAATTAAATCAAGCAGAGGAAGAAAATAGCAGAAGTGGGAAGATACAGACTCAAAAGGTCGTGCTCTATATGATTGATGGTAATCATTTAAGTCTTACTTATTAACTCATAAATTTAAACAATTTAGTAAAAACACTTAAATAATGAAATTAATCAAAATGACAAATTGAATAGACCATCTTAATCAGAGGATATTCCACTTGCCGGTTCTTTCATAGACTGCAATCACCTTATGAGCTGATCTCCTAAGTTCAGAGTCCTTATCTCTATTGAATTCTAATAAAGTTTCATATATTCTGTCCTCTAGTCGATCAGGGCTGCCATCACAAATAATGTGCATAACTCTCTTTCTAATTCTAACATCTTCATCGGAAGCTAATTCAAAAACTCTATTCCAAAAAACGTCAATATCCCTAAGGACCTTGCATGGGCAAAGTTGTTTAACTGCTTCAAGACGGATATCGTCATCTTTGGAGTGAGTATGTTCCAAAATAACATCGATATCCTCAGTATTTCTACAAAGATTCATGATCTCCTTCTTATTGGGGACAGTCTCAGCATTATTGAGCTCCTTCTTTTTGTTGTCCTTCCCCTTCTTCATTTACTTTATAAAATGACTGCTTTATTTTTAATTTAAAACATTAATTCTTTGATTAATTTGAAACAACAAATTTGTTATTTTCATTCTGAGAAGACAACAACAACCCAGCCTGAAGTGAAGATAAAAAATAAAAAGAACTCGCAATAACTTTAATTTTAATCTCATATCCGTAGAATTCTAAAGTATTTTAAAGATTGTTTGATTTTTGTTATTTACAGTTAAAGTATTCTTCATCATTATTTGTTAATAGTACAGACTAAGCATCAATAGCTCATAAACCATACATTCATATGCCAAATCTTTAAAAAATAAGTTTCTTTGAAAAATTTTTTGAGATTTACCCATTCAAAACATTCAATGGGTATTTTATAACTTTTAACTCGAAAAGTAATCTTAGTTTATTTGGCTTATGATCAATCATTGAGACAGGTTTTTATGGAGTTGAATAACCTCAGTGGCCAGAGCTTCATTGTCCAACTTGTATCTTCTCATTATTTGAGCCAATTTTCTTTCGAACTACTCAAGATTGGACTAACGGTCATCCTGCTCATTTTCAACTTTCTTCAATAGTTTTTTTATTGTTTATTCTTCATTTTATGATATTTACTTTAGCTCTGAGAAATGTACACTTTTTATGCAGCGTCGTCTCGATCCTTCCAGCTATCTTTAGCAAACTGAGCGATGGGTCTGAACTGAAGTTTAACAGCCATAGCTGCAATTTTTCTGAGAGATATCATATCAAGTTAATAAAAAAATAATTTATGATCGATCTTATAGATAAGATTAAACAAATCAGCTGTTTATATATAAAACTCCTTTTTCTAAAGTAAAAATATTATGCTATTTGAATAATAATAATTGAGATAAATCAATTTAATAATGAGGAAAATGTATGCCAAAATTGACAAAATAATACTTCTGTGTAAAGATGTGGATAAAACATCATCTATCTATTCAGAAACTCTAGGTTTAAGGGTATACCTTCAATCGCCTTAGTTTGTCGAACTCAGGGATAATAATAATTTTGCCATCTATCTTCAGCAAAGTCGCAATCCTTCTCAATTAAGCAAAGGATACAGTCCTATTCTCAGTTTTAAAGTAAATTTACCTTAAGATAGGTTTATAATTTTTAAGAAGTTCAAGCCAAGTTACTGAGGTATGATCTGATTCCTGATGGCGATGTTATCGAGACTAAGGAGGGGAAACTCGCCACTTTTCTTGGTCCTGATGGAGAGACAATTTCGATAAATAATTTGACTGAATAGGAATAAGAGGTAATCTCTGAGAAATAATAAAATAACCTGCAAGATGATGAAATAAAACGTCTGCTTGAAAAGATTAAATTATGAGCGTATGCAAGTGATTAAATTTGATCTTTATCCTTTCAATGTATCTTTAATTTTGTATTGGCTCATATAGATAAAGATCACTCAATTAGAATCATGTTCTCATCACCGCCTCCTATCAGTTTACGAATGCGATAATAAGTCGACAGATGGATGTTGTTCATTTTGAATGTCATCAGTCCGTTTTTATTTAAGGACATATTTTACTTTTCATTGCCATGCAGAATTTACAGCACTTTTTACAACATACCGTATTATTCACTGCTATAAAGGGTTTTTATCTGCATACTTAGAGCTAACAAATCTTCTCGAGATGGACTTTCACTCAAATTTACCATAATGGGCTCCACTGCTATTTCAGGCCCCTCCTCAGCTTACACTTCCATTGACTCTTTTTCATTGTTGGGTTGATCAGCATTGCTCTCTTGTGCCCCTAGGTTGTCTTAAAACTGCGCAGGAAGGCTTCTGTTTGGCTGTTCTTCCTGCATTTCATAATCAGGCTGATAAATTAATGAGTTAGATTTTTGAGCAGCTCGCGATTTGGGCTAATGAATTTCTTCACTTATATAGTCCTGCTGCATAGGAGGTGCCTGTGAGCTAACTTTCTCTTTTTTAAGATTGGAAGATCTACTATCAGGCTTTTTGAGCTTATCTTCCTCAATTTTTTTTTATCGAAATTTTTAGTTGTATTCCTCTCGATTAATATCCTTCCAAAACTCCGGTATAAATTCCTGTCCGAAGCGATCAAAGGCTTTTTCCATAAACAATGCCTGGTCATAAATTTCTGAGCCCAAGGCATTATAAAGTTTGCAATTGTCCCAGCAAAGTTGAATGTCATCCAGTATCTCTTCCACAAACTTATATTTGCCTTCGTTGTTTTGTCTGCGAATTAAGTTTAGATCAGTTGGCTTTTTAACTATTATCTTGTAGTCTTCGAGACCGAGAGCTAAGTAGACGAATTTTTACCTTTGTGGGGCACTGGCTTGCGAAAAGCTGAAGATTACTACATCATCAGCAGTCCGTGAATCACCTTCACTACCTTTTTACTCATCTAGCGGTCAATTGCGGTCATAGATTTTGAAGTAAACATGAGCCAATATTATGCGATAATTATAAATAATCATGAATTCAAATGAAATAGTAAAATATGATAAAGTTAAGAGTCGCTTAATGATGATATCATAAGGATCATTGCGATGTCTATCGCTGCTTTTGACGATTTTACCAATTATTGAAGTATCCATGCACTATTTATCGCAAACTATCGTCAGAGAAGCCAACCATAAGTTCAATATTACGAATTACATCGTCTTAAGACATATTTTACCTGACCTTAATGCGATAAAGGCGTTTTCCAACTTCCGCCTTTATAATAAATAACAACTTAAATCCACTATTTAACCTTTCTTTTCTTGCCTAATTTCGCTAGGAAAGAGTGAAAGGGCCCACTTCGTTTTGTGAATTACCAGCGTGAATTGGCTTTAAATTAGTCATTCGCTTGTATTCCCTCGATTTTTGCATGCGGGTAAGGTGTTCCTGTATTCCTGTGGGAGTGACTTCGGGAAAGACAGGAACAGGCTGTGCTCTAAAACCAGCATAAGCAAATTCTTCCTCCTCGTCGATGGTCATATTACAGTTATATCTATCTGCCTCAGATTTGAGAGGGCTTGCCTTTGGTTCGAGATACCGTGATTGAATAACTTCCTTCCGCGGATTCAGATCAGGCTAAAATTTACATAGCTTAAACTCCTACTCAATCCTCTTAAGAGCTCCTAAATTTTTCCGATAAGTAAACACTTAATGAAGTCGATACAGTTGATGATTGCGATCAGATTGGTCACTATTATAGCCCATTTATGCTGTGCCAATTATGAGTTTACGATATCCTTCGGCTACTGATCTGATTACTCGGAAAAATGCTAGTTATTCCCTCTCTTTTTGGCTCAGGAATTTGCCATTGAATTAGATAAACTTAAAGAAGATACTTTTAAGCAGCGCTTCAGTTTGTTCGGCAGTCCTTTACAAATCTAAAAGGGTCACAAGGGTGTCAAATATTAGTCCAGTGGGAGCAAAATCATCTCCGAAGTTTATAAGTTTGAGAACGCGCCATCCATTGATAACGGGAGGAGATGCTCTACCAACACCTAAAAGTGTTTCATGAAGATTTGTCCATTCTTCGAAGGAGTAATACCCTTTCTGATTTTGATTTTGGTGCTCGAGTATCATTAATTTGAGTTAATCTTGCTTCACACTTTGAACACCGCCTGAGTTATCTTATTCGTCTTGAGTTGTCATAAATTATATTTTTTACAGATCAAATTGTCAAATGTCCGTAATTATTTCACACTCAGCAAACATTCAAAAATCAAATTATTCAATTTGGCTCAAGGATATAATTTCTTTGGATAAAATTTTATTAAAAATAACTAATCTAAATGTAAGACAGTATCTAACTTCCTGCAGAACGCGGCAAATAAGCAGAAAAGTATCGCAAGATACGAGTGCTGGGAGAAGGGTCCATGGGCAAGGCATACCTGGTGTAATGCGCAGAGGATAACTAACTTTACGTTATGAAACGGATCAATCTTGGCAATCTCGGTGTCAAATAGCATGAGTCAGCTTTACGGGAAGCTCAACTACACAGTACCCTCAATCATCCTCATATCATACAATTCAAGGAGCTATATCAGACGACTGGTGATAAGTTATGCATCGTAATGTAGTACGCTTAAGGTATTTCGGCATTCACTCAGGTGGAGATCTTGAACAACTAATTGAAGCTCAGAATGGAAAGCTAATGTCTGAGCAGATTGTGCTAAATATACTAATACAAATATGTTTTGGTCTGCAAGAAGTTCACTCTAAGTTATTTTTTGTTAACCCAGACGAATTATTCATCGCGACCTTAAACCTACTAATATCTTTCTCAGCAAAGATAAAGATGTAAAAATAGGAGACTTTGGCATATCACGTACACTTGATCACACACAACTTGCAGCTACTTCTATGATCGGTACTCCTTACTATTTAAGTCCTGAAATGGTTGAGGGGAAATCATATTCTACTAAGGCTGATATTTGGGCGTTGGGTGTTATCCTTTATCAACTTTGTAGTTTTAAACTTCCCTTTGATGCTAATTCCTTGCCTGTGTTAGCTTTAAAAATTTTAAAGGGATCATTTCCTCCAATCCCAAATCATTACTCTAAAGATATCAAAACGTTACTTCTACAGATGCTGCAGGTAGATCAAAAGAAAAGACCGTCTATTGAGGCAATTTTGATGAAGCCATTCATATTTAAGCTACTTTCCAAAGAATAACAACTCAAGTTAACTTCAAAACAGGAGCAAAAGTAACAACTGCGCAAGGAAAAAGAAAAAGTCAAGAAGGAGGAAAAGATAGACAAAGGGGAAAAGGCAGAAAAGAGCGATAAAGATATAAAGGAAAAGGCAAGAAAGGAGAAGTAAGATAAAAGATAAGAAATGCGCAAGCAGATGAGAGATGATCTTAAAAAGAAGGTAATACATCTATCATTTAGCGAGCTGGAAAATAAAAATAGATCGAAGTCCAAAAAAGTCCACAACAAGCAAAAATAAATTCTCCAGAAGGTCCTCATGAATTGAAGAAAAGTCCTCACAAGTAGGTTCCTGCTGTTTTTAAGACAGAGCCTTCGACAAAAATAAAAAAGTAATAGCCAATGAAACCTTGGAAAAATAAAAGAATAGGATAGAAAAAAGATATCACGATTTAGATGTATGTGCCTTAGCAAAAGCAAAAATAAACCAAAGAAGAGTAATCAAGTCAAGATTTCAAAGTGGAAATATTCGTATCGAAAAAGCCAGATGCCCAATCTCCACCCACTCAAACTGAAGTCATTAAAGAGTAAGGACGCAAGTCTTTGCCTCTCATTGGAGAGGAAATTGAAAACTATCATTATCATACCAAGAACTATAAGTAATAATAAGAAAACGATCTTCCTTATAATCAGGATTTTTAAGAAGAGGAAATTTAATAGGAAGATGAACTTCATTAACTCATGAGAAATGTTTAAGAACTTTCCAAAATGTTCCCCAAATCAAAGGAAATCGATCTCTATGAAGAATCAGAAAATTTTGATAACACTATCCAGGTGCCTGCTCAAATTTCACCTCAATAAGAACTTAACAATCTTAAACACCTTTTAAGTTCATAAACTCTGTAAGAGTTAAGAGAGGTATTATAGTAAAAATTAGGCGATCATAAATTCATATAAACATATACCATTGTCAAGAAGCATGTAATTTTAATTTAATGTAGTTTGATGATTACTTATAAGGCATTTAGAAAAAAGAGCTTTCTAAAAAAGATGTTAGAGATGGATACCTTAACAACAAACAGCTTTTGATGGCCAAATTACCCTTCTTAACGCAGAAATAATTTAATGAAAGCATCGATTTACTATTCACTCTGCTCATTTATGAGGAGATGGAAATGCAAAACAGTAACTCTGGAATGGGTGAGAGTAAATACGAAAGACTACTCTGATTTTGCATAATTTATATCATCAACATTCAACAATATGGACCTGTTTGATTTCCCAGACGATTACAAGCCAGAAAAACAACTAACTGACGAAGAGGCAAACGAACTGACAAACTATCTTACAGGACATCCTCTCTTTCTCAAAGAAATTCCAGAAGATATATCAAGTAATCCCGATCTTGTTGCCCTAAAGGCGATGATTGATGAAGATCCAGTCACTTAGGCTGAGAATTTAAACGTAATTGCTGTAGTATTTAGAAAAACGCCAATACAAGATTGAAGCAAGGCCCAAACAGTCCTTACTACATGAAGGATGCCTATGCTAAATATACAACTGCCATAAATTTAAAGTGCAATGACAAGGTACTCAACAGCAAACTTCATTGCAACCGAGCTGCCATTAACTTAAAACTTAAAAATTATGGAAAAGTTATTGAAGACTGCAAAATAAGTCTAAGCTATGATCCAACATACCTCAAGGCATACTACAGATTAGGAAAAGCATACATAGCTATTCGTAAATTCTCTGAATGCCTAGATCTTCTAAAAGATCAAACTTAGCCTTAACTAAAGGCTCTTCGACAAGAAGCTGCTGATCTATTGTCGAAAGAAAAAACTGAGATATAAAAAAATTCGTAAAAACAGAAGGTCTTCAGCGATAAAGTATAAACATATTTCCAACAGAGAAAGTGGAAATTAGGTAAGCGAAATTAGCAACTGCCTGAGGGCGTCAAAATATAATTTATCGATGATAATATTTCCATCCCATTAATAGTTGTTTACCCTGAATTCTCTCAGTTTGATCTCATCGCCACAACCACAGAAAATAGAAAGATTGGAGACTGCTTGAAGTAACTTTTTGCTAATCCCCTTCCATGGGATGCCAAAGGATAATATTTATACTCATCTCTACAAATTTTCACCGAAGTGGAGGAAGCAGTTTTGCTGAAATTACCAAAGCAAGTCACCATTGGAGAGTTGGCAAGTCGTGTCTTAGTTAAGGGAGCAATCGAAGTTATTGTGATTGCGAATAACTCATTCTCTGAATACTTCAAAGCTCAGTATAAGATCTTTTGATTTTTGTAAACTTATTCTAATGATAATCATTTTCCGTCCATTTTAGTGGCTTTATTGAGGCATGACTTGAAGCAGGAGCGAAGACAATCTCGAGCAAATGGAATATAACTCGCGCAATACCAAATGTAGGCTGGTATTTGGATTACTAAACATATTATCACCAACAGCCGACTTTCTAAGAAAATGGCAGAAAACAAAGTTCCCAGAAGTGCTCCTATAAAGATCATGCTACAAACACGGCGATCAGTATCAGCCATGTTTCGTATTTGCCTACGAAAGCCAATAAGAAATCCAGTTCTGTATGAATCAAATATTACGCTGCAAGACAAAGAACATTGCCTATAGAGTATATGACAGCAAATTTGGCTGGGTTCCCAGTTGCAATACTAATAATTGCTCCAAAGGAAAGAATTTGCAATACGTATCCTGAATAGAAAAGACGATACCGAGGACACAGCAAATACCAAAGCCCATGAGTCTCTCTGTGAAAGTGAGTTGTGGAAAACAGGACTCTGCTTCCTCTTATTATTTTTTGGTAAAGATGTTTTTAAAATTCATTTATTATAAATTTCAAATGAGTATCAGAGAGGAAATGCTAGCCTATTTTTAAGAACCGCACATTCATGCTAAGATACTCAATTACGTATAAAAATATAATCTCGATATTGAGCAACTTGATGAGTCTGCTTTGCTCCGGATGATGGAAGATCTGTAACTGCTAGACGACATTCAGAAAAGAGTAGCCCAAGAAGAGTCACTTTAAATGGTCAACGGAAAGACTCATAATTTAACTTTAAGTATTCATAAGGGTCGAAAATTCAAACAATTTTTAGAATTACCTAAGTTCTCAACCTTTTATTTTTTACTTTCAGGTTTTAATCAAAAAAGTAAAAGTTCTTCTTATCACCCTGCTTAAAATTTTACTCTCGCTTAAAAGATGAGTTTGAACATAAAAACCAGCTTTCTTCAAGCTGACAACAATTAAAATTTGGAACTAATAGTTGTTGTGGTACTGGAAGAGGGTCAAAAGATTATTTACTCTTTAAAGTTAGTTGAATGGCGATTTATATTAGTATATGGCTCTGTGAGTATCGATCTAGAGCTCGCGCCTTATCGTCATGAGGGACTCACTATTCTCCCATGCGCTGGAGTCCTTTCAATAACTTTAGCAATATCTCCTTTTCCAAAACACTTCTTCATCCAAGAAGCAAAACTTACAAGACAATTATAACTATAGCAAAAATTAAAATAATCAGCCAATAACAAGTTTCATAACTATGCAAACTCTTACTGGGGAGAAATAAAAAATCTTCATCGCTCATTGCAAAGCAGACGAATTCCCATTTACGCTCAAACCGAAGATAAAATTTATGTAGCCCTCCCTAAAATGATAAAACCAATATATGGAGTTAGAGGTATAGACTCTCCACATCATGCTCTCAGGTTCTGCTCTCTTATCCCTTTTACTTAACCTCAAATGAACAAATAGACTTCTATGAGAAGATTTTCGACTCTAATTGCAGGAGGATAGGGCTCTGTGGAAGATCATTGTCATCTTCTTTGTTCACTTCTACTTGGAATGGGACTGAAAAGCTATGTATGTGTGGGAACAACAGGCAAGGGTGAACACAGCTGGGTCATGAGTGAAGGTGGGAGCAGTGTGACTTTTTGGGAATGCACGAAAGGTCTAAAGCTAGACTATTTTTCAACTAAGGCTTTAACATTCTACAAAACCATTCACGTAGTATATAATCATCATTAATATTATGCCAATCTTCAACTGGACGATTCTCTTTCTGGTACTAAATTTAATTTCAAAGACCAAAATCTTTGGAAAAAGATGGAAGAGAGCTTTCTCGATGAGCTTCCTTTATTTAACAAGCAATTTTCACCTGCATTCCCTACGCTTAATCCTTACTTGATTTAACAAGAGTTGGAGTCGTCTTTAATCACTTTAATTAAAGATTATCGTGGCAAAATAAAACTCAGCTTTGCTTATGATGAAATTTTGTCCAGTTTATTAGCGACTGCCCTTGCAAATTATGAAAATTAAAGAGTCACTGGCACAACATTTTGCGAGGAAGAATTCCAAACTGCTATCAAAGGATATATTCCCTCAAAACATACTTTCAAAGCTTTTCCGATTCAATTAACAACTTATAATGCAAGCCAAGTTATGGCCCAAATACTGTAGCAGCCTAAATCAAAGGAAATCCTTAACACAAAAGGCGAATCAGTGTTTTTCGGAGTAAGAACGAAACTCGTAGTATTCCCAGATAACATTTTTGCTTTATGGCTAAGTCTTGCTGTGCGATACTATAAACTCGATTGATATTTGATTTTCTTTTATAAATGAACTTACTTATGGAGAGAAAACTAACTTTATAAAATACATTTAATAATAAAAGTAGCATGATTGATACTTTCTTAATAATAATAATTATGGTTATAAAATAGTGAAATCAGGCAGTCACTTTCAGCTATGCATTTTATTATTTTATTTTGCTTCCCTACTTTCGATTTTTAACTGACAGGTCGTTAATAAAAGTGCTTATCAGGGTTTTCACTTATTTTTGGTCCTTAGAACTATAAATGTCGTATTTTCCAGTGTCAATAGTTAGAATGGGAATACCTAGAAGTCCTCCAAGCCATTCTTCATGACGCTAATGAACCTTCCGCAAATAAGTCAGAGGAATACCCTCCTCACCCTATCTGTTTCGCTGCTTAATCCGCTCAAGACATAGTTCTGGTTCACACCTTAGGTAGATAATTGCTCTCAACGGACTATCATGAATAAGTTTGTGACAGATCTAACTGTAGACAGTATATTAGGCTGAGTCAAGATTTCCCTAACGGTACATGATTTCACCGAAAACAAAACGATCAGCTAAGGGTGATCTTTCAGAGAAATGAAGTAAGTTAGGCTGTTCCAGAGTGGTCTTCTGCCATAAAATATTTCGAGAGTGCAGCGCATTAAGTTGAAAAGTGAATGCCCATCTTTTCGGATTCTAATAGTAATTTTTAAGAATGTTGCTACCTCCCATATGCTCCCACTCATCAACCGGCTCTTTGATGGCCTAGATATTAAGCAAAGATAGTAGTGTGCTCTTACCGGCTCCCAGATTTCCCTCAATCGATACAACTCCCGACATATTTATCTAAAGACCGCTAAACCCAAATTTAATTTATCCACAGTTAAATTCGCTTATATAAATGACTAAATAAAGAAATATATAAATTTGATAGTTGAAAAGATTAATCGTTTAAAAATCCTCATCTTAACATCGATGGTTGTAAAAGCAATATAGCATTGAGGGCATTTTTGATTCTTAAGTCTTGCATCCTTGATGCTTATTGATTTAAAGAGATGATGTTGAAATCTCTCTTGATATAAAGGTCAACATCGAGATCTGGGTGATGGATGCAAATCGATAAAGTGAGTTATATCTGTCAAGAACAATCCCTTTGGCAATGGAGTGCCAACAGGTGAAAATGGCAGGAGATTATGTTGGTCCCAGCCATTTATTTAAGGCATATTGAGATGCCCTAACTGGTAAACGAGACCTCAACAATTAATTTATATAACATCACTAACATAATTAACCTACAAATCTCATGCATTTTTTAGAGTTATATACAGACTCATCTGGCTTCTGCCATTCGAATTGAGATGCTTGATTCATACATTTTTTACGACTCCTACTGATATCATTAGCGTACTATTGTGTTTATTAACTCTTTCATTTTTAAATTAGCTTTAAGCTTGGCTTATACTCTTAGGTTAATATTACTGCCTTCACCTACGAAAAGCCGCTCTGGATATTTTTTAATATTGCCCCTGCAGTTGACTTTTAAAATTAAAGCTCATATCGCTATGACTCTCTTTAAATTCTCATTTTACGACCGCTCAATTATAATAATTTGCAAGTTGACAGCATGTCCAGCAAACTGGAAAACAAGAAGTTCCTCTCCAAACACCTGCTATCTACAAGTGAGAATTTGGTGATTCAAAACTAGATGACAACTTTTGGATACTATGAACGCCAACTGGAAGAAAACATCAAGTTCATCATGGCCAAATACCCCTCACATGACAAACAAAAAGTGCGCAATCTTTTGGAGGAGATTGATAATAACAAAGAATTGGCCATCTAACTGCTCGATGCTGAGGAGATTCGCTGCAATGTGATCCTCGAGGAGAAGAAACGTGACATCAAAAAGCCGCCTCTACTCTCGAAGGACCAATAAAATTCAATCTTGAAACATTCATTTTTGAATCTCTATCGCAAATTTTTGGGAGTGACCAAGGAGATGGAGGAGGTGATCAAAAAGAATGAAAGCCTCAAGCAATAAAACTGCAAATTGAGGCAAATGAATAAGGTACTTTTGGAAGGAGAATACTCGCGCAATAATTTCGAGGACTGCACTCCCATCTGTTGATTGAGTTAAGTTACTATATTTAGTCAAACTATACATATCATATAATAATCATGAGTAAAATTTAGAATTGTTCTGCCCATAGAACAGATGTCAGACTATTAAGTTGATTGACTTATTGTATGGAGCGATAGTTTTTTTCAGGATGAATAAAACGTAATTTTATTTAATACCCTCCATTCATTATTATATCGACTCATGAGTAAGATACCTAAGGATATCGAATTGACTGAGGTTCTATTGAAAAAGAAATAATTCGATGAGTCCAGTCCTTCTAACGGAAAAATAGATAACTAGTGGCTTAAGTAAATTTCGTCCGATCAAGATTACTGTTTGACAATGACAACATGAAGGATAAAGTTAGCAATAAGGAACTCGAAAAGATCGGAGGCTATTCCGGACTTGAAAATATTCTCAAGACGAATGTCAAGGTATTGAGTTATTAAAGCAGAATGGCATCTCTGCCACTTCAGATGACAAGAAAGAACGTATCAGAAAGTATGGAAGAAATGATCCAGTAACAAAATAGCCAAAAACTTTATGGGATATGGTTGTATAAAATTTTGAAGATGACACGATTAGAATTCTATGTTTTGCAGCAGTTGCATCCTTAGTGTTGGGAGTCGCATCTCATGGCTGGGCTTAGGGATGGCTAGAAGGTGTTTCAATTCTGCTGGCAGTCGTAATTATCACAATTGTCACATCAGGCAACAACTACATGAAGGAAAAACAATTCAGAAAATTAAACTAAGTCGCATGCCGCAAAAATGTGAACGTTACCAGAAACGGTCAAATCATTAACATGAGCGTATTTGAGCTGTTAGTGGGGGATATTGTTCAGATTTAAACTGGAGAAATCATTTCAGTTGACGGATTGGTAGTTAAGGCCAACCGTCTCTCTATTGATGAAAGTGCCATGACAGGAGAAACCAATGCTGTCAAAAAACACATTTTTTAGAATAACACCAATTCAAATTGCCTCCTTACATCTGGGACAAAGGTTGTTGAGGGAACAGGTATGATGATGGTCTTGACCATCGGTAGGAACACTGTTTAGAATCAACTAAAGGCCAAACTTCAGCAAGATAATGATCAAACCCCACTCCAAGAGAAGTTAGCTGAGTTAGCTGATCAAATAGGTAAATTGGGCATATATTCTGCAGCTTTAACTTTTGCTGCCCTATTGCTGCATTTATTATTTGATTGCATGTTCGGTTCTCGTCATCTGTTCTCTTTGGATTTTGTCGATGGATTAGTCGAATATTTCATCATTGCAGTCAGCATAGTGGTCATCGCAGTGCCAGAAGGGCTTCCTTTAGCCGTTACTATATCTCTAGCTTATAGTGTAGGCAAAATGAGAGATTAGAATAATTTGGTTCGATTCCTTGCAGCCTGCGAAACAATGGGAGGGGCCAATAATATTTGCAGTGATAAAACAGGAACCCTCACTAAGAATCAGATGACTGTTACTCGATTTTGGGGGGAGGGCAAAATTGTCGATAAATTCGATAAGAATGATAAGACCTTAAGTGATAACTTTAAGGAACTACTCGGGTGGGCTGTGGCCTTAAATTCTGATGCCCAACCCAAGGTTAGAAAGGCAGGTTTTGATCAAATCGGAAACAAAACATAGTGTGCCCTTTTGGAAATGTCTTACAACTTAGGTTCTGATTTTAGGTAAATTCGAAAGACGGAAGAAGTTATCAACACTGTTCCTTTCAGTTCGTAACGCAAACGTATGTCAGTTATCTGTAAAACTGCCAGACGTAACAAATATTATATATTTTCGAAAGGTGCTCCTTAAATTCTAATGAACTATTGTTCAAAATATGTTGATTTGAACAATGAACTCTCACCCATTAATGAGACATTCAAACATATCATTTAATAAACCATTTCTGGCTTTGCTAGTCAATCTTTAAGAACCATCCTCATTTGCTATCAAGAACTGGCTAAAGATATTGCTAATACTCCTGACCCCTAGAAACTATAGAGAGATCTCATTATACTGGGAATCGCAGGTATCAAGGATCCGCTGAAAGATTCTGTGCCAGAAGCAGTCCTTAACTGTAAAAAGGCAGGAATTATTGTGCGAATGGTGACTGGAGATAATACTGAGACTGCTATTGCTATCGCAAAAGATGCTCATATAATTCCAGCAGATTATACTCGTCCTACAAAAGGATAACCTGGATATTTCATTGCAATGGAAGGAAAAGAGTTCCGTACTCTTGTGGAGGGCCTTATACCAGCAGATTAAAGCGATAAAAGCAGTGTCTAAAGAGTTAAGAATATTGAAATCTTCAAAGAAATTACAGATTAGCTTAGAGTTCTTGCTCGTTCCTCCCCAGATGACAAGTACCTTCTTGCGACTGGTCTTAAACAGCTTAATAATGTAGTTGCTATGACTGGTGATGGAACAAATGATGCTCCGGCTTTAAAAAAAGCTGACATAGGTTTCGCAATGGGAATTGCAGGAACTGAGGTGGCCAAGTAAGCATCAGGTATCATCTTATTGGACGACAACTTCAGTTCTATAATTACTGCTGTTAAGTATGGACGTAACATTTTTGATTGTATTCGTAAATTTTTACAGTTTCAGTTGACAGTGAACGTAGTAGCTATATTCATGGCTTTTTTGGGAGCAGTAATAATAAAAGAATCTCCCCTCACTCCAGTTCAAATGTTATGGATCAACTTAATTATGGATACACTCGCTGCTTTAGCTCTAGCAACAGAACCGCCTTCAGATGATCTCCTCAATCGCATGCCCTACTCTCGTTCTGAACATATCATTACTGCTCAGATGTGGCGAAATATAGTACTTAACTCTATCTATCAAATAATAGTTTTGACAATTATTTTATTTAAGGGAGACTAGATATTTGGAGTGACTAGTTCTATTGGTCTACCTATGGATTTATGGAACGATGCAACTGGTCAGCATCTGTCCCTCTTCTTCAATGTTTTCGTGTTCCTGACAGTTTTCAACTTTTTCAACGCTCGTAAGCTGAAGAAAGAAGAGCTCAATGTATTTTAAAATTTCTTTGACAATTACTTATTCATTTTCATTGTGGCTGCTATTTTCGTTTGCCAGTTGTTTATCATTCAGGTTGGTGGACGAGCCTTCATGTTAGTGCCACTTACCTTTACTCATCATTTCCAGTGTATTCTTATTGGAGCCACAATGGTTGTTTATGCCTATATTGTCAAGTGGATTGTCCCTGACTCCTTTCTCAATAATTTTGAGTTGCTGCGATAAGACGCAATAGTGTAACCTTATAACGTGGACAGCGTATTCTAGCGTTATTACAACAGGCCAGCCACCGAACGTCGCAGATCTCGGAGCAGTAAAAAAAAATGATAGTATTTTGCATTAAATAGCTTTGATGACAATAAAAATTAGGATTTAATAGTTTACATTTAGTTCAAGGATATTCATTTTTCAATTCAAATAGACACCAAATTTATTTTGATTACTTTCATAAAGGTTTCTAGTTTGTTTAAAGTAGTTATACTGCTAATTATGACGATCGAGTATAATTAATATCAAATCAGCATAGATGGGCAATAAATAATCCAACAACGATGATTTCAGTAAAAATCCTAATTTTGATATCAATCGACATCGCTAAGCCATGCAACAGCTAAGCTCCAACTATGCCCCAGTCGATTTAACTATGCCTATCAATCAGCCAAGTCGACCTTCCATTGAAAAAACATAATTCAAAAGAGTGAATCGTACCTGCTCCATCTATAAGCCTAGTTTTAACATCGTAAATTCAATTAAATTCAGCATCCTTCTGCGGAAGGGTTTCACCTAGAGTTCGACTACGATAGCGAACAAGGTAGCAAACTTTAGATATATGGTGGAGTTATCGACGTATCGGAGGATACAACCTCCAGAATTACTATCAACATCAGCAGCAAACTGTATTTGGAAGAGTGGCTGCCACCAGCCAAAAAGACAAGGTTCATTAAAGAGTTTCCCCTCAATGGTTTTACAGGATTATAATCATCCACTCTAATTATTCGGATCATGTCCCCTCAAGTTGGATAAATAACTGAGTACTCTTTGCGTAAAATCCGATCTCCCGATCATTGGAAAGTGTTGCTGTAAAAGTTAGAGCTCGGTGGAGTGGTGACTGAGCTTCAGAATATTTACAAAGCTTAGTAGGGTAACGAGTGTATAGTTTGTTTGACAGACCAAGCGAACACTCTCGTTGAGCCTTGCAACCATTTGTGCCTGTGCAGCGGGTGTAGTGAATCTGTGCGTGCGAGCACAAACAAGTGCCCAATATGCAGGAAAGGAATAGCAAATCTGAAGATTATCTGCTCGAGTATGTGATTTTTATCCGCTGGAATCAATTTGTCATCATATGTTCTAATTTGGAAACAACTCTACCATATTGCTTATCATTTTGGCTTATAATAAAAATAATACTCTTAAGCATGCATCATAATTAGTCAGACAAAAAGGAGTATAATTCACTAGCTCCCCATTCCAACATACGAACATGCATAAAATTATTTCCTCGTTCTGAAAAAACTGCATTGCCATCGCCTGATTATAATTATCCTGCTCCAAATTTTTAAAGATAGCCTCAAAAACCTAATCGCCTGCTTTTTCACCATTTTCAAAAATTTAATAGTTCGTAGTTCGAGTTTAGCAGAGTTTTCGACGAGAAAACCTAAAATAATTTCATTTAAGAATAGGTTGATCTCTTTGAGGAGGTTATCGAGAAGAATCATAATGTTTGCATCTTAGCTGTCGGTAGTCCTGCATCTGGAATAAAAGAGGTCTGTTATGGATAAAATGGTAATGATGGTATATTCTTTTCTCTTTTGACTCGATTATGGGACAAACTCAGTGCTTTGCTTAAAGAAGGCCAGAATCACCACCTAACTGAATAATCTTTTTAACCTAGGTTACTTCTTCGGCTGGTAGTTATTGCCAATGAAAAGTTGCATGATCTACTCAATTCTAAAAGCTAGGTAACACTGAAAGAGAAAGGTTAACGTTTTATTTTAATGGGCTGCAGCTCATATCAAATTAGTACCATCTACAATCTGCTAATAAAATTTCGAGAAGTATATGAACATCGAAAGCAGATGTATCCTGAAAGCATAATGATCATTGAAGGAGAAATAATATTAAGTAAACCAATTTTTGGTAAAGGTGATTATCGTTATTTTACTCTAGTGTAATGGCAAAAAAGCGGAGAAAAAATTCAGTCAAATTCAACCAACAACAATCACTCATTACTTGCCCTTAATAAATGCATTTATGAGCTTTACAAATATAAATGTAGACAGCAAAATAACTAAGAGCAAATGAAGCAGCTTTGGGCAAATTTCAGAAACAGTAGCATCACAAAAATCCTTAAGAACTACCTAAGTCATCATTTATTTATTTAGTTCGACAGAGCATACTCTGGACACTTGGCTGCGTTGGTCTGGACTAAAGCCAAGAGAAGGACTCCTATCAAACACTAATGCTTTGCAAGAACATATCAAAATTAAATTAAAATAATAATTTGAAGTAAAATTTTCGGTATAAGTACTCATCGACTTAAAAATAAAAACTTAAAACAGAGCCAATACATTAGATTTCATAAACATCAGAATTGAGCCATCTTTCTAAAGTGAAGCATAATTTAAAAAGAGTATTGCAAGAAAAGGAATCATTTTAAAAGGATAAATAACAAAAAAGTATACTGACTTTATTAAAAAGAGAAAGCTTAAACAAGAGAGAGTTAGAAAGTATTCGGTTGAAAAAAGAGGAAATCAAGATCAGAGAGGATTATGGTTAGATGCTTAAAAATGTATCATCCAATCAGACCTCTCCTATCCTTGATCAAAATAACGAGGATAGATTCAATTCCAGTTTTGCTCTTCCCACCATTGCAAAAGCTAAAGAATTCAAAATTTCAACGAATGCACAAAGTAAAACCATATAAAACGACGAAATTCGCAAACTAAATTTGTTATAGATGAGGACTGTGAATGAGATAGATGAAATCCATCGAGAATTATCTCTGGACAGAGCTGACAGAGATATTCATAAGAATCATAGTTTGCTGCAAGCCAAGATTAAATTGCAGTAAAAATAAATGGTAGCTTATATCGAGTAAAAGGAAAAATTGTTAAGATTATTACGGAAACAGGCCCAATAAATTAAACAAAATGAGACATTCAAAGGCAAGAGCAGAGGCAGAATGATTACCCTACCTGCTAATTCCAATTCAAAGTTAAATTATAAGCACGAACTTAACTACTAATCAGAAAATGTCTCCAATTTTGAAGAATCTAGAGAGAGTATACACAACGAAAAAGAGGAAACCAAAAATGAAAATCCCGAAGATATTCGTTAAAAGGATAGTTATCTAAAGAATTCAGTCCTGACTAAACTTAATAAAAATAATTATCTCTTCGAAAGAAGAAGATTAGAGTTGAAATTCAAAATTTCCAAGGGCCGAGTTGACGTTAGCAATTTCTATGAGCAAGCCGCCAAAAGATATCAGGAATATAAGTCAAAATGATAAATTAATGGGCTAATTTAGAGTACTAATCTTAACAAGTTGAAAATGTAAATCTCATTTAAATGACTTGTAATCCAAATAGTATTATTGTGTAATTTACAATCATTCACCAGTTTTTTCGCATAATATTAATTATACAATTTATCAAGTTCATTAGATGCTCCAATTATAAATTGCAAATCCCAGTTTTTTTAAATAAATTAGCAATTTCCAAAATCGTAGAAAAAGCTTTCAAAAATCATTATAAAATTTAATCATGATAGAATATGTTCACTATTAGAGTAGAACTCTGTTTTTCAAAATCATCCAAGTGCTAGTACTATTTTCTGTTGTCATTTTTACTTGTGCTCCAAATTGTCTAACCTGTGATAATTCCTTTTGCAACATCTGCTAAAATAGTTTTTCTCTCACCAATAACTGCAAGTAGTGTTAGATAAACTGCTAGAATTGCTCACTTTCCTATTCCTACTTCTTCACCACATGTGTTAATTCTATCTGTGATGATAACAACTGCATTATATGCTCCTCTTTTAACACTGCGACTTGCTATGAGTGTGATTCTGGCACCAGCATCAATAATGGCACCTGCACATCCAACTCCACTTCTTCTATAAACATGACGACTTTAGTCATTTTTATCATTGCATCCATTGTTTTTACATTATTGGCACTTTTCTTCTTTCGCAAAATTTATCTCTGCTGCCTTCAAAGGAGATTGGATATGGAGAGAGATTAAGCTTTAGCAATGAGATAAAAAAATGCCAGATAATCAGCTTTCATGATTTACGATAAAAAAAACGAAATATGGAAATCATTAGATGATCAAGATACATTTCCTTATCGCTAAATTTGCTCAATTTGCCTCGAGAGATCAGTAGACGCAAAAACTACTTGCAATCACACATTCCATTTCCATTGCTTAGTGGAATGGGCTCACAGGAACGATAGTTGCCCGCAATGCAGGGCCGGCCTCGATAAAGTTATAGTATTTTGTATAATTTGCCACAAAAAATATATTGAACGATCAGTGATAGTAAAGAAATCGATAATCTTTGGTAAAGTTTGTAATTATTGTTCTGAATAAAATAAAGGTGGCCACAAATGAGGCAAAGCGGATAATGATAAATATTTTTATTTTTTGTTAAAAGAGTTTATGAATATGAAAGGAGATAAACTATGCTTATTGGAGAAAAAATTAATTGTAAAATAAAAAAACACCATATCGAAACTAATTTATAAAATAAATGTTATAAGAAGTAAACGAATGCCAATTGTGCAAATTGTTGAATGTCTAAAATTCACCCACGAGAGAGGATAATCTGTGTTTCACTGCAGCTAATTCATATCAATTTAAACATTAATTGCTCACCCTTTTCAAAGGCAGCCTCAATATTGCATTGCTTAATACCCTAAACGAAGCCTAGATTTTAAAGAAAAATATAGTTTAGCTTTAAAAAGCTAAATAACCACACTAACCTTCAAAATAAATGTTCATTTAAAATTTTGAACCCTCAAAATAGTTGTAATTTGCAAGTCGAATGCACTATGAGCATCAATAACGTTCAGTTGATATAGCCCATCTTATGATGATTCATCTCATAATTGTGGACTTCCTCTTGGCTTTGTTTGTGTATTTAGTCACAGCTCTGCAAATTACCTATATGTGTGTTCATTATTAATAAATCCTTGCAGGGCAATCATTAATAAAAATTTTCATTACTCTGTATTCACTTTTCTATTTTGTTGCTGCTGGATTTATCTGTTTCAATTGGAAAAACAAACTCAAATTACTTTAACGGCTCGCTTCAGCAGCATTTATAGTTGTCAATATATTTATATTTCCTCTTGAGCTTTTTTTAACAACTCTAAATAAATACAGAGGATTAAAAATAGAGGGTATCTATCTATTACCCCATCAGCCACATAGTCTACTCACTTATAGCTTTTTTATCATAAAAACATTCATTTTTTTAAGTTTTGGCTTATATTTCAGTATCGCTCACGAATGGGCCAATCCTCTATTATACAATTTGGATTCACTGACTATCCTATTTTCTTTCTTTGAAATCGGCTGTTATCCACTCATGGATTTTAGGTATTACATGAATATGCAGGCTTAGCCATAAGCTGTTTCATCTGTGATCCGAGACGCAGGAGGATATGAAATATACTTGCCCTTACCTCATTAATCAAAACCGATCAGTTTGAAATCTGACGATTTATTGTAAATCAACCCATCAACCAAGAAAAACCAATTGTCAACCAGATATAGAACAAACTCTCAAAAATACGTTTCGGAATGAATGATTAAGCTATGATTGTCGTAATTGTTATTGTTATTATCTTCAGTAGCATTTAATTATACGTATTAGAAGATGAAAAAACAGTTGGGAATCATCAGAAGTCGCACAGATCGCTTCATCAGCTTCAAAAAAGAAACACAACGCAAGAAGAATCGCTTTCATATTGTTGGGAAAGAGAATAAGGAAGAAGATGACATCAGTAATACCACCTTCATACAGCTTTTTCGCTTGACACAGATCACTCAGAGCAAGCCAATAAATCCGATATTTTATAATTTGGACTGAATTAGACCACTATGGCCCTCAAAGTGTTCGAATAAGCGAGAGCAAAAATGCTTAAAGTAGCTGAATTACGTAAAATATAGACGATTTAGAACGTAAAATGGGGGAGCTAAGTAAAGCGAGACTCAGCTGCCTGCGCTAAAAAGAAAACCAAAAATATGATAATAGTATTACCAAGTTAGCTGGAGAAGCCACACAACTGCTTCTAGGAGCAGAAGCCTGTCTTCGATAAATTAAAAGGAGCGAACCAGGCTCATCTACAGAAAGCAAAGGTAGATATTGAATTATATAGTCTTAAAGAGTATGGGGGCTTCATTGGCAGGGGAAATACAGTAATTAAGTCATAGCTTACGCCAACAGGAGCAGGATTATTTCCGGCAAGTAAAATCATATGAGGGAAGTACAGTTAATTCAGCTATACAATTGACAGCAGAACAAAAAAAAGCGATGGAGAGTGAGTGGTAATCAGTTATCCTCGAAGACCGGCAGGAGGATAAGGGACAGATTGGCGAATTAGTGGGCTCCATTACACGACTGTCTGCACTTTATAAAGAACTCAACCAGTTGGTAGTGGCTCAAGGCACAATAATTGACCGTATCGACTATAATCTATAGCAGACAGAAGAGCATACTGTTAAAGCTGTTGTTCATCTTCAAGGTGCAGAAGCTTCCGTGAGCAGTGCCTTTGCCCAAAAGATTATTCGGGGATTGGCAGTGACTATTATTTTATTAGCGCTGATATTGGGAATAAAGTACATGAAATGATGCAGGAAACTTTGATGATAGTTTAGATATTGTAGGTAAAAGTAATATTATCAGGCGTTGAGCTAGATGACATCCTCCTTGCGGCACATTAGAATATATGCCACAAATTCGTGCCCCCTCAAGTAATCAGAAAAAATGGCTTCTCCTAACTTATTTTCTCCACTCCACCAGCTGACTTTACCTTCCATAGGATTAACTTTAACTTGAATTGATGCAGATTATCCAGCAGATATTCTCTGTCCCTTCTGCTGCCATTGACTTTTCTTGCCCTTCACTCCGGTTAGTATCATGCCATCTGCGAGATGATAAACCACTGCTTCCTTGCATGTAGTATTCTTCTCCATTTGATATCCTTTCCCGACAATTCCCACTTCAATGTTATTAAACTGAGATAAGACTACTTTCAGTGCAAATACAGACTCTTTATCTTTTGGCAAGACTTCCGCGCTAACAAATCCTTCCCAAATGCGATCATCCTATATTTTCATGACACGATCGCCTTAAATCCAAAAATTATCGAGTATATAGTTATCTGTGTCGACTGTAATGTTAACGAATACCTATTTTTGCTCCTCCTTTATGATCTCCAGTTTGCCTTCTTTAAGCTGTTAAGCGTTATCTTCTACTAATTGATAAATATCCCTATTTCTCACTGGTGCACGTAACTCCGAACGGCACCCGGGACATTTGTGTTTGTATTTGCTGGCATTAAGAACGCACTCACGACAGTATGTATGGTTATTTTCACAGGCAATCACTGGTTAGCGAAGAGTTATATTATAATTTTAAGTGCATATACCACAGGCAAGCAAGCTTTTGCTTATCTTTAAGCGGTTGCCTTCACTCTCCCCAGCAACAGATTGGTAGTTTTTATCTGAGTCTTTGGTTCTAGTAGAAGCATATCTTTTTTATTGTGGAGTGGTCTTTTTCATAACTTCCTTGCCTTTTCTCGGTGCTCCTAAGCATGCACTTCCCATCCTTATTTTATAATCAGATTTATGATAGTATAGCCTTGCAAAATAAACAAATAAACTATTTAATAGTAAAGCTAAGCTTCTTTCACGTACTTAAACATTCTGTGATTCTAAATGATCATGCTCTCTTATTGTATTCAGACTAGACCTGTTTCATGGACAGACTCATTACTGTTCCTGATATTTTTTAGCTAACTAGCTCAACCAGTGCTCCCTGGAGTCGATGCAAGAAAGGGCCGTAACAGATCTCCTGCTGTCCCAATTGATTTACGACTGCCTGAGCACATTTTTCGGTTGAAGTATGGATCAGTGAGTCCATATAACGGGTCATGGCTGAGGTTACCATAAATGGTCTGACTGTTAAAACATCGATTTTGCTACGATATTAATACGCAAGCACTTGAGAAAGATAGTCATCAAATAGTTTGGTAGCACTGTAGTGACTGCAGCCGGTGAATGTTGATGTTGCAGCGGCAGAGCTGAGATTAATCATTCCCGAACGCTATTTCCTTTGTATCATTTTGGGAAGAAATAGTTTGCTGAGAATGGCAATAGGGAAGCAGTTTATTTTCATTTCTCTTCTCAGATCTTCAAAACTATTATTAGAAAAGTAATGTGGCAAGTAGTATCCTACGTTGTTTACCAAAATGCTCACATCTTTGGCTAAAATATCGGCAAAAGCAGTTGGGTATTCTACAGGAGTCAGGTTTTCAAAGTCAATAGATTTTGTAATGATTTGGATGTTTGAATTGATCTTAGAGATCTATTATTTGGCTTTGTTTAATTTTACATTGTTTCGACTGACCAGGATAATGTTGAAATGTTATTTTGCCAGTTCCTTTGCAATAGACAGACCTATTCCTTCTGATCCGCCTGTTATCAAAGCCCATCCTCCTCCATATCTCTTCTGAAGATTTAGCCTTCTTCTAAAGAATGGCCCTAAAAGCTTGAAAGCAAATTTGCTAAGTTTAACAACTCCAATGATGAAGCAAATGGCTACGATTACATTCACACATGGGCATAAGCACGAATGGTTATCTTAATCAATACTAATTTGGGTGTCTAGGCTTGTCATAAAATTAAAAGATATAATAAATAACCAATAAGGTATTAAACAGCTTGTGAATTCGAAAGAAGGGTCACTTTCATCTATCATTCAATGATATTTATTTAAGTATGACAACATTATTAATTTAAAATCTATAATAATCGTCTATTCCATCAATAATTATCATGTCATACCTACCATTAATCTTGCTCTTCGTTTTTCTTATCCCATCACATTCACTCACAAGTGCTCCTACCATCTCCGCAAATCCTATCTACTCAGATGCAGGTATCAAATCTATAATTAAGGTATTTTCACCTTCGATACTACTCCCTACTACGGCACTGCTAATTCTACCTTAAATCCTGCTCTATTTTCGCTTACCTTCGCCAACCGTACACAGCTCTCTATCAACTATCATTTTGGCTATGCCATCCAGTAGATTAATTATTAATTCTCAAAC